>Ga0157358_1000072_pt1 | contig 38446 bp, 33 predicted proteins | sample AttcapACBM2_FD_111484 | JGI IMG/M metagenome (GOLD analysis project Ga0157358, IMG submission 111484) | Fungus gardens microbial communities from leaf cutter ant in Botucatu, State of São Paulo, Brazil - Atta capiguara ACBM2 | ecosystem: Host-associated > Fungi > Mycelium > Unclassified ... | reverse complement strand
GCGCCCTCTTCAGCCCAGCGGGGTGAGATGCACTCCTCTTCGTTATGGCTGATCCCTTTGACGCAGGGAATGAAAATCATCGCCGTGGGCGCGACGCGGTTGAGGTAACAGGCATCATGACCCACACCCGAAACCATTCTGCGCTGTGAATAGCCCAGACTGCTAACCGCCTTTTCGATGCGCGCAATGCATACTGGGTCGAAATTCACCGGCGGGTAGTCGAAGATTTTCTCAGATGAGAGCTGGAGGTTACGCTGGCGAATAGCCTCCAGCGCCTGCGTCAGCTGCGCCTCCATCTCCTCAAGCACAGACAACTCCGGATGACGAAACTCCACGCTGCATAAAACCGCGCCCGGCACCACATTGCGCGATCCGGGCGTGATTTGTGCCATGCCGATGGTTGCGCGCCCGTCACCGCCAGCCTGTTTGCCGATCTCCTCTACCGCCAGCACCAGTTCGGCAAAGCCGCAGAGGGCGTCACGACGCAGATCCATCGGCGTAGTGCCGGCGTGGGCGGCAAAGCCCTGAAGAGTGACGTCGAACCAGCGCTGTCCCATCGCCGCATGCACTATACCCGCGGCGATGCCTTCCGCTTCCAGAATCGGCCCCTGTTCAATATGCAGTTCATAACAGGCGTGCAGCGGCTGCGCGCGGGCAGCGCGCTCGCCTGCGTAGCCGATACGCTCCAGCGCTTCGCCCACGCTGATGCCGTGACGATCCCGACGCCCCAGCGCATAGTCGCGCGAGAAGACGCCCGCCCAGACGCCGGACGCCAGCATCGCAGGCGCAAAGCGCGCACCCTCTTCATTGGTCCAGTTCACCAGTAAAATATCGCGCTCGGTTTCAATATGCGCGTCATTGAGCGAACGCAGCACTTCCAGGCCCGCCAGAACGCCATAAATGCCGTCATAGTTGCCGCCCAGCGGCTGCGAGTCCGCATGTGAGCCGATCAGCACCGCAGGCAACTCAGGATGACGGCCGGGACGGCGCATAAACATGTTGCCCAGCTCATCGACCTCGCAGTGAAAACCGGCCTGACGCGCCCACTCCTGCAGCCGATCGCGTCCCTGCTTGTCCTCCTCGCTTAGCGCCAGACGCGTCACGCCGCCGCCCGGCGTCGCGCCGAAGGTGGCGAAGGTCTGTAACGTTTGCCAGAGGCGAGCCCCCTCGATCCTGACAGAGCAGGTCATGACTGCCCCTCTTTCTTGACCTGATAGCGGAAATCGCAGCGCTTTGCGCCCGACATAATGGTCGTGGTGCGCGTCAGCTCGACATCCGGCGCGTAGCCGACGATAAATTTATCGTCGCGCGCGCACGAGAGCAGGTGGCCAATCTCGCCAAGGCCCATCTGATGGTACATCTCTGCATAACGGCAGCGCGTCACGTCATAGTTATAGCGCTCGTCATCCTCCTCCAGCACCCGCACCTCCAGCGCATTGTCTTTTTCCCACAGATACTGCAGCGCGACAAAGCTGCGCAGATCCGCCTTTTGCGGCTCGCTGGCGGCGAAGGTTTTGCCTGCCTGAATCGCCGCCTGCTCAATGGCTTCGCCTATGACCGCCTGCGCTCGCGCTTTGCCTATTTCGCGCACCAGCACGTCATAGATCGGTTTGATGATTTCAGCTTCGATTTTACGGCGGGCCAGTATGCCCAGCTCGGGTTGTTGCTCACAGCTCATCTTTGCCTCCCGTTATTTCATTTTGCCGAGCCGCCCAGCACGGTCTGCGGCTGCCATTTTCCTTCCACCACTTTATAGACGGTGAAGGAAGGGTTTTTGAGATTGCCCTGCGCGTCAAACGCGATCGCGCCGGTGACGCCGGAGTAGTTAATGGCGCGCAGCGCGGGCAGATAACGGTCGGGCTCGGCGGAGTCGGCCTTTTGCATGGCGGCGATCAGAACGCGGGTGGCGTCATAGGCGAATGGCGCGTGTAGTTCAATATGGGTATGGTAGCGCGACTGGTAAGCCTGCTCGAACGCCTTACCGCCCTGCATCTGGTCAACCGGCAGACCCGGTTCCAGCGCCACCACGCCTTCGCCCTCTTTCTGCGCCAGCGACAGGAAGGTCTGGCTGACAAAGCCGCCTGCGCCCATCAGCGTCGCATTGATGCCAAGCTGTTTGATGCGGCGCGCCAGCGGCGCTGCCTGACTGTCTACCCCGCCAAAGAAAATGAGATCGGCGTTTTTGCTGCGGATGGCGGTCAGAACGGCGCTAAAATCGACCGTTTTGTCATCCACATATTGGCGATCCACAATCTGAACCCCCTGCGCGTTGAGCGACTTAATAAACTCGTCCGCCAGGCCCTGACCGAAAGCGGTGCGATCGTCAATCACCGCAATGCGGCGCGCCTTGAGGGTTTTTACCGCATATTCCCCGGCATAATTGCCGCCGTCATCGTCATGCCCCATCACGCGAAAGCTGGTGTCGAAACCCTGCTGGGTATAGGCATGGCCGGTCGCAACGGGCGCCACCTGCGCGATACCGGCATCGTGATAGATGCGCGCGGCCGGGATGCTGGTGCCGGTATTCCAGTGGCCGACAACGCCTGCCGCGCCGCTGTCCACCAGCCGCTGCGCCACGGCGACCGCGACGCGCGGGTCGGACTGATCGTCTTCAGACTGCAGCTTAAAGGTGACCGCTTTGCCGCCCAGCGTGGGATGCGTTTTATTGACGTCGTCGATCGCCAGCCGGGCGCCGTTTTCCAGATCTTTGCCGATGCGCGCCGACGGACCAGTAAGCGGCCCCGCCAGACCGATCACGACGGTATCGTCAGCGCGCGCGGCGCCGGTCACGTTGCTGAGCAGCACGAGAGCGCTTAACGCGCTGAGTGTTATTTTTTTCATTAAGATTTCCTGATGTTGGTGAGAATTAAACGGGCAATTCGCCCAGATAAATTTGTTGTATGCGATCGTCTGTCAGCAGATCCGCCGAGCGCCCCTCGCAGGAGAGCGTGCCGCTTTCCATCACCCAGGCGCGATCGGTTACCTCAAGCGCCAGGCGGGCGTTTTGTTCAATCAGCAAGGTGGTGATGCCGGTGGCGCGCAGCGAGCCGATGACCTCAAATATCTTTTCCACCATAATCGGCGCCAGGCCCATAGAGGGCTCATCAAGGATCAGCAGCTGCGGCTGACTGAGCATGGCGCGCGCCAGCGCCAGCAGCTGTTGCTCTCCGCCGGACAGCAGACCAGCCAGCTGGTGCTGTCGTTCGCCCAGCCGGGGAAAACGGGCGCACAGCGCGGCGATTTCCGCGTTGACGCGTGCCGTGTCGCGGCGCAGCCAGGCGCCCATTTGCAGGTTCTCCAGCACCGTCATACGACCAAAAATGCCGCGTCCTTCCGGCACCAGCACAATGCCGCGCTGCAGCAGCGCATCGGGCCTGAGTCCGCTGATTGACGCGCCGCGCCACAGAATCTCGCCGCTGTAAGGCTGCAAGCCGGCGATCGCGCGCACGGTTGAGCTCTTGCCCGCGCCGTTAGCCCCAATCAGCGTGCCGTGCTCGCCTTCGTTGAGCGACAGGCTGATATGACGTACCGCCTGAATGCCGCCGTAATGAACGCTCAGGCCTTTTAGTTGCAGAATAGCGTCAGGCATGAGCCTCTCCTCCCAGCCAGGCGCGAATAACATCCAGATGACGGCGTACCGTCTGCGGCGTTCCTTCGGCAATGACTCGGCCATAGTCCAGCACCGACAGGCGATCGCAGAGTTCCATAATCAGTCTGACGTCATGCTCGATGATCAGCAGCGTCTTGCCGTCGTCGCGAATGCGCCGCAGCAGCGCGCCCAGCGCCACTTTTTCCGCCGCGTTCATGCCGGCGGCCGGCTCGTCGAGCGCCAGCAGGCGAGGCTCGGTCGCCAGCGCGCGGGCAATTTCCAGACGCCGCTGGTGGCCGTAGGCCAGGTCGCTGGCGCGATAGTGGGCAAACTGCGCGATGCCGGTATACTCCAGCCAGTGCCAGGCAAGGCGTTCTGTTTCGGCTTCTTCCGCGCGGGCGCGGCGGTGACGGCTGAAGGCGGCCCACAGGCCGTTATTTGTGCGCACATGCCGCCCGACCATCACGTTCTCCAGTACGCTCATCTCATTGAACAAACGCAGGTTCTGGAAAGTGCGGGCGATGCCGGCTTCGGCGACTTTTTCGATCCTGTGCGGCGAGTAGCTGGCGCCGCCCAGCGAGAAGCGGCCGCTGTCGGCGCGGTAGAGACCGGTAATCAGGTTAAAGCAGGTCGTTTTGCCCGCGCCGTTCGGCCCGATTAAACCGTAGATCTCCCCTTCGTGGATGGTCAGGCTGACGTCGTTCACGGCGATCACGCCGCCAAAGCGTTTTTTTAGATGGCTCACCTGTAGCAGGCTCATACTTTTTCCCCCTGCTGACGCGCGGGCCACAAGCCGTGGGGTCGGAACAACATCACCAGCACCAGCGCCAGTCCGTAAAATAGCTGACGCAAAATTTCAGGATCGATAATTACCGAGCCGAATATCGCCTGCTGCAGCGGCACAGCCTGGCTGCGCAGCACCTCCGGCAGCGCCGAGAGCAGCACCGCGCCCAGAATGACGCCCGGCACATGGCCGATACCGCCGAGCACCACCATCGCCAGCACCACGATGGATTCGTTGAGGGTAAACGACTCGGGAGAGACAAACCCCTGGAATGCGGCGAACATGACGCCTGCGATACCGCCAAAAGCGGCGCCCAGCGCAAAGGCGAGCAGCTTGTAATTACGCACGTTAATGCCCATCACGCGCGCCGCTTCTTCATCTTCGCGAATCGCGTGCCAGGCGCGGCCGATACGTGACTGCTGTAGCCGAACGCAGACGATGACAATCGCCACGATGATCAGAGCGAAAAGGTAATACCAGAGATAAAGGGCCGGGACCCTGATGCCAAAGAGATGAAACATGCCTTTAAACGGCAGACCGAACAGGCTTAGCGTATCGATGCCTGAAATCCCTTTGGCACCGTTGGTGAGATTGACCGGGCGGTCAAGGTTGCGCATTAAAATACGGATGATTTCGCCAAAGCCCAGCGTGACGATGGCGAGATAGTCGCCGCGCAGCCCCAGCGTCGGCGCGCCCAGCAGGATGCCGCACGCGCCGGCTATCAGCGCCGCCAGCGGCACCAGCAGCAGATATGAGGTGTGCATCCCCTGAGGGAGCAAGGTCTGTAACGCGGGAAAGGTCTCCAGCAGATGGGGCGACGCCAGCAGCGCGGCCAGATAGGCGCCGACGGCATAGAACGCGATGAACCCCATATCCAGCAGGCCGGTAAAGCCCACCACGATGTTCAGCCCCAGCGCCAGCATGATATAGAGCAGCGTGAAATCGATGACCCGTACCCAGTAATTCCCGCCCGTCGCCGAGGCGAGCCACGGCGCCAGGATCATTGCGGCCGCCAGCAGCAGCATGCCGCCGTTGATGCGTTTTTTAGCCGGTCGCTCCGACAGAATCGCGCTCATTTCCCTCTCCTCAGGCACGCTGTGCCACTCGTTCGCCCAGCAAGCCGGCAGGACGAAACACCAGCACCAGAATCAGTACGATAAAAGCAAAAATATCCTGATAGTTGCTGCCGAACAGGCCGCCGGTGAGTTCGCCGAGATAGCCCGCGCCGAGCGACTCTATTAATCCCAGCAGCAACCCGCCCAGCATCGCGCCGCGCAGGTTGCCGATGCCGCCCAGCACCGCGGCGGTAAAGGCTTTGATGCCCGGCAGAAAGCCCATAGAGAAACTGGCGCTGCCGTAGTTGCTCGCCATCATGACGCCCGCCAGCGCTGCAAACAGACCGCCGATAGCGAAGGTCAGCGTAATGATGCGATTGGGATTGATCCCCATCAGGCTGGCGACGCGGGGATTTTCCGCCACGGCGCGCATGCCGCGGCCGAGGCGGGTAAACTCCACCAGCAGCCACAGGCTGGCCATCGCCAGCAGCGCCAGCGCCAGGGTAACAAGACCGGTGACGGTAATAATGGCGGGCGGATGCGCGGCGCTGCCGTGCGTCACGGCGATCGGATCCATCGGCAGCACCTGCGGGAACATCAGTGGGTTGCGGCTCCAGACGATCATTGCCGCTGTCTGCAACAGCACGGACAAGCCGATGCCGCTGATAAGCGGCGCCAGGCGAGGCGCATTGCGCAGGCGCCGGTAGGCGAAGCGTTCGATGCCCATCGCCAGCACGGCGCAAACCGCCATCGCCAGCAGCGTGGCCGCGATCAACGCCGCAAGAGGCGGCATCGCGGGGAAATGGCGGGTCAGCGCCTGCATTCCCGAAAGCGAGGTCAGCGCGCCGATCATCAGCACGTCGCCGTGTGCGAAGTTAATAATGCGCAGAATGCCGTACACCATGGTGTAGCCCAGCGCGATAAGACCATAGATGCTGCCCAGCATCAGGCCGTTAATCAGTTGTTGAATCAGTGTATCCACAAGAGTCATCCGGTTTCAGGCGTTGCGCGCTTACCATCCAGGAAATGAACTCAGTTGTGAAATACAGAGTTAATCTTACTTATGGAGAAATGAGATTTCTTTAATCCATTGATTACAATTATATTTATTTTACCCTAGCCTGGCTGACCTATTAATAAAAGCCTTTTATATGAAAAAAACAGAACAGTTTCCGTCTGAGACTTCTTTATACGAGCCCCTCTCTCCGCTGGATCCGCCGCTGCGCGCCGTGCGGGTATTTGAAGCGATCGCGCGTCTGGGCAGCCTGAATGAGGCGGCCGCTGAGCTGATGATTTCCCCTTCCGCCGTTAGCCACCAGCTTAAGCTGCTGGAAAACTTTCTGCAGCAGCGTCTGACGCACCGTCAGGGACGCAGGCTGATGCTCAGCAATGCGGGACGTGAGTATTACCGCTCTATTCGCTCTGCTTTTACCGTTATTCGCCAGGCGACGGGCCATTTGCGCGATCAGGGACGCTCCAGACAGGTGACCATTAGTTTGATCCCGCTGTTTGGCATGAGCTGGTTTATTCCCCGGCTGTCGCGCTTTATCCAGGCGCATGCGGATATTGATATCAATGTGGTGTATGCCAATCACCGCAACTATCTCAGCGACGCGTCCGATTTGTCGATTCGGTTTGGCAGCGGGCAATGGACCGGCTATCGCGCTGAAAAGCTGATTTCAGGAAAGATGATCCCGGTGGCCAGCCGGGAGTTTATCAGGCTGTGCGGCTATATCGACTCACCAGCGCTGTTAGCGCAAACCAACCTGGTGCATGACGAGGAGCGCGTCTCCTGGCAGCAGTGGTTCGCCGACCATGACATCAGGCAGTTTCGTCGCGATGGTCCCCTGTTCGAAGATGGTCTGTTGACGCTGGCGGCGGTGCGCGCCGGTCTGGGCTGCGGCCTGATGCGCGAGCCGATGATTGCGCCCTGGCTCGCGTCCGGCGAATTAGTGAAGTTGTTTGATCAGGCCGTCGATGACGGCCGGGATTACTATCTTTGCGTCAGGCAGGATATGGAACTGAGCCCGGAGGCGATGGCGCTGAAAAAATGGCTGGCGGATGAGGCGGGTCGTCTGTAATAAAAGGCGAAGTTCAATGCCAGCAGACTGGGTTAAGCAGCGTTCTGGTCACTGCTGCGCGGCGCCACCTCTGGCGCCGGGCCTGAAAGCATACTTTTTACTGCCGTAAGCGATCAAAAACGCACCCGCTATAAAAGCCATGAGCGCCCAGGGAAAGGATGCCGCACCGGCATGATTCAGCAACACGCCGCCGACCACGCCGCCGCTGGCGATAGCCAGATTCCAGGCGGTCGTCACCATCGCCTGCACGACATCGACATTGTTGCCCGCCGCATCAGCCGCGGCTGTCTGCATCTGGGTTGACGCGCCACCAAATGACCATCCCCACAGGATAACGGCCATAAAGACAATACCCTGCTCTCGCATGCCCGCGGCCAGCACCAGCGCAACGGCAGCCAGCGCCGCCAGGCTAAGCAGAACCAGATGACGCAGGTGACGATCAACCAGCGTGCCGGTAATCCAGATGCCGACAAGCGCGGCAAGCCCAAAAACCAGCAGGATGAGCCCGACGTTTTCGGTCAGGTTCGACAACTGCAGGAACGGCCCGATAAACGTATAAAGAATGTTGTGCGCCGTCATCCATAAAAAGATGACCGCCAGAACGGGACGAACGCCCGGCATCAGGAAGACCTTCCACACAGGCAGTCGACGGTCAGCCTGCTGTCCCGGCAGATCCGGAACCGCCACCAGCGTCCAGATAAACAATATCACCGCCAGCGCCGCCATCAGTCCAAACGGCACTCGCCACCCCATGATGCCGCCCAGCCATGCCCCTGCCGGGGTGCCGAGTGACAGAGCTATGGGTATGCCGACCATCGCAATGGCCAGGGCGCGACCTTGCAAATCGGCAGGAACGAGGCGGCGCGCATAGCCAGCCAGGATTCCCCAGGCAAGCCCTGCGGCCACGCCGGACATAAAGCGCGCCGCCAGCGTTAGCCAGTAGCTGGTTGAAACGGCGGTCATGGTGTTGAAAATCAGGAAGGTGCCGACCGCCAGCAGCAAGACCCTTTTACGACGCCATACACGGGTAAGCACGGTTAACGGAATTGCCGCCAGCAGCGAACCCAATGCATAGAGACTCACCAGCTGACCCGCCATCACCTGAGAAACGCCAAGGCCCTCTCCGATGGCGGGAAGCAGGCCCGCCGGAAGGGTCTCGGTGAGAATGGCAATAAAGCCGGTCATGGCAAACGCCAGCAGGGAAGCCAGCGGCAACTTTCGTTGTAGGGTGATTTCTGGAGCGTCGGTATTAGCGTCCACGGCGAGTCCTTTTTGATGTCGTTAAATATCAGACAGACGGTTATCAGAACTGATTCTGATATATGTATTGATTGGTATATATATTCGAAGCTATCGCTCACCTGACAGGTTGTCAAGCACATATGTATCGATTAGTATTTATGTCTGACTAACGCAATGAGAGGCGGATATGGCGCAGATGGGACGTCCACGATCGTTTGACCGGGACGAGGCGATTCGCCAGGCGATGTACCTTTTTTGGCAGTATGGCTACGAGTCCACCTCGCTCGCCTTACTCAAGGCGAACCTGGGCAACGGCATTACCGCACCCAGTTTTTATGCCGCGTTTGGTTCAAAAGAGGCGCTGTTCGAGGAGGTCGTCGCGTGCTATGCGTCGACGTACGGCCAGGTTAACGATTGTCTGTGGGATGACGCGCTTGCGCCACGCGAAGCCGCAGAACTGGCGTTGCGCCGCTCAGCAAAAATGCAGACAGAGCAAGGGCATCCCAGCGGCTGCCTTATCGCTTTATCCATTAATACCTGTTCCCCGGCGCACGAGCATATCCGTCAGCTTCTGGCGGCGCAACGCGCGCGCACCAGAGAGGGGTTTCTGCGATGCGTAATGAAAGCGATAGACGCGGGCGAGCTGGCTGCCGGCACCGATGCGCGGGCGCTGGCCATGTCTCTCCACAGCTTTGAGATCGGCCTGTCGACCGAAGCGCGTGATGGCGCAACCGGGGAAGAACTTGATGCCGCTGTATCGATCGCAATGAAAGCCTGGGATGCAAATAGCCTGCGTGCTGTTGATTAAACGCGCATATCTTTATGCATTCTGCACGCAGGAAGCGACGACCCAGAACAGGTTCGTGCATTGAATATCGCGTAATGAATAGAAAGAAGGCCAGGGCCGCAGAGCGTGAATGAAAAGTTACTGGTTAAATAACCTTGTCCGTTTACGCCCTGCCCCTGGCCTTGTTTATTGATGGCTAAAAGAAATGAACCCAAAGGCTGGAAACAGGCATAGCCAGTACTAATGCTGGAAGCATATTCGCGACCGGGAAAATTTTAATGCCGCAAATCCTGAAACCTGTGGCAAACATTAAAACACCGCCAACAGCAGAGAAATCTGCCTGCATTTCCGGAGTGGTCAACGGCAGAATAAAAACGGCGCCATAGGCCAGCAACAGCTGGATGACGAGCTGCGGAATCGCGACAACGGCGACGGCAAAGCCCAGAGTGGTCGCAAAAATGGCAGCCGTGAATAAATCCAGGAAAGATTTGGCAATCAGCACGCTGGTATCGCCGGTCATACCTTCATGCATTGAACCAAAAATGCCCGTACCGCTGGCGCAAAATAGTACGATAATGGCTACGTAATTTTGCAGAAACTCTTCCTGAGACTCCTTGTCGCCTGGGTCAGATTTGACGAAGAGTTCTACCATGCTGCGCGCTTTACTGCCCAGTTTGCCGATCCCTTTTTCCAGATAACAAAGTTCGCCCAGCAGTGCGCCAAGAATAACGGACAACACCATCACCGGCATGTGGCTGACTTTTACTACCAGCACGATCCCCATACACATCGAGGCCGCGCCAAAGATCAGCGGCATGGAGTCACGCAGACGTTCGGGCAGACGGTTGCTAAGCAGCGCGCCGGCGATACCGCCCAGTAACACCGCCGCGCCGTTGATATAAGGTCCAATAATCACGCGTTTTCACCTTTGGTCATTAACTTCATGTTTTCGCCCCAGCGGGGCAGATCGGAGCAGTCTAAATCGAGTAGACTCAGCGCGCGCGCCACGCTGTGCGCGATAATTTCTTCCACGCTGGTCGGCCTCGCATATAGCGCAGGAACGGGTGGAAAAATAATGCCCCCACACTCTGTCACCTGCTGCATGTTGCGTAAATGCCCTGCGTGCAGAGGCGTTTCACGCACCATCATGACCAGCCGACGTCGCTCTTTTAAAATGACATCCGCCGCTCGCGTCAGCAGGTTATCTGTCATGCCGTTAGCGACAGCTGCCAGGGTATGCATTGAACAAGGCGCCACCAGCATTCCAAGCGTTTTAAATGATCCGCTAGCAATAGCCGATCCGACCGCATGGAAGGGATAAACTACGTCCGCCAGATCGGTGACGTCCGCTTCTGTCAGTGTGGTTTCATGTTCCCGGTTGAGATGCCCAGCCGGAGAAATGACAAGATGCGTTTCCACATCCAGCTGACGCAGATAGCGTAATGCCTGAACGCCATAACTGAATCCTGATGCACCGCTGATGCCCACGATGACGCGAGGTTTCTGCGAGGTTGTTAATGCAAATCCTGGCATGCTGCCTCCTTATTTATTTGGTATTAAAACCGGGAATGAAGCGGTTTACATCGACTTCAAGGAACTCGCTGCGATGGAAATTCGCCTTAAGATTGTAAGGTACCGTACAGTCAAAAATAGTTTTGCAGGCGATGCCGTGATCGCGCACTGATGGACTAAACGCAGGATCGGAAGAGGGATCGAGCGGATGACAGCGTACGCCCGGGATAAAGACCGTGCTTACGTCGCCCTGATAGCGCGTCGTCATCGCCCAAATAACATCATTGAGATCAAATACATCGACGTCCTCATCCACCAGCATGACATGCTTCAGTTCCGAGAACGCGGAGAAAGCCAGCAGAGCTGCCTGACGCTGACGTCCTTCATCAGCCGCAAAGCGTTTCTTCACCTGGAGAACTGCAAGATATTTTCCCGTTCCCGGAGAGGGACAGTGAACGTTCTGCACAAAGCCCGGCAGTGCGCGCTCAACCATTTGCAAAATACTCGCTTCGGTGGGGATCCCGGCGAGGTTAGTGTGTTCGTCGCTGGGACCGATACAGGTCTGCAAAATCGGATGGCGACGATGGGTAATGGCCTTCACTTTGATGACGGGAACTTCAGCCTGAGCGTCGCCGGTATAGCCCGGGAATTCAGGCATCGCTTTGCCGCTGTTAGTGTTCTGATCTTCACGAACACGGTAGCCTGGTACCAGTTCCCCCTCAATGACGATTTCAGCGTTCGCGATACCCCGCGCATTGACGGTCAAACAGTCGACCAGCTCGACAGGCTGATTGCGCAGACTACCGGCGACAGAGAGTTCGTCAAAGCCCAGAGGCGTCGTTGGTGGTTCAAAGCAGGCGCCAATTTCAATCGCCGGATCGACGCCAATACTGATTGAAATCGGCAGCGGTTTACCTGCGGCTTCCGCTTTCTGACGAAACGTATCAAGGTGACGACCCGGCACAAAATACATGGAGATTTCGTCTTTGCTCTGGACGCACAGACGGTGAATCGTGACGTCATGCTCGCCAGTTTCGGGATCGGCCGCATAGCACATGCCGAGCGTGAAATAGGGACCCGCATCTTCCGGTGTGTTAGTCGGCGCCGGCAGAATTTTTAAAATATCGAAGTCGGGATCCGTCGCCAGATGCACCACTTCCTGACATACCGCTTTTTCACGGGGAATAACAACTGGCGCAATCGGGTTTGATACTGAATCTTTAAGCATAAAAGCCAGTTTTTCCGGCGTCGTGTCAAACAGACGCGCCACTCGTTTACGAGAAGACAACAGACCAATGAGCACGCGCATGTCGCTATAGCCTTTAATCTTATTAAAGATCATAGCCGGCCCGATTTTGGTCGGACGTTTAACGGTGCCATGCGCACCGACATAGCGATAGACACCGGATAATTCAGCAATCGGGTCTACAGGTTCATCGGTATAAATCAATTCGTCATCGTACTGGCTCAGCACATCCAGTGCGGATCGGAGATCGGTCACTTTTCCCTTTTTCTCAGACATCTCGTGCTCCTTAATTCATATAACGTGAATGAAACGAACGATTGCGCATCGCCGTTGTCCGACCAGTTTGCAAAGGAGCACTAATAAGAGTCCAATAATAAAATATGGGTTTTTGATAAAATATCTTTATAAGAAATGAGGCTGAGATTTTATGGATTATCGGCAATTACATTCATTTGTTGTATTAGCGAAAGTTCTGCATTTCGGTAAGGCTGCAATACAGTTGAACATCGCGCAACCCGCGTTAAGCCAGCATATTAAAGCACTTGAACAGTCGCTAGGGGTGCCACTTTTCTCCCGTGACAAGCGCCATGTGACGCTGACATTTGAGGGGCAGCAGCTAGTTGAAGAAGCGCGCATCGCCATTATGCATCACGATAAAATCATTGAGAACGCACGCAGTTTACGGCTTGGGCATAAAGGACAAATTAAACTTGGCTACGTGGGGTCTTCCATCCTGGACCCGGTGCTGGCCATGTTGATTAATGGTTATCGTAAGTACAAGCCCGACGTTGAAATCGTTATCGAGGAACATAACGTTAGCGAGCAGCTGACACTTTTGCAAAACTATCAGTTAGATATTGCGCTTGTACGCTCGCCGGTGCCGCAACTTTCAGAACTGGAATATCTGGATGTTGTTACTCGCCGACTGGATGCCGTGCTACCGCGTCATCATCCGCTCGCCCTGGAGCAAAAACTCTCTCTTGCTTCACTTTCGGACGCAACATTCCTCGTGCAGCAAGATCCACCAGGCGTGGGCCTGGGCTGGTCAACGCTCAATGCCTGTCAGCAAGCGGGATTTGTACCGCAAAAAATCCAGTTCACAAGAGATGTTTCCGTTGCCATAGGGCTGGTATCGATGGGAATGGGGGTAACGCTGGTGCCCGAGACCCAGCGGTCGGTAATGATTCCGGATGTGAATTACTGTACGTTAACCGATCCCACCGCCGTTACGACCTTAACTTTTAGCTGGCAGCGCCGCTTGAAAAACAAAGCGTTGGTAGATTTTATTCAGTATATAAAGCAGCTGACGCAGTCAACGTCTGTCGCTAAATAATCACATTTTATGACGCTGATAATTAACTAAAGCCACTTTCTTTCACCATGCTTCTTTAACATCGTTCACACGCATTATGAAGAATATGAAGGTGATAAAAGAGGCTCGCACAGGAATTAACATTTTATTTTTTGTCACTATTAAGTTTAGAAAGATGACAATCTCTATGCTTAAAAGGAAACGTGCTTGTTAAAATAAAGTGCGTTGATTTTACGCATCTGTGCAATTTATAAAGGCCGATTTCACTTTATAGCTGAACAGTGCCGCATAGCCACTCTTAAACGCCGCCCCGCCCTGATTGACGCCCTTAAAGCAGCAGCCTTTCAGCGACATTGAAGGTTGATGGTCGAAGACAAAAGAAAGAACAGGCGGCACTACTTACTTACAGCAAAACCGCTATTTTAGTTACAGCACCCAATAAACAGCCTTAACAACACCGGCCCTACGGGCCGGGCGGCGGCGGCTTGTCAGGAGGGGCAACCCGGGTTCAGGTATGATTTCAGGATGTCGGTTTTCTCAAAAAGGGCACGGAGCAAGGATTGCGTTCGATCGGGGGGTGACAGGTAGACCTAAAAGAATGATGTAACTAACACCTTCTACCCTACCGCTCCTGATCATCATGCTCAACTGCAACTTCCTGCTCTGGTAGCCGTAAATCAGAGATGAAACTAGCCGTCTTATGCCGCAGAAGAGGCAGGGCCTCACCTCTGTACTCAATAAAAATGCCCTTCCGGGCATCTCACTTCATTTTTGATGACGTCAGGCGCCGTCTTCAACAGTCAGCCAAGCATCTTTTGCAGCAGCCGGATCAGTTCCTGATGCTCCTGCTCGCTCAGGCGATTGAGAAACGCGGCATCCACGTGTTCGGCAGACGGTTTCGCCTCATCCAGCATCTGTTTTCCAGCAGCGGTAAGAAAGATCAAACGGCGTCGCTTATCGTGTGCGCCCTGCTCCCGCCGCACCAGCCCTTTTTTCTCCATGCGCAGCAGCAGTTCGGCCAGCGTCGCTTTTGTGCTGACCGACACTTCCATCAGATCCATCTGCTCAATGCCTGGCTGTTCATCCACCGCGCACAGCACAGCGTACTGTGGCTTTGTCAGCTCGTTCAGCGACTGCTGCCATTGGGAAGTGTGCTCCAGGAAAAGGCGGCGCATAAGGTGAAACGGGACATTCGTCAGGTTTTTGTTCATTTCGTCTTGGTTCCCGGCGGTTAGCCTTAGTGAGCCTGATTTTAATTGCGCTATTTCAGCAATAAACCGCTCCCAAGACAAACCGCTTGATCGCGCTCAACAAAAAGTTCGTTTACGAACTTTATTGATGCTAACCGCTTGCCAGCGATAACAACCCACGCTATGGTAAACACATAGTTCGTACACGAACAATATTAGCGAGGTGAACGATGAGGTTGATAGTAGCCATGACGGGCGCGACCGGAGCGCCGCTTGGCGTCGCGCTGCTGCAGGCGCTGCGGCAAATGCCAGAGGTAGAAACGCATCTGATTCTTTCGAAATGGGCAAAAACCACCATTGAGCTTGAGACATCTTTAAGCGTTCGCGACGTCGCAGCGCTTGCCGATGTGGTGCATAACCCGGCCGATCAGGCCGCCGCGATCTCGTCAGGCTCTTTTCATACCGACGGCATGATCATTATTCCCTGCAGCATGAAAACCCTGGCAGGCATTCGCGCCGGTTATGCCGAAGGCCTCACCGGCCGGGCGGCAGACGTGGTCATTAAGGAGGGCCGCAAGCTGGTGCTGGTGCCGCGCGAGACGCCGCTCAGCACCATTCATCTGGAAAACATGCTTGCGCTGTCGCGGATGGGCGTGGCGATGGTGCCGCCCATGCCCGCTTATTACAACCATCCCGAAGTAATTGAGGATGTCACACATCACGTTGTGGCGCGCGTACTGGATCAGTTTTCTCTCAGCTATAGCAAGGCGCGGCGCTGGCAAGGACTCAGCGGCGCCAAAAACAACCGTTCTACACAGGAGGATTAAGCATGGCTTTTGATGATTTGCGCAGTTTTCTGCGCGCGCTGGACGAAAACGGCCAGCTGCTCAGCATTGATGAAGAGGTCAATGCCGAACCTGATATCGCCGCGGCGGCTAACGCCACCGGCCGTATCGGCGAAGGCGCGCCTGCGCTCTCTTTTACCCGTATCAAGGGGTTTAACCATGCGCATGTGGTGATGAACACTATCGGGTCCTGGCAGAATCATGCCATTTCCCTGGGGTTACCGCCCAACACGCCGGTCAAACAGCAGATCGAAGAATATATTCGCCGCTGGGATAAATTCCCTGTCGCGCCGGAACGTCGTGCCAGTCCTGCATGGGCGGAAAATAGCGTCGATGGCGACGAGATAAATTTGTTTGACCTGCTTCCGCTGTTTCGCCTGAACGACGGCGACGGCGGCTTTTACCTGGATAAAGCCTGCGTAGTATCGCGCGACCCGCTGGATCCAGACAACTTCGGCAAACAAAATGTCGGTATCTACCGCATGGAGGTAAAGGGCCGCCGCAAACTCGGTCTGCAGCCGGTTCCCATGCACGATATCGCGCTTCACCTGCATAAAGCGGAAGAGCGCGGCGAGGATTTGCCTGTTGCGATCACGCTCGGCAACGATCCGATTATTACCTTAATGGGCGCGACGCCGCTCAAATACGATCAGTCTGAATATGAAATGGCGGGCGCACTGCGTGAAAGCCCCTACCCTATCGCCACCGCGCCGCTGACCGGCTTTGACGTGCCCTGGGGCTCTGAAGTAATACTCGAGGGGGTTATCGAAGGCCGCAAGCGAGAAATAGAGGGGCCTTTCGGCGAATTTACCGGCCACTACTCTGGCGGCCGCAATATGACCGTTGTACGCATCGACAAAGTCAGCTATCGCACTAAACCCATCTTTGAATCGCTCTATCTCGGCATGCCCTGGACCGAAATTGACTATCTGATGGGCCCGGCAACCTGCGTGCCGCTCTATCAGCAGCTGAAAGCGGAGTTCCCCGAGGTACAGGCGGTTAATGCCATGTATACCCATGGCCTGCTGGCGATTATCTCCACGAAAAAACGCTACGGCGGTTTTGCCCGTGCGGTAGGCCTGCGCGCCATGACGACGCCTCATGGTCTGGGCTACGTGAAGATGGTGATTATGGTCGATGAGGATGTCGATCCCTTTGACCTTCCTCAGGTGATGTGGGCGTTATCGTCTAAGGTCAACCCCGCAGGCGATCTGGTTCAGCTGCCAAATATGTCGGTGCTGGAACTGGATCCCGGCTCCAGCCCTGCCGGCATAACCGACAAACTGATTATCGACGCCACTACGCCCGTCGCTCCGGATACACGCGGCCATTACAGCCAGCCGGTCAAAGATTTGCCTGAAACCGCGATGTGGATCGAAAAACTTACCGCCATGCTGGCTAACCGTAAATAATAAGGAGATGGCTATGATTTGCCCACGTTGTGCCGATGAACATATCGAAACGATGGCGCACTCGCCGGTGTCAGGCGTCTGGACCGTATTCCAGTGCCAGCGCTGCCTGTACACCTGGCGAGATACCGAACCAGCGCGTCGCACGCAGCGGGAGCATTATCCTGAGGCGTTCAGAATGACGCAGCAGGATATCGATAATGCGCCCGAGGTACCGACCATCCCGCCGCTGCTTTAACCAGACGGCGATACGCAGAAGCCTGATTCAGCCTGTAAGACAGCGGTGAATAATATTTATTTCGCTACATAGCAATAACATCGCTCTGCGCTAACACATTTAAATATTATTTACCTGGCAGGAAAGCCCATAATCTCAAGATTATGGGCTTTTTATTTATTTTTATTATTATGATGATTTCCCTGGATATTGGCTATCCATAATATTTCTATGCTATTTTCATTCTCATCAGCAGGCCCATATAAGGTATGGCATATTTAATGCAGCGTTATTTTTCAGTAGGGTAATTAATCTGTAGGCTCAGATTAATGTAGGATCATTTAAATGTAAGGATACGTTTATGAAAGAGATGACATTACCGTCCAGACTCATCCGGATGTTCGAAAGCGATCCCATCGTCGGCTGGGCGATAAAGGATAACAACTCCCGCTTTGTCTACGTCAATGACACGTTCAAAATATGGCAAACCATCTCAACGCGTTATGATTATGAAGGGCGTAACATTGGGGAGATCCCCGTGCCGGTGGCGGAATTTGCGCCGCTTTTCGACCAGCAGGAGCGCGAGATAGAGCGTACCAGACGGCCGGTAAGGGCCATTACGACGCATATCCAGGGCAAAGAGAAGATCATGCAGCCCGCCTATAACGTGCAGGAGCCGCTCTATGATGCGCATCACAACTGCACAGGCACGGTGATCAGCGTACGCCCGGTCAGAATAATGACGCCCACCTCTCTACTGGATGGAAAAATAACGCAGCATGCTATTTTCGAGCCCCCTTCAGACCTTTTTACTGAAAAAGAGTGGGAAGTGGTTTATCTGCTGGCGTGCGGCATGAAGATTAAAGAGATAAGCAGCGTCCTCTCCATCACCGTTGACGCCGTTAACGGCAGACTCCGCAGCTGTTATCGTAAAACCGGCCTGAACGCGGTATCCGCGCTAATCGAATACTGCAGGAACTGCGGATATGACAACTATATTCCCTCTTTCTTTCTGAAAAAGGGACACATCATAATCAGAGGCTAAGCTGATGGAATCCGATCTGACTCCGGTTGAGTATTACTTTGATAATTCCCTGTTCGGCTGGGCGGTAAAGGACCGTCATTCCCGCTATCTCTATGGTAATCAATTAGTCTGCCGCTACTTTAATATTGACCCACAGCAGCTGCCAGGATTACTCGACACCGATCTGACGCCCGATATGTGCGATGACTATGACCGCATTCGACAGGATGACTGTAAAATCCTGAGTACGCATAGCATGAGCATAGCCTTAAAAACGTTCGATTACGGCAGACGAAACAGGCTGCAATCCTTTCTGGTGGAGAAGCGTTTCTGGCAACTTCCTGACGGCTCTGACGGTATCATCTGCACCTATATAGAAATCGCTAACCTCTACTTTTCAACCTTCCTTATGCCATATGAGAGAAGACCTTTTGTCTTCACCCGGCCGGCGGAGATTTTTACCGATAAGGAATGGGAGGTCATTTTGCTCCTGCAGTGCGGGGTGAAGCAAAGCGTTATGCCTGACATTCTCGGCGTCAGCTTTTCAACGCTGCGCAACAGGCTGGCGCGCTGCTGCGATAAAACCGGCGTGGCGAACAGTGCCGCGCTGCTGCGGCACTGCAATCAGCAGAGATGGGACAACTACATTCCGCCCTTTTTTCTGAAAAAAGGGCATGTGTCGATTAACTGACTTAGTCCAGTTTCTTCCGGCGCTTTTCGGAATACATCACGCTGTCGCTCTCTTTAATCATCTCTACCAGCGAACTGTATTTATCGGAGCTGCTGTTGATCACGCCATAAGAGTAGTTAATGTTGTAAGGCTTACCTGATTGCTGATTCCAGGCGTTCAGGTTTTCGCGCAGCCGGTTCTGAAAAATCAGCGGTTCTTTACCGCTGGCGAGCAGCACGGCGAACTCGTCGCCGCCAAGCCGTCCGATAACATCCTTCGCTCCCATCAATCGACGTAGCTGAGCCGAAAAGACTTTCAGCACTTCATCGCCCTCGGCATGGCCCCACATATCGTTGATGGGTTTGAACTTATCCAGATCGAAATAGAGAATGCTGAACGCGCTGCCGCGATGCTGATACTCCCTGAAGCGCTTCTCGCCGCTGTGGTAAAATCCGCGCCGGTTAGGAATGTCGGTGAGGCTGTCGGTCATCGCCATGTTAATGACCTGAAATTCATCCTCCACAATGAACGCGAGATCTTTCAGCGAGGCAACATCTTCGTCAGTAAATTCGCGCGGTTCGCTGTTGACCAGACATAACGTCCCCACTACCGCGCCGTCAGGCAGGCGCACCGGGTAACCGGCATAGAAACGGATAAAGGGCTCGCCTGTTACCAGCGGGTTGTCGTGAAAGCGCTCATCCAGTCGGGCATCGCGGATAATCAGCGGTTCTTCCTGCAGGATCGCATGAGCGCAAAAAGAGATATCCCGTTTCATTTCCCGACCGCTAAGGCCTTGACAGGCCAGCGTCCACTGGCGATCGCGGTCAAGAAGATTAATCACCGCTATCGGCACCTGGAACAGTCTCTGGCCAATTCGCGTCAGTCTTTCAAAGCGCTCATCATCCCTGGTATCGAGCAGATCAATCATATAAAGCGACTTCAGCCGCTCTTCTTCATTTTCCGGAATACCAGGAAATTTCATTTTTACCCCAATATCATCAGTAATATGCGTATTGTTCTGTCAGCCAGCGCTATTCTGGCAAACAATGCATGCCATCAAACGAATGAGCAGAGAAAAAAAGCGCCCTTTTCCTTTTCTGTGCACCAGTACGCATTCACCCAGCGTCCAGAATTCGGCACGCTTTTTTTAAACATGCCGGCCATCCACGCTTGTCGAACCGGCTCTTTAGTTCATGCTGTCGATGCAGCTTCGCGTAATCATCTGAGCGAGCCTTTTAACGGCTATCCTCTCATTTTTCGTTTAAGAACTAAACGTCACACCCGGATTCTCTTTTAGAAAGGTCTCAATCAGCTCTACGATGCGCCTGACACGCCACGGGATAAAACGCGCATCGGGAAAGACCGCATATAAAAAGCGATCTGGCAGACGCCAGCCCGGCAGTACCCGGACCAGCTTTCCAGACTGCAGAGCCTTTTCCGCCAGCGGCAGCTGCATACCGCCAACGCCGATACCGGCCTGCAAGGCCTGCAGCAGCCCTTCGCTGCTGTTCGCGCGAAAAACAGTGTTAACCACCAGCTCAACCGCCTCACTGTCTGACACCAGCCGAAGCGGCGCCGTCTGTGTGATACCGCTGAAGCGAACGTGCGGCAGACTGGCAAGCTCGGCCAGCGACTTAATCGACGCTAAATCGGGCGCGGCAAACAGCGGCGTTTCAATACGCGCCAGCACGCGCGCTGCAAGGGCATCCGGCGGCTCACTGCTGAGCCGCAGCGCAACATCCACGCCTTCGCTTACCAGATCTGACAGACGGTCATCCAGCGCCAGCGTCAGGTTAAGATCCGGATTATCTTTTTGCAGCGTCAGCAGGTGTGGCAATAAAATCTGTCCCAGCCCACTCGGCAGCTGCATATGCACTCTGCCACGCCACTGCTGCAGTCTTGGTCGCAGCTGGCTTTCGACTTCCTGCATCGCCTCCAGCAGCGGCGCTATCTGACGACGATAGCGTTCGCCCTGTTCGGTCAGCGCCATAACCCGCGTAGTGCGGTGCAGCAGAACCGCGCCAAGCTCTTCTTCGAGCGCGGCAATCTGCTGGCTGACGGCAGACTGTTTCATGCCCGCCTGACGCGCCGCCTCAGAGAACGATCCCACTTCAGCCACCCGCAAAAAGGTCGCTATCGCATTGAGCTTATTTTTCATTTAATGGTTTTTCTTATAGGTGACATCTTATTAAGGGGATATGTGCAGAAAATTACTTATAGCACACTCTGTCTGTTTCTTACTCGGGAGAACAGACATGACACAGAGAGATACGCCTAAAGTTGCACTTGTGGCCGGTGCCAGCGGCATTGTCGGCAGCCGCCTGGTTACCGCCCTGCTGAATAATGGATGGCAGGTTATCAGGCTGTCGCGCCATGCTCTGGCGCGCACAGATGATGTCACGACGGTAAACGTTGACCTGCTCGACGCAGAGCAAAGCCTTCAGTCGCTGCAACCGCTTCGTACGGTGACGCACATCTTCTACAGTGCCTGGCTTAATGCAACCAACTGGAGTGAGATGGTTGAACCAAATGTCACGATGCTGCGCAATCTGGTGAGTAACATAGAACGCGTAGCGCCCCTGGAGAACGTCAGTCTGATGCAGGGCTATAAGGTGTACGGCGCTCACCTCGGACCGTTTAAGACGCCGGCGCGCGAAAGCGATCCTGGCGTGCCCGGCGCTGAATTTAATGCTGCTCAACTCAGCTGGCTAAGCGCCTTCCAGCAGCATAAAAGCTGGCGCTGGCAGGCGCTGCGCCCAGGTATAGTGGGCAGCGCGGCGCCAGGCAATGCGATGAATCTGGCGCTTAGCATCGCGCTCTATGCCTCACTGTGCAAAGCGGAAGGTTTGCCCCTTCGTTTCCCTGGTTCAGCGCAAAACTGGCGCAGCATTGTCGATTACACCGATGGGGCATTGCTGGCAGAGGCAACGCTGTGGGCGGCAACAGCGTCCACAGCCAGGAACGAGGCCTATAACGTTAATAATGGCGATATCTGGCGCTGGAGCGAACTCTGGCCGCTGATTGCGCGCTGGTTTGAGCTGGAGTGTGCGCCGCCGGTTAGCCTCTCTTTTCAGCAGCTGTTTGCAGCTTATCGCGTTACCTGGCGCACTCTGGCTGAACAACATAAGCTGCAGGAAGCGGATATTCGGCAACTTAGCGATGGGCAGTTCGCTGATTTCGTTTTCAGCTGGGACTACGATATGTTTGGTGATGGCAGCAAACTGCGTCGGGCTGGCTTTACGCAGTCATGCGCGACTGACGAGATGTTTTTCAGTTTATTCTCCCAGCTCAGAGCTGCCCGTATTATCCCCTGACGATTCGCTGCAGTGATCCTTGCTATGCCAGCGCTATTACAGCGCTGGTCACTTCTCTGCGTCTTCTACCTTTTATTGTGTGCGGTTATCCCTTTGCCCCCTTTATCGCAATGTTTAACCTGCTGTTCCGCGCCTGGGCGCTATAGGCTGGCGTAGGTTTTGTTTCAAGAATCGCCGTGAACGAAGATCCCTGAAGCCATGGGAATTTCAATGTGAAATAATTAATAAATATTTAAATTATTCAATAACTTAGCTATGAAAAAAGCATGGGTAACCTGGCAGTTTTTCAACCTTACTGATTCTTTTTCCGCCTCGCTTTTCTGCCTGCAAAACATCCAGATTGTCATTTGGTAAGGCGGATGAACAAATTATTATGCCCTGTACAAAATTTTGCTGAAAACATAAAAATCTTGCACGTAGCAGGACACCCTGTACACTGTGCTGAAATATTGCCAACGGAGCGGAGTGATGAAGAGTAATTACGGTGGAGTAGACGAAACGGCGCGCAGGGCAAACGCTATGTTGCGTAGTATGAGTGACGACATTATCGATAAACGTCATGAATTTGGCCTCGATCAGTATTACCAGACCTTCACCCGCAATTCGGTTGCTAACTTGCCCAAGCTCAGCCGCCGGGCCGTCGAACAGGCAATTGACGAAATGGAATCCAAAGGTCACGTGTTCGGCAAAAAGGATGCCGGCAATACAAAGCACTATGCGCTCACGGTTCAGGATGTCGTCGATATTTATGCACATCGTAAAGTGCCTAAGTATCGCGATATTCATAAAGGGGAAGGGCCGTTCGTCATTTTTGTGGTTAACCTCAAGGGCGGCGTCTCCAAAACGGTCAGCACCGTTACCCTGGCACACGGCCTGCGCGTTCATCCGGATTTGCTGCAGTACGATCTGCGCAATCTGGTTATCGACCTCGATCCCCAGGCGTCCAGCACCATGTTTCTGAACCATGCCAACAGCATCGGTTCAATTATGGAAACCGCTGCGCAGGCGATGCTTAACGATCTGGATGCCGAACAGCTTCATAAAGAGATTATCCAGCCAACGATTATTCCGGGCGTGGACATTATACCGGCCTCGATTGACGACGGCTTCGTCGCCAGCCAGTGGAACGATCTGGTTCGCGAACATTTGCCGTGCGTGCTGCCGTCAGAAGTGTTACGTCGTAACATCATCGATCGCGTCGGCGATGACTATGACTTTATCTTTATCGATACCGGCCCGCATCTTGATGCCTTTATGCTCAACGCCATCGCCGCCAGCGATCTGCTGCTGACGCCGACGCCGCCCGCACAGGTGGATTTCCACTCCACGCTTAAATATCTGACCCGTCTTCCGGAAATGCTGGAGCAGCTGGAAGAGGAGGGGATTAATCCGCGCATTAAAGGCAACATCGGTTTTATGTCGAAAATGACCTCCAAGCGCGACCACGAGATGACGCACGGCTTAGCGCGTGACGTATTTACCTCTTACATTCTTGACGCGGCCTTACCTCGACTGGATGGTTTCGAGCGCTGTGGAGAGACGTTTGACACCATCGTCAGCGCCGATCCCCAGTCTTACCCCGGCAGCACAGAAGCGCTTAAAAATGCCAAGCGCGAGGCGGAGCGCTTTACTCAGGCCGTGTTTAAACGGATTGAATTTGTCAGGAGTTCGCAGTCATGAAAGAAATGAAAAAAATGGGCCGCACGCTGGGTAATTCAAGCTTTTCGCGCATGCTAAGCGAAACGGAAAGCACCCGCGTTTTTATTCTCAAGTCTGGCGCCGAAGCGCGTTTCGCCCTGACGAAAATTCTGCATGCTGATATTGAAACGCAGACCTATGTCGATGCCGCCGTAAACGGTCGCGACCAGGCCTTTCTTACGCCAGAGTCGGTCAGCGATATTTCTCGTACCATTAAACTTCAGCAGTTCTTTCCGGCAATCGGCCGCGAAGTGGACGGTCGTATAGAAGTACTCGATGGTTCGCGCCGCCGCGCCGCCTGTCTTTATAACGGCACGCCATTTGAAGTGCTTGTCACTAAAGATGATCTCTCGCTGTCTGATGCGCGCCAGCTCGCTATCGATATTCAGACCGCGAAAGAACACACATTGCGCGAACTGGGTAAGCGTCTGATGCTGATGTATCCAGATAGCATGAATCAGTCTGAGATCGCCCGCGCAGAAGGGTTGTCGGCTGCGAAAATCAGCCGTGCCTTTCAGGCTGCCTCGGTACCTGACGCACTGATTGGCCTCTTTCCTTCAGTGAGCGATCTTTCTATCAATGATTATCAGACCCTGTTGGATGTTGCTGAGAAAGTAGAAGCAAGACGGGGCAGCCTTGATGAACTGGTAGAGACGGTACGCGAGCGCATAGAAGGGGAGACAACCTTGGATCCCCACGACCCGACATCAAAATCCCGCATCATTGGCTTTATTCGTTCGGTAAACAGCAGTGCAAAAAGCGCGAAAGCTGACAAGAAAGTCGTGACGGAAAAGATGGCTGAGTTCCAGGATAAAAAACAGTTCGCCCGTAAGAAGACGGATGCGGAAAAACGTCTGGTCACCTATGAGTTCTCACGTATTCCCGCGCATTATCAGGCGGAACTCGATGCTGCTGTAAAAACGATACTGGAAAAAATGCAGGCTGACAGCAAAGCCTGATAACAGAAAGGCCTTGACCAGAGACATTGCTCTGTCTGGGCCTTATTTACCATTCCACGCGCCAGGATATCGCTAATGAGTACCCATGAAAAAAATGCTATAACCCGCTGTTTTATAAAAATATAAGAAAAACATTTCAAACTGAAATTCCCGACATTTCTGTTTATGAGACAGCCCTTCTGACGTAAAAAGGCCAGCAACGTATTTATTCCAGAATCTGACGTTGTGTTTTCGAGCTTGCTGATGCCTTGTATATTGGTGAAACCAGACAGACTAGCGTAAATCATCTTAACTTCTAAGATTTCACCCAGCAGCAAATGAGTTTGCTTCCTGTAATAGGCTTCCCAATAGAGGGGGTTATCAGGCCTCACTACATCTGCTGTTTATACCCGCTCTGGAGCCATGCTGTTTGCCAGACATACCGGAGCGTAATATGAAGTTACCTCCTATTAGCTGTAGTCAGTAGACTACCTAAGGCACGGGTACCGGCTTACCTGTTAAGTATGAATTTCATCCAGAAAGGCCATATCTTAAAGGCGGTACGCAGTAACAACCTTCAAAATCTGAATATCTCAGACAAATACTCAGATCTGAAACATTCTTCTTTAATCCGCAGGGCAGGGCAGCGATATAAGCTGTAATGAGTAATTTACTCACTATAGCTTATCTTACTCACTACAGCTTATGTTATAAGCTGTAGTGAGTAGATTACCCTTTTAATAGTTTATATAAGCTATAGTGAGTAAGCCGCTAAATTTGTGTGAGCCATGCTATGAGGTTCAGCTGTTATAAAGGGCAGGTTCTGAATGCTGGAGCCTGTCAAAGAAGAAGGCAGGATACAGTCCAGGAGAAAGAGCAACGTAACTCTGAGAAAGTAAGTCTCTAACTGGAAACGGTGTGATAAAACATACAAAAAAGTATATAAGCTGTAGTGAGTAAGTTACTCACTACAGCTTATATTTGTGATGTGCGCTTCAGGCAACCGATAAGATAGCGATTAAACATCATTATGATTTAAAAGGAAATTTTACGTTTTTACCTATAAAAAAGAGACGACAGTTTCAAGTAATTGTCAGTAGAACGCTATTAATAGCGGGACTTACTCACCAGAGGCTATATAAGCTGTAGTGAGTAAACAGACGTGAAATGCGCGCTTTTAGACGCTTATCCGAACAACATTGAAAAGGCAATCACTTGTTTTTGAAAAGCTTTTCCAGGTCATCCATCGTAATTCCCAGTTTTTCGAGCACTTCGAGCTTTTTCGCCAGTTCAGGATCGGGGGCTGCCGGTGCAGGCACTGCTGCCGGAATGGTTTCTTCGCTCTCATTTTTAGGCGCTTTCAGCTTGGGTCGTCGATAGTGCACGTTAAAGAAGACCGCACGGCCTCTCTGAACTTCGGTATAGTCCAGGTAGCCAATCTCCTTCAGCTGCTCCATAGCGCGTCTTACGGTCTGATTTTGAGAGAATACGGGGGATTTGAGGTTAAGCCTGGCGCGCAGTCGCGCAAGCGATATAGGCGCCGGATTTTTTGGCAGACTCTCAATAAAGGTATAGATGGCCTGAGCCGACTCGCGGCGCTTGAGGACATTAATGGCTTTAAGCTGCAAAAGTACTTTACGATCAAACTGATAAAGCTCAAACAGCCGAGGATCGGCCTGCAGGATGACAATATCTTTTGCGGTATCGTAGTAAGCTGACTGCACAAGGTGCGTGACGTACTCTTTAGAGTGCTCTTTGGTGTTGGCCGTGAAAGAGATAACCGTACCCGCAATACGCTTCAAAGAAGGGCTTATACGCTCTCTGAGCTTTTTAGATGAGCGATTCGAGGGTATGCCGCAGAGCTTGGCGAATTCAACGAAAGGGAGCTGCACCTTATCGCCAATCACTTTATGCTTGGCGAACGAATGGATAATCCCCACCCAGGTTTTGAAATCGTTATCCATATCCAGCCGCGGGCCGACAATCTCGACTTTATCGAAACCTTCTGCCTTGGCCAGCGAGAGCCGGGACAGCTCTTCGGTCGCGTCCGTTACGGACATGGTATTTTTTTTACTGTTTTTCAGCGATTTAAGTGTAGGAACAAAAACGCCAAGCCGCATAAGCGCGACCGGCTGCACCGTATTGTTAGCATTAGGCGTAAGCGTGACGAGTTCGCCGGTGGACTTATCCATCTCCTGGAAAAGAGTATCAAGATCTATGCTTTCGTTATCCAAAACAGGCTCCGGATCCTAATCGTTAACAATACAACTTGTTAATTTAACTATTAAAAAGCGTTACGGGCACAACACGCAAGTGGTTCTGCAGGCACGTTCAGATCCGCTGAGTCTGTGGATCAAATTGGTATGATCCAGGCAGAATAAACAGGACAGCGAATAGCAGCATGAAATTAAAGATAAAAATTATCCACAGTTAAACAGAGAAAACCGTGATTAAACTCACTATAGCTTATCTTGTTAGCCAGTTACAGCTTATAGTTTACGCCTCATAGCTTATGTTTTGCTGACTACAGCTTATATCTTACTGACTACAGCTTATGCGATCACCCTTTCAGGCCAGAACTGACAAGGGCTACAGCGATCGGGGATCTCTTTAGGATCTTATTAGGATCATATAAGGATCGTATTATTGGGATCTATCCAGTGGATAACTCTATTTACAGGCCTCGTGTAAGCATCTGTCCCCGCCTTTCACTTTCAGCATCTTCATGTAAAGCGTTTTCCTGACAGTGCTAAAGCTGACAGTAAGCCACCGAGCGCATATATGCTCCCTGAATTTGGTTTCAACGTTACGCACTGCCATGCAGACTAAGTTTGCTATGTGCTGTTTAAGGCGCACTTAAACAGAAAGAAAATCGTTGCGTTGTCACGTTGCGACAAAGGGATGAACGCTTTTCAGTATGCTATTCTTCTGTTTTCACGACGTTATTATTTGAATAAACAGATTGTCTGTATGAGATTAACTGAGTAGGGCTGCATTGATATAGCCTTACATGGCTAAAGAGATGGCGAAAATCTAGTGATTTCTTAATGATTTACATAATTGATGGAAGTATTGCCTATAACTCAGACGACTGCTCGCTGAGTCATCTGCCTACTCATGAATCGCTAAGCCTCAGTATCTCTTCAGGCCGACTTTTTGAGCGTCTGTTGAATTCAGACGGCGAGATCCTACCGCGAGATACTCTGCTTACCGAAGTCTGGGATAAATACGGTCTGCGTGGCTCTAACAGCAATCTCAACCAGTATCTGAGCATCCTGAGAAGGGCACTGGCAGCCTATGGCTGTGAGAACCTCATTATTACCATCCCGAAAGTTGGTATTCGCCTCAACACTGAGATCCCGATAACGCGTGAATCCGCCATCTCAGAGGGGGTGCCTGATGCCACAACTGTCATCATTGAAGAGCAAGCAATCAAGAGCCCTGAAGCTTTTCAGCCTCACAAAAAGGGAGCAAACAGCGACAGAGGAAACAGGTGGCAATTCAAAGCAGCCATTCTGGTAATGCTGCTTGGCATCATCGCCTGGATTTGGCTGAAGTCAGATTCCAGCGAGCAGGAAATATCGCCGGTTTCAGTCAGCCTGCCAGGCGGATGCAGTGCTGTGTTTGTGGCCGGGCTAGATGTGGGTGAGCGTGAGTCGGTCAAAAAACAGATCCTGCAAATGCTCAAAGAGAATCATCAGTCTTGCGATGCCAGCCGGCGGCTCTATTTTGATAAGAACACCTCTTTCAATACGCAAAATTACGGCCGCACTATACTTTCATCCTGTAGGCTCAACGACAGCGGTCATGTCATTTCCTGCGACAATTTTTACTATCTTGACTGGAGACTGGATTGAAACGAAGTATCAGCCTTACTTTTGTAATTGTGCTGGCCGCACTGATTATATTGTTGGTTGGCACTGATTACTTTCGCAAACAAACCGAAGCCTTTCCTTTTCGTTGCGCTACTTTTACGCGTTACGATCTCAGCCGCAAAGAGGGGAGCCATCTTGATTTTGCTGTCACGCAGGATCTCCGTTTTCAGAATCATGACTCAGGTTACTTGTTACTTAATGGACAGGTCACCAGCGGTGATAATACAACGCTGCTTAACAGAAGGCTTATTCTTACCACTGGCGATAAAATAGATTACGATACCTATCGTTATAAAATCGACAAAATTATTACGTCGTCAACCGATACGACGCCCAATGCTATATTCAATATGCTATTGGCCGAACTGACGCTGGATCCATCCTATCTGCAACTTGATGTCGTTAAAGTTGACGAAAAATCGTTTCTTATCGGCGGTCCGCTCTCTTACCTGTTTACCTGTCAGCGGTATTAAATGTTAATAGCGGTAAAAAATTTACTGACGCTAAAATGGCTCGAGACTGGGAGTCGATGGACCAACTCATTTTTTCATGTGGCTTAAGATATTGGCTGGGAAAATGGATTATCAGAAAGCCCCAGTTGGCAAAAAAAAAGCCGCTGAATAGCGGCAAACGGTCAAAGCTTCCGTAAAACAACTGAAAACAACAGTGCTAATTATTATGTATTACGCGGCTTTTGTATGGTTGTTTATTCATATTAATGTTGCCTGCTTCTTAGACGACGCTGATTAAAACATCATGAATATCCTAATTCCCCATCACGTTTTATTTAGTAAGTGACAAATACAAATATATCTGTTCCACAAGAGCTTACTGCTTTGCCTAATTAACTATCGGATATAGTGCTGACAGACTTATCCATCCGAAAAAAATGTCTGTGAAACTGACAAAGCACCGTGATGAATCAAGAAATGTTGCTCGGCAGCCGTTAACGGCTGTCAGTACGGCTGCCGAGCATTCAGGTGGCCAGCCCCGGCGATAACCGGGGAGAGGGATCAGGAGTGGATCTGGAAGCTTTTCAGCATATCATTGAAGCGCTGAACTTCAGCGTCAGTCAGCGGCGACGCTTTAGAAAGGGAGAAAATCAACAGATCCTCCATATTCAGGGTAAAGATTGCCTGCTTTTGATAAAGGCGCTGGCCATCGCCTCGATTGAAATCGTAACCGATCATGACGCCGGACGTCAGATTCTCGCCAAGCACAGCTAGCTCGTACGGTCCCTGCTGCCAGTCCTTCATCTGCTTTTTCAGAATCGCGAGCTGGCTCTCAATATACTCTTCCACATTATTGTGGTTGCCTAACTTATCACGCGAAATAGTCATCGGCGGCAGAACCGATCGAGGATCGGCCAGCGTATTCAACGTACGCTCGCAGTAGCCTTCAGGCAGGGTGATCATTCCTTCGCTAAAGCGGCAAATGTGCTTATCCATGTGTTATCTCCATTGCTTTATTGTCTTCTCCACGGGCGAATAGCTGTTCGGCCGTGACTTCGCTGAGCTTACCGTTATGCAACATGACGATCTTATCCGCGCTACGGATGGTTTCCGGGCGGTGAGCGATGATGATGCGGGTAATATTCATCCGCTTAATCGCGGTATTGATCTGCGCTTCGTTATAAATATCCAGATGACTGGTCGCCTCATCCAGCACCAGGATTTGCGGCTCGCGATACAGGGCGCGCGCCAGCAAAATGCGCTGCAGCTGGCCGCCGGAAAGAAAGGATCCCATGTCGCCGACCAGGCTCTGGTAGTTCATCGGCATTTTCATGATATCGCCGTGGATCTGCGCCAGCCGCGCGACCCGGGTGATTTTTGCGTGATCGGGTTCGTTATCAAAAAAGCTGATGTTTTCGCTGATTGAGCCTGAAAAGAGAATATCGTCCTGCATCACGCAGCCGATGCGATTGCGGTGATGCTGCAGCCCCGTCTGGGTAATATCCATGCCGCCAACGGTGATGGTGCCGCCTTCCGGATGTAGCAGGCCCAGAATAATCTTCGCCAGCGTGGTTTTACCCTGACCAGAGGGCCCTACGATCGCAATGCTTTCACCCGCTTTAATGGTCAGGCTAACGCCGTCAATAACCCAGGGTTCGGTGGGCGCATAGCGGAAGCGAATATCGTTTAGCACGATATCCTGCGCCGGCTGCGCGTCATCGGTTTTATGCAGCAGCGTCGGGCTCGCTTCTGAGCTCGGTTCGGTTTCTGACAGCACGATATCAGCCAGACGTTCGCCATGCATACGCAGCATGCGGAAGTCGATAATCGCATTAATCAGGCCGGCGCCGCGGCTCATAAACTGATCGGCAAAGCTGATAAACGCCGTGAGCATCCCCGCCGAGAAGTTACCATCAAGTACCTGCAGCGCTGCCAGCCATACCAGAACAACCCGGCCGACGGAGGTCAGCAATCCCTGCGCCGAGCCGAACAGAATGTTAAGCTTTTGCATCACGATGCCTTTGTTGGTGCTGTCCACCAAAAAGTTCATATAGGCGGCAAGGCGCGGCATTTGCTTGTTATTGGTTTTCACCGCCTGAATGCCGCGCAGCGTTTCCAGCAGTGAAGACTGGGTGCGCGCCGAGCTGATAATCTGCTCTTCATTGGCGCGACGTACCGGGTCATACGCCATGAAGCGCAGCAGGGCATACGCCAGGAACAGGGCAATAACCAGCCAGGCGAGTTTTGCATTGTAGATAAACAGCATTGCCACCGTGATGATCGACATGACGCCATCCAGTACCGTGCTGATAAAACGGGTAGTGAGTGTGCTCTGTATCGTATTCAGCGAGCCGTAGCGCGAAAGAATATCGCCGACGTGGCGTGACTCGAACCATTCAAGCGGCAGCTTCAGCATATGGTGGCAGACATTAATGGTCCACTGCACGCTCAGCTGGCTGGAGAACCAGCTCATTACCCAGGAGCGCAGAGCGGTAATCATGGTCTGAAACAGCGCGATCATGATAAAGCCGACGCCAAGCAGGGTAAGCAGGGAGTAGTCGGCGGAAACCAGCACCATATCCATGACCCATTGCATGAAGAACGGCGAGAGCACGCCGAACAGCTCCAGCGCTACCGACAAAATCAGCACCTGTACAAACGCGGACTTTACGCCTGTTACGCTGCCCACCAGCTTACGCATCGAGATGCGCGCTTTCTCTTCTTTAACTTCGAAGGTGGAGGAGGGGATCAGCTCTAGCGCCACGCCGGTGAAGGCGGTGGAAACTTCCTTCAGCGTCATGACCCGGATGCCGCGTGCAGGATCGTGAAGCGTGACCTTATTGCCCCGCACCTTTTTTAACACGACAAAGTGGTTGAGCTCCCAATGCAAAATGCATGGCGTGCGCAGTTTGGACAGCTCTTCAAGATCGATGCGCAGCGCACGCGAACTCATATTGAGCTGTTGCGCCATCGCAATAACGTCGGCCAGTGTGGCGCCCTTCAGCGAGGTTGCAAACTGGCGACGCAGGGTGATCATATCGATCTCGTGCCCGTAATAGTTGGCGATCATGCCCAAACAAGCCAGACCGCACTCGGTCGCCTGGGACTGACGGATCAGCGGCAGGCGGTTAAACCATTTGAAATTGAGTTTCTCTAATAACAACACAGCACAGACCTTTTAATCAGAGAGAAATTTTGTGACCCAGCGCGAATAACGGCTCCAGTACCCACTCGTAGAGATGACGCTGATCGACGATAAAGTCGGCATCCAGCGCCATGCCCGGTTTGAGCGGCTCGTCCTGCGAATAGGCTTTGATTGTTTGCTTATCCAGCGCCACCAGCACTCGGTACTGTTGTTCCTGGACGTTGTTTTTGCCGGTTAAGGTCGTCACTTCCTGCGGCGAAAGGGCGGTGCGAGAAACCTCAATAACTTTGCCGTATTGTTGACCGAACTTCTGGTAGGGAAAGGCTTTGTAACGCAGTACCACACGCTGGCCGGCCTGAATAAAACCGATGGACTGGGTATTCACCATAATGCGCGCCACCAGTTCGCTGTCGCTGGGCAGAATGGCAATAGCTGACTGGCCGGCGTTAACCATCTGGCCGTTTTTGACCATAATCATGCCGACATACCCGCTTTTCGGCGCGCGCAGCTCAATAGAGCGACGCGCCTCGTTTTCCGCCATCGACTGACGGTTGTCCGCCAGCTGACGTTCGATATCATTGCGTTTCTTTTCGTCATCCAGCGGCTTCTCATGCAGCTGCTGCTGCGCCTGAACGATTTTCTGCGTGATATCCAGCAGCTGACGCTGGTACTCCTGATAGCGCGCCTGATTATCGAGCAGCGTAGATTCCTGTTCTTCCAGCTGGCGATTGGAAGCGTAGCCCTGGCTTTGCATCGCCTTTAGCTTATCCAGCTGCAACCGCGCAAGGGCGACCTGCTTGTTGCGATGCGCCAGCTGCAGCCTCAACTGCTCTTGCTGAAGCTTCAGGCTGTCGACCGTTGCGCGTAAACCTTCCATCTCAACCTCATGCAACTTACTGAGGTTCAGCAGATCCTGCTGCAGGCGTTCGCGTTGCGCCGCGAGGTTTTCAGCGATGACCTGTCGTGTTTGCCCCAGTTGCGTGGAAACTTCTGAGGACAACACCATCACGACGTCGCCTTTCTCGACATGCTGGCCCTCTTTAACCGGGATATCGATCACGGTGGCGCTGACCGGCGGCGGAATAATCAGCATGCCATTTTTAGGCAGCAGTTCGCCGGTTGAAGATTCATATTTGGTGTAGCTGCCAAAAATAAAGAAGAGGGCAGTGGCCGCAGTGATAACGATCTCCACGGAAATGACCAACCAGCGATAGGGCGGGCAATAGAGCGCCACGGTGCCCAGACTGCCGCGGTTGGCCGCATCAAGTGCTTCCTGGCGGAAAAGTGACTGTTCCATTTACATATTCATCATGAGTTGGGAAATTAACGGCACTGAAAATAATTCAGCATATCGAGTGACAAAGAGCCGGTGCTTTGCGCCAGGCCGATCAGCGCGTTGAGGTAGTTCAGACGCGCTTCCGCCTGATCTTTCAGCGCGCTGTAATATTTCTGCTGCGCATCCATTTCATCATTGACCGTACGAAAGCCCATCTCGCGGCCGTATTGAACGGAGACCACTTTTTCGCGCGCTGACGCCACCGCATTTTTTTCCGCTTCCAGCAGCGCTTTGCCGTTGGTCAGGCTGAGCCAGGCGGAGCGCGTGTCCTGCACCGCTTTGCGCTGCGCTTCTACAGTGGAGTATTTTGCGGCTTCACGACGGTAAGCAGCCTCAAACGACTGTGAAAGCTGGCTGCCGCCGGCAAACAGCGGCACAGAGACATTGACGCCGTACTGCAGGTTGTTGCTTTTGGAGTTGGTGCCGAAAATGGCGTCATACAGAATGTTGTCTTCGTTATCATTCCGACTCCAGTTCTTGCCGTAGCTGGCGTAAAGCGAGACGACCGGCATATGCGCGCCAGTTGCTGCGAGCACGTCCGCATCGGCCTGATCGGTCTGAAACAGCGCTACCTTGATCTCGGTATTCCGCTGCTGGCTGGCGCTGATCGCTTCGGCTAAGGAGGAATAAGGCGTGGACTTCAGGCACTGGAAATTAACTGGTTCAATGGTGTCAGGATTAATGCCCGACAAGCGGCGCACGGCTTCGCCCGCCAGCAGCAGCTGGTTGCTGGCTTCTATCTCTTTCGCCTGCGCGATAGCGAAGTTCGCTTTCGCTTCATCTACTTCGGTACGGGTGTTCTGACCGTTGCGGAGACCGGCCTGAAGTTTTTCCATCTGCTGTTTAAAATTATGGCTGGCCGCCTGAGCCGCCTGCAGAACTTCTTGCTGATAGAGCACCGAGAAATAGGCGTTAGTAACAGCGTTCAGCAGCTTTTCCTCAGCCAAACGTGCTTGCGCCTGGGCAGTATTGGCGATCGCGACGCCCTTACGCCAGCCGGCATATTTGCTCATATCAAATAGCGGTTGCCTGACGCTGACGTCATAGTTATGCGTCGTGACGCCGCTCTGATATTTTCTGTCGGGTTGTTCCTGACGATTCCAGTTGCCTTCCAGCGTCAGGGTCGGCAACATGCCGGCCATGCCTTGCCAGTATTTCTGCTGATCGGCTTCGCTGGTCTTTTTACTGGACTGCAAAGCTGAGTCGTAGATTAATGCCGCCTGCGCAGCCTGATGTAAATTTGTGGCGTGAGTGCTGAATGGCGCGCAACAAAGCGCCACCAGTGCATAACAGATATTATAATGTTTCATGGTTTTCGCTGTTTCGGATAACAAATAAAGCCTGGGTTAAATCAATTCCTGGGCAAATACATACTTGATTAAATCAGTATTAGAGTGCAGTTGAAGCTTACGCATTGCGTTATATTTTTGTGTCGCGACAGTACTGACGCTGCGCTTACGCAATTTGGCAATTTCCATCAGGTTATAACCCATTGCAAAAAGCCTGATTACCTCAACTTCTGAGGGCGACAGAAGGCTTTTTACCGGGCCTGACAGATTATCCCGCGCCAGGTGTTTCAATTGTTCAGAGTAATAAATTCCGGAGTTTGCAGAACAGACCCAGTGAAAAGCCTGCACCAGTTCTCGTCGATCATCGCGTTTGCTAACAATAGCGTTAACGGGAATTTGCAATACTCTTTTCAAAATGGCCTGATTGGTCTGTGCGGTAAATACGATAATTTTCACTTCAGGCATCTGATTATGAATTTCTTCAATTTTTTTCACGCCATTTAAATCGTTGCGTTCAAAGCTAAAGCTAAAATCAGTAATCAATATGTCAGGTTTTTTCTCCTTTAATCGTATTAATAAATTTTCTTCATCTACGGGATAAGCGCAAATTTCCTGATGGTTAAATTCCGCTGCCAGTATCGACTGGATTGAATAAACAATAAACGGGCTCTCATCAGATACACCAATTCCCAGTGTCCTTTTTTTTAGTGGCATATCGTCTGATAAATCCTTTAATCAGGTGGATAAGATAAAACAGGGCTCCGCAGAGCCCTGCAGGTTACTGGTAGCTGATGGTATATGTGGCTACCGCATTAGCTGTTCCAGGGCTGACCGTTGACGCGGTCTGGTAATAACGCGCATACAATGGCACTGTAACGAGCGCATTAGAGAGCGGATACGAGGCTACGGCAAAGGGCGTAGCCAGTGCGATCGGTTGCTGATCGCCATTAAGTATCTGCACGCCGACGCCGCTGGCAGTTGAGGCGGAGTTCAGCGCGACAACGCCTGAATCCGACAAACCACCAACCGTGTCGCCATCAAACTGCATCATGACGTCGAACGTACCGGCCAATAATGCTTCGCAGTTCAGCTGGATAGTAAAGGGAATCGCACTGCTGGTTTGACAGACTCCCGAACCTAACCCGCTACTTTTACTGACGGAATAACTTCCTAACGGCACTTCCTGATTAGCATTACCGGCAACTGTGCAAGTTTCATCTTTGACCGTGACATAGGTTCTCAGGTTCGTGGCAGTATAGGTTTCATCAGTTCCTTCAACCTGAGATCCAACCTTAAACAGATTCAAGGTTGTACGCGTTACCGGCGTCAGCGAAGAAGACGTTTTCACGATCCTGAAAGGGACGGTCAGCGTAAAATTGGTCCAGTCATTGAGCGTTCCGCCCGTTGTAATACCGGCATAGGTCTTGATTATCTGTCCTGTAGCGATGCTTCCTGCTTCATTTGAATACTCGCCGCCATAGCCTAAATACATAGTTAATCCATAGCCCATCGATCCTTCTGCATTGGCTATACGCTTAAAATAGGCTTCTGCAGTCAGTCCATCGGCATACTGAAGATAATTGATGCCGCATTGCACATCGACCGTCATCGAACCTTCATACACAATGGTGCCAATTGGAATGGCCGCAGAAAGATTAATTCCCAACGTTTTTAAATCTATAGCAGCAGTGGTCATTGGCGCTTTGCACGTTAATTTCGTATCGGCCGCCGCACGTACGCCTGTCGTTGTCATCACAACGACATTAATGGCTAATATGGCCAGGGCGAAAATTTTGGCCGCTGTCTTTAATGATTTAAGCAATGTCATAACGATTCACCTGATTAACCCTGATTCTCATTGTCGGTTACGCTATTTGAAACGTAGCGAACTGGCTGACTCTGATCGCTACTACATGTCGTAGTGAGTCTTGCCAGCGATTTATTTTCACTGGACTGAATATCACCCGATTCAAGGTTAACCAGACATTTATCCATCGGGGTTTTGCCCCAGGAAACATGCAGGCGACTCACATCTTTATTCAGCCTCACGTAAATCTGCCCGCCTTGCGAAACGGTGGTTATCAGATTGCCATTTTCGTCTGTAACGGATGCGCCAAAGGGTAAGGCATTGCCGTCCAGTTGATTAGCCCGAATTAAAAGCGGCTTACCCTTACTGGTTTTGTAGTCCAGTCTGACTACTGCGCCCTCAACAGGGATGACGCGTTGCTGCGTCGCTTCCAGCTCGACGTCAAGCGGAATACCTTTCGGATCTATTGCCAGTTCGTTTATACGATAAGGGTTAAGATTCGGCACAATTGCCCTCCCGCTGCCGTTAAGTACGATATTGGGATAACCTAACACCCTGGCGCCGCCTGCATCTTCTGCGCTTACCACGGCATAAGTTGAAGACTGGTATGCACTAAACGTCAGGCTGTCAGGTAAAGCCACTACGGTGCCGCTGGCGCCGCCTGACGCAGAATAATAATTCTCCCCTTTGGTGTAAGACGCTGTCAGCGTACTGTATGGCGAACGATATTGTCCGCTAACCGACCCAGACTTATTGTTGTCAACATCGCGCGAAACGCCAACGTTATAGTTATATTGATTACGGTCGCCTAAAATACCATTAACCGCAGTTTGTGCATTCACACCTTCTTTAGTATGCGTGGCACTTCCGGTTATATAATGCTTATTATCGCTGCCTAAAGGTACAGAGAAATCAAGCGTCAGTTGCGTATCATGCCCGCCAGTCGAGTATATTAATCGGTTCGCGGAAAATGTATAGGATACTCGCCCAATCGTATTATTGTAGCCGAGCTGGAATTGCGTATTGGTACCGGTATCATTCCAGTAATTTTGAATGAAACCAGTAAGATAGAGGTTCCCAAATGAATCCCCAAAATTTTGACTGGCGGTCATGGAAAAGCGCTGCTTAGGACGCGAAAGATAATTAATGGTTCCATTATTGCCATGTTTTTTATAATAATTGTTAATTTGCAGGGCGTTATCAAAACTATAATAGCCGGATGAAGAAAAACGATAGGCGGCCAGGGTAAAGTTGGTATTTGTCTGAGAAACTTTCTTACTGTAAGTCGCCCGATAACTGACGCCCTGTTTTTTCTCATCGCCATATTTTGTTTGAGCCCCCGTAATATCCAGGGAAATGGCGCCGACAGGCAGACCAAATGCGCCGCCTAACAATACAGAGGTATAATTGTCCGAACCCAGAATACCGGTGTAGCCGGTCAGGCTGTTTGTAAAACCATGCTGGATCGTACCCTGATAAATGGACGGCGTATAAACCATATTATCTCGACGAGACACGCCGCCGGTCAGGGAGTAATAGGTCATGCCTGGACGTTTAAGTCGCGCCATTGCCGCATAAAGCACGGAAAAATGCGTTTCACTACCGTCAGCCTCTTTAATGGTCACGTCG
>Ga0157358_1000070_pt1 | contig 38698 bp, 38 predicted proteins | sample AttcapACBM2_FD_111484 | JGI IMG/M metagenome (GOLD analysis project Ga0157358, IMG submission 111484) | Fungus gardens microbial communities from leaf cutter ant in Botucatu, State of São Paulo, Brazil - Atta capiguara ACBM2 | ecosystem: Host-associated > Fungi > Mycelium > Unclassified ... | reverse complement strand
GTGAGAGAGACCGATGCATCCGATGCTCAACATCGCCGTGCGCGCTGCGCGCAAGGCCGGTAATTTAATTGCCAAGAATTATGAAACGCCAGACGCCGTTGAAGCCAGCCAGAAAGGCAGCAACGACTTCGTTACCAATGTTGACCGCGACGCCGAGCGCCTGATTATTGAGGTGATCCGCAAGTCTTATCCAAAGCACACCATTATTTGTGAAGAAAGCGGTGAGCTGCCCGGAGAAGACAAGGATGTGCAATGGGTTATCGATCCACTGGATGGCACTACTAACTTCATTAAGCGCCTGCCGCATTTCTGTATTTCTATCGCCGTACGTATCAAAGGCCGCACCGAAGTGGCCGTGGTTTACGATCCAATGCGTAACGAACTGTTCAGCGCCGTACGCGGCCAGGGCACCCAGCTGAACGGCTATCGCCTGCGCGGCTCCACCGCTCGCGATCTGGATGGCACCATCCTGGCGACCGGTTTCCCGTTCAAGCTGAAGCAGCACGCCACGCCGTATATCAATATCGTGGGTAAACTCTTTACCCAGTGCGCGGATTTCCGTCGCACCGGTTCTGCCGCGCTGGATCTGGCTTACGTTGCCGCCGGCCGCGTGGACGGCTACTTTGAAATCGGCCTGAAGCCGTGGGATTTCGCTGCGGGCGAGCTGCTGGTACGTGAAGCAGGCGGCCTGGTGACCGACTTCGTTGGCGCGCATGGCTATATGCACTCCGGCAACATCGTCGCCGGTAACCCACGCGTGGTAAAAGCGATGCTGGCGACCATGCGCGACGAGCTGAGCGAAGCGCTGAAGCGCTAAATCACTCTCAAGAAAGGGCTGAACGTCTGTTCAGCCCTTTTTTATTGCCGCGCGTTTAAAAAAGCGGCCGGATCCCGCCGGATAACGCAGGCTGCGCGCTCAGCCACAGCATTACACCGGTTGCCAGCAGCAGCAGGCCGCCTGCCAGCGACAGCGTTGCCCAGATAAAAGCGCGATCGCTCTGCGCGTTTTCTCGTCGACTCAGCTTCAGCGCCAGCGCGCGCGAAACCTGCACCAGCACGGCCATAGCCGTTACCGTAACGGCCGTTCCCACCGCCATCGCCAGTGCGGAAAGCACGCCCCATGCGTAAACGCCGATCACTTTAGAAAACAGCAGCATCATAATCGCGCCGGAGCACGGCCGCAGCCCCATTGACAGCACCACCAGCGCTTTGGTTTTACCGCTGACCGCCTTATCCAGCATCCCACTATCCGGCACGTGCTGATGCCCGCAGCCGCAGTGTGTGCCGTGCTGATGGTCCTGTTCTACAGGCACCAGGCGGCGAACGGCAAGCCGGGGCTTTTTCAGCAGGCGCACAATTCTGCCGCCCGCTCGCCAGCACAACCACAGCCCCAGCCCGACTACCAGCAGATAACTGCCCTTTTCCAGCCAGTAGCTGCCCACATGCAGCTGGCGGGAAGAGAGCTGTAGCACCACCAGCATTATCGTCACCAGCGCAATCGCCACGCCGCCCTGTAGGAGGGCTGCGGCCAGGGTCAGCCGGATGCTGGTGTTCATCTTCGTGGGATGCGTAGCCAGAAACGTTGCAATCACTACTTTGCCGTGGCCCGGCCCAAGCGCGTGCAGGATGCCATAAATCAGGCTGAACCCCATCAGCGTCAGGCCGACCTGATGCGGCCGGCTTGCCACCTGCTGCAGCAGCGCCGTCATCTCCACATGCAAATTGCGCTGCCAGACCACGCTTTGCAGCAATAATTGCGGCCAGTACAGCCAGGCTGTCACACCCGCTGCGATAAATACCAACAGCAGCAGATAAAGCGGCCACGCCTGAAGCCAGCGGCTGCGGGATCGCTGCGCTACGGGCATCACTGACATAATAAGGTCACCGTTTGGGCAAACTGGCGGCCAAGATCCATATCGGCTGGCGGCGCATCGGCTTTATCCAGCGACAGCGCATAGGCCTGAAGCGAAGCATTGGGGTTGGGCGTTTTAAGCGTAAATCGGCAGCGCTGCGCCAGCTCTGGCGGAAGATGCAGCGATTGTTCGGATGCAAAAGTCATATCGACAAAGTAAGTCGGATCGAAAATGGAAAAGGTGTAGCGCTGTCCGGCCAGCGGCTGCGGTTCGTCCAGCGGCAGAATAAACTCCAGCACGGCTTTGTTTCCCTCTCGCGACAGCCGGTATTCCGGCGGTAAGTTGCCAAATTTCACCGGCTTGCCTTTATGCCAAAACTCGGCGAAATAATGCTGCGCCATCACGTTGGCCATCACTTCCGCCGCCAGTTTTTTCCAGACCACCGAATCCGGTTTGGCTTTGCCCGCGTCGTACAATAAATCGGCGGAGGTGATCTCATCCATCACCCAGTGCATTTTCAGGCCGGTCAGCCGATCGTCCTGCTGCACCAGCGTGGCCTGCATAGCGATAAAGCTATGGGGATGGCTCCATGCTTGCGGCATTACCATCAGCAGCGCTATGCACAGCAGCCTGATAAAAATGTTATAACGTAACAATACCTGCTCCTTATCCAACCGGTGAAAAAATCTGTGACCTGCCTTAAAAGCTACAAAAAAATCTGCTGGCTGTCGGTTTAGTCCGACCGGGTCACGCTATTCTTAGCGGGGTGACTTTTATCGGGACAGCAGATCATGACTCAACCTCTAATCGGGCCAGCTGCTTTCTCCAGTCCGCAGCGACGCTGCCATCTGCTATTACTGCTTTATCTGCCAGGCAGCGTCACGCTGGAGCTATTGTGCCAGCTCAACGGCGTGGATCCTTCCGTGGCCCGGCAAGATATAGCGGAGGTCACGGCAGAAATCCAGCGCTATCACCGGCTGTCGCTGCTACAGCACGCTACTGACGGCTATCGGATTGACGGTGCGGAACTGGATCGGCGGCTTTGCCTGCTGCATTGGCTTAAACGCGCGCTGCGGCTAAGCCCTGATTTTGTTCGGCAGCATTTTTCTCCGGCGCTGAAGCAGCAGCTGCAAACGCTGCGGATAGAAAAAGCCCTTTATGATGACCATAACCTGAATGCGCTGGTTCACCACTGCGCGCAGGGTTTGTCACGAGAGTTTACGCCGCGCGACTGTCAGTTTCTGGCGCTGTTTATGCAGCATTCGCTGGGTCGCCAGGCGCCCCTGTCATTTAATGAGGCCCAGCAGGCCTGGCTGGCAAAGCGTCGGGAATATCAGGTAGCGCAGGAGATTGTGCAGCACTGGCAAAAACGCTGTAAGGCCGCGCCGGAGGCGAATATTGCCTGCTTGCTTGCCCTGCTGTTCAGCCAGCTTCATACGCCCACCCTCGCCGGGATCCGTCATGACTATGAGCAGCAGCTGCTTGCCGATATTTATCGGCTGATTGAGCAATTTCAGATGCTTTCCGGTCACCGTATCGGCAACGTGCAGGGCCTGTGCGAACAGCTCTATACGCACATGGCGCAGGCGCTGGAGCGATCCCTGTTTGGTATCGGCATTGATAACAGCCTGGCGGAAGAGGTTCTGCAGCTTTATCCACGGCTGTTGCGTACCACCCAGGCGGCAATAGTCAGCTTTGAACAGCGCTACTCGCTGCGTTTTTCTGAAGAAGAGATGGGGCTTATTGCTATTATTTTCGGCGCGTGGCTGATGCAGGAAAACGTGCTGCAGGAAAAACAGGTACTGCTGCTAACCGGAAAAGATGCCGCGCTGGAAAAAGAGCTCGAACAGCAGCTCCGGGAATTAACGCTGCTGCCGCTGAACATCAAATATCTGGACGTGGCGGAATATCAGCGCAGCAGCGCCCCAAAGGGTATTGCGCTGGTGATTACGCCCTATGCCACGCCGCTGCCGCTCTACTCTCCGCCGTTAATCCATGCGGAACTGCCGCTACAGCCGCATCAGCAGGATCGTATCAGGCTGCTGCTGGAGTCCTGACCCACGCCTGCGAAAAGCAGGTTAGAACTTGCGGGCAAAGCACCTGTTTTGCATAAAATCAATGCCCAATGGCTCTGAATACCTTGTTGCCTGATTTTTACTTTTTGCCTGTTGAGAGGCCGCCGCCCGTGCGGTTAACTGTGTCGTCTTTTGTGAATGATAAGGATTGTGCCGTAAGGTTTAACGGCTACATTATCGTCAAGCATAAGTTCTGAGGTACTTCCCCCAATGCGCTACGCGCAAAGGGGGAGTATTTTAGCAAAGCCGCAGTGCGATTAGGTTTTCGCCGCAATGCGAGCGCTCTTTTCCGGCCGCAGGAACAGCGCCGGCACCACCAGCAGCGCCATCACCCAAAATATATCGCCGTGCAGATGCTGGAACAGCGCCCCGCAGACTATCGTCATTACCGCAATGCCGCCGCCCATCGCCAGCGCCGAATATACGGACTGCAGACGAATAACCTCGGCGCCTTCCCTGGCGGCGATAAAGCGCATCGCCGCCAGGTGACAAATGGTAAAGCTGCCGCAGTGCAGGATCTGCGCCACGATCAGCAGCGGCAGCGCCGTGGTTGAGGCCATCAGGCTCCAGCGGATCAGCGCACATACGCCGGAGAGCAGCAGCAGGTCCCGTGCGGTCCAGCGCCCAAAAAGCCGGTTGCTGGAGGCAAACACGATAATTTCTGCCACCACGCCCAGCGACCAGAGGTAGCCCACCACGCTCGCCGAATAGCCTGCATCCTGCCACCAGATAGCGCTAAAGCCATAATAGGCCGCGTGCGCGCCCTGCATCAGGGTGACGCAGAGCAGAAAGCGCCAGGATGATTTCAGCAGCCGCTGCCAGTCCTGCCAGCCCGCACGTGCGACAACCTTGTCGCTCCCCTGCGGCGGGGTCGCCGGGCGAAGCAGCATCCCGCCGAGCATCGCCGCCGTTCCTGCACAGAGCAGCCACAGGATCGCCTGGTAAGAGAAAGCGTTAACCAGCACGCCGGTCAGCGCCGAGCTGATAACAAACGCCAGCGATCCCCACAGCCTGACCGGGCCGTAAGCCATTGCAATCTGCCGTTGCCAGGTGGCGGCCAGCGCGTCGCTCAGCGGCACCAGCGGAGAGAAAAACAGGTTGAAGCCAATCATGACCAGCAGTAGCCAGACCCAGAACGCGCTAAACCAAAAGCCCAGGGCAAACAGCAGCGACAGCCCCGCCAGCAGACGCAGCACGCTAATCAGGCGCGAAGGCGTCGTCACGCGGGAAGCGATAAGCAGGCTGCCGGTAAAGCGGGAAACCATGCCGACGCCTAATAAAAGGCCGATTTTTTCCGCATCAAGTCCGATGCCTTTCAGCCAGACGGCCCAGAACGGCAGCCAGACGCCGTAGGTAAAGAAGTAGGTGAAGTAGCCCAGCCCCAGCCACCACGCAGAACGGATTGCCATTTTTCCTCCGGCAATGTACAGACGAAAAAAACGGGACGTAGCGTCCCGTTTCGTTGTCGCGCCGGAAAATTCTCCGGCGTTCTGAAGCGGGATACAGCATCCCGCAGGCTTATGGCTTTTACGCGTACACCGGGAAGCGGGCGCACAGTTCCAGCACCTGCTTTTTCACGCGTTCGATGGTCGCTTCATCGTTGATATTGTCAAGGATGTCGCTGATCCAGCCGGCCAGCTGGCGCACTTCCGCTTCCTTAAAGCCGCGACGAGTCACCGCTGGCGAGCCAATACGGATGCCGGAAGTCACAAACGGGCTTTTCGGATCGTTCGGCACGCTGTTTTTGTTAACGGTGATGTTGGCACGGCCCAGCGCCGCATCAGCTTCTTTACCGGTCAGGCCTTTGCTCACCAGATCGATCAGGAACAGGTGGTTATAGGTGCCGCCGGAAACGATGTCGTAACCGCGCTCCAGCAGAACTTCCACCATCGCTTTAGCGTTTTTGGCAACCTGCTGCTGATAGACCTTGAACTCCGGCTCCATCGCTTCTTTCAGCGCTACCGCTTTACCGGCAATCACGTGCATCAGCGGGCCGCCCTGGCCGCCAGGGAAGACGGCGGAGTTCAGCTTTTTATAGAAATCTTCATCGCCGCCCTTCGCCAGGATCAGGCCGCCGCGCGGGCCCGCCAGGGTTTTATGGGTGGTGGTGGTTACGATATGCGCGTGCGGAACCGGGTTCGGGTAAACGCCTGCGGCAATCAGACCGGCGACGTGCGCCATGTCGACAAACAGGTAAGCGCCGATGCTGTCAGCGATTTCACGCATTTTCGCCCAGTCGCAGATGCCGGAGTAGGCAGAGAAACCGCCGATGATCATTTTCGGCTTATGCTTCTGCGCCTGCGCGGCCAGATCGTCATAATCGATTTTGCCGGTCTCGTCGATGCCGTAAGGCACCACGTTGTACAGCTTGCCGGAAAGGTTAACCGGGGAGCCGTGGGTCAGATGGCCGCCGTGCGCCAGGTTCATGCCCAGAATGGTATCGCCCGGCTGCAGCAGCGCGGTATAAACGGCAAAGTTAGCCTGAGAACCGGAGTGCGGCTGCACGTTGGCGAAATCGGCGCCGAACAGCTCTTTAGCGCGATCGATCGCCAGCTGCTCTACGATATCAACATACTCACAGCCGCCGTAGTAGCGCTTGCCCGGATAGCCTTCCGCATATTTGTTGGTCAGCTGAGATCCCTGCGCCTGCATGACGCGCGGACTGGTGTAGTTTTCCGAAGCAATCAGTTCAATATGCTCTTCCTGACGCACTTTCTCCTGCTCCATTGCCTGCCACAACTCGGCATCATAATCGGCAATATTCATATCACGCTTTAACATCCGCTTCTCCTGACTCAGCTAACAATCTATTCGGCATTGAACGGCCCTTTTGGGCGAAGGCCAACAGTGTAAACCGTTTTGCCTGCTCAGGGATAGCCGGAAAGCAGGGTTTTTACGCAAACGATTGGCTCCAGCGCTGGCAAGGGCTAGTTCTCTTTTTCCCTGGCGTGGCGGCTCGTCTGTTTCATCATCATCTACGTGCAGGTTTTTCAACATCGTCCTTTTTTTATGGTAATAAATGCCCTTGTCTGGTTAAAGGTTATTTACAGCGTGACGCGTTTCGCTATAAGATGCATTTAAAATGCAACTTATAAAAATCCTCAGGAGTTCGCCATGTTAGACGCCCGCACTATCAGCACCATCAAAGCGACCATCCCGGCTTTGCTGGCTACCGGCCCCGCCCTTACCGCCCACTTTTACGATCGGCTGTTCAGCCATCATCCGGAGCTGAAAGACATCTTCAATATGAGCAACCAGCGCAACGGCAATCAGCGTGAAGCGCTGTTCAACGCTATCTGCGCCTATGCGGGCAATATTGAAAACCTGCCCGCTATTCTGCCGGCGGTTGAGAAAATCGCGCAGAAGCACACCAGCTTTGCCGTGCAGCCTGAACATTACCAGGTAGTGGGCGAACACCTGCTGGCCACGCTGGATGAGATGCTCAGCCCCGGCCAGGAAGTGTTGGATGCGTGGGGAAAAGCCTATGGCGTGCTGGCAGACGTGTTTATTAAGCGTGAAGAAGAGCTGTATGAGGCGTCGGAACAAAAAGTGGGCGGCTGGCGGACGCCGCGCGCGTTCCGCATCAGCGAGATTACGCCACAAAGCGAAGTAATAAAAAGTATTGTCTTCAGCCCGGTTGATGGTCAGCCGGTAGCCGATTATCAGGCCGGGCAGTATCTGGGCGTCTGGCTGCGGGAAAAAAGCTTTGCTAATCAGGAGATCCGCCAGTATTCCCTGACGCGTTCGCCAAACGGCAAAGATTACCGGATTGCGGTGCGGCATGAGGCGGGCGGAACGGTTTCCGGCTGGCTGCACGATCACGCCAAAGTGGGCGACGAGGTGCGCCTGGCAGCGCCTGCCGGAGATTTCTTCCTGAATATCACGCCGCAAACGCCGGTCACGCTGATTTCAGCGGGCGTCGGTCAGACGCCGATGCTGGCGATGCTGCACGTGCTGGCGGAACAGCACCACCCTGCGCCGGTACGCTGGCTGCACGCGGCAGATAACGGCAAAACCCACGCTTTTGCTGGTGAGGTTGTAGCGACGGGCCAGCAGCTGGCGCAGTTTTCACAGCATATCTGGTATCGGGATCCGCAACCCGACGATAGCGATCGCTATCAGACGCCGGGCCTGATGGATCTGCTGCCGATCGCAGAGCAGCTCAGCGATCCGGCCATGCACTTCTATCTTTGTGGCCCGGTCGGCTTTATGCAGCATATCGCTGAACAGCTGGTGAGCATGGGAGTAGCCGTTGAGCGCGTGCACTATGAGGTATTCGGCCCGCATAAAGTGCTGTAATACGCAAAAGGCCGGATAGTCCGGCCTTTTTTACCTGAAGGCAGGCGACTCAGATCGCTTCTTCATCTTCTTCGCCGGTACGGATACGCACCACGCGCGCCACGTCGAAGACAAAAATTTTGCCATCGCCGATTTTCCCGGTCTGGGCGGTGCGCATAATCGTTTCCACGCAGGTATCCACAATATCGTCGGCGATAACGATCTCGATTTTAACTTTCGGCAGAAAATCGACCATATATTCCGCGCCGCGATAAAGTTCGGTGTGCCCTTTCTGGCGGCCAAACCCCTTCACTTCGGTCACGGTCATCCCGGTGATGCCGACTTCAGCCAGCGCCTCGCGCACATCATCCAGTTTGAACGGTTTGATAATTGCATCGATCTTTTTCATGGCAGACCCTTGTTGTTCCCTCGCCAGCCGGAGGGTAAGCGTATTCAGTATATGTGCAGCAGACAGGATCCGCCGCGCGGTCTGTCACTTTTGCCGGGCAGATAAACTATCATATCTGCACCGCGATGCGGCACAAAAAAACTATTCTTTAAAATCAGAGGCATCCAGCTCATGGCGCGACAGCAGCTTGTAGAATTCCGTGCGGTTGCGTCCGGCCAGGCGCGCCGCGTGCGTCACGTTGCCTTTGGTCATTTGCAGCAGCTTGCGCAGGTAGTTCAGCTCGAACTGGTTTCTGGCCTCGACAAAAGTTGGCAGCGCCGTGTTTTCGCCCGCCAGCGCCTGCTCCACCAGCGCTTCGCCTATTACCGGCGCGGAGCTTAACGCCACGCACTGCTCGATGACGTTAACCAACTGGCGCACGTTGCCCGGCCAGCTTGCGGCGATCAGGCGCTTCATCGCATCGGTAGAAAAGCTGCGGACAAAGGGCTTATGCCTTTCGGCGGACTGCTTCAGCAAATGGTTCGCCAGCAGCGGAATATCTTCCGCGCGTTCGTGCAGCGCCGGCAGGCGCAGCGTCACCACGTTCAGACGATAATAGAGATCCTCGCGGAACTCTTTTTTCTCCATGGCCTTCGGCAGATCGCGATGCGTGGCGGAAATGATACGCACGTTAATATCCAGATCGCGATTGCTGCCCAGCGGCCGCACCTTGCGCTCCTGCAGCACGCGCAACAGCTTGACCTGGAGCGCCTGCGGCATATCGCCGATTTCGTCTAAAAACAGCGTGCCGCCTTCTGCGGCCTGAAACAGCCCTTCGCGCTGGCTCACCGCGCCGGTAAAAGCGCCTTTTGCGTGGCCGAACAGCTCGGACTCCAGCAGCTGCTCCGGCAGCGCGCCGCAGTTAATCGCGATAAAAGCCTTGCCGGCTCTCGGGCTGGCGGCATGAATCGCCTGCGCCAGGATCTCTTTTCCGGTTCCGCTCTGGCCGTTGATCAGCACGCTGACGTCGGACTGCGCCACCATCCTGGCCTGGTCCAGCAGCCGCAGCATCACCGGGCTGCGGGTAACAATGCTTTCCCGCCAGGCGTCGTCGCTGGCCGGCGCGCGATGTGCCAGAGCCTGATCGATGGCGCTATAGAGCGCGTCGCGATCCACCGGCTTGGTTAAAAAGCTGAATACGCCCTGCTGCGTGGCGGAAACGGCTTCGGGGATCGAGCCGTGAGCGGTAAGAATAATCACCGGCATGCCGGGATGGCTTTTCTGCACCTCGGCAAACAGCGCCAGACCGTTCATTTCATCCATGCGCAGGTCGCTGATGACCAAATCAATGCGCTCGTTTTGCAGCGTGCGCAGCGCCTCCGGCCCGCTTTCGGCGGTGGATACGCTAAACCCTTCGCTGCCCAGGCGCATCCCTAACAGCTTTAACAGGCCGGGATCGTCATCCACCAGCAGCAGGTTTGCCGATTTTTTTATCATCGCTGCGCTCCTTTTTCCGCGTCGTTTTTCTCGCTGTGGCCGTCGCTGCCGTCGGGCGAACGGCGCGTGGAGAGCTGACGTTCAATATCCGTAAGCGTGTCCAACTTGCGTCGGGTGACTTTAAGCTCGCTGTTCAGCGTCGCCTGCTGCTGGCGCAGCGCGTCCAGCTGGGCATCGCTGGTCTGCTGCAAATGATGGTAGCGGGTGCGCTCCTCGGAGAGCTGCAGCTGCGCCATTTGGTTATCGCGCCACAGCTGAAGCAGCGGGCGCACGGCGGCGGGATAGTCGCGGCTGAAGGCGTCCAGCTGGAGCATATACTGACGCCGCTCGACGGGCGTGACGTTACCGTTGGCCATCAGCACCGCCTCTTTGAAAGCGCCCTGCCAGCTGTCGCCGCCCTGCTGGCGTGCCTGAGCGCGCGCGTCAGCGGCAGAAAGCCGCGCCGCGCAGTCTGTCGCCCGCAGCCAGTAAAGCGGATTGCTGGTTTTGCTCTCTTCCACGTCCCAGATCCGGGCGCAGTCCACCAGCCGGTAGTCCACTATCTTTGCTTCCGGTTCTACGGGCGCGCTATGACCCACGATTTTAGCGCCGGGCGCGTCGCTCGCGCAGGCGGCCAGCAGGCCAGCCAGCAGCGCGGCTGCCGTGTATTTGCCCAGCTGCATAACCGATCCCGCAGCCGGAAAAAAGAAAGGTAATCGCATTATTTGTTCTCGCCAATGGAGTTAAGTTCGATGCGAAAGCAGACGTCGGCCTCTTTACTGGCGGTCAGCTGTAGATCGCCCAGCAGGCGATGCACGCAGTCTTTGGCGATGCTCAGGCCCAGACCGCTGCCTTTTACCGCGCCTTTGCGCTGCTGGCTTCCCTGAAAGAAAGGCTCAAAAATCATCGTCCGCTCCGCATCCGGTATCGGCGTGCCGCTGTTGGCGACCTCGATGATGACCTTGCGGCCCTGCGGCCAGCTGCGGATCCAGATGGTACCGGATTCATCGCCGTAGTGTATCGCATTCGAGTAGAGATTATCGATCGCCCTTGTCAGCAGGGCTTCATCCGCCCGGCAGGCGGTGGCGGTCAGGGCAATATCGGTCTGGATCAGGCGCTTGCGTGCCGTGAGGTTGTGGCTGCTGACGATGCGCTCGATCAGCGGTTGCAGCTCCACCGGCTTCAGCACCACCTGCGCCTCTGAAAGCTTGCGGTTATAGTCCAGCAGCTGCTCAATCAGCCGCTGCAGATGGCGGCTGCTTTCGTCAAGGATGGCGACCACCTCGCGCTGATCGGTGGTCAGCGGGCCGGCGACTTCATCCGCCAGCAGCGCCGTCCCTTCACGCATGCTGGCCAGCGGCGTTTTCAGCTCGTGAGAGATATGGCGCAGGAACTCATGTCGTTGCGATTCAAGCCAGGCCAGGCGCTCGCTAAGCCATAAGATCCGCTGGCCGAGAGAACGCAGCTCGCGCGGGCCTTTCAGCGCGAGATTGTGCCCGGCCGAACGCCCTTCACCCAGCCGGTTGATCATGCGCTCGACCGCCTTGACCGGCCCGATGATCATGCGGGTAAACAGCACCACCAGCCCCAAGCTGAGCAGAAACAGGATCAGCGCCTGCCAGCCGAAATACTGGCCGCGTTCGGCTATTTCGCGCTGCAGCTGTAGCCCTCGTGAGAATACCGCGTCACGCGTGGACTGCACCAGCCGGCCGTTGACGGCGGAAAAACGTTCCAGATTGTCGGAAGCCGTCTTAACGGGACTGCTGTTGTCGCACGCTATTTTCGCCAGTCCGGACAGCAGCTGCTGCAACGACTGCGTTAGCCGATCGTCGGGCACCGCCGCCGCCTGCTCTTCCAGCATGCGGGCATATTTGGTTCGTTGAGTCTGATAAAGGTTCGCCAGCATCGGATCGTCCAGCACGCAGTACTGGCGGTAGCTTCGTTCCAGTTCAAGCGCGGTGCGCGCCATCGCCTCGCTGCGGCGCACATCGGTCAGCGTATTGCGATTGATATCGGCCGCCTGATTGCTCAGCGCGGAGAGGCTTTCCCACGCCTGCCAGGCCAGCACCAGCAGCGGCAGCAGCACCAGCAGAAAGGCCATCAGCACCAGCTGGCGCAGCGATCGGGGAAACAGACGCCATTTTTTCACGGGAAGCTCTCCTGTTTTTAGTCAGCCCGATGCTAACGGAGTGTGCTGCGAGAGGAAAGCCTTAGCGTAAAACGAAAAACGGCAGGCTCAGGGAGCCTGCCGTCATGCGATGCGATGCCGGGATCCCGACATGCCTGAATAGGTGGTGCCTAACTCAACGTTGCGCCCTGAGTGTGATAGAGCCGGAGCTGTATCGGTCTCGCTGGACGGCAGGCACCGTATTGTGCGTCATTCGGAACGTTATGAAGCGCTTGACCGCTTGCGCAGGGCTGTCATAACCAGGTGAATGAGCCGCTGGGCCTAGTATAGCAAATTCCATGCCATGTTTGGAATTAAATTATAACGTCTTATTTTAAATAGCTTTTTAAAAACAGCACGGCGCAACGGCGTCAGAAGAGTTCGCCCGGCTGGCAGAAAGTGTCGCCGTTCGGGAACAGGATTAGGATTAACCTCAGGAACACAGCATAATCAATAAGTTAAATGTCGCCATTAAGAGACACCCGATTGACGGCCTGTCGCTATTTTGCAACGGTTGTTCACCATCGGCTCAGAAAACATAAAAAAAGGCAGCCGAAGCTGCCTTTAAGGTTGAGGCTGAACTTAACCAAGCTGCTTACGCGCGTTGCGGAAAATCCGCATCCATGGGCTGTCTTCGCCCCACTCTGCCGGATGCCAGGAGTTGCTGACCGTGCGGAAAACGCGTTCCGGGTGCGGCATCATAATGGTGACGCGGCCGCTTTCGTTGGTCACCGCCGTGATCCCGTTCGGCGAGCCGTTCGGGTTAGCCGGATACTGCTCGGTCACCTTGCCGAAGTTGTCGACAAAGCGCAGCGCCACCAGGCCTTTATGCTCCAGCGTGGCCAGATGGGCCTCGTCGCGCACTTCCACAAAGCCTTCGCCGTGCGAAACGGCAATCGGCATCTGCGATCCCGCCATGCCGGCCAGCAGCAGCGACGGGCTGGCCGCCACTTCCACCAGGCTGAAACGGGCCTCGAAGCGCTCTGACTGGTTACGCACAAAGCGCGGCCAGGCTTCGCTGCCGGGGATCAGCTCGCGCAGGTTGGACATCATCTGACAGCCGTTGCAGACGCCCAGCGCCAGCGTTTGTGGACGATGGAAGAAGGTTTCAAACTCGTCGCGCACGCGATTGTTGAACAGGATGGATTTGGCCCAGCCTTCGCCCGCGCCCAGCACGTCGCCGTAGGAGAAACCGCCGCAGGCCACCAGCGTCTGAAAATCCGCCAGATCGCGACGGCCAGCCAGCAGATCGCTCATATGCACGTCGACCGCATCAAACCCGGCGCGATGGAAAGCCGCCGCCATCTCGACGTGGGAGTTAACGCCCTGCTCGCGCAATACGGCCACTTTTGGCCGCGCGCCCGTTGCGATATAAGGCGCCGCGATGTCTTCTTCCGGCCGGAAGGTCAGCTTCACGTTCAGGCCCGGATCGAGATCGTTTTTCTTCGCTTCATGTTCCTGATCGGCGCACGCCGGATTGTCGCGCAGGCGCTGCATCTGCCAGGTGGTTTCTGCCCACCAGGTACGCAGAGTGCTGCGGCTTTCGCTGTAGACTGCCGAATTGCCGGAGGTGATCACAAAACGATCGCCAGGCAGCGCGCGGCCCAGCATGTGCACGCAGTCCGCCAGTCCCTGAGCGGCAAAAACCTGCTCTACGTATTCACGATCGGCCGCCGCAATCTGAATGACGGCGCCCAGCTCTTCGTTAAACAGCGCGGCCAGCGCATCGCTGCCCAGCGCGGCGATATCCGCCTCAACGCCGCAGTGGCCGGTAAAGGCCATTTCCGCCAGCGTCACCAGCAGGCCGCCGTCGGAGCGGTCGTGATAGGCCAGCAGCTTCTCTTCCGCCACCAGCGTCTGCATGGCCGTGAAGAAGCCCGCCAGCCGCTGCGCATCGCGCACGTCGGCAGGCTTGTCGCCCAGCTGACGATACACCTGCGACAGCGCCGTCGCGCCCAGCGCATTCACGCCCTGGCCAAGGTCGATCAGCAGCAGCGCATTGTCATGGTTGGCGGTTTGCAGCTGCGGCGTCACGGTGCGGCGCACGTCTTCCACGCGGGCAAAAGCGGTGATCACCAGCGAAAGCGGCGACGTCATTTCGCGCTGCTCGGTGCCCTGCTGCCAGCGGGTTTTCATCGACATGGAGTCTTTGCCGACCGGGATAGTGATGCCCAGCGCCGGACAAAGCTCTTCGCCCACCGCCTTCACGGCCTCATAAAGCCCGGCGTCTTCGCCCGGATGGCCTGCGGCCGCCATCCAGTTGGCGGAAAGCTTGATACGCTTTAACGAACCAATCTGCGTGGCGGCGATATTGGTAAGCGCCTCGCCTACCGCCAGGCGGCCGGAAGCGGCAAAATCCAGCAGGGCTACCGGCGCACGCTCGCCCAGCGCCATCGCCTCGCCGTAATAGCTGTCGAGGCTGGCGGTGGTCACGGCGCAGTTGGCGACCGGGATCTGCCACGGCCCCACCATCTGATCGCGCGCAACCATGCCGGTAACGGTACGGTCGCCGATAGTGATCAGGAAAGTTTTTTCCGCCACGCTCGGTAAATGCAGCACGCGTTTAACGGCATCGGCAACGGTAATGCCTTCCCGCGCCAGCGGCTCGCCTTTGGCTTTCAGCGTGACGGCTTCACGGGTCATCTTCGGCGTTTTGCCCAGCAGCACGTCCAGCGGCATATCGATCGGCTTGTTATCGAAATGGCTGTCGCTCAGCGACAGGTGCATCTCTTCCGTGGCTTCGCCGATAACGGCGTAAGGCGCGCGCTCACGCTGGCAAAGCGCAGCGAACTGCGCCAGTTTGTCCGGCGACACGGCCAGCACGTAACGCTCCTGCGACTCGTTACACCAGACTTCCAGCGGGCTCATGCCCGGCTCATCGCTGAGGATATCGCGCAGGTTGAAGCGGCCGCCGCGTTCGCCGTCGCTCACCAGCTCCGGCATGGCGTTAGACAGACCGCCCGCGCCCACGTCGTGGATAAACAGGATCGGGTTCTCTTCGCCCAGCTGCCAGCAGCGGTCGATCACTTCCTGACAGCGGCGCTCCATCTCCGGGTTGTCGCGCTGTACCGAGGCAAAGTCGAGATCCGCATCCGACTGGCCGGAAGCCATTGAAGAGGCTGCACCGCCGCCCAGGCCGATATTCATCGCCGGGCCGCCCAGCACGATCAGCTTCGCGCCCACCGTGATTTCGCCTTTCTGCACGTGATCGGCGCGAATATTGCCGATACCGCCGGCCAGCATAATCGGCTTATGGTAGCCGCGCAGCTCGACGCCGTTGTGGCTGTTAACTTCTTCTTCATAGGTACGGAAGTAGCCGGTCAGCGCCGGACGGCCGAACTCGTTGTTAAACGCCGCGCCGCCCAACGGGCCTTCAGTCATGATATCCAGTGCGGTAACGATGCGGTCAGGCTTGCCGAAATCCTCTTCCCACGGCTGTTCAAAACCGGGAATACGCAGGTTGGAGACCGAGAAGCCCACCAGGCCCGCTTTGGGCTTCGCGCCGCGTCCGGTTGCGCCTTCATCGCGGATTTCACCGCCGGAACCGGTTGCCGCACCGGGCCACGGCGAAATCGCCGTCGGGTGGTTGTGGGTTTCCACCTTCATCAGGATATGCGCCTCTTCCTGATGGAAATCGTAGCGGCTTTCCGCATCGGCATAGAAGCGGCCAACCTGCGAGCCTTCCATCACCGCCGCGTTATCTTTATAGGCGGACAGCACGTGATCCGGCGTTTTCTCAAAGGTGTTTTTGATCATTTTGAACAGCGATTTTGGCTGCTGTTCGCCGTCGATGATCCAGTCGGCGTTAAAGATTTTATGACGACAGTGCTCTGAGTTAGCCTGGGCGAACATATACAGCTCAATGTCGTTCGGGTTGCGCCCGAGTTTTTCAAAAGCCTGCTGCAGATAGTCGATTTCGTCTTCCGCCAGCGCCAGGCCCAGCCTGCGGTTGGCCAGCTCCAGCGCCGTACGGCCTTCGCCCAGCACGTCCACGCTGGTGAGCGGAGCCGGTTCATGATGCGCGAACAGCCGTTCGGCCTGCGACAGATCGCTGAGCACCACTTCCATCATGCGGTCATGCAGCAGCGCGCCCAGCTGCGTCCACTGCGCTTCGGTCAGCTGCGGCGCTTTGATGTAGAAGGCCAGCCCGCGCTCCAGGCGCGTCACCTGCGGCAGATCGCAGTTGTGGGCGATATCGGTCGCCTTGGAAGACCACGGGGAAATCGTTCCCGGACGAGGCGTCACCAGCAGCAGGCGACCTTCGGGGGTATGTTCGGCGAGAGAAGGACCATATTTCAGCAGGCGCTGTAAACGGGCTTTTTCAGCCTCGTCAAGCGGCGCGCTGACATCGGCGAAATGGACGTACTCGGCGTAAATGTCACTCACCGGCAGGTGAGCGTCCTGAAAGCGGGCCAGCAGTTTGTTAATACGAAATGCCGACAGAGCGGGCGAACCACGCAGAATTTCCATCATTAAAGATCTCTCGTCAGAGCGCCAGGCGACGCTTCTTTGGGCGCAACAGGGGAAAACGGGCGCCATTATAAAGAATCCCCATCTGTTACGAAACCGTTTGCGCAGAATTAATCGGCACAGGGAATTGCCTGAAAAGCGCACAATTACGCACAAATCTGGTTGCGCCGCCGCAGGGAGTTGCGCAAAATGCCCCACGCTCAGGGACCATTAAAGACCACAAATACTGCCGTTACAGACAGAATCCTGAGAGAAATCGAGAGATAACCATTTGAAACGCCTGAAAATTAATTATCTGTTCATCGGGCTGGTGACGGTACTGCTCGCGCTTGCGCTGTGGCCGTCGATCCCGTGGCACAGCAGCGGGCTGGACCGAACGGAACAGATAAAAGCACGGGGAGTGTTGCGCGTCAGCACGCTCAATTCGCCCCTGACTTACTACACAGTGAATAAAGCACCGGCCGGTATGGATTACGAGTTGGCGAAACGCTTTGCCGATTATCTGGGCGTAAAGCTGCAAATCACGGTGCGTCAAAACCTCAGCGAGCTGTTTGACGACCTGGAAGAGGATAAAGCAGACGTGCTGGCGGCGGGGCTAATCTACAACAGCGATCGCCTGTCGCGCTTTCGCACCGGCCCGACCTACTATTCCGTTTCCCAGCAGCTGGTTTACCGGATGGGCAAGCCGCGTCCGCCGAATCTGGGCGCGCTGAAGGGTCGCCTGACGGTTGCGTCCGATTCCGCGTTCGCTTCGACGCTGCGCGATATCCGGCAAAATCAGTATCCCGATCTGGACTGGGCCATCTCTACCGATCAGAGCCCGAATGCCCTGCTGGAAGCGGTGGCGGACGGCAAGCTCGACTATACGGTGGGCGATTCGGTGTCGATCGCGCTGCTACAGCGGATCCATCCGCAGCTGGCGGTGGCTTTCGATATCACGGATGAAGAGCCGGTGACCTGGTATATGGCGCGCGACGAAGATGACAGCCTGTATGCGGCGATGCTGGACTACTTTAACCAGATGGCGGAAGAAGGCGCGATGGCGCGGCTGGACGAGAAGTATCTGGGCCACGTCGGCACCTTCGACTATGTCGATACCCGCACTTTTCTGCGCGCCATCGACAGTATGCTGCCTGCTATCCGCCCGCTGTTTCAAAAATACGCCAGCGAGATCGACTGGCGGCTGCTGGCGGCTATTTCCTGGCAGGAGTCGCACTGGAACCCGCAGGCCACCTCGCCTACCGGCGTGCGCGGTATGATGATGCTGACCCGCAATACGGCGGACAGCGTCAACGTCAGCGACAGAACCGATCCGGAACAGAGCATTCGCGGCGGCAGCGCGTATCTGGTGAAAATGATGGAGAAGGTGCCGCCGACCATCCCGGAAGATGAGCGCATCTGGTTCGCGCTGGCGGCGTATAACATGGGCTACGCGCATATGCTGGACGCGCGCAGGCTGACCGAAAAGCAAAAAGGCAATCCGGACAGCTGGGCCGACGTCAAGCAGCGGCTGCCGATGCTGAGCCAGAAACGCTATTACAGCCAGACCACCTACGGCTACGCGCGCGGCCAGGAAGCCTACAACTATGTGGAAAACATCCGCATTTACCAGCTGAGCCTGGTGGGCTATTTACAGGATCAGGAAAGGAAGCTGGCGCAGCAGGCGGCAATGGAAGCGCAGCTGGGTAAAGGCTATCCGGCCGTGGAGCCGCAGGTGGCGATGAACTGAATATGGGCGCGGCGAACGGCGGGGAAGTGAAAATACCCTGAGCGCGGCACGGGCGACATTTTATGCGTCTTTAAGCCAGGCCACGTTCTCTGCTCTTTTCTGTAAAAGGGCGCTGTTATCCAGCGCCCTTGTTTATTCTCCTTTCAGCAGCTCCGCGCGCAGCCTGTCGCGCAGCGCCTTTTTCTCCGCCCGACGATGGCGGAAGAAATCGCTTAGCATAGCCGCGCACTCTGCCGCCAGCACGCCCTGCTCCACGCTGACCTGATGATTCATGCCCGCATGGCCTAAGATATCCAGCAACGACCCCGCCGCGCCGGTTTTCTCATCCCGCGCGCCAAACACCAGCCGCCCCACTCTGCCGTGCACCATCGCGCCCGCACACATCACGCACGGCTCCAGCGTTACGTACAGCGTGGTGTCCAGCAACCGATAGTTTTCCAGCACCTTGCCGCCCTGCCGCAGCGCCATAATCTCCGCATGTGCGGTCGGATCGTGATAGCCGATAGGCCGGTTCCAGCCTTCGCCGATAACGGTATCGCCCTGCACCAGCACGGCGCCGACGGGCACTTCGCCTTCTTCCCAGGCACGGCGCGCCAGCGTTAAAGCATGGCGCATCCATTTTTCATCAATTTGGGTATCGCTCACCTGAGCCTCCAGCAAAAAATCGCGGGGCAGTATACCCGTTTACTCCAGCTGTTGCAGTTCGCCCTGCGGCGTCACCCGCCAGCGATGCTGGCAGAAGAAAAGCAGCGGGTTATCCTGCTTGCTGTCGCTGTAGCCACTGTAAAGCTGTAAAGGCGTGCCGATACGTTTTTCCAGCTGCGCCACCTTTTCATGTCCCAGGCAGCGCATTGTCAGCACTCGTCCACCGTAGCCGCGTGACATCTGGCTGGCGATCGTTTTTACCTTCGGCAGAAAAGCGGAGTCAAAATAGACCAGATCCACCAGCGACTGCGGCGAGCCGGTAATCAGCCAGACGTCAGCGTCAGCGCTGTTCAGGTAGTCGGTCAGCCGCTGCTGCACCACCGGGAAAGCGGTGACCCGTTGCCGAAACCACTGCGCAAAGGCTTTTTCGCGCACCAGCAGCTTCTTTTCGCTGTGGCCAAACGTAATCGCCCACAGCAGCAGACTCATCGGCCAGCGCGAAGCGCGCCCCTTGAGAAGCAGGCCGGCGCCGATCACGGGCAGCAAAGGCGCCACCAGCAACAGGTTGAGCGGCTGACGCCATAGCAAATAGCGCATAAAAGTGCCGAACATATCCTGCTGATGCAGCGTGCCGTCGAGATCGAAAAATACCACACGTCGTTCCTGACCAGTTATCAAACCTTTCTCCTCGGGGAAAACCCACAAACCAGACGCGTTTCGCGCCGTCATAACGCTGTTAATAATAGTGGACGCTGAGACAGCAATGTCAAAACTGCGCGCGGTGCGGGTAAATCCGCTTCAGCGCATACTCGCCTGTAATGCCGCGCGTAAGAAGCCGCCGTGTTCGGCAAGCAGCGTAGCGGCTTTTGTTGCGTCAACGCCGCTCAACACCATCAGGATAGCGGTTTTTACTTCATATGCCGTTTGCCGAAGCGCCCGTTCCGCCTCTTCCCGCTCGCAGCCCGTCGCCTGGCAAACCATCCGGCAGGCGCGATCGACCAGTTTGACGTTGGTCGCCTGCATATCCACCATCAGGTTCTGATAGACCTTGCCGATTTTCACCATCGCGCCGGTGGAGATCATATTCAGCACCAGCTTCTGCGCCGTTCCCGATTTTAGCCGCGTCGATCCGGTGAGCGCCTCTGGTCCCACGACCGGCGAAATGGCGATGGCCGCTTCATGCGCGATGGGCGAGTCCGGGTTACAGGAGATTGCTGCGGTGCGGCAGCCGGACTGGCGGGCGAAACGCAATGCGCCAATGACATAAGGCGTGCGTCCGGAAGCAGCCAGGCCGACCACCATGTCCTGCGGCGTCAGCTTCAGCGCCTGCAAATCGCTGACGCCCAGCTGTTCATTATCCTCGGCGCCTTCGACCGCTTTCAGCAGCGCGCCCGGCCCGCCCGCGATTACCCCTACCACCAGCCCATGCGGCACGCCGAAGGTCGGTGGACATTCGGAAGCGTCCAGCACGCCGAGCCGCCCGCTGGTACCCGCGCCCATATAGATAAGCCTGCCGCCTTCCTGTAACGAAGCGGCCGCCGCGTCTACCGCCTGCGCCACCTGCGGCAGCGTCCTGCGCACCGCTGCTGCAACGGTAGCGTCCTGATCGTTAAATTTCGTTACCATCTCCAGCGTGGAGAGACTGTCGAGGTCCATTGTGTCTGCATTACGTGTTTCTGAAATCAGTGCGCCAAGATCCATGCTATCCTCACAAATGAATTTTTAATTCTGTATTCGGCTTAATTGCTGAATATTATATTCATAACCGTTTTCCGAAGGGTCTTTTTTACTAAGCTGGCCGCCTTTTATAAGGGTAGCTGACGTGCTGAAGCGTGTTCAGACCGTTTTAAGGAGGAGCCGATGAGCTCACTATTACGTATTCGCCAACTCTATCCCACGCTGGCGCTGAACGAGCGACGCCTCGCTGACTTTTTACTGTCGCAGCCGGATAAGGCGCGGCATCTCAGTTCGCAAAAGCTGGCGGAAGAAGCGGGCGTCAGTCAGTCCAGCGTGGTGAAGTTTGCGCAGAAGCTGGGCTACAAGGGATTTCCGGCACTGAAGCTGGCGCTGAGCGAATCGCTGGCGAAAAAAGACGCTATTACCGTGCATAACCTGATCTTAAGCGACGATCCGTTAAAAGTCGTGGGCGAGAAGCTGCTGGCAGAAAAACAGTCCGCTATCCGCGCCACGCTGGATATCAACAGCGAGGAAAAGCTAACGGAAACGTTGCAGCTGTTAAAGGAAGCGAATCGCATTGTGCTGGTAGGTATCGGCGCGTCGGGGCTGGTGGCGAAAGATTTTTCGTGGAAGCTGATGAAGATTGGTATTCACGCCGTGGCCGAGCAGGATATGCATGCGCTATTGGCCAGCGTGCAGGCGTTAAATCCGGGCGATGTGCTGCTGGCAATTTCCTATACCGGCGAACGCCGCGAAATCAACCTTGCCGCTCAGGAAGCGCGGCGTGCCGGGGCCAGCGTGCTGGCCTTCACCGGCTTTACGCCGAACACGCTGCAACAGTGCGCCACGCATTGCCTTTATACGGTGGCCGAAGAGCAAACCACCAGCAGCGCGGCAATCTCTTCGACCTCCGCCCAGCTGACGCTGACCGACCTGCTGTTTATGGCGCTGGTGCAGCACGATCCCGAACGCGCTTCCAGCCATATCCGCCACAGCGAGGCGCTGGTGAAGAAGCTGGTTTGAGGCTCGCGCCAGCGGTAAAACAAGATAGTACTGTCTGGATGGTTCAAATGCGCAACCAAGGGATTTATCATTTCTTTCAAACAGATAGATAAGACCCTGCACTTACCTTTAAGCGGGCTGTTTTGATTTTTCTTTATAGATCAGTTATAAACGAAGGCTAATTTTCTCAGTCGGCAGTACTAAAATTACTCCCCTGAAGGCAGGCGCAATGATTATCCATAAAGGAAATGGCAGCAGTATCCCCAGCAAATGTTATCAGGTATTTATTCAGTTAACGTTCATTCGTAACGGTTTATCTTCCCTTGTGCCAAGGACTCTATTCTAAATGAGCGAATTACTTTCCTCCCGGAAATACACAAGAAATGAGCAAGTCACCAGGGTAATATTTTTTGGTTCTCTGGCATTACTCTTATTGATACTGCCTTTCGGATTTATTCATGAAAAGGCCAGCAGAGTTTCATTCTATCTTTGTAGCTATCTTTGCGCCGCTGGCATTTTACTGAACTTTAAAGATATCCGCTCAACGCTTTTTAATTCCAAAATAATCCTTCCCGGTCTGCTATTGGCAATCATGTTTACAGTATGGTCACTGTTCGCATCGTATAACAAAATTCCAGGAGTGGATAACGGCCTCTTATTCACCCCGGCTAAACGCTGGTTTTTAGCTACGCTTATCGCTTTGTTTACCCTGTGGGGCGTAAAAAAAGAGCTGATCAGTAAGACGCTACTTTATAAATTAACGTGGGCTTCGTTATCTTTTGCCTTTATCCTTTCCAGCGTTTACGGCATCTGGCAGCATATAAACGGCGTCGACAGGATCGTTCTTGGTATAAACCGCGCTACGCTTACCGCCTATGCTTATAGCGCGCTGGCGTTGGCTATGATGACCATGCTTAATCAAATAAATTCGCTATCCGTCAGGTTTACCGCCATCATCCTTACCTGCCTGCTCTCTATATATATCATTCTACTGACTGAAACCCGTTCTGCCATGTTTATCCATACGCTTCTGTCAGTGGCGATTATGATTAGTGCGCTCTGGCGCGGTAAACTCATCAAACCTTTACCGGTGATAGCCATCGTTATAGCTTTTGCGGCCATCGCTACCTTTGGTAAGAGCATCATCTATTCACGCGTTGATACCACTCAGCAGGAAATAACACGATTCAGTCAGGGTGATGACCACACATCCCTGGGATCTCGTTTTACCCTGTGGCAATCGGGCCTTGTGGCTATTCAGGAAAATCCGCTGGGTCAAACCCAGGTCACCAGAAACACTATAATACGCAACTGGATCACCACAAACCATCCTGATTCATTTGCGCTGGAATATATTGATGTTCACTTGCACAATGAATTCCTACAGTACACCTCGCTATTTGGCGTTTTTGGCTTCCTTATCCTTTTATTCTTTTTTATAAAATTGATTTTTGATAATGGTACAGCAGGTATCTTTAGTAACCCTGTCTCGATTATGGCAATCTCTGCGTTGCTGTATGGCATGACAGATGTGCTGTTGACCTCTATAGAGTATATAGTACTGCTCAGCACACTGATTTTGTTGGCCAGCCTCAACAGCAATAAAAAAGTAATAGCGGATAAAAGATGAGTAATATAGCCATTTTCGTGATCAATTTGCCTGTCTCTACAGACAGGTTACAATCTATGCAGAGACAGCTGGCTGCTATAGGTAAAGAATTTTTTACTATTAAAGCTGTCGACGGTTCGAAAATAGCCGATGACGAGTTCTTCTTCTATAAAAGAGAGGTGAGCTACGCCATCACTAAAGGGGAAGTGGGCTGCGCAATGAGCCATTTGAAGGCTTATAAGCAGCTGGTGGACTCTGACTATGATCTAGCCTTAATTCTGGAAGATGATGTCACCGTTCCCGCCGATATTGGGAAACATTTGGAGAGTATCGCTAAAAATAACAGTGACAGGCATAGTACCGTCACTCTGCTTTCTGATATTAACCAATATCAGAACAAGCAGCTTTATTCTACAGATAATACGCATCATGTTCATAAAGTACTTAATGCAGCCTTCTCGCACGGCTATGTGATCAATAAACCGGCGGCAAAAAAGATGCTGGCCAACCTCTTTCCAGTCTGGTGCGTCGCAGATCAATGGACAACGTTTCAAGAGTTTGGGTTAATTGATCTTCACGGGGTAGTGCCATCATTGATAAATACCTATGAACCGTTGGAAAAAGTCACCACTATCGGGGACAGGGGTTCAGAGTCTATAAGAAACGAGAAAAATTTAATATGGGGTAGGATTAGAGATTCACGCCCTGTAACGTTAAAAATAAAGAAAAGCTTGTGGCTGGCTTTTGTCAGGCCCTTTATTTCTATTAAGAAAAAATCTTAATTGGCCAATAGCACTTGAGGTAGTGAAAACCAGTCACTATCTCAAGTGGGAACTGAGCTTTGATTGAACATAATCTTATTTACTGTCATACTAATTTCTGTCAGCAGTCTAAAAGTATAAAGAGATTATCTGCCGGTAAAATTTATAACGTGTTCAGATTAATATAAATATAAGCATAAATTAAGATACAAAAACCTTAGACAATACTGCTATGCATACTCCTTTATAAAAGTATACATAGCATTTTCAAACTCCTTCTGAATTTATTCTGTGGTTAGGCATCCTTCCTCATTAAGGTTTAGGAATATCGGGCCAAACAATATCATCCGGAACTTCAACATTCATTCTATTGAGGAGAACCCTATATTTTTGCCAGCTTCGATAATTCTTTTCTTCTTCCTCGGTAGCAATTCCTAACGAAACGGCATCACGAAGAGGAGCAATTGTAACCTCTGCATTTTCAAATAAACTTTTCTTTATTTTTTGCATCTCTGCTATTTTTTCTTGTTGAGATAACTCTTTTTTGACAATAGCCTCCCCTTCAACCTTCCAAAAACCATCAATAGTTACTTCTTCAGGCACATCCATGAACTCTATAACACTTTTTCCCTCAGGGTAAAGGCCTGAGACATCTTTGGTCATAGCCCGGATGATATTGTTTCTATCGTACATAATTTTAACCGTATTCATATCGAATCCAGTCTGGCTTTCGTACCAGTCTTGCCCATCCTCAGACTTCAGGAAAACAATATTATAAGAAGTAGCAAAATCTCTTTTACTTTCGGACTCAGGGGTATATATTGAGAAATTCTTTAAATGTTTCATTACGCACTCCCCACATTATACCAGGCACCATTAATATTTTTCTGTATTGGTCGTCGATATATTGTATCAATATATTGATCTCTATTAAAATTATATACTCCTGTTATAACATATGGCGACTGATCAATATACCCTCCGTCATTCCATGCTTGCACCGATTCAACTTGGCCAAGACGCATATCCATAATAAAGGTGCCACGAAGCCAGTTCGACAGCCATCCCCCCCACACCGATCCATATATGTTACCATCTGGTGCAAGTTGAGAAGCGCCGTTTCCGGAATAAACGCTGTTCCTTGACAATATGTCCTGAGCAGATGCAATCCTGCCATTTGCTGAAAAATTCTGATCTGTACGTATATCGCCAGAAGCGAAGTTAACGGTAAATGGCCTTAAATTATTCCATCCACCTCGGGGATCGCCATCTTTTGTCAGCATCAGATAGTAATTTTCACCATCAAATCGCCAAAAAACGCCCTTGTTATTAGCAATAATCCGATAATTATCTACTGTGTTCGACCAAACTTCGCCTTTTATCTCACCACCGGTAACAGGAAAAGCCCCCACGTCTGCCGCGCTAAGCCCGTTTTTTAACGCCAGGCTACCCAAACCAAGATTGCCGCGCGCCTGCGCTACGTTATTTACATCCGCAAGGTTTTTGCCGGTCTGCAAATAACGGCCATCCAGCTGAGCAGTTGAGTTATTTAACAAGGCTTTTAGCAGTGTGGCCTGTAATGCCGCTGTGTCACCATCGTCCAGCACATCATTACCGGATTTATCTGCCATAAAGCTGGCTACGACAGAAGCAATCGTTGAGGCCTGTCGCCAGACCTTATTCAGCTGTTCGCTTCTGGCGATGCCGGTTTGAAAGCCGTTTGCCGTAGCATCCAGCGCTTCGTAATCCGCCTGTGACAGCACGTTTGCGCTTTCGCCCGTAGCAAAAGGTTTAAAGTCATTTTTTGCCATCGTTAATCTCCATTAATTTCATAATTTACCGTGACGCCAGCGGGCTTGATCGCCAGATAGCCCTGCTTAATAATTTCTTTGGTAATGGTGGACAGGTTTTTTGCCGTCACATATACCGTTACGGTCATATCCTGATTATCGGTAAAGGTGATATTGATATCCTGCTTCGTATAGATTTCTTGCAGAATTGCGGGCAACGTGTCGGCCGAGCCGTCCCACTTATTGGCGCCGATTTTAGCGCGCAGCATCGTGCGATAATCCTCATCATCCACTTTGATAATGCCCGAATCGGGTTCATACCTGTCTTTCCAGCTGCCAAGGTCGAAGCCCAGCGAGGCCTTATCAAAGGTAAAAAAGTAATCTTCAATCGGTGCGTTAATACTTCTGGCTCGCCCGATCCACTCGCCTAAAATATCAAGCTGCGCGCCGGTAGCGTTGTCTAAATCTAACGCCGTTACGATTTCGCTAAAGAGATCGATAATTTCTTTTTGCGGCCGCGTGGTTAAATCAATGTGCTCGACGTATTTCGCTTTTCCGCGATGGTAGTTGGTGATCAAATCGGTATAGTTCATGCGGTCACCGATATCGTAATATTATCCGCCTCGCAGCTGGCAAATTCGTTATAGCCGATAGCGATATTGCCTGAGGAAAGCGCGGCTTCGCTTTTTCCTGCCAGCAGGCTCAGGATGTCGTAGTACTGGCTGTCCGTACTGTCCTGCCCTGTCGTCAGGTTAGCGGGCGAATAAAGACGGCTGAGCAGAACGCTGTTGCCGATCCCCAGACTATTGATATAGGCCGCCAGCGCCTTTTTAATTTTCTCCGCGATGGGGCTGGTGTAGCCCGTCAGCGCTTTCAGCTCCAGCGACAGATAAACCGGCACCGGCACCGGCCGCGAAAAGCGGATCGCCTGCGGCGTGCCATAGCTGTCGGCAAGCGTTATGGTGGTATTGCCAAACGTGCCTACGCCCAGCGATTTCTTTTTGCGAATAACGTCGGCGATCGTATTTGCGTCACCGCCCTGCACCACTGCCGAAATAGTATGGCCGGGCAGCCCATTCGCATCCTTATCATCGCTGTCGTTCTGGTAAAGCTTATGCCCGACGACGCCTGCGATATTTGAAATTGCGCCGTCCAGCGCGTCAAAAGTGGTCAGCGCCGTCAATGAAACGCTTTGCGCCTGGCGCAGCCGCAGTTCCGCGTCCGTTTCGGCAACGCTTCCCGTGGCCGCCGCGTTCAGGTTGGTCACCGTCTGCCAGCCGCGCGTCGGCGTGTTGATTTGGTTAACGGAACCACTTACCGCCGCTATCGGCCCGGTTTCCGCGCAGGTGGCCGTCACGGTGACCAATCCCGTGGTGGCAATCGTTACGCTTGCGGGCAGGTTCCAGATAACGTTATTACTGTCCCTGACCGAGCCGTTAACAATGGTGGTGCCCGGCGTGCCGCTCAGCTGTAAATCCACCGTTGAGTTGGTCGCGGGTTTACGCACGATACCGTTGATTTTTACATTGCGCGTCAGCGCGTCGCCCACCGCGGTGGACGGCGAAAACGAGTTGTAGCAGGTTATCGCCATATTATTGGCATCGTGGATAGCCAGCGCCATAATCGCTATCATCTGGCCGTCTTTGCTGTCCGGTTCCAGATAGGCGTCGGTGCCATAAATTTGTCGGAAATAGTCGGTCAGCGCGCTGAGGATTGTCTGGTAATCAGGCGCGCCGATCCCCTGGGCCGTTATCGTTGCCGATAACCCCAGCCTGTCTGTCTTAAGAGCCATTATGCCTCGCTTGTTACTGTCGTCGTGCCGTACAGCGTTTCCACGGTTACCGTGAAAATTGCCCGGCGGGATGAAGAGTCGAACGTGGTATTGAAAGAGAGAATGGACTTAACGCCCTGGGTGGCAAGGATGCGCTGGCGCAGAACCATTTCCGCCGTCGCGCTGTGCTGCTTGCCGGTCAGCGATTGCAGCCAGGGCGTGCCTTCCGTGGTATCCAGGAACCATTGCCCGTACCATAATTGCAGCCGCGTTTTAATCGCCTGCGCTACGCAAGCCGGCGAGTTAACCAGGAAAGCGCTGTCCCCTTTGCCAAAGGCGTAATCGCCGTCCTGCTCTTCTCTGCGATATCTCATTGCGGCCCCCTTGTGTAGCTGCTGCCGCTCTGGATGCCGCCATGAACGTGATCGATCTGGCTGATGCCTGCGGCCGTCTGATCGCCGGTCGAGGTAATATCGCCATTGACGTGCAGATTGCCGTTAAGCGTTAGCCGCGTAGTGGTGATATTGACCTCGCCGCTCTGTTTCAGCTCGATAAAGGCCTGGCCTTCATCCGTGCGGATTTGCAAAGCCTCCGTGCTGATAGCGCTGATTTTTTCCTTCTGGGACTGCGGCCCGACCAGCGCGAAAGCGTCGGAAAGATCGTGCTGACGCGGATCGACCGGTTCCTGCACGTCGCCGTTTTGCCACCAGAAGTCGATGCAGCGATCGCTGAAGATCACCAGGCACTCATCGCCCTTTTTAACGGGAAAGGTGATGGTACAGCCGCCGCCGCGGGGAAAAACCACGGGAACGTCGACCAGCAAAGGCAGCGCCTGAGAAACCGGCTGGCCGCTGGCATTGCGCACGCTGCCCTTAATGGCCGGCTGCACCACGCAGGTTACGGTGTCGGGATCGAAGGATTGAATAATGCCGGGTAAGGCTACGCGTAGCGTTGTGGACACCATGTCCGCTAAAGCCCGATACGCCTGAGCTTCCCCGCCAATGACTGACTGGATAGAAACGGGCATAAAAACTCCAAAAAAAAAAACCGCCTCAGGCGGATGGTTGAATTAGTGCGGCGCAGCGGGCGCCTTAAGGGCGGTCTGTTTATCCCGCACGATGCAGGTCAGTGTCATATACCAATTCTTATCACGGGTATCACCTTCGTAAGTGATACCTTTAACGATATAGACGCCGTCGGCCGCGATATCGGCAGGCGGCTGCGCGTTCTTTTGCTCGCCCTGGGGCGCCGCCTGCGGCTGCGCTTTGTTCCCTTTTGACGCAGCCTCTCTTTCTTCGGCGGCCGCGCGGTTGACCGATTCCATGGCATTACGCGTGCTGTTAAGCGCAGCCTGATTGATATGCACCAGACCATGCAGACGAAGCGTTGGGTCGATCAGGCATTTGATGTTGACCCCTTCCGTGGTCAGTTCGGGCGCGCCGATCATGCCGGTCTGGCTGTTCAGCACCACAATGCGTTCGAGATAGCTTTCCTCCGGCACCATTTGCAGTTTGCCATCGACAAACTGCCAGGTCGCGCGGCACTGCGCGGCAACGTTATCCATCACCTGGCTGGCCGTTTGATAAAGCACCCGGCCCCTGGGAAAACGCGTGGGCGGCATGGTGCCGGTGGCGCCAGCGGTCACGCCGTAAGGATTAAAGCTGCGCAGGGTTAACCTGTGGATGGCGCTGGCATCGTAACCTGCGGCGACGGTAGTGTTGACCGTTGCCTCCATTGCGGCCTGGTGACCATCGATAGCCTGAATTTTCAATACGCTTTCCGGACTGGCCTGCGTAGATTCTTTGGATGCGATCTTATCAATAAACGCATAGCGGATTTCGCCGCTAAAGATTTCGCCGTAATTTGGGCCTCCTGATTTAACCGGCGGGTTTTCGATCGCTTTTCCCACCATATAGTCAGGTATAACCGGCTCCTCTTCGTTCTTATTCGGCAGGACTCCCGTATAGCCCGCGATAAGGCGCAGCTTTTTATATTTACCGCTCACGATCGCGTTGCGGGTTTCCGCACTCAGGTTATAAATGCTGATAGTCGCCGTACTGCCGCTGCTTTGCACATGCGTATTAATCACAAATTCGACGCTAAGATCGCCCAGAATAATCGACGCTTTACTGGCATCTTCCAGCAGCAGTTCACAGTAGCGCATCCAGTTAACGCTCATGCCGCCTCCGTGATAATACAAAGATGCGCGGTGTAACCGAGATCGTACTGACCCGGCGCGGTATTGCCGCTGCTGTCGGAAAACAGCCACAGGCCAAAGCCCAGCTGCAGATAAGCATACTGCGCCACCAGGTCGGCGCCGGTCACCAGCGGAATGCCCGCGATAATATCCCCGCCGTCGCTGTTTTGCAGATCGAGAAACCAGCCGCTCTCCCGCCAGATAATGCGCATTTTATAATCGCTATTATTGATGGAAATATCGAACAGCTGATTATCGGGCGTTAGCGGAATTTCGGTAATAGTCATCAGCTGCTCCCCCTCGTGAGAACCACATTCGCCGGGCCGGGCCTGGCGACTTTCTTGCCGTTATTCTGCACGGCAGAGGTCTTCGCGCCCTGCGCCATATTCTCCTTTTCCGCGCTGCTGAGCGTTCGCGTCTGCGTAATCATCAGCTCGGTCAGGCCTAACGAGGCGAACAGCACGTGTTCCGTAGAGGCATCCGTTGTCACGGAAATTGAGGTAATCAGCATGTTGTTGTACAGCCGCTTGCCGGTCACCACGGTCAGCGGCTGCCTGTTGGTCATCAGCTCCCGCAAATTCTGGTAGCTTTCTGCCGGGCTTAACGATGCCTGGATACCGAATTGTGTTGTATCCATAAAGTCCACCAGCGAACCGCCGCCGGAAAAGCCTACCTCCATAGTCAGCTCCGCAGGCGAGAGATAAGCATGATCGGCGATGGTGGCGCCCGCTTCGACAGGATGCGTGGTGACGTTCAGTTTGTCGGTGTGGCTCTCTTTCATTACCACATTGGGAATAAGCAAACCGATTTTACGTTTGCTTTGCATTAATAGCGTGGGGAAACCTTTTATCATACCGGCATATTCCTTACGGTCTGGACGAATTGCGAGTTCACGTCGAACTGACTGTCCGCCACTCTCTGGGCCGTCAGGTGTGGCTCGCCACCCTGCACATAAATATTGGTTTCCTGCTGGATGCCCACGGTGCTGTCCGTTCGGCTCTGCGCTATTTCACTTTGCCAGGGTAAACGGCCGCCCATGCTGAAAGGCAGCGCGCCTGTCAGATTGTCATTGGCAGACCACGTCATCACGTTCGCCAGCATCCGGGCCTGCTGCGGGTTCAACGGGCTGTTTGGATCCGCCAAACCTGGCAATGAGATGTCCGACACGGCGGCCTGTGTCTCTCCGGCCATTTTTTTCACAAAGCGCCAGATTGGACTGTTGGCCAGCTTATTAGTGATATCGGTAAAGAAGTTATCGAAATAGTTCTTCACCTTATCCACGGCGGCGGTCATGCCCGCCGACCAGTTACCCGTCACAAAATCGGTAATAGCCTGTAGCCCGCCCTTCCAGTCAAGCGTGCCTGCCGTAAGCTGGCCGAATTTCTCCAGCAGCCAGTCCAGCGCCTTTTTGGCCGCGTTGATGCCTGGCGCCCACTGGTCCCAGTCAATCAGGGTTTTTCCGCCCTCCTGCCAGGTTTTATAGCTGTCGTAAAGCGTGAAAAGCAGCGCTACCAGCGCCACGACTATTCCTATGGGCGAGAGTAAAAAAGCGCTGTTCAGCGCCAGCCAGGCCGCCGTCATTACGCCAAGCGTGACGATCAGCTCCTGCGAACTGCTATCCAGCGAGTCCCACCAGCCGCTTAAATCGGCCACCGCCTGGATCAGACGCAATATGACCCTTTCTCCCACTTCGGCAAGCAGCAGCAGCAGGCTTACCGCGCCATCAAGCACGCGCTCGACGTCAGGCGCGTTGTCGGTCAGCTTCTTCGTAAAGTTATCGAAGATCTCCCCAAGTCCGTTGTTCAGCCGGCTGCTGCTGTTGGTTTGCAGCAGTTCGACAACCTCATCAAACTTGCGCCTGGCCGTCATAAAGTGGTCGGCGCCGGAGACGGCCTGCGTCATATTGACGCCGAGAGAGTCGGAAAGCTGGTTATAGTCGCCGATAAATTTCCCCAGCCCTCTTTGCATGGCGGCCAGGATATCGGGCACAAGTCCCAGACTATTGGCGGTCGCCAGCGCCTGCTCTTCCGGCATAGCGCCAAGCCTGCTGCTGGCCTCGCTGAAGAGTTCGCTGTCCGTTTTTTTCTGGCCGCTGGCGTCGCGCGTTGCCACGCCCAGCTTATTCAGGCGCGCTTCCGCGCCCGGCTTATTAATGAGGGTCTGGAAAGCTTTCGCTATGGCATCGTTGCTGAGGCCGGTCTGGGCCGCGCCGTATTCCAGCGCGTTGAGATCGCCCGCTGGCGTACCGGCATTCTGCGCACGGACGCCAAGCTGCTCCAGACGGCTGGCGAAGCGGTTGATGTACTCCACCAGCGCTTTACCCGCCTGCTCTACCGTCTGTTTGATCTTTTGCAGATCGAGCGCCTTTGCCGCCTGTTCGTTGTTTTGCCAGCCCGGCGCCTCAACAAACTGCCTGACTTTTTGCCAGCTGGCGGCCTCCGCCGCCAGCTGTGTATCCAGCACCATCAGAAAATTTTTTGTATTTTCAGCGTTCATTGGCCTGTTTCCATTGCTCAATGCGGTGTTGATTATCCGCTTTCAGATCCAGCCAGTCGTTCAGGCGGGCAATATCCGCCAGATCCACTGAGCCATCCTTGAGCGCGGTGTAGCTGATAAGCCCGGCATCCACCGGGCGCATCAGAAAATCTTCCCCGTCAGGAAGCGTTTCCAGTGTCAGCCCGCTGCCGGGACCTCGCTCCTGCTGACGGGGAGTTCGGGCAAAAAACTGCCCAGCGAATCCTCCACTACCCGCAGCACCAGCTTCAGCATGGTGATCAGATCGAGGTCATCGAACATCAGCACACCCTGAGAGAAGATCGGCACCCAGCTTTTTGCCTGCTGGCGCGAGACTACCGCCAGGCAGGGATGCAAAATCGCATTGGTGTCTTCCTCGCTCATGTCGGCCAGCGAGTGCGCAATAGCGGGCAGCGCTTTTTCCAGCACCTGGAAATAGTCGCCCTGCGCCGCCGCCGATTTCACCGTGTTAATGTCGGAGAGCAGCCCGGCCAGCAGCGGCAGCAGCTTTCGCGAGACTTTAAGCTGTTGAAAAACGTCCAGCTTAGCGATACGGAACGTGGTTTCGTTGAGTGTGAATTCCATCGATTAATATTCCCCCATCACCACATCGATTTTGATGCAGTCGAAGATCCATGCGGTGGTGCCGCCCTCTTTGGCGAATTTACGATCGGGCAGCTTCTGGAAGGCCACGCCGCGCGCGGTGATGACTTCACCCGAGGCGCTGTTGCGGATCACGATAATATTTTTCCCCCAGCTGGCAGAGCTTGCGCTCTGCGCGTTATAGGCCAGCGAGAGCTTTTTATTCACCGGCGAGGTTTCCAGCAGGTTAACCGTAATCTGGCCGGAGGTGCCCGGCAGCAGGGTATTCATCCCTTCGCCGTCAATCCCCAGCTTCATGCTGTTTTTATTTTCCTTCATGGAAACGGTAATGCCCTCTTCCGAGCTACCGGAACCGCTTCCCAAATCAAATACCGCGCCCGGGCCAATAAAAGAGGCGGTAACATCCATAAATGAATAGGCAGACATATTTTTTTCCTTAGCGAACAACGTTAATTTGGACATCGGCGTAGTGCACGGCACCGGCCAGTTTGCAGGCAACCTGCATCAGCGGCGCTTTACGCGCTTCGCGATCGGCCTGCGACTGCAGCGCCAGCGGCTGGGCATAGACGTAATAGCCTTTGGTGAGCATGTCGCCGGCAGCCAGCTGGCCAATCTCGCCGCCGTTCCAGACGCCCGGCGCGATCAGCCCGTTGGTCACGGCCTGATCCATAGATGCTTCCACATTGCCCATCAGCCGGGTAATGCCCGCTTCGGTCTGCGGAATTTTGCTGGCAGAGGTGTAGAGCAGGTTATACAGGTTGGTCTGCACGAAGTTTTGCAGCCAGTCCAGCCCGTGGCGCTCATCAAAGAAGTCGCCGTTAGCCATGACGCCCTGTTGCAGAATGGCGCTGTCGTTGGCGAAAAGGACATAGACGTTGGCCCTTTTGCTTTCCAGCGCGGCGGCCTGCCTGGCGTTCAGGGTTTCATAAGCGATGCCCGGCTCCTGCTTAAATTTCAGCGTCAGCGTGGTGTTGCTGCCGTTGAAATTAACGGTAAAGGCACGGGCGAACGCGGAAATCGCGGCAAAGCGGCTGCGGGTGGAATACTGCACAAAGGTGCGCGCATAGCCTGCCGCTTTCAGCCGGGCGGCGACGTCCGTGGTGGAAGTTGCATCCAGCACCGCTGCGCTGCCGGTGGTAACGGCAAAGACACGGCTTTGACCGGCTGATTCGATAGCCGCCGCCACGCCGAGTACATCTTCGTCGCTGATAACGTCGTCTGCGGCGGTGGCCACGGCCAGGCCGTACCAGTTAGCATATTCCAGCGCGGCGTTGACGGCTTCGACCAGCGTTTCTGTCTTACCCTCTTCGTCCGCGGCGAGCGTTTTAGCCCAGCGGCCGATATAAAGCTGCTGCGGCTGCGGCGACTGCGCAAACCAGACGGCGGCCGCCTGGTATTCGGCGGAATCCAGGCCAAAGTCGGCCCCAATATCGGCGGCGGCGGTATAAAGACGCAGGCGTTCCGTCAGGGGGATTACCGTGGCGCTCCCCATAATCAGCATTGAGCCAAAGTTACGACCGGAAGCGGCAACGGGTGACATCAGGACGTCAACATTCACGATGCCGGATAAAGGCAATCCTTGAGGCATATTTTATTCTCCAAAAAATTGAACGGGTGTTTCCACCAGTGAGTAAATTCCGTAGAGACGGAATATTTTACGAACAACATTGACCGTTAATTCATAACGGCGGGTCTGAGCGTTATTAACCATTTCCAATACGGTGGTAATATCGCTACAATCGCTGACGCCAAGCGAAAGCTGTTTTAAAGCGGCAAGGTTTTGCGCCAGCGTATTTCCGTCGCGAAAACGAGCGGCATAAAGCTGGGCGGAAGGGCCATAGAAATGCAGTCGGCATTCCATCCGTTCATCCCGCCACAGCTGGACATTGTCCTCCTGTTGGTTAGTCAACACGGGCGTGCCTTCGGCGGCGATTTTCATCACCATAAAAGCGCAGCCGCTTTCGCCGGTCGGCAGCCATGCAGGCGGCGACGCGCCGTCGTCAACCGCCACCCGATCGGCAGCCAGGCCGGTAAGCCCCTGGATCCACGTGCTGAGTTGTTCTTCCAGCGCGGCGTCCCTGGCTGGTTCGTCATTAAGCGGCGTCAGCCAGCCGGCTGTTTTACTGGTATTCGTCACCAGCACACCTCCTGTTAGTTATTGCAATGAAAAGCAAATTGCAGGCAGCAGAAAAGCGGATGAAAAGATTTCATCCGTCGGGATATAACGCTTATTAAGGCTGACACTGCTGGCGAATATAATCCTGTAATCCCGCTATCTGAATGCGGGCCGTCGCTATTCTTTCTCTGAGAGTGAAATAATACCGTTGAGCGGCGTCAGTAAGTCGGGGGCCGGCTGCATCAGCCACGCCGACGGCGCGGGCCGTGGAGGCGCTGTGGCAGCTGGCGGCGAGCTGCAGCCTGCGCTGGCCAGCAGCAACATCATGCTCAAGCTGGCCAGCGTTTTCCCTGGCCTGTTGCAGTTGCGAAACATATTTTTTATCCATAGCGGCCGCGGCGTTAAGCCGTTGCTGTAGCGTATTAACCTGCTCCTGCTGCTGCCGAAGCTGATTACGGGTATCCACATAGTGGGAATGATAAAAAAGCGCGGTTTTTACTGCGGCCAACATAACAACCGACAGAAAAATAAAGATTAGCCATTTAGCGTTCATTCATTTCATCCGTCCTCTCCTTTTATTTATCAGAAATAGGCCAGCTTGCGGTTTACGCCGTTAATTTTAACGGTGATATAGCCTGCAGGCGTTGCGGTCGCCGCCGGCGCTTCCGCTACTGCCGTCGTCAGCGTCGCCAGGCTGCCGTCAAAGCCATAACCGGCAGTGCCGTTATGAAAATTCATCACCGTAGAGAGCGTGACGCGTTTAGTGGTATCCAGATCGGTGACTTCTGAGAAGTCGGCGCTGAACAGCGAGCACTCTCCCGCTTCAAAGCGCGACGGGCCGGTGGTTTTCAGATTGACCATCACGTCGCCGCACTGCGCCTTGAGCTTGATCCAGACTTCGCCGTACAGGCCTTTGCTGTCGCTGGTTCTGACAATGCAGTCAACCACGCCCGAATCCCCTTCATAATGCAGGTTGCCGCCAACGGAGCTGGCGCCGCGATAAAGGTTCAGGTAGGCCTTACCGCAGACGTTGGTCAGCAGCGGCGCATCGGCAGGCTGCGTAACGGTATCCCTTAGCGTTTTGCCGTGCATTTCCAGATGCCAGTGCTGGTTGGCATGAGGGAAAAAGAATTTGCCGACGCGGAACCATTTATCCTCATCCGTCGTGTTGCTGACGCGGTAGCCGGAATACCAGCCGGCCTTCAGGGAACCGGTCATCTCCGAACCGTAGTTTTCATCGCGACGCCAGCCGTATTCAAAGCCTGACAGCCACGGCGTACCGGATCTGCTCAGGTCGACTTTGGCGCCGGACTGAAGGCTGAGGGCGCGCATCGTGGCCCTGGTGTAGTTCAGCTTCAGCGGATTTTCAGAAGACTCGATGCTCAGCGCGTCGATAATCCACTGGCCGTTGCTCAAATCGCCGGGGAAACGCGTGTGTTCAATCCAGACGTTGCGGATCAGTCCCTGGGTGACGCGCGGCATATAAAGCGTGGCGTCGCTGTATCCTTTCTGGAAATTACAGTTCGACAGCTCGACCGCCGTCGAGTGATCCCAGACGCCAATAACAGAATCCGACCACTGGATATCAAACACTCGCGCATAGGTGGTGTTGCTGTAAATCTGATCCAGACGCGTATCCAGCGTATCGAGCAATTTGAAAGCGGCGCCGCCGATATTCTCAATGCGGCAGCAGGTAATATTGACGAACTCGCCTTCAATCACGGTATTTTCAAAAAAGGGCTGCGTGTTGCTGACCATTTCCGGCGTAATCACGCCCGTATTGGTTTCGGTGTCCGCCGTGGCCTGACCGTCCCAGAAGATGCCGCGGATAGCGGTGCGGCGCGCCTTCACTTTAAATACCGTCGCGGCGGACTGGTCGGAAACAATAATGGTGCGCGGTGACACGCCATATTCGCAGTCGTCACCGTACAGGCTGAAATAGTTGATTTCGCCTTCGCCGGTAAGATCGACCGGGTTTACCAGGAATTTCCCGGCCGGGAAGCGAATACCCACGCCGTGGATCGGATTTTTGCTGGTATCGCTAATCGGCGATGAAAAAGCCTGTCCCCATTTATACATATTGATGCAGGCGTCATGGTTGACTTTACCATTGTCTGCATCGAAATTACTGTCGCCGCGCAGACGCTTGCCGCCGAAATGATAGATATTAATATCTTCGACGTTATCAATAATACGCTTCCAGTAATAGCCGCCGCCCGTCGCTACCGCCACGGAGCCGCCATCATCCTTTGATGCTGCTATCGACGCATCAATAAAGCCGACGAAACGCCCGCCGCCCTGAAAGGTGGAATCTTTATCGTAATAACGTTTCAGCATGGCGATATCGCCAGAGGCGGAAGGTTTGGTGGTGCGCAACTCTGCAAATGAATTAACTTCAATCATCTTGATTTCCTTGGGTTGTTGGTTAGTTATTTTTATGGTTATGGCATAGCGAAACGCCACGGTTTTTAGCGAAGCAAATAAAAAAGGACGTTTTTATTTTTTCAGAAAAAGAGCGGCTTCTCTTTTTCTGCGTGGCAGCAGCACGTCAGCTAACTGACCGGCCCTTTTCCATAACAGCATGGCTTCTGCGGCGCCCTCATAATCGCCTTGATTTAATTTCTTTAACAGCGTCGAACTATTAAAAGCGCTGACGCCAATATTGAATACCAGACTACATAAAGCATCGTACTGATTTTGCGTCAGACTGACGCTGACTTTTTCATTAATAAAATGCTCAACATGCGAAATATCCGCAAGCAGCAGCTTATTACTTTGCTCAGGCGTAATGACCATGCCGTCCGCTATCGTTTTACTGGCAACCAGGCCCGTATGCCCGACGCCGATAGTTAATATGCCGCGGCTATCCCGATAGGCCGTAAGTTTTTCACCTTCTTCCTGCTTGATAAAGCTGATACCGTCAGGGCTGATTTCCATCTGGCTCTCCCGTTCTTTTGTTGATCCAGCGCTTTAACTTTTCGCTGATATAGTCATTACCCACGTAGCCAATATAAACGGCAAAAACCTGGGCGGCGGCCTCGGGCATATTCCAGTTCAGCAGCGCGCCAATTACCTGCAGCGTCGGCGCCGCAAAGAAAGCCAGGGCGCTGCACGACACCGCGTCAAGCACACGCTTGCTCCAGGGGGTTCGGGCACAAGCGCTGCGCAGCAGGGAAAACATGGCGGCGATGCCGGCATAGCCCCATTCTGTTTTATGGCTGTAAAGCCAGAGTCCGACACTGGCCCAAAAGCCTGGCTCCTGAGGAAACATGCTTTATATCTGGCCTCCTGTATCATTACGGCGCAGGGAAAGCTTGCTCCCTACATCGTTTTTTGAGATGTATTTTAAAGTTTTTTTGATCGTTTGATTATTTACATGCTGCCAGATTATTGCGGGCTATTCGTTACGAAAACCTTTTGCTTTTTTATTTCTGCCTGCCTGTCACTAATCCATGCTGCTACATTAAGGGGTTTATTTCGTAACGAAAACCATTTTCTTTAATATCTTTTGCAGCCGGTTGTTTATATCCATGATGCTATATTACCGCGGGAAATTCGTTACGAAAACCTTTCCTTT
>Ga0157358_1000069_pt1 | contig 39051 bp, 25 predicted proteins | sample AttcapACBM2_FD_111484 | JGI IMG/M metagenome (GOLD analysis project Ga0157358, IMG submission 111484) | Fungus gardens microbial communities from leaf cutter ant in Botucatu, State of São Paulo, Brazil - Atta capiguara ACBM2 | ecosystem: Host-associated > Fungi > Mycelium > Unclassified ... | reverse complement strand
GCAGACTTTTGAAGATCTAAATCATGTTTGAAATTAATCCGGTAAAGAACCGAATTCAGGATCTCACTGAGCGCAGCAGCGTTCTCAGGGGGTATCTTTGACTACGATGCCAAGAAAGAGCGCTTAGAAGAAGTTAACGCCGAGCTGGAACAGCCGGACGTCTGGAACGAGCCTGAACGCGCGCAGGCGCTGGGTAAAGAGCGTTCCGCGCTGGAAGCGGTAGTAGAAACGCTGGATCAGCTGAGCCAGGGGCTGGAAGATGTTGCCGGCCTGCTGGAGCTGGCGGTAGAAGCGGACGACGAAGAAACCTTCAACGAAGCGGTTGCCGAGCTGGACGGGCTGGATAAAAAGCTCGCCGATCTGGAGTTCCGCCGCATGTTCTCCGGCGAATACGACGGCGCGGACTGCTATATCGATATTCAGGCCGGCTCCGGCGGTACGGAAGCGCAGGACTGGGCCAGTATGCTGGTGCGTATGTACCTGCGCTGGGCCGAGGCGAAAGGCTTTAAAACGGAAGTGATCGAAGAGTCCGAAGGCGAAGTAGCCGGTACTAAATCCGCCACGCTGCGCATCAGCGGCGATTACGCTTTCGGCTGGCTGCGTACCGAAACCGGCGTGCATCGCCTGGTGCGTAAAAGCCCGTTCGACTCCGGCGGTCGCCGCCATACCTCTTTCAGTTCCGCGTTTGTCTACCCGGAAGTGGACGACGATATCGATATCGAGATCAACCCGGCCGACCTGCGTATTGACGTTTACCGCGCTTCCGGCGCCGGTGGTCAGCACGTTAACCGTACGGAATCGGCGGTGCGTATCACCCATATTCCCACCGGTACGGTGACCCAGTGCCAGAACGACCGTTCTCAGCATAAGAACAAAGACCAGGCGATGAAGCAGATGAAGGCGAAGCTGTACGAGCTGGAAATGCAGAAGAAAAACGCTGAGAAACAGTCGCTGGAAGATAACAAATCCGATATCGGCTGGGGCAGCCAGATCCGCTCCTACGTGCTGGACGATTCACGCATCAAGGATCTGCGCACCGGCGTGGAAACCCGTAATACTCAGGCGGTGCTGGACGGCGATCTGGACCGATTTATTGAAGCAAGTTTGAAAGCAGGGCTATAAGGAACTGACATGTCAGAACAACAACCGCAGGGCGCCGACGCCGCACTTGAGCTGAATAATGAACTGAAAGCGCGTCGCGAAAAGCTGAGCGCGCTGCGTGAGAACGGCGTGGCATTTCCCAACGATTTCCGTCGCGACAGCCTTTCCGACAAGCTGCACGCAGAATATGACGCGAAAGAGAATGAAGAGCTGGAAGCGCTGGGCGTAGAAGTCAGCGTGGCGGGACGAATGATGACGCGCCGTATTATGGGCAAGGCATCCTTTGTTACGCTGCAGGACGTAGGTGGCCGCATCCAGCTGTATGTTTCTCGCGACGATCTGGCGGAAGGCATTTACAACGAACAGTTTAAAAAGTGGGATCTCGGCGATATCGTCGGCGCTCGCGGCAAGCTGTTTAAAACCAAAACCGGCGAGCTCTCTATCCACTGTAGTGAACTGCGTCTGCTGACCAAAGCGCTGCGTCCGCTGCCGGATAAGTTCCACGGCCTGGCCGATCAGGAAACCCGCTATCGCCAGCGCTATCTGGATCTGATCTCCAACGACGACTCGCGCAAAACCTTTAAAATTCGTTCGCAGATCATGGCGGGCATCCGCAGCTTTATGGTCGGCCGCGACTTTATGGAAGTGGAAACGCCAATGATGCAGGTGATCCCCGGCGGCGCGTCTGCCCGTCCGTTTATCACCCATCATAACGCGCTGGATATTGACATGTATCTGCGCATCGCGCCCGAGCTTTACCTGAAGCGCCTGGTGGTCGGCGGCTTCGATCGCGTCTTCGAGATCAACCGTAACTTCCGTAACGAAGGGATCTCGCCGCGCCATAACCCAGAGTTCACCATGATGGAACTCTATATGGCCTATGCGGATTACAAGGATCTGATCGAACTGACCGAAAGCCTGTTCCGTACGCTGGCGCAGGACGTGCTGGGCACCACGGTAGTGCCTTACGGCGATCAGGAGTTCGACTTCGGCAAGCCGTTCGACAAACTGACGATGAAAGAAGCCATTCAGAAATACCGTCCGGAAACCGATCTGGCCGACCTGGATGATTTTGACAAAGCCTGCGCTATCGCGCAGTCGCTGGGCATCAAGGTTGAGAAGAGCTGGGGTCTGGGCCGCGTGGTAACGGAAATCTTCGAAGAGACGGCGGAAAGCCATCTGATCCAGCCGACCTTTATTACCGAATATCCGGCCGAAGTGTCGCCGCTGGCTCGCCGCAACGACGTTAACCCGGAAATTACCGACCGCTTCGAGTTCTTTATCGGCGGCCGTGAAATCGGTAACGGCTTCTCCGAGCTGAACGACGCGCAGGATCAGGCTGAACGCTTCCTGCAGCAGGTTAACGCCAAGGATGCGGGCGACGACGAAGCGATGTTCTACGACGAAGACTACGTAACGGCGCTGGAGCACGGCCTGCCGCCAACCGCAGGCCTGGGCATTGGTATCGACCGTATGGTGATGCTGTTTACCAACAGCCACACCATTCGCGACGTGATCCTGTTCCCGGCGCTGCGTCCGTCAGGAAAATAAGCAACGGCTGTGAGATTAAGGGGCGACTTGTCGCCCCTTTTTTACGGCTGATTTCAGGCGGGAGCTGGCGATGGCCTGAACGGTTCCGGGAAGTCCCCATCAAAACGACGGGTTTTGCTCTTCGCTGGGCTAAAGCCTGCGCTGGAATAAAGTACGTAATGTTTGCCTGCGCAAAACCGGTTTGTTACTGGAACCGCCAGCGCGTCCGGTGCCGCTCTTTGACCACCATCGCCCTTCATGTCGAAATAGCGATAAGCTCCTGCGGCCAGCGGAGTAAGCCGCCATGCCGTTACGATTTTATCGCCTCGTCGAGCCAATCCTTAAAGCGCGCGTAGGGCACGTACAGCGAGACGTTTTTATACAGCGTTTTACCGGTTTTAATATCGTTAATGCGGTTGGAATAGCCAACGATAACGCCCGCCACGGAGTCATCGGACGCGTTATAGACCGCGCCGCCGGACATGCCCTGCACCACGCCCGCGTCTGAAGCCACCACAACGCAGCTCAGCTTGTTCCAGTCGTTCTTCAGGCCAGTATTCACCAGATTGGTGCCGGTTGAGGCCACCGGCATGGCAGAGATAAAGCTGTAGCCATACAGATTGATTTTGTCGCCCATAAAGCCGTTACGGAAGCGCGGCGCGGGAACGTTGCCGTTTTTATGGTAAACCACCGCCAGGTCGCATTCAGGATGGCGCGACTTAACGCGATAAAGCGAATATTTCGCCACGTGCGCCGCCGTCAGGCTGTAATCGGCGGTCAGCGGAATAGTGGTGCCCAGCGTGCCCACGCCCAGAATGGTCGGAATGCCGGTAACGGTCATATCCACACGCTTCTCTGCTTCGCTGCTGTACTCATATTTTCCTACTGAGCACCCGGTGATACTCAGCGTCAGCAGGCAAATAGCCAGTCGCATCTTTGCTCCTCGGTAATGAATCGATCAAGCACAGCTCAATAAACGCCCGTTGCATCCATCATCGAGGTATCGGCCAACACTCGGAAAACTTTACCTATTTAACCTCACTCCGCGTCAAATGATTATCAGATAATTGATAATTTTCCGTAATGATTACCGTCTCAATGCGCGCAAAACACGACCATTATTTACTAAAGTAGCGGCGTATTTTCCTCAAGTATAGACAAACCGCGAGGCCCAAAAACGACCGGGAAAGACTAAAATCGATGGATCTGACGGTCAGCCGGCGGCGATTATTGCCTTTCAGGCAAGAGATTGTTGCCTGAGAAGGGGTATAAGTCCCTGATGAGCTGTGCTTTAATCTTTGGTGTGATGCAGATCAAAATTCACATTCTGTAATACTTTCCCCGCCCTTTTTTTGCCTGTCGACCGCTGTCGGCGGAAAGATAATTTTTTCTGGAGAAGATGAGATGCCCGTTTCTTTACTGGCGCTGGCGCTGAGCGCCTTTGCTATAGGCACCACGGAATTCGTTATTATGGGCCTGCTGCCGGAAGTGGCAGGCGATCTCGGCGTAACGATCCCTTCGGCGGGCTGGTTAATCAGCGGCTATGCGCTGGGCGTGGCGATCGGCGCACCGATTATGGCGCTGCTCACGGCTAAGCTGCCGCGTAAAAAGACGCTGATTTTGCTGATGTCGATCTTTATTGTCGGCAACGTGCTTTGCGCGCTGGCTTACAGCTACAACCTGTTGATGATGGCACGGGTGATCACCGCGCTTTGTCACGGCGCATTTTTCGGCATTGGCGCCGTGGTAGCCGCCAGCCTGGTCGCGCCCGACAAGCAGGCGTCCGCCGTGGCGCTGATGTTTACCGGCTTAACGCTGGCTAACGTGCTGGGCGTGCCGTTGGGTACCTGGTTCGGCCAGCTGTTTGGCTGGCGCGCTACCTTCTGGGGCGTGGCGGTGATTGGCGTGCTGGCCTTTATTGCGCTGATTGTCAGCCTGCCCACCAACCGCAACGAAAAGCCAGTACATCTGGCCAGCGAGGTCAGCGCGTTGGCTAACGGCAAGCTGTGGCTGTCGCTGCTGATGACGGTGTTTTTCGCCGCCGCCATGTTCGCGCTGTTCAGCTATATTGCGCCGCTACTGCTTCAGGTCACCGGTATCAGCAACAAAGGCGTCAGCTGGACGCTGTTTTTAATCGGCGGCGGCCTGACGGTCGGCAATATTCTGGGTGGCAGGCTGGCCGACTGGAAAGTCTCTTTTAGCCTGATCCTCAGCTTCTCGCTGATCGCGCTGTTTTCGCTTGCCTTCAGCTGGACCAGCCATGCGCTGTGGCTGGCGGAAATCACCCTGTTTTTATGGGCGATGGCAACGTTCTCTACCGTGCCGGGACTGCAAATCAACGTGGTTCGCCACGGCAAAGAGGCGCCGAACCTTGTGTCTACGCTGAATATCTCTGCGTTTAACGTCGGCAACGCGTTTGGCGCATGGGCGGGCGGTGCAGTGATTGACGGCGGTTACGGGCTGACTTCCGTGCCGGTTGCGGCGGCCGTACTGGCCGTTATGGGCCTGCTGATTTGCCTGCTGGCCTTCCGCCGCCCGCGCGGCCAGCAGCAGGCGGCGCGCGCTTAAGCCAGTAATGCCGCGAGGCGCTGGTTGAACAGGCTGCTATGCTCGCGCAGATGCAGACTGAACGCGTCAACCAGCGCCGAGCCGGGGCGGTGCTGCGGCCGGATCAGGCTGACGGTAAAAGGCACCGCAATGCTGAAGCGGCGGATTGCCACGCCGTTGCCCGCATAGTCCAGCGCCGTGAGCGGATTGACTATCGAAACGCCCACGCCCGCTCTTACCATCGCACAAACCGAGGCCGCGCTGTGCGTCTCCATCACCATTCTGCGCTGAACGCCCTGCTCGCTGAATAGCTGATCCAGTAACTGACGATAGCTGTCCGTTTGCGACAGGCTGATAAAGTTTCTCCCGGCGAAATCCTGCGGCGTCAGGCAGCTTTTTTCCGCCAGCGCGTCGTCCTGCGGCAGCACGCAAACCTCATTACCGGTAAAGATTACGCTGCGTTCCGTGCCGGCCGGCGTCTGGCCGGTTTCCGTTAAGCCTAAATCGTAACGCTGCGCCGACAGCCACTCTTCCAGCAGCGGCGACTCCTGCGGAATGATATTCAAACTGACGTCGGGATAACGCTGCAAAAAGGGCTGGCAGAGCAGGGGAAGCAGCGACTGGGAAAACACGGGCAGACAGGCCACAGACAGCTCGCCCTGGCGAAACTGGCGCAGGCTTTCGGCCGCGTTGATAATCCTGTCCAGACCGTACCAGGACCGCTGCACTTCCTCAAACAGCTTCAGTCCCTGAACGGTAGGGTGCAGACGGCCCCGGATGCGATCGAACAGCTTCAGGCCGGTCAGCTTTTCCAGCCTGGCCAGTTCGCGGCTGACCGTGGGCTGCGAGGTATGCAGCATGACCGCCGCTTCGGTCAGATTGCCGGTGGTAACAACCGCATGAAAAATTTCGATATGCCGCAGCGTGATGCCAGCCATAAAAACCCCCGCAAAAAGACTAATTCATATCATGAATGAATAGACTTCGCTAAAACAGATATTTTTCATCCCGCTGTCGCTATGGCGTAATAACGCTATTACTGACAGGAGAAAGCCCGATGCCACGCCCGCTGAACACCACTGAAACCGCTCTGAACCGTGACAATTTGCTCCAGCTGGCGCGCCAGTATGGCGGCCCCGTCTGGGCTTATGATGCCGATGTCATTGCCGACCGTATCGCGCAGCTGCAACAGTTTGACGTGGTGCGTTTTGCGCAAAAAGCCTGCTCTAACGTTCATATCCTTAAGCTGATGCGCGCAGCGGGCGTTCGCGTTGATTCGGTTTCGCTGGGAGAAGTGGAGCGTGCGCTGGCGGCAGGCTTTCAGCCCGGCGGGGAAGAGATCGTCTTTACGGCCGATCTGCTGGATGCGCCTACGCTTGCCCGTCTGGCAGAGCTTGCGATCCCGGTGAATGCCGGTTCAGTTGATATGCTGCATCAGCTGGGCGAAGTGTCGCCGGGCCATAAGGTTTGGCTGCGCGTTAATCCGGGGTTTGGTCACGGCCACAGCCAGAAAACCAATACCGGCGGTGAAAACAGCAAGCACGGGATCTGGCACGGCGATCTTCAGCTGGCGCTGGCCGCTATCCGGCAGCATCGGCTGCAGCTGGTCGGCATCCATATGCATATTGGATCGGGCGTGGATTATGGTCATCTGGAGCAGGTTTGCGACGCGATGGTCAGGCTGGTTATCGACTTCGGACAGGATGTGGAGGCGATCTCAGCCGGCGGCGGGCTTTCCATTCCTTACCGTTTTGGCGAAGAAGCGATCGATACCGCTCACTACTTTGGGCTGTGGGATGCGGCGCGCCAGCGAGTGGCGCAGCATTTAGGCCATGCGGTGAAGCTGGAAATTGAACCGGGACGCTTTCTGGTGGCGGAATCTGGCGTGCTGGTGTCTGAAGTGCGCGCCGTTAAACAGATGGGCAGCCGCCACTTCGTGCTGGTGGACGCCGGTTTTAACGATCTGATGCGTCCGGCGATGTATGGCAGCTATCATCATATCTCCGCCATTGCGGGTGATGGACGCGATCTGCAAGAGAGCCGGACGATTGACACCGTGGTGGCGGGGCCGCTGTGCGAATCCGGCGACGTTTTCACCCAGCAGGAAGGCGGCAAAGTCGAAACCCGCGCGCTGCCGCACGTCAGGCCGGGCGACTATCTGATATTTCATGATACCGGCGCTTACGGCGCGTCGATGTCCTCTAACTACAACAGCCGCCCGCTGCTGCCGGAAGTACTGTTTGAAAACGGCCAGCCGCGCCAGATCCGCCGCGCGCAGACCGTTCAGGAACTGCTGGCGCTGGAGGCGTAAGCGTCAGTCCGGCGAGCCGACCGAATGGCGGCGCACCAGCGTCGGACTGAACAGATTGGTCACCTCCGGCAGCGGCTGGTTATTAGCCAGCGCTAACGCCAGCTCCGCTGCCTGCTGCGCCATGGTGACGATAGGGTAGCGCACCGTGGTCAGCCTTGGGCGGACATAGCGCGATACCAGCACATCATCAAAACCAATCAGCGACATCTCTTCCGGCACCCGCACGCCGTTATCGCTGAGTACCGCCAGCGCGCCCGCCGCCATTGAATCGTTATAGCAGGCTACGGCGCTAAAGGCCTTGCCGCGTCCCAGCAGCTCCGTCATCGCCTGTTCGCCACCGATCTCATCCGGTTCGCCAAACGCGACCAGGCGATCGCTGCCCGGCAGATTGTGCTCCTTCAGCGCGTCGTAATAGCCCTGCAGCCGCTCGTCCGCATCGGAAATAGGGTGGTTTGAGCAGATAAAAGCGATGTTCTGATGGCCCTGTTGAATTAGATGGCGCGTTGCCAGCCACGAGCCGTAGCGATCGTCCAGCGCAATGCAGCGCTTTTCAAAACCCGGCAGCGCACGGTTAATCAATACCATGCCGGGGATCTGCTTCATCAGAGGGATCAGGTCGGCGTCCGGGATTTTTTTGGTATGCACCACCAGCGCGCCGCAGCGGTGCCGGATCAACTGTTCAATCGCCTGGCGCTCTTTTTGCTCATTGTGATAACCGTTGCCAATCAGCAAAAAGTTGCCGGTACCGTAGGCGACCTGCTCGACCGCCTTGACCAGCGCGCCGAAAAAGGGATCGGAAACGTCGCCAACGACCAGCCCCATGGTTTCCGTTGACTGCTGCGCCAGCGCGCGCGCGTTAGCGTTGGGATGATACTGCAACTCTTCCATTGCGCTGTTAACGGCCTGGCGAGAAGCGTCGCTGGCTTTAGGCGAATTATTAATTACGCGAGAGACCGTAGCAACGGACACACCCGCCAGCCTGGCGACATCCTTAATGGTAGCCATAGTGACAAAGCCTTCCAGGGTAAACGTTTACATGGCTCCAGTGTTGCGGAAATTGCCAGCTACTTCAAGCAGGCAGAATGCTGTGAATGTCGCAAAGCCGATGAAAAAGGCGAGGTATTATCGGCGGATCCTTTTACCGGGCCGTCTTTCCCTTAACGCTTTGCCGCTTTCGGTGTAAAAGCACGGCAGGTCCAGGCACTGCAAATATGCAAAGAGCAGCTTCAGTAATGTGCTTTTAGCGCATCAGGCACCGGGTCAGCGGGCTTTTACCACCGCATATCGGCCGCACAGAAGTTTGCTGAAACGCACCGGAAAAATGGTAGCCTGTAGACTGACACGAACACCAGCCGGACTGCCTGCCATGACTCTAAAAAAAGTGCCGCATCTTGCCCACTGGGGCGCCTTTACCGCCGTTGTCGAAAACGGCAAACTGCAGCGCTGCGAACCCTTTTTCGCCGATCGCGATCCGTCGCCAATGCTTAACACTATTCCCGAGCTGGTCTATTCCGACCGGCGCATTCGTCAGCCGATGGTGCGCCGCTCCTGGCTTAAATCGCGCGAGAAAAGCGACCGTACGCTGCGGGGACGGGAAGATTTTGTGGCGGTGGACTGGGAAACAGCGCTGGATTTAGTGGCGGAAGAAAACCGTCGGGTGCGCGATCGCTACGGCGCCGCCGGTATTTTTAACGGTTCTTACGGCTGGTCTTCGGCGGGGCGCGTTAACCATGCCCGCACGCTGATCCGTCGCTTCTACTTTACCGGCGGCGGCGGCGTCGATCAGCTGGGCAACTACAGCTGGGGTGCCGCGCAGTTTTTCCTGCCCTATATCATCGGCACCTATATGCCGTTGACCGGTCGCGTTACCGACTGGCCGAGCGTGGTAGAACATTGCGAAATTTTTGTCGCCTTTGGCGGGCTGGCGCTGAAAAATGGCCAGGTTGCCTCCGGCGGCGCAGGGCAGCACAGCCTGAAACCGGCGCTGCTTGAACTGACGGCCAAAGGCACGCCGGTGATCAACATCAGCCCGATGCGGGATGACTGCCCGGAATTTGTTAACGCCGAATGGATCCCGATCCGACCTAATACCGACGTGGCGCTGATGCTGGCGCTGGGGTACGAAGTGGAGCGGCTGGGCGCGGCGGATCGCACTTTTCTGGCTTCGCACTGCGTTGGCTATCCGCAGCTGCGTGGCTATCTGCTGGGCGACAGCGACGGGGTGGCAAAAACCCCGCGCTGGGCCAGCGAGATCACCGGTATTCCGGCCGCGCGCATTGAACTGTTGGCCAGACAGCTGATCGGCAAACGCAGTTTTATGACCAGTTCTTATTCCGTGCAGCGTGCCCATCGCGGCGAACAGCCTTACTGGATGATGATCGCGCTCTCGTCGATGCTGGGCCAGCCGGGCCTGCCGGGCGCCGGGTTCTCTTTTGGACATGGTTCCATGAACAGCGTGGGCAACCCGCGCATTGACGGGCCGGCACCGATGATGTCAACCGGCGTCAATCCCATTGCCGACCAGGCGATCCCGGTAGCGCGCATCAGCGATATGCTGCTGCATCCGGGCGAGCCATACGCTTTCCAGGGCCAAACCCATACTTATCCCGATATTCAGCTGATCCACTGGGCGGGCGGCAATCCGTTTCATCATCATCAGCAGCTTAACCGGCTGGTCGAGGGCTGGCAGAAGCCGGAAACGGTTATCGTGCAGGATATCGTCTGGACGCCTGCGGCGCAGATGGCGGATATCGTGCTGCCGGTGACCACCTCGCTGGAGCGCAACGATATCGGCGGCTCGTCCCGCGACCGCTTTGTGCTGGCTATGCATCAGGCGATCGAACCGCAGCATCAGGCGCGTAACGACTTTGATATTTTTGCCGATCTGGCGGAGCGCCTGGGCTATCGCGACGCTTTTACCGAAAACCGGAACGAAGCGCAGTGGATTGAGCACCTTTACCAGCAGTGCGGGGTGGCGCACCAGCGTCGGGGCGTCGACTGGCCGGATTTCCAGACTTTCTGGGAACGGGGCTACGTGGAGGTGCCAGAAGGCGACAAGCCGTTTATTTTTATGGAGGATTTTCGCCGGGATCCGCAGCAAAACCCGATCCAGACCGCCAGCGGCAAAATTGAGCTGTTCAGCGAAACCATTGCGGGCTTTGGCCTGGTGGATTTTGCGCCGCATCCGGAATGGCAGCCGCCGCAGGAGTGGCTGGGAGCGGAAATCCGCCAGCGCTTCCCGCTGCATATGATCTCCATGCAGCCTGGCGATCGACTGCACAGCCAGATGGATGCGACGCCGACGGTGCAGGCTAACAAAACGGCCGGAAGGGAAACGCTGTGGATGCATCCGGAAGATGCCGAAACGCGCGGGATTGCCGATGGCGACACCATTGAGGTCAGCAACGATCGCGGGCGGATGCTGGCTGGCGTCAGGCTTACGGACGGCGTCAGCCGCAGCGTGGTGCTGATCGCCACCGGCGCCTGGTTCGACCCGGGTTTTGGCAAAGCCTGGCTGCCGTATGACCAGGCGGGCAATCCCAACGTGCTGACGCTGGATATCGGCACCTCTTCGCTGACGCAGGGGCCAAACGCCATGAGCTGCCTGGTAGAAATCTGCAAGGCGACGGAAGTCTGATGCCAGCAACAAAACGGGCACCACTCTGATAGTGCCAATAATTGTTGATAATGGAGTGAAAAAGATTAAAAATTAGCCTGCTGACAGACCGGGCAATACAGATAAAAACCGTAAAGATCGTTTCTGCTGTCCTGGAGTGGATGGCAGTTTTGAAAGCTTTCAAGGGATTATCATCCGGTTGCCCGCCGTCTGGCTAAAAAATAGCCATGATATAGCTATCAGGGAGGGATAAATTATGTATGGAACTGAAAGGGATGCGGTGCCGTTTCCCGGCTATTGGGAAAAAAGCGGCGGCAGAGGGGGAAATATGCGAAATCTTGTAAGGAAGCTGGAAGAAGACGTAGCGGGCATTCGGATTGATATTGCCGTCATCAAGTCGAACTATATGACAAAGCAGGATCCCGGCGTTTTCAGAGACGAACTGAAAGGGGATAACAGCACCCCTTTAGAAGAGGTTCGCAAGTTGAACGTGGCAATTAGCGATGCAAAAAACGCAATTATTTTTTGGTGCGTCAGCGCCGTGATTTTTGCCCAGATCATACCCACTCTGCCAGCTATCCTGAAAATTCTCTTTCCTTCCTGAGTCCGGCAGTCATCCCGCTAAGGCGGGATGTAGCTTTCAGCAACCCACTAACGTTGCAAAAACACATAGAAATCACATGGCTGGTTACATTTTGCGGGTAACTGTTGCGAATGTGGGCTGGCGAGCAGGCTGGCCCGGTTGCTACAGTTTATGTCCCAGAGGTATTGATGGGTGAACATCAAAATAACTTTGTTTCACCGACCTGCGCAGATGCGCAGGTTTTTTTTATCTGACGCTTTTGCTAAACCGCACGGCAATAATCACGATCTGAAACACAGTTTTCCTGTTATCACCCCTGCATTTTTTGTATAACTCCCGGTCAGTTATCCGCTATTCGCCGACAGAAGAGCCATGCCCCGCTTAAAGAAATCACTGGCTAAAGACCAGGAGCCGTTTCATCCCGTTCGCTTTCGCCTGATTTGTCTTGGCGTGTTCGTTTCCATGCTGCTGCTGTTGCTCTGGGTAGGGGATTTGCAGCTGATTAATCATCCTATGCTGGAAAAACAGGCGGACGAGCGCTCGCTGCGCACGGTCACTATTCCGACTAATCGCGGCACGCTGTTGGATCGTAACGGCGAAGCGCTGGCGCTGAGCGTGCCCTCGCGCGATATTATTGCCGATCCGCAGCGCGTGCTGGAAGCCAATCCCGATTTTACCAGCGCGAAATGGGAATATCTGGCTAACGCTTTGGATCAGCGACCTGAAGAGATCGCCCGGCAGATCAAAGCCAATCCCAACCGTCGCTTTCTTTACCTGGGCCATAAAATCGAGCTGGGTATCGCTAAAGATATCGCCAAACTGCATCTTTCCGGCATTTCCACCGTCTATGACGACAGCCGCTTCTATCCGATGAGCGAGGCGACTGCGCCGCTGCTCGGCATTGTCGGCGCGGACAATAGCGGCCTGAACGGGCTGGAAAAAGGTTTTGATAAGGTGTTGCAGGGCACGGCAGGCGTAGAGAAATATCGTCAGGATGCCCACGGCAATATTATCGCCATGATTAACTATGAGCCGCCTCGCCAGCCGCCGACGGTGCAGCTCAGCATCGATAAATTCGATCAGTACACCCTGTACACTAAGCTGCGCGATGGCGTACTGCTGAACAAAGCCGATTCCGGCGCGGCGGTGCTGGTTAAAGTCGATACCGGCGAAATTCTGGGGATGGCGTCTTATCCTTCCTATAATCCCAATAATTTCAGCAACGTTTCGCCTGACCAGATGCGTAATGCGGCCATTAACGACAGCTATGAACCCGGCTCAACGGTAAAACCGCTGGTGGTGATGGAAGGGCTGGCGCGCAAGCTGGTGCGCCCGGATTCCGTGCTGGATACCACGCCTTATCGCGTTAACGGCCACCTGATCCGCGACGTGGGCCACTGGCCGCGACTGACCATGACCGGCATCCTGCAAAAATCGAGCGATATCGGCGTATCGCATATTGCGCTGGCGATGCCCGCTGAAGTGCTGGTCAACACCTTCCACTCTTTTGGCCTGGGGAAACCCACCGGCCTGGGGCTGACCGGCGAAAGCGTAGGCTACTTCCCGCTGCACCGTGAACGCTGGGCCGATATCGAACGGGCCACTTTCTCCTTTGGCTATGGTCTGCGCGTCACGCCGCTGCAAATAGCGCGTGAATACGCCACGCTGGGATCTTTCGGCGTTTATCGTCCGCTTTCGATTACCAAAGTGACGCCGCCCGTGATCGGCACGCGGGTAGCAGACGAAGATATCGTGCGCTCGGTGGTCCATATGATGGAAAGCGACGCGCTGCCCGGCGGCAGCGGCGTGCGCGCGGCGGTACCGGGCTATCGACTGGCAATTAAAACGGGAACGGCCGAAAAAATGGGCTCGAGCGGTAAATATGACGGCGGCTATATCAACTATACCGCGGGCGTAGCGCCAGCCAGTAATCCTCAGGTCGCGCTGGTGATTATGATCAACCACCCGACGGCAGGGGATCACTTTGGCGGCTCGGTCGCCGCGCCGGTCTTCGGCAATATTATCGGCCCCGTGCTCAAGCATATGAACGTGGCACCGGACGCGCTCTACTCCACGCACAGCGGCACCTGATACTGTCCAATACCTGAGGCCGCCGTCAACAAGAAGCCCACGCCAGCGCGTGGGCTTTTTTTATCTTAGCCTCCCGTCATCCGCTCCGGCTTTAACGCACAAATACCTCTGTTAAACATCAGCTATTCTGACAATTGGAAATTGTGTGATCTATTAAAATATCAATATCTGTTATATCTCCAGATAAGATCTAAACTGTTTATATCAAAGCATGGATGGCTCTACTTTCATACGATCCAAGAGGACATTCGTGCACATTATCAGATCGACTCCTGACTTTCCGGCACCTTCTCAGCTATCGGTGCTGGCCGTTTTAATCAGTACGTTATTACTTGTCGGATGTGGTGGTGGTGGCGGCGGCGGCGGTGGTGGTGGCGAAACGCTGAACATGGCGCCGGCGCCTGTAAACAATCCCGCGCCAACGCCGACGCCGACGCCGACGCCGACAACCGAACCCGTAGCCGAGACGACGCCGACTACCGATTCGGCGCCAACCTCAGAGCCGATGCCGGTTTCGCCAGTCGTTACCTACGGCAAGGTTAAAGTCGGTATTGTCGATTCGGGCCTGGCGGCCGGTCGTTCTGACATCAACTACGACAATGTCCATTTCGCCTCTTATCTTTCCGGCGGCAGCCAGACCCTGAACGATAATAACGGTCAGGCAGGGCACGGCACGTTGGTGGCGCTGACGGCGGCCGGCCTGGCCAGCGGGGCGTTTGCCGGCGGCGTAGCGCCGGACAGCGATTTATGGATAGCGCAGGCTTCCAGTAATAACCTTTTTTATTACCAGGATACGCAAAAGGCTATCAGCGGGCTGCTCAATAACGGCGTAAAAATAATTAATATGTCTTATGCTTCCAGCGAGCGACTGGCTACCACGGCACAGCAGCAAAGCGCCAGAACCAGCGGGCGTTACGATCTGCTGCGTGACAGCCTGAGCAGCATCGTCAGCGCTAACGCGTTGGGCGTAGTGGTGACCGGCAACAACGGGACGTCCACGCCTTCGCCGAACGCGCAGATCCCTTTAATCTACAATGACCCCAGCCTGCAAAAAGGGCTGATCGCCGTGACCGGCTATGTGCCTGGCTATACCGTGGCGCAGGGCAGCCGTCCGCCGGAGCTGTTTGTGTTTGACGCCTGTGGCGATGTCGCCGCCTGGTGTCTGGCCGCGCCCGGCTATGCGGATTACCTGCAGGACAACGGCACGCTGGGTCGCAAATACGGCACTTCTTTCGCCGCACCTCGCGTGACCGGCGCGGCATCCCGTGTGTCGGCGCAGTTTCCGTGGATGACCGGCTACAACCTTCAGCAAACTTTGCTGACGACGGCGGATTACCACAGCGATGCCGTGGCGGGCGTCAGCCAGGACACCGGCAACGGGCGGCCCTATAACAACACCTTCGGCTGGGGAAATGTGAATGTCGATAAGGCGTTACGAGGCCCGGGGATGTTTTATGGCGATGACTTTACCGCCGCGCTGACCTACGGCAGCTACGTGTTTGCCAACGATATCAGCGGCAGCGGCGGCCTGATTGTCAGCGGCGCCAGCAACGCGGGCGGCAGCCTGACGCTGAGCGGCAATAACACCTACACCGGCGCAACACGGGTGGAAAGCAACAGTCTGTTTATCGACGGCAGCGTCGCCAGCGACGTGCGCGTAACGGGCAGCGGGCTGCTGGCAGGTTCGGGCCGGATCAACGGTAATCTGAGCAACCAGGGCACGGTGGTAACCACCGCCGCTGGCGGGCTGCGCGTGGTCGGCAGCTATCAGCAAAGCGCCGACGGCACGCTGCGGATAACGCTCTCTCAGCCGCTGACGGTTGCAGGCCCGGCGACGCTCAACGGCGCGCTTCAGGTTACCTTGCCTTCCGATACCTATATTGTGCAGACCAACGAATCGCTGCTGGAAAGCGGACAGGGCATCAGCGGGCAGTTCGCCAGCGTGGATACCGGCGTCTTCCTGAAAGGCACGGTGGCCTACAGCGCCAACAGCGTTACCGGACATTTTCAGCGAGTGAATACCGTTCAGGCGGCCCAGGCGGCGGGACTGACCGGCAAAGCAACGCTGCAAAGCGCCGCCAACGTCGAGCGGGCGTTGCAGGCGGCCGACAGGCTGTCGACGCAGTCGGGCCTTTCCGCGCAGCAAACCGAACTGTTGCAGGATGCGGCGGCTTTCCAGCGTATCGGCAGCGGCGCGGCGGCTGAAGCGGTGCTGGATTCGCTTTCCGGCCAGGCACACGCCAGCGGCAATGCTATTCTCTTCAACAGCCTGGATTACCAGAACCAGCTGCTGAATAACCGCCTCGATCCGGCGCGGCAAAAGCCTTACGGCATGTGGGCGGAAACGGGCACGCTGCACGGCGATTTGCAGCAGGATGGTTATCTGGGCAGCCACTACCGCACCAACACTACTGCGATTGGCGTGGACAGCAGTTTCGACGTGCCGGGACTGCGGGTAGGCGCGGCCGTCACCGATAGCGAAATCCGGGCCAGCTACGAAGGCAGCGGCGGCAACAGCACCAACAGTTTGCAGGGCGTTATGCTTTATGGACAGTATGCCGTAACGCCGGAATGGTTCTGGCAGGGCAACCTGAGCTATCAGCATGGCGAGACCGATCTCGATCGCGTGCTGCTGCTGAACGGCGTGCGTTCATCTTCATCAGAAACGCGCAACGACAGCTGGCAGGCGCTGGTCAAAACCGGCTACCGCTGGTCGCTGGACGACAGGCTGACGCTGCAACCTTATGTCGGCATGAAGCTGAGCCAGCTCTATACCGGCGGCTTTAACGATGAGGCCGGCGCGCTGGGACTGCAAGGCGACAGTGCCCGTTACAGCCGCACCGTTGGCCTCACCGGCCTTAACCTGAGCGCGCCTCTGCTTGAGGTCGATCAATGGTGGTCGCTGCTTTCCGTCTACGGCGAGCACCAGCACGCCTTTACCAATCCGTCGCTGGATGTGAACGCCCGCTGGACAGGCACCGGTTCTGAAGGCGACAGCTTCGCCATTCCGGGCATGACGCTGGACAGGGATTCTCAGTGGTACGGGATGCGGCTGGACGTAGGCAAAGCGAAAGATGCGCGCCTGTTCCTGCGAGTGGACAAGCACGTGGCGGAGAAAGGCGACGAGTCGGTCTTCCGCGGCGGCGTGGATATCGCCTTTTAATCGCGGCGCGACAATGACAGAAGCTGGCCTTGCTGCCAGCTTCAGACTGCAGGCAAACTTAAATAGCGGATGCAGTCTGGTGTTTTTTACAGCGACCCAGCTGTTTCACGGCGGCAGAGGCTGAGCGGATAAGCGGACCGTTTTGGCGCATGGACGCGCCAAACGAGCCTACAGGGACGTATCTACGGCGTGTCCGTGTTCCGATCTGCCTCTGCTGCTTTTCACCGGCCCGAACGCAATTTGATGACAGAATATGAGTTTGTCAACAACCTCAAGCTGGCCTTGCTGCCAGCTTTTTTTTCGCCCGTGCTTAAAATGCCTACGCCCTGACGGCAGATGGCAATAACGCGGCGGTCTGAATTCGACGGCTGAGACTTGTAAACCACCCTTAACGGAAACCTTACGTTCTGAGCATGGAATTTAATCAGCCTGCTCAATCATAATACCGCCGGGTCAGATGACCTGCTTTTTTCTGGCGGTGACGAGATGCTGCCGCTTCTTTGTTTTATTTGATCCGACTGAGCCTCATGACCTCTACAACAGCAAAACCCTTCCGTCGCAAACTTATCCTTGCCGCTCTTATTATTCTGGCCATTTTGCTGGTCTGGCGTTTCTGGCCGCACGGCAGCGGCGCGGGCAGGCCGGGCGGCCCCGGCATGATGATGGCCGGCCCGGTAGCGGTTCACGCCGGGCTGGTTACGACCGCCGACGTGCCGGTTTACCTGACCGCACTCGGCACGGTGATCCCTAATGCTACCGTTACCGTTACCAGCCGCGTGGACGGGCAGCTGATGAAAGTTTACTTTACGGAAGGGCAGCAGGTCGAAGCCGGCCAGCTGCTGGCGCAGATCGATCCACGCAGCTATGAGGCCACGCTGGCGCAGTACCAGGGCGATCTCAGCCAGAACCAGGCGCTGCTGCAAAGCGCGGAGCTGACGCTGGCGCGCTACCGCAAGCTCTATGCGCAGGACTCTTTAGCCCGCCAGGATTTGGATACGCAGGCCGCCACGGTGGGGCAGTATCGCGGGGCGGTAAAAGCCGACCAGGCGCAAATCGCCTCGGCAAAGCTGAATATTGAATTTGCACGCATCACTGCGCCGGTTTCCGGGCGCGTTGGCCTGCGCCTGGTTGACGAAGGCAATATGGTGCAGAGCAGCGACACCACCGGCCTGGTGACCATTACCCAGATGCAGCCCGCCGCCGTAACTTTCAGCGTTCCGCAAAGCAACATTCCCACGCTGATTAAGGCGCTGCACAACGGGCAGACGCTGCCGGCAACCGCGTTCGATCAGGATGGCGATAAGGCGCTGGCTTCCGGCAGCGTGCGGTTTATCAGCAACCAGATCGACACCGCTACCGGCACGGTCGAGCTGAAAGCGCTGTTCGACAATCAGGACGAGGCGCTCTATCCCAACCAGTTTGTGGATCTGCGGCTGCAAACCGGCACCCTGAAGCAGGCGACCGTGATCCCGGCGCAGGCGTTGCAGCTCAGCAGCGACGGCAGCTTCGTCTACGTGATCGGCAGCGATAAAACGGTTACGCGCCGCGCGGTGAAAACCGGGCCGACGCTGGGCGACACGCAGCAGGCGATTACTGAAGGCGTGAAGGCGGGCGAGCAGGTCGTTACCGTAGGCATCGATCGGCTAAGCAACGGCAGTAAAGTCTCTGTGGTTACGGCTGATGAAACCCCGGCCGCCAGCGACAAAGCGAAAGCGCAATGAATCCGTCCCGCATTTTTATCGCGCGTCCGGTCGCCACTATCCTGCTGATGATCGGCGTGCTGATCTCCGGCGTTTTCGCCTATAAGTTTCTTTCGACCTCCGCGCTGCCGCAGGTGGATTATCCGACCATTCAGGTCACCACGCTCTATCCGGGCGCGAGTCCGGATGTTATGGCATCGGGCGTTACCGCGCCGCTGGAAAGGCAGCTGGGGCAGATGGCGGGCCTGAGCCAGATGGCCTCCAGCAGCTCGGGCGGCTCGTCGGTGATCACGCTGAAGTTCTCGCTGGATCTGTCGCTGGACGTGGCGGAGCAGGAAGTGCAGGCGGCCATCAACGCCGCCAACAGCCTGCTGCCCTCCGACTTGCCTAATCCGCCAACCTATAAAAAGGTGAACCCGGCGGATACGGCGGTGATCACGCTGGCGGCCAGCTCGGATACGCTGCCGCTGATTAAAGTCCAGGACCTGGTCAACACCCGCGTCGCGCTGAAGCTGTCGCAAATCTCCGGCGTCGGCATGGTGACGCTGGCGGGCGGCCATCAGCCCGCTATCCGCGTGCAGATGGATCCCAAAGCGCTGGCGGCGCACGGGCTGACGCTGGAAGACGTCAATACGCTGATTAGCAACAGCAACGTCAACGGCTCGAAAGGCGGTTTCGACGGCAAATACCATTCGATAACCATCGACGCCAACGACCAGCTGCGCACCGCAGAGGAATACGGCAACCTGATCCTTACATATCAGAACGGCGCGGCGCTGCGGCTGAAGGATATCGCCCATATCGAAGAGGCGGCGGAAAACAGCTATCAGTCGGCCTGGGCCAACAACAGCCCGGCGATTGTGATTAGCGTCCAGCGCCAGCCCGGCGCCAACGTGATTGCGGTGGTGGACAACATTAAAAAGCAGCTGCCGACGCTCCAGGCCGCGCTGCCGGACGGGGTAAAAGTGCAGATCCTCTCCGACCGCACCCAGACCATTCGCGCCTCCATCAGCGACGTGCAGTTTGAGCTGATGCTGTCGATTGCGCTGGTGGTGATGGTGACCTTTCTGTTTCTGCGCAACGTGGCGGCGACGCTGATCCCGAGCGTGGCGGTGCCGCTGTCGCTGGTCGGTACCTTTGGCGTGATGTATCTGGCGGGCTTCAGCCTGAATAACCTGTCGCTGATGGCGCTGACTATCGCCACCGGTTTCGTTATTGATGACGCTATCGTAGTGGTGGAAAATATCTCAAGGCGGCTGGAGCAGGGCGAAACGCCGATGGAGGCGGCGCTGAAAGGCTCGGCGCAGATTGGCTTCACCATTATCTCGCTGACCTTTTCGCTGATTGCGGTGCTGATCCCGCTGCTGTTTATGGGCGACGTGGTCGGACGGCTGTTTCGCGAGTTCGCCATTACGCTGGCGGTGTCGATTCTGGTTTCGATGCTGGTTTCGCTGACGCTTACGCCGATGCTTTGCGCCTGTCTGCTGCGCCATATCCCGGAAGAGAAGCAGAGCCGCTTTTACCGCAAGGGCGGTCAGTTCTTCGATAAGCTGGTGGCCGGTTACGATCGCCTGCTGACGATAGTGCTTAACCATCAGCGCCTGACGTTGCTGGTAGCGCTGGCGACGCTGGCGCTGACCGCGCTGCTCTATCTGGTTATTCCCAAAGGCTTTTTCCCGGCGCAGGATACCGGGTTAATCCAGGGCGTGACCGTGGCTTCTCAGGACGTTTCTTTTGGTGAAATGGCGAAGCGGCAGCAGCAGCTGGCGGCTATCGTGCTGAAGAACCCGGCGGTGGCGAGTCTTTCTTCCACTATCGGTATCGACGGCAACAATACCAGCCTGAACAGCGGGCGGCTGCAAATCAACCTGAAGTCGTTTGACCAGCGCGACGAGCGGGCCGACCAGGTGATTGCCGAACTGCAACAGGCGACCCGCAGCGTGCCGGGCATTCAGCTTTATATGCAGGCCGCGCAGGATCTGACGGTCAACGATCGGGTCACGCCGGATCGCTATCAGTTCTCGCTGGACGACGCCGACAGCGAGAACCTGGTCGCCTGGACGCCGAAGCTGGTGGCCGCGCTGGAAAAACGGCCGGAGTTCAGCTCGGTGGTCAGCGATTTGCAGGATCAGGGGCAGGTCGCCTGGGTCGAACTGAACCGCGATGCGGCGGCGCGTTACGGCATTACCGCCGCCGACGTGGATACCGCGCTGTATAACGCTTTCGGCCAGCGGCTGGTCTCCACCATTTTTACCCAGTCGAATCAGTACCGGGTGGTGCTGGAGGTCGCGCCGCAGTATCAGCAGTCTCCGGCCTCGTTTAACGACATCTGGCTGGCGGCTGCCGCTTCGTCCTCGACCACCTCCACGAGCAGCGGCACCTCAAGCGATACCGACAGCAGCTCGTCTGACAGCGCTTCTTCAACCAGCAGCGGCGGCATGGTGCGGCTGACCTCAGTCGCCACCATTCATCAGCGCATCGGCTCGCTGGTGCATATGCGGCTGAACCAGTTCCCGGCGGTGACCGTCTCGTTCAATCTCAACGACGGCTACTCGCTGGAAGAGGCGCAAAAGGCGATAGCGGAGACGCAGCAAAGCCTGAAGGTGCCGTCCAGCATGTCGCTGCGCTATCAGGGCGAAACCGAAGCTTTCCAGAACGCTACCGGCAACACGCTGTGGCTGATCCTGGCCGCGCTGCTGACCATGTACGTGGTGCTGGGCATTCTTTATGAAAGCTTTATTCATCCGGTGACCATTCTCTCCACGCTGCCGTCGGCGGCGGTCGGCGCGCTGCTGACGCTGCTGCTGGCGGGCACGGAATTCAGCCTGATTGCGCTGATTGGGGTGATATTGCTGATCGGCATTGTGAAAAAGAACGCGATTATGATGATCGACTTTGCGCTGGATGCGGAGAAAAAGCAGCACCTCAGCCCGCGGGAAGCGATCCATCAGGCCTGTCTGCTGCGCTTCCGCCCGATCCTGATGACCACCATGGCGGCGCTGCTTGGCGCGCTGCCGCTGATGCTGGCCTCCGGCTCGGGCGCTGAACTGCGCCAGCCGCTGGGGCTGGTGATTGTCGGCGGCCTGATCTTCAGCCAGGTGCTGACGCTGTTCTCCACACCCGTGATCTACCTGTGGTTCGATCGCCTGGCCGGGCGGGCACGCCGCAGAATGCGGGCGGCTAAATGATTACGCGCTTTTTTATCTTCCGGCCCGTTACCACGCTGCTGTTAACGCTGGCGCTGCTGCTGCTGGGCGCGCTGGGCTATCGTTTGCTGCCCGTTGCGCCGCTGCCGCAGGTCGATTTCCCGACCATTATGGTTTCCGCCAGCCTGCCGGGCGCCAGCCCGGAGACGATGGCGGCCACGGTCGCCACGCCGCTGGAGCGCGCGCTGGGGCAAATCGCGGGCATTACCGAGATGACCTCCAGCAGCTCGCAGGGCTCCAGCAATATCATTTTGCAGTTTGAGCTGACCCGCGACATCAACGGCGCGGCGCGGGATGTGCAGGCGGCGATCAACGCCTCGCGCAGCCTGCTGCCGAGCAGCATGCCGTCGCTGCCGACCTATCGCAAAGCCAACCCGTCCGACGCGCCGATTGTGATGCTGGCGCTGACGTCCACTACGCGTTCCAAAGGCGAGCTGTACGATATCGCCGAGAGCAAAATCGACCAGAAAATCGCGCAGGTGCAGGGCGTCGGCGACGTCTCGCTGATGGGCAGCGCGCTGCCGGCGGTCAGGATAGATTTACAGCCGCAAATGCTGGCCCATGCCGGGATCTCGCTGGATACGGTGCGCGCCGCCATCGCCAACAGCACCAGCAATCTGCCGAAAGGGATGTTGCAGGGCGCTAACCAGAGCTGGGTGATTGACGGCAACAGCCAGCTGGACGGCGCAAAGCAGTACCGCGATTTGGTGGTCAGCTACCAGAACGGCCGCGCTATCCGCCTCAGCGACGTCGCCACCGTTTACGATTCGGTAGAGGACCAGTACAACGTCGGCTACTTCAACGGCTCGCCGTCGGTGATGATCGGCGTCACGCGCCAGGCGGGCGCCAATATGCTGCAAACCATTGATGCCATCAAAGCGCAGCTGCCGGCGCTGGAGGAAAACCTGCCGGCCGACGTCTCGCTGAAAATCGTGGTTGACCGCTCTCCCAACGTGCGCGCGTCCCTTTATGACACCGAAGAAACGTTGCTGATCGCCATCGCGCTGGTGATTGGCGTGGTCTTTATTTTCTTACGCAATTTGCAGGCGGTGGCCATTCCCGCGCTGGCGCTGCCCGTTTCGCTGGTGGGCACCTGTGCAGTGATGTATTTGCTCGGCTACAGCCTGGATAACCTGTCGCTGATGGCGCTGATCATCGCCACCGGCTTTGTGGTGGACGACGCCATCGTGGTGCTGGAAAACATCACGCGCTATATAGAAGAGGGGCTAAGCCCGGTGCGCGCCGCGCTGAAAGGCGCGAACGAGGTGAGCTTTACCGTGCTGTCGATGACGCTGTCGCTGGTGGCGGTGTTTATCCCGATCCTGCTGATGGGCAGCATCGTTGGCCGCCTGTTTCGCGAGTTTGCGGTGACGCTGACCGTTTCGCTGATTATCTCTATGCTGGTGTCGCTCAGCCTCACGCCGATGCTCTGTTCGCGGCTGCTGAAGCGTAAACCCGGCGTCACCGCGCGGCCGCATCCGCTTTATCAGTGGATCGAAAACGGCCTTAATCGTCTGCTGGCCGCCTACGCCCGCGGGCTGAACTGGGTGATGCGCCATCAGCGGCTGACGCTGTTTAGCTTGATGCTGACGGTGATCCTCAATCTGTTTCTCTATTCGGTGGTGCAGAAAGGCTTTTTCCCCAATCAGGATACCGGTCTGCTGATGGGGATGCTGCGCGCCGATCAAAACGTCTCTTTCCAGGCGATGAAGCCGAAAATGGAGGCGTTCGCCAGACTGATCCAGCAGGATCCGGCGGTGGACGGCGTGATGGCGTCAATGGGCAGCGGCGCATTCGGTTCGCGCAACACCGCCAACTTTTTCGTGCATCTGAAAGACTTTGACCAGCGCGATGCGACGGCGACGGAAGTCGCCAACCGGCTGAGCGGCAAAACGCGCAACGTGCCGGGCGTGGAGCTGTTTCTGATGGCGGCGCAGGATATTCATATCGGCGGCCGCAGCGCCAACGCCAGCTATCAGTACAGCCTTCAGGCTGACAATCTGGAGACGCTGCGTGTCTGGACGCCGAAGGTCAAGGCCGCGCTGGAGGCGATCCCACAGCTGACCAGCGTCGATTCCGACTCACAAACCGGCGGCCAGGAGGTAATGGTCACGATCGATCGCGACCGCGCCAAACGGCTGGGGGTCAACGTTGAGATGGTCGATACGCTGCTGAATAATTCGTTTGCGCAGCGCCAGGTCGCCACGCTGTACAAGACGCTTAATCAGTATCATGTGGTGATGTCGTTGCAGAATGCGTGGACGCGCGATCCGGAAACGCTTAACAAGCTGTATGTGATTAACGATGCCGGCGACCAGGTGCCGCTTTCGGCTTTCGCCCGCTTCAGCGGCGCCAACGCGCCGCTGTCGGTAGCGCACCAGGGCCAGTCGGCCACCAGCACGATTGCCTTTAACCTGGCGGACGGCGTTTCGCTGAAGCAGGCTTCGGCACTGATTAAAGCCGCGATGGCGAAGATTGCGCTGCCGGGCGATATTCAGGCCGGTTTCCAGGGCACGGCGAAAGCCTTTGGCGATCTCACCGCGTCCATGCCGTGGCTGATCCTTGCCGCGCTGGCGGCCGTCTATATCGTGCTGGGGATGCTCTATGAAAGCTATATTCATCCGCTGACCATCCTTTCCACGCTGCCGTCCGCAGGCGTTGGCGCGCTGTTGCTGCTGCTGCTGACCGGCACGCAGCTGACGGTGATCGCCTTGATAGGCATTCTGCTGCTGATCGGCATCGTAAAAAAGAACGCCATTATGATGATCGACTTCGCGCTGGCGGCGGAACGCAAGCAGGGCATGACGCCGCAGCAGGCGATTGTGCAGGCCTGCCTGATGCGCTTCCGGCCCATTATGATGACCACGCTGGCCGCCTTTTTCGGCGCGCTGCCGCTGGCGTTGGGCAGCGGCGGCGACGCCGATCTGCGCAGTCCGTTGGGCCTGGCCATCGCTGGCGGCCTGGCGCTGAGCCAGCTGTTAACACTGTTTACCACGCCGGTGGTTTACCTCTATCTCGATCGTGCCAGCCGCGCCGCTAAACGTCAGTGGGCGCGCCTCAGAGCTTAAATAATGACAATGAAAAAATTACCGTTTCTGTCCGGGCAAAGGACAAGTTCCAGGCTCGCGCCTGTTTTCCTGGCGCTGCTGCTGAGCGGCTGCGCCGTCGGCCCCGATTACCATCGTCCGGCGGTGAGCGTGCCCGCGCACTATAAAGAAGCGCAGGGCTGGCGCGAGGCCGCACCGCAGGATGCACAAAACAAAGGCGACTGGTGGTCGGTCTATCATGACAATACGCTGAGCGGTCTGCTGCGGCAGGTTGCCGTTTCAAACCAGAACGTGGCGCAGTATGAAGCGCAGTATCGCCAGGCCAGGGCGCTGGTAGGTGAAGCACGCTCTGACCTTCTGCCCGGTGCGACCTACAGCGGTTCCTCAACGCGCAGCGGCAGCGCTTCCACGGGCACGGGCCAGCGCACCGCCAGCGACAGCCATTCGCTACAGGCCAGCGCCAGCTGGGAAGTGGATATCTGGGGCAAGCTGCGGCGCACGCTGGAAGAGAACAAAGCCAGCGCGCAGGCCAGCGAGGCGGAGCTGGCGAATATCACCCTCAGCGCCCAGTCCGAGCTGGCGCAGGATTATTTTCAGCTGCGCATTATGGACCAGCAGATCGCGCTGTATCAGCAAAGCGTTGAGGCTTACCAGCGCTACCTGACTATTATTGAGAATAAATATCAGGCTGGCAGCGAGTCTCGCGCCACGCTCGCGCAGGCGCAAATGCAGCTGGAAACCTCGCGGGCTTCGGCGCTCGACCTCAGCTGGCAGCGGGCGCAAACCGAACACGCTATCGCTATCCTGCTCGGTAAAACGCCGGCGGAATTCAGCCTGCCGGTAACGAAAGCGATGACCGCCACGCTGCCCGCCATCCCGCAGGCCGTGCCCTCGACGCTACTTGAGCGCCGCCCGGATATCGCTTACGCAGAACGCACTGTGGCAGCGGCCAATGCCGCCGTTGGCGTGGCGATCGCAGGCTACTATCCCGACCTCACGCTGAGCGCCACCGGCGGCTTTACCAGCTCGGCGCTGCATAATTTGCTGTCGCTGCCGAATCGCGTCTGGTCGCTCGGGCCGTCGCTCAGCGGCACGCTGCTGGACTTTGGCGCCACCTCGGCGAAAGTGGAGCAGGCGAGAGCGGCCTATAACGCCGATGTGGCCAGCTATCGCCAGGCGGTGCTGACCGGCTTTGAGGAGGTGGAAAACTACCTGGTGGAGCTGCACACGCTGCAAAACGAAATCGTGGCGCAGCAAAACGCCACCTCGGCGGCGCAGGAGTCGGCCCGCGTCACGCGTAACCAGTATGAAGCGGGGATGATTGACTATCTGGATGTCGCCACCACTGAAAACAGCAGCCTGAGCCAGCAGCAGAGCCTGCTGTCGTTGCAAAGCACGCAGTGGGTCGCCAGCGTGCAGCTGATCGCCGCGCTGGGCGGCGGCTGGCGGGAGGCATCGCGCTAACATATGGGCGTTATCGCCCCGGCGGAAACAGGTCTGAAAAGCAATTGGAATATCAGCATGGCGGGCAGTATCATCGTTAAGACTGCCCGCATCACGAATACAAATTCCAGTGCCCACAAATATCGCCACTTTGGCCGTAAAATATCTCTGGCAGCCTTAACTACATTATTTCCCGGCCAGTTGGGCCGCTGCAGCCGGGTCGTAACCTACATTATTTACCCGCCAGTTGTGCCGCCAGAGCCGGGTCGTAACGACCATCAAGCTGAACGAACAGGATACGGCAGGACTCCTGCGATCGGTTGGACCACGCATGATTAGTGCCCCGCTGTACAACTACGCTGCCGGGCCTGAGCAGCACCTCTGAGTCATCAAGCACGAGATAAACTTCGCCGTGTACGATCACGCAATAATCGACCGCCTCGCTGCGGTGCATCATGGGGTGGGGCGAATCGGCTTTTACCGTCAGCCCGTCGGTATAGTTAACCTGTTCAAAAAGATCTTTAATGCGGTTATCTTCCTGATCCAGATAAGAGGCATCGGGCGGCAGATCGACGAAGCGAATACGCGTGCCGTTGGTTGGCGCGTTGTGCATTACCGGTCCGCTAGTGGGATCCGGATCGTTATTAACCGGCGCGGGCGATGCCGACGTTTCCCAGACCTCGTGAAAAATCAGCCCCGGGATCGCTTCCGTCTCAATGACCGAAGGCAGCGAACCCTCGCTATAAATCGTTGATTTTCCTTTGGCGTCGTGTCCGGTAACAATGCGGTGGATGGCGGGTAACGGCATAGCGTACTTCTCCTCTGCGGCGAAAAATATAAATGCTCAGGCAATCCGAACATCCCTTTATTTCAGCCAGTATGTTTAAACATCTGTGTGACAGCGTTATGGCTGATGCAGCATAAATTGGGACGCGCCCATATAGCACGTCCGAAAAGTTTTAATCGCGCGTTATTAATGCTGCCCGGATGGCTCGGTGAAGTAGCGCAGCGTCCTGCTGTCATTCAGCATATGATCGCGCATGTAGTCCATATCAGCGGTGCTGAAATCCTTTTTTGTCTCCTGGCTGGTTTTTATTTCATTGGCTGCCAGATCGACGGAAAGCGCAGAGTGCGCGGTAGAAACATGGACGTTATCGTCGTCCAGATCCAGATAATCATATTGCGACCTGAGATTTTGCTGAAGCGCTGCTAAACGGGTTTGCTGCTGGTCGGCAACGGCCGGATCTTTGTCGAGAACGGTAGCCAGCGTGAGATTAATTTCAGATTCAAAATGATCGTCGAACGCCTGGCGGACGTTGGCAGCAAAATCTTTGATATCCGCTTCCGGTTGCAGATGAGCAAGCAACCCGCTTGTTTCCCCGTCACGAGAACGATAAGTGATGCCTACGCCAATACAGGGGCCGCATCCACCTGTCTCCATCTGCTGATTATCTCCTTTAAGCAAGGCGACCTGTCCCATCCCCAACAATCCTTGCCGAAGGTTGTCAGGGGCAACGCTTCCTTTAATGCCAGCCGCGCCATGATGCAAGCCGTTTAGCGGCCCTTGTAAATGGCGGGTTGCAGAGGCTGCCTGTTTATTCTGCTCTGTAGCCAGAGCGGGCGCCGATATGCCTGAACGATTAACCTGCACGCGTCTTCCTCAATAAAAGTGATGTGATATGAGGGGGCTTTAGTGTCCTTAACGCGTCAACGGTTCCCGTAAAATAATGGAATGGCCAGCCACCCGGGCGGAGCAATCGTTGTAAGGAACCATAAGTTTCACGTCGCCACTAAAGCGCTTTAGAAAATAAGGTGAACTTATGAAATTCGTTTCCGGCCAGCTAAGGCCATACCAAAACCCGAGCCAGGGAAACAGGTTACGTGAGGAAAGCACTACGCCGTTGCGCAGCGGAGAGGCTCACCAGGCCGGGCGGCCTGGCGGGCGTCGTCACAGTATGGATAGCGGGTCGGCGAATTTACATCTGCAACAACAGGTTACTGAGCTTGAAGAGCAGGTTAATAAGATCCGGGCAAAGGACGATCTCGAAGCCGCGCCCGGCACGTTCAGCGCTGATTTGCATCAGCATATGCTGGGCCAGCGTCGCTATGAAAAAGCGGCCACGGCTGATTTTTTGGGAACGCAAACCTGGAAGCGTATGCGGTGCGCGCAATTGAACGCTACTCCGGGCGGGCAGGTGGCCGCCGCGCAGTATGGGCTGGGATTTGCGCATGATGAAACAAGCGGTAAAGTCCCGTTCGGCAAGCTGGAGATCGGGCATGAAATGAATGGCTACTATCAGCGTATGGCGCCTTCGGGCAAAACCCTCAATCTGTGCCATCAGCTCTACCAGCTGCGTTATCCGCAGGCGAAGCAGCAGCAGCGTCTGTTTATCAACAGCGAATTTATGACGGATAAAATTGTTAAACGTTTCCAGGCCCAGCATCCCGGGCACGGGCCGTTAAAACAGGAAGCCGTCGCGCCGGGTATTATTGCCATCAGCTGCGACAGTGTGGATGACTGGCAAGCGCTGGATTTACTCGCTGATAAATTCGGCGCCCGTCCTTCGGCTTATCAGGTGGCCCGGAACGCCGTCGGCGCACAGCAGCAGCCTTTCATCAACGACCCGCGAGTACAGAATCACCTGACTGTTGCGGCGCTTCGCTCTCCTCATGCCCAGGGGCCGGTTACGCAGCTGAGAAAGATACCTGACTCGCTCAGCACCAGCGTGCTGGCCCGGGCGGATGCGGATATGATCGACGAACTTACCCGCATACTCAGCTACCCGCAGCTGGCCCAGCGTCATCAGCAAAATCCTTTGATTGCGCAGGGATTGCAGGGCATCCGCTTTATTGCCGAAGCCATGCCCGCGCTGGCTACGGACAGCACCCGATTCGGCAACGCTCACCGGGCGCTGATGGAGGAAATGCAGGTGTTGCTGGGCGCCATAAGCCCGTACAAGGCCAACGCCTTTAAGGCGTACGCTTCGCAGCGCATCCGCGAAGCGCTGCCGCCGCAGCAGGCGATGCAGCTCAATCCGATCGAACCTTTCTTGTTATCCTCAGGAATGCAGGCGCTTACGGAAGCCCTTGAGGCCGCCCTGATCGCCAGCCGCAGCGGATTAGCGCCCCTGAAGAACGGGGAAAAGTGCACGCAATTCTATTACGAGGCCGAGGAGTATGCGGACAGCTTCGGCAAGCTGGCCGATCCGCAAAAGCAGTCGCCTGCGTTTTACACCTCTTTCTGCGACAGCTTTGTCGCCCACAACAGTCAACCCGAACACAGTTGGTCTTTGCAGGATATGATTGAGGGCATCGGGCAGGAGATGAAAAACCGCAAAAATAAAGCGGAGCCGCTTAACGTGGTTATCGACACCACCATTGAAAAAGAAGGAGAAATGAAGGCGCTAATGGGGACCTTTAGCGAAGCGTTAGCCAATAATGAACTCCGCTTATTCCTGTGCAAAAGCCATCAAAAGTTCGGCAATCTGGGCGCAACCAAAGTGCTGGGAGGGAGCCTGACGCTGGTGGGCGCGAAAACAGAGGGAAACGAAGCCCTACAAAAGCGGTTTCGCCATTACGAGGCCAGCCAGAACTGGTTTCATCATGGTGAAGGCCAGCTCCTTACGCACATTACTCATGCAGCCATCAGGCATGAGCCAAAAATGCTACAGCAGTCCATTGATAACGGTAACTTTATTGCTCAACACTGTTTTAACGGTGAAAACGAGCACGGCCGTTTTGCTGGTCACGATACCGATAAGCCTTTTTCCATGCTGAACACCTATAGCCTCGAACCGGAAGCGCGCTATCCCAGCTTTAAATTGAACGCAAATTCAGGGAAGGCGCAGCGCTGGTCGTACAGTCCTGCTGAGGTTGTAGAGAGTGATTTGATTCGCGCCCGAGGCTCCTTTGGCTTTACCGAAAGTACGATTAGCTCGATAGGTAATCTGCCGGGTTATAACGACAGAATGCTGCGTCTCAGTCACGGCAGCGAAACGAAACCTGAAAGCATTGAAAGAAACTGGATGCTGAGCAGGGAAATGCAGCTGGATCGTCCTTCTCTCACTATTGGGTCAGCTCTGCATCTGGCAAAACAGCTGGTTAACGATTCCCTGACGCCGGAGCAGCGCCGTTCGCTGCACGACAGGCCCTTCAGCGAAAAGCTGCGCCAGGCGGGGAAAAATGCCGCTCCGGTAATCAGTAATCAACAAAGAAATGAAGCCAGCGTCGCGGAGCTGCGCGCTACGGCGGCACTTCCTGAAAACTTCACGCTGAATAAAGTGGCTTCGATTGTGGGGTATCTTAACCACCTGATAAGCAGTGAGGATCTGACGGAGGAAGTGGCCTACTCGGACGATCGTCAGGCGCTGGATGAACTGCTGGGGGGATTTATCGATTCCGGCATGCCCGGCGTTTCCCGTACGGGTCGTGAACAGGCGGTCAGATTACGCTGTGAGCTGAGCCTTGAAGATATGTGGAGCGACGATCCCGAAACGCGGCGGCGCGGCACCGATCATCTGCTGGCGGCTTCCGACAGCCATATCAGCCGCGGCATGGGCGTGCTTAAAGAGGCGGTGCCGGATAAAGCCTGGCAGGAAATGCCGCAAAAAGTGCGGGACCGGTTGGTCAGCGTTATTTTCGACAGGCTGGATGTTAACAGTCAGCTCGAATTTCTGCACCATAACAGCCAGTTATCCGGACGCGGGCAGTTTACCCAGGCGTGTGCCATGCGGCTGGCCGGCAGTCTGAACGCCAGTTCGCCGGAAGCAACAAGCCAGCACTGGCAGGCCACAATAATGCAGGCCATGCTGCGTCGGGGCATTATTACGCCGGGTAATAGCTGAGAAAGGAACGGGCCGCAGGAAAATCAGCTTGCTGAGCCGGGCTGCCATCGCCTGATTTTTTATGTTGCCGTGTAGCGCAGGTGCTAAAAAAGCGTGAGCGCTACTGGTTTTGGTTGTTCGCCAGCAGGAGCCTGTTTCTTCGGCCAGCGCCGCAAATTTTTTTGTAACGCTGCGGTATTCACACATAAATTGATTCAGCACGTCCTGATTTTTATGTTCCGCCATTGTCATGCGCAGCCATATCCTGCATCGTTACAGGCAAATTTATCTGCTAAGGAGATGGCATGCTGCTTTCATTTTTCCGTCTGCTGGTTGGGGTGCTCTACCGTACCCGGCTGGCTGGCGATCTTTCCCCGCTGCACCAGCCAAAGGTGCTGATTGTGCCCAACCATATGTCGTTTCTGGACGGCATGCTGCTGGCGCTGTTTTTGCCGGTTAAGCCGGTATTTGCCGTCTACTCTTCCATCAGCGAAAAATGGTATATGCGCTGGGTGCGCCCGCTGGTGGATTTTGTGCCGCTGGATCCGGCAAAGCCGCTGTCGGTCAAGCGTCTGGTAAAAACAATCGCGCAGGGCCGTCCGGTGGTGATTTTTCCCGAGGGGCGAATTACCGTCACCGGATCGCTGATGAAAATTTACGACGGTGCCGGTTTTGTCGCGGCAAAGTCGCAGGCTACCGTTGTGCCGCTGCGGATAGAGGGCGCGGAGTTTTCGCCGTTTGGCCGCCTGGCCGGCGTGTTTAAGCGCCGCCTTTTCCCGCGTATCAGCATGACCGTGCTTCCTGCCACCACCATCCCGATGCCGGAGGCCAAAACCGCGCGGGAGCGCCGCAGGCTGGCGGGAGAGCATCTGCACCATATTATGATGGAAGCGCGGATGGTGGTGCGCCCGCGCGAGACGCTTTATCAGGCGTTTCTGGCTGCCCGCACGCGCTATGGCTATTTCAAATCCTGTATTGAAGACGTCAATTTGCAGCCTGACAGCTACACGGGGCTGCTGAAAAAATCGCTGGGCGTCGGCCGGATCCTGGAGCGTTATACGTCGCCAGGTGAATACATTGGCCTGTTGCTGCCGAATACGACGGTGACCGCCGCCGCGATCCTGGGCGCGTCGATGCGTGGCCGCGTTCCGGCGATGCTTAACTACACCGCAGGCGTTAAAGGCGTGGGCAGCGCGCTGAAAGCGGCAGAGGTAAAAACGGTTTTCACCTCCCGTCAGTTTCTGGACAAGGGCAAGCTCTGGCATCTGCCCGAGCAGCTTACCGGGGTAAAATGGATCTTTCTGGAAGATCTGAAAGGAACGGTTACCACGCAGGATAAACTCTGGATCCTCGGCCATCTTCTTCTGCCACGCCATGCTGAAGTGCAGCAGCAGCCGGAAGACGCGGCGATGGTGCTGTTTACCTCCGGCTCGGAAGGCCATCCTAAAGGCGTGGTGCATTCGCATAAAAGCCTGCTGGCGAATGTGGAACAAATCCGCACGGTGGCCGACTTTACGCCGCGCGATCGCTTTATGTCCGCGCTGCCGCTGTTTCACGCTTTCGGCCTGACCGTTGGGCTGTTTACGCCGCTAATGACCGGGGCAGAAGTGTTCCTTTATCCCAGCCCGCTGCACTATCGTATTATTCCGGAGCTGGTGTATGACCGGAACTGCACCGTACTGTTCGGCACCTCCACCTTTTTGGGCAACTACGCGCGCTTTGCTAATCCGTATGATTTCGCGCGCCTGCGCTACGTGGTGGCCGGTGCAGAAAAATTGCAGGAGGGCACGCGTCAGGTCTGGATGGAGAAATTCGGCATCCGCATTCTGGAAGGGTACGGCGTGACGGAGTGCGCGCCGGTGGTGGCCATCAACGTGCCGATGGCGGCGAAAAACCATACCGTCGGGCGTATCCTGCCGGGCATGGATTCTCGTCTGATTTCCGTGCCGGGGATTGAGCAGGGCGGGCTTCTGCAGCTGCGCGGGCCGAATATTATGAAAGGCTACCTCCGGGTAGAAAAACCAGGCGTGCTGGAAGCGCCGCAGGCGGATAACGGCGAAGGACAGATGGAAGCAGGCTGGTACGATACCGGTGATATCGTCAGCTTTGACGAGCATGGTTTTTGTCAGATCCAGGGGCGCGCAAAGCGGTTTGCTAAGCTGGCGGGCGAAATGGTGTCGCTGGAAATTGTCGAGCAGATTGCGCTGAAGGCATCGGCAGAAAAACAGCACGCCGCGTCGATAAAGCCCGACGGCAACCGTGGCGAAGCGCTGGTGCTGTTTACCACCGACGGCGAATTAACCCGCGACAGGCTGCAGAAGGCGGCTCGCGAGCTGGGCGCGCCGGAGCTGGCGGTGCCGCGCGATATTCGCGTGTTGCCGCAGCTGCCGCTGTTGGGCAGCGGGAAACCCGACTTCGTTACGCTGAAAAGCATGGCGGAACAGCCGGAAAAAGAGGCGGAAAATGCATAACTCATCCGGCAGCGAAAAGCTGCTTTCGCGCGGCATGATGGCGGTTATCGCCGCGCAGTTTTTGTCGGCTTTTGGCGATAATGCGCTGCTCTTCGCCACGCTGGCGGTGCTTAAAAACCAGGTCTATCCGGACTGGAGCCAGCCGGTGCTGCAAATGGTTTTTGTCGCCACCTATATCATCCTGGCGCCTTTCGTCGGCCAGGTTGCGGACAGCTTCGCCAAAGGTCGGGTGATGATGGTCGCCAACGGCCTCAAGCTGCTGGGCGCGCTGACTATCTGTTTCGGCTTTAATCCTTTTATCGGCTATGCACTGGTTGGCGTTGGCGCGGCGGCCTATTCACCAGCCAAGTACGGCATTTTGGGCGAAATCACCGGCGGCGAAACGCTGGTCAAGGCAAACGGCCTGATGGAATCCTCAACCATTGCGGCTATTTTGCTGGGATCGATCGCGGGCGGCGTGCTGGCGGACTGGAATCTGACCGGCGCGCTTATCGCCTGCGTGCTGGCCTACGGGCTTGCCGTAGCGGCGAACGTGCTGATCCCAAAACTGGCGGCGGCGAGGGCGGGGCAAAGCTGGCATCCACTGCGCATGTCGCTCAGCTTTTTCCATGCCTGTCGCGAGCTGTGGCGCAATGGCGAAACGCGTTTTTCGCTGGTGGGCACCAGCCTCTTCTGGGGCGCGGGCGTCACCCTGCGTTTTCTGCTGGTATTGTGGGTGCCGGTCGCGTTGGGGATTACCGATAACAAAACGCCCACGCTGCTGAATGCCATGGTCGCTATCGGCATTGTGTTCGGCGCAGGCGCGGCCGCGAAGCTGGTGACGCTGAAAACGGTCGGCAGATGTATGCCGGCGGGCGTGCTGATTGGCGTGGCGGTGGTCTTTTTCGCCTTGCAGCACACGGCGGCAGGCGCTTACGGATTACTGATAGTTATCGGCATGCTCGGCGGCTTCTTTGTGGTGCCGCTGAACGCGCTGTTGCAGATGCGCGGCAAGGAGAGCGTCGGCGCAGGCAACGCTATTGCGGTACAAAACCTGGGTGAGAACGGCGCGATGTTGATCATGCTGGGGCTTTACTCACTGGCCGTGAAGCTGGGCGCGCCGCCGGTAGCCACCGGCGTGGGCTTCGGTGCGCTGTTTGCGCTGGCGATTGCCGTGCTGTGGGGCTGGCAGCTGGCGCAGCATCGCCACACCAAAGTGGGGAAATAAACGGGGTTTTCAGAGCAAAAAAGGGGCGGAAATATTCCGCCCCTTTTTACTGACTACCGTTAACCGTTTTCGTCAAAAAACGAGTTAAGGCGACGGGAAGGTGTAGCGGCGATGGATAGCTTCCAGCCCCTGCATCACTTCCTCATCCAGCGTCAGATTATAGCTGTCGATATTGAGCTGTAGCTGTTCCAGCGTGGTTGCGCCCAGCAGCGTGCTGGCAACGAAAGGCTGTTGACGCACAAAAGCCAGCGCCATCTGGGACGGGTCAAGATTATACTTTTTCGCCAGCGCCACATACCCGGCAATAGCCAGCTCGGCCTGTTCGCCGCTGTAGCGGGTAAAGCGGCTGAACAGCGTGTTGCGCGCGCCGGCAGGCTTAGCGCCGTTCAGGTATTTGCCGCTCAGCGTGCCAAAGGCCAGGCAGGAATAGGCCAGCAGCTCGACGCCTTCGTGCTGGCTGATTTCCGCCAGACCCACTTCAAAGCTGCGGTTCAGCAGGCTGTAGGGGTTCTGAATAGAGACAATGCGCGGCAGCTCGTGCTTTTCCGCCAGCTGTAAATAGCGCATCACGCCCCACGGCGTTTCGTTCGAGACGCCGATATAGCGTATTTTACCGGCACGAACCTGCTCGTTCAGCGCTTCCAGCGTCTCCAGCAGCGTGACCGTGGCGGTATCTTCCGCATATTCGTAGTTCAGCCGTCCGAAGTAGTTGGTCTGTCGCTGCGGCCAGTGCAGCTGGTAAAGATCCAGATAGTCGGTGTTCAGCCGCTTCAGGCTGGCGTCCAGCGCCTGACGGATGTTCTTGCGATCCAGCGCCTGGCCCGGTCGGATTGAAGCATCCGCACCGCGTACCGGCCCGGCGACTTTAGAGGCCAGCACCACTTTTTCGCGATTGCCGCGCGCCTTCAGCCAGCTGCCAATATAGGTTTCGGTTAACCCCTGCGTTTCCGGGCGCGGCGGCACCGGATACATCTCAGCGGTATCGATCAGGTTAATGCCGGAACGGAGCGCCAGATCAAGCTGCGCATGGGCATCGGCTTCACTGTTTTGCTCGCCAAACGTCATGGTGCCTAATCCCAGGCTGCTGATTTCCAGCGTACTGTGGGGGATGCGATGATAATGCATGTGCCGGCTTCCTTTTTTCATTATTAAAAGACCAGCCTGGCGTGCGGGGTAAAACTGTTGAAGCAAACGCCAGATCCGGCTTTTGACTATAACCGTCGGGCGCTACAGGGGGAAGAGCGGATTTATCGGGAAGTGCGGTGGGGGCCACCTGTCGGAAAGCGTCAGGTGGCGGGATTGGGCTTAGCGTTCAACAATCGATGAAACCTCATCGCCGTTGATTTGCAGCTCATGGCCGGAGCGATCGGTGTACTTCACCAGACCGGTATCCTGATCGATCTCCGGTTTACCCTGGGTCATAATCATCTTGCCTTCTTTTGTCGCCATCACGTAATCACTGCTGCAACCGCCGAGCAGCGTGGCCAGCATCAGAACGGCCGCGCCAGACATCAACTTCATACTTCGCTCCCTTAGCCTTCAATTTGCCTGCATCAGTAATAGCGCATTTTACAGAAAGCGTTAACCGCAGAACTCCTAAAAAGGCGTCACAGCACGACGAACTATTGACTTTGATCGTAAAAACAACGGGAAGAAGCCGACCGGCAGCGCCGGTCGGCCTGGTATCAGGCGTGGTTTTTTTTGCCGCGTAGCAGGTTAAGACACTCTACCGACATGGAGAAGAACATCGCGAAATAGATATAGCCTTTTGGCACGTGAATATTGAAGCTTTCCAGGATCAGGGTGAAACCTACCAGGATCAGGAAAGTCAGCGCCAGCATTTTTACTGAAGGATGGCGGTCAACAAATTCACCGATAGCGCGGGCGGCAAACATCATCACGCCCACTGCAATTACCACGGCCGCCATCATAATAATCAGATGATCGGACAGGCCAACGGCAGTAATTACCGAATCAAGACTAAAGATAATATCCAGCAGCATAATCTGCACAATCGCGCCGGCGAAGGAATGAACATTGCTTTTATGTTCTTCTTCACCGCCTTCTATTGTTTCGTGGATCTCCATACTGGACTTCCACAGCAGAAAAAGCCCCCCGAACAGCAGGATTAAATCGCGCGCGGAAAAAGCGTGGTCCATCAGCGTAAACAGCGGCGTGGTCAGGCGAATGACCCAGGCAATCGAGGCCAACAGACCCAGACGCATCAGCATGGCGCCCGCCAGGCCGATACGGCGCGCGGCGTTCTGCTGCTGTTTGGGAAGTTTAGCCACCACCAGAGAAAGAAAAATAATATTATCAATACCCAGAACGATTTCCAGAATCGTCAGTGTACCCAGCGCCAGCCAGGCGTTGGGATCGGCAATCCAGTCAAACATACAACGTTGCATCCTAAACGAAAGTTAAACGAAGAGTATACTCATCCGGATGCCGCTCAGCTAAAGCTTTACAGTAAAAAATGACGTGCCAGTAAGGGCGCGGTGAAAGCCTTTTTCAGGTAGAAGCCCCTGGGCAGCGTCATTACCGGCTGGCCGTTTTCGCCAATGCCTTCCGTCAGGGCTTTGCTGTTGGCGGCTTTGGGCCGGATTTGCAGCACTTCGCCGTGGCGGGCGGTAATACGCTCTACCTGTCCCAGCACGATCATATCCATCAGCTCTTCCCAGTCGCGCCGCAGCAGCAGCTCTTCTTCTTCACTGGGACTCCACAGCAGCGGGGCGCCGACGCGACGTTCGGCCAGCGGAATAGCCCGATCGCCTTCTACCGGTATCCACAATACTCTCGCCAGCTTATGTCGCACATGGCTGGTTTCCCAGACCAGACCGCTGTTGCCGGTCAACGGCGCCACGCAAACAAAGGTGGTTTCCAACGGGCGGCCCTGCGCATCGACAGGAATAGTTTTCAGCTCCACGCCGATGTCGGCAAAATCCTGTTCTGGTTTGCTGCCTGCGCTGGCGCCCAGATAGCGTTCCAGCAGCATACCCACCCAGCCCTTATCGCGACGCAGGTCGCGCGGTATCGTAAGGCCCGCTCTCAACGCCAGTTCGCCCAGCGTAAAGCCAGCCAGCTGGCGCGCGCGTTCCAGTAACGCGGCTTCGTTTTCCGGCGGTAAAACCGGAGAAAAATAGTCTGGCATCGCCTGCTCTTGGTTGTTGGTTAAAAAATGAACAGTAGTTTTCCATATTAAAAGGGATGCGTTCATCCCTGAGGAAAAGCGCAATAATAGCATGATTAATCGCGGCTTTTTTTTGTCACTTTGCGGCCGCGATCGGGAAGTTGAAAAGGTTATGCCTGTCTGCGCACCGACAATGAACAGGATCTTACACGTAGTTATCCACAGAAAAATGGGATAAGTCGATTTTTAAAATAATACTGTTTCGATTTACAGGCTTGACGCGGCGGTTTTACCCGGGTTACCGCATTTTTTGCTTAGGATAGCAACATATCCTGTGGATAAAAAAGTCGGTGTTCGATCTTTCGCCACCTGCATGGGGTCGTCATTGATCGGGGGCCCTGAAACAGCAGAAGGACGCGGTAGAATTGGATAAATCCCAATATTTATAATGCGTTAACCAAAGTATTAACCTTGGGCTAAAAGGCGCCACTCTGAGTTTTCCCCAGCGGCCAGGAGAGTTCTGCACAAAGATATCCACAGAAAAGGTGAATAAGATCGCGCAAAAGTGGCGATTTCTGTTTATAACTCTACGAATGTTCGCAAGTTATCCCGCGAATGCCGTCAGTAACGCCCCAAAAGCAGTGGTTTACCGTCTGTAAGGAGTATGAAACAATCAGGCTATCCGAGTATTAGTTTTGAGGTAGTCCAGTGATCGATGATGATGGCTACCGCCCGAATGTTGGTATCGTAATTTGTAACAGGCAGGGACAAGTGTTGTGGGCCAGAAGGTATGGCCAGCACTCCTGGCAGTTTCCTCAGGGAGGCATCAACCCTGGCGAAACGGCAGAACAGGCGATGTATCGAGAACTCTTTGAGGAAGTCGGTTTGCACCGCAAAGATGTGCGCATCCTTGCCTCTACCCGAAACTGGTTACGCTATAAGTTGCCAAAACGTTTGGTGCGTTGGGACACAAAGCCGGTTTGTATCGGCCAGAAACAGAAGTGGTTTCTTCTGCAACTCTTGTGCAATGACGCGGATATCAACATGCAAACCAGCAGCACGCCGGAGTTCGACGGCTGGCG
>Ga0157358_1000067_pt1 | contig 39321 bp, 51 predicted proteins | sample AttcapACBM2_FD_111484 | JGI IMG/M metagenome (GOLD analysis project Ga0157358, IMG submission 111484) | Fungus gardens microbial communities from leaf cutter ant in Botucatu, State of São Paulo, Brazil - Atta capiguara ACBM2 | ecosystem: Host-associated > Fungi > Mycelium > Unclassified ... | reverse complement strand
TCAGCGCGCTGAAGCTGTAATGGAACTGGCAGCCGGCCACGCTGGCACTGGTGTAGGTCCAGACAACGTCCGAAGGCGTATCCTGAATAAACGTCAGAAGCTGGCCGTTCCATACGGGCATACTGCGCATCATGCTGCAGAAATCACCGATGACATCGAACGTCTTCCGCTGGCGGGTCAGCCATGCGTTGCAGCGAATGCGGGGCTCCAGCCCGCCATAGCCATCACTGACCTTTTCATCACAGTAGCGGGCAATATTATAGAGCGCCCACTTGTCTGCATCTGCAATACCCATTCGCTGCCCCAGACCATAGCGTGGGTGCATCAGCAGGTCATACAGGCACCAGGCCGGGTTGTCCGTCCAGGCCTCTTTAAACTCCCCATTCCAGCGCTCTCCGGCATAGCTGCGCGTCACCGGGTCATAATTTGCCGGCACCCTGACCAGGCGCCCCCGCATCAGGTAATTGCGCTCCGCGCGCTGATTGCCCGATTTCTCTGAGTCAACTTTCAGGCCCGCCACGGCCGTATGGGGATAGCATTGCCGGACATTAGTGATTTCTGTATATGATGACCAGAAGGTCTTATTGAACAGCCGGTTACCGGTGCTGTCAGGCGTAATACGCGTTACGCGAACGTCAAACGGCGCAACTGGCAGGTCTTCAATGATCACCGAAAACGCAAATGGCTCGTGCGTACGCCCCTTCACGGTAATGTCTTTTTCCGTTTTCCAGCCTGCAGGATGCCGGATATGAATTTGCAGGGTGACTGACGCATCCTGCGTTTCGCCTTTTTTGTTGACCGAGAACAGCTGGCGAACGCCCAGCGTCAGGCGAAGCCGATCTGTTTCCTTTCCATCCACCGTGCGCGTGACGGCATATTGCGCGGTCACGTCAGCATTGATCAGCTTTTCCCGGGCTGATGCCTCAAATCCGCTCAGCGGTGGCTGATCCGCCGTTCCGGCATGAAAGTGCATACTGACGCCCTGCACGTTCACCTGTCCGTCCGGCCCAAGCACAGGCGTGCCATTAATCAGCACGCTTTTTAAACCGTCAACAAGACCGGCAACGGGGCCTTCGCTGATAACATCTATTATGCTCAGTACCTGAGAGGAGCGAAGATTGTCAGGTTTGTCGTGTGGCGTTTTATCATGGTGATGGAAGAAGCTCATTATGCCCCCCAAATAAAAAACCCGCTGGAGCGGGTTGTGAAGTCAGACCTACACTTTTAAGGCAGGTCGTTATAAATATTTCTTCGTTCAGAAAATCATTTGCAGATCGATGTCGTTTACTGCCTTCCATGCCTCAGCAGGCCACGACTTCACGGTGCCATATGTCTCGTCAGGCACATCCTTAGGTGATTTACCGTTAGCAGCACACCACTTTTTCAAAGGCCAGTGGCTGAATGACTCACCCGTAGCGCGTAGTACGGCTTTGATGGTCGCATGCTTTTTACACTCACCTAGTTTTTCGGCCAGCGCATTAGCTCTGCGTCTCTCAACTGAGGCTGTTGCCATAGCCGTTGCTTCACGCTTTTCACCAATCCAGGCCTTTGTCTCGATAGCATGATCTCGCTGCTCGGTCAGGATGCGATTCTCTTTCACCTTAGCCAGCAAATCCTCCAGAGCCTGCTCATAGCTGAGCGGAAGAGTCGAAGCTGGTTGCGGACGGAAATATGAATCCTCAAGTCTCTCGAAGAATGACCAGGCTTCGTCGGTGTCGATGATCTTCGACATTCGCGCTGCGCCCTTCTCTGTCCATAGCGTCAGCGCCCTTACTTTGCTTGAAATTTGTGAGCCACCGGTAGTGGCTCGCAAAGTTTTCACATCAATGCCACTTAGCATGAAATAATGCTTTCCTTCCTCGAAGCGATCTAGGTTACGAGAGAGGTTCATGCGGATGCTTTTTTCTTCGCAACCATAGCCGACAGCAAGCGACTCAGTGGTAACAACTCGCACGCCAGCCCACTCAATGACAGGAAAACTGAGGGGATCGACAGTCGGATTTGTTTTTGCTAGATTAAAGCCAGTTGATAACGATTGTTGCATGTAAGACTCCAATCAGTAGTTGACGAAACCCGCCAGCAGCCACTGGCGGTTTTTCTTTTTAGCGAATTCTTGCCTTTTCTCCTTCCTTTAACTGCTTTTCAGCTTCCTGCTTCACATAACTCATAAACACCTTTCCATCCTGAAATCTGTCACAAAGACGCCCAGCAAGAGGCGATTCTATAGCGCGCAGTGCCGGTTCAATCTGCGTTTTCCATGCCTCATACATGACCTGATAATGGTGAGCCAGAGCACTTACGTTATAGGCGTGTCTTTCACGCTCACTTGGCATCGAAGATGTAGGTGCGTTGATGGCTATTTCGCGATCTAAAATGTCCAGCACCCAATGACGGAACTCTTTAGCTGCCTGCGTACGAGCGAACATTGCCAGCAAATGAGCGCCACGAAGAGAGAACACGCGAACCTTCATTCGGCGCGAAGTGCCGTTGATACCATTGGTCATCGATTCAATGACCATTGTCATTCCTGGTGAAAACTCATCGCTGTACTGGTTAAACAGGTTGGTGACAGACTTGGTGCTGTTGTAATGAAGTGCTTTAGCTACATCAGCAGATGAAAGCCAAATATCATTTAAATTCGCAACAGGTTGCAGCTGAATGCCGTGGAAGTTGAGATATGATTTGGCTACAATGTTCATATCGTTAATTCCTCACTGGGGATTTTCGGTTAATGAAGCCTGACGGTCTGACCACCGTTGGGCTTTTGTCATTCTGGGCACTTCACACCTTTACGTTCTGCATATTCCCTCATTGCTCTTACCGCCTCCTTCCTAAAGGAGCGATCACCTTTTTGCGCTAAGTCTTCCATCGCCTTTTCCAGCCACTTCGGCATTCGCAGTGTTTTTACTTTCATTTGTGCCTCCATATGTATTAGGTATGCATACATATTATTTTGGTACGCATTGCTAGTCAATAGGTATGTACGTACTATTTACATATACGCGCAGCGCCCGCTTAGGCGAAGGAGTTAAGATGTCAGAAAGACGATATAAAAATCCGCAAGTTAACCTTAGATTGCCGGAAGAATTGAAAGAAAAGGTCGCAAAGCTAGCTGAAAAACATAAGCGGTCAGCCAATGCTGAGATGGTTGCTGCCATTGAGAATTGGGTAGAAGAGTATGAAATGCTCGAAAGCCGTCAGGAAACCCTTGATTTAATGTCTAAGAACCCAGCAGCTCGCGATCAACCTCACATTCGCGACCTCTTAAATGATTTTGTGGCAAAAGTTACCCCTCTTCTCGAAGAAGAGATGCGGCGAAGAGAAGAGGCGGAAAAAAAGGAAAGTCAAAACAAAAAGCCCACCTAAGTGGGCGATCTTCAATGCCCGATAACAATCACTTTTCCCTCTCCGCTCATATCCCGTGTAGCAATTTCCTGAGAAATTACGCGAGACCCCACCCGCATTTCCCCATACAGGACCGGTACCGGCGCGCCCTGAGTCATCATGTTTTCTGTGCCTGAAAACCAGGTGCTTTTGTTATCTCTGCCATCTGCATCTGCAGATCGTGGAGCCAGCAGCTGAGCAGCTCCGCCCAGCATCAGGCTGGCCCCCAGCGAAAAAGCCGCCCCACTCAGCGAAAGCGTTGTTGCGCCTACCGTCCAGGCAAAAGCATTCAGACCCGGAATAAATGACGCCGCGATGAGCGCGGCACCTGCAAACAACTGAAGCAGGCCCCGCCGGGAAGCGCCCTGCAGCCGGGGAACCAGATGGACCACTGCGCCGGACGGTAGCTTTTCATGCAGGCGGGTATTCAGATTGCCAGTATCAAGATCGCTGCCGGCAATACGCACCTGATAAAGCCCTTCGCTGAACTGACGCCTGAACTCACCGGACTGGAGCACCAGCGCATGCAGCGCTTCTGCCGCAGTCCTCACATGCAGATCAATGCGCCTGCCAGACCTGCCGAGGTTGCCGTACAGACACACCCGAACCGGCCGGGCCCTTTCAGATGAATATTCAGGTGAGCTCATTTTCATCTCCAAAGCGATAAATGCTGTCACCGCACACCAGCCACCAGCTGCAGGCGCTGTGTCTCATGGCGGCTTTATCCGCAGGGCTCAGTTCAGGTGGCCCATCAGGATGGCTGTGAACCAGCGCGATAATCGTGCCGGCGGCAGAGGCACTCAGGTAATCTTCAGGGGTGATCAGAAAATGCCGGCGTGGCTCAGGGGAAGTGTTAATGCAGGGCCGATACTGACAGTCGTCCGGTGTCAGGATGACCAGACCGCAGCACTCCTGCGGATGACAGGCCCGGGCGTGGGCGAAGATATCTTCGGAGAGACGCCCGACTGTCGCTGCGCTACAGGCGTACGTCATTCTGCTGAGTACGTATTCAGCGAGAGAAACCCGCCGAAGCGCCCGGTGTTATGACGAAGCCGGCAACCTGCCGCACAGTTGCCACAGTGATCCTGAGTGGCCTCCTTCACGGGGTGTCCATTGCTGTCCGCAATAGCTGGCCCGGTGTACCCACAGTCTGCAGAGCGGTATTCCCACGGGCAAAGGTCGGACAGCATGATGCGGCCCGGGCACAGCAGCCCTTCGGTTTCTGTCGGCACGGCCAGAATAAATCTCGCCGTCAGTGACGTCAGTTCCGCCAGCTGTTCAATAACATAACGGCTGACCACTTCCTGCTGCGGATCGGCGTCCGGATTACCACGCCTGAAATTCTCTGCGTCCAGAAACCGTGCACAGACCATTCGCCGTATCACAGCGGCACCCACCAGGCTCTGGTGCGTCTCGGCCAGGCTAGTCACGATGCCATACAGGTTTGAGACAACAACTGACGGACGCGCAGCCGGGCCTCGCCCGCTCATGCCACACTCTTCCATCCTGACGGGATAAGGCCGGTAGCGACGTTTCTGCCAGATGACCGCTTTTCCGAGTTCGTTCTGTTCATTGCAGAAGAAGTAACGTTTACCGCCTGTTGCGGTCAGATCCGCTTCCCACAGGTCAATACGGGCAGACGGCTCTGTCCGGGTCAGTTCACTCAGCATTTGAGAAGGAATGGTGTTCATCGCTGTTACCTCAGGCGGGGACCTGTTCAAATTCGCCGGTTATTTCCGTGCGCCTCGCCAGACGTACCGCCGACCAGCGTCGGCAGACAAAGGCGGCAGGATCGGGCTGGCCCGGCGGTTGCCACAGAAAAGCTCTGATACCGCAGTGCCGGATAAGGAAGTCCTCCACCGCCTGCATCGTGGCGTGAGGTCCGGACAGCATAATGGCGTAGCGGCTCTGAAGAACATTCAGGCCATCTGCGCGCCGCTGCTCATACCCGTCACCAAACCGGATTGTCTGCACACGTGGCTCTCGCTCCGCACGCATACCCGGCCGGATCTTCCAGTTAAATGATTCCATCAGACCCGGCCTCCGCTCATCATGCCGCCGTCACGCTGCTGCTGAAGGAAGAAATCTTTCGCGCCCTGACGCCCCAGCTCATACATCATTCTTGCGGCCTCCGGCCCGAGCTGCCCGTTACGGCCGTCATTGTGAATGGTGACATTAAAGACGGGTGCGTATTTCAGGCCGGCTCCTGTCATCCGGGCCACCACACCCAGCTTACCGTCGGCACCGCGACGTAGTGGAAAGATACCTTCCGGCCCGGCCTCTCCCATGACGCCGGCACCATGGGCAAACGCAAACAGCGTAGGCGTCCGGATCACGCTTCCGCTGAAGGCATGAAGATCCTGAGAATGAAAAACACCGCCCTGCGCATGAAATGACAACGCATGTTGCTTAAGCAGTCCGGCGAAAAAATCCACGCCCCTGACCAGCGTCATTTTCACCAGGATCTGGGTGAGCATGCTCAGAACGTTTCGGGTAAAGTCGCGAAAACCTGCCTTACCGTCCGTCAGCAGAGCACTCAGCTGTGTGCTTAACCCGTCAAGCGCCCTGGACGAAGCCTGTTTTATCTGGCTGTTGGCATCAAGCGCCGCATCACGGTACTCAGCCCATGCGCTTTTTGCTCCCGCCAGCCAGTCGGCCCGCAGCTTTTCTTCCACCTGCCAGGTTTTTTGCTGTGCTTTTAACACTGCAGCAAGTACATCTGGCGCCTCTGCATAAGTGGCGCTGAGTCGGGTAACGCTGGCATGCTGCTGCGCCTCCCGTGCCGACAGGCCGTGTTCAAGCGCCGCAATTTCCGCCTGCCGCGTGCGCTGCTGCTCCGTAAATTTCCCAGCCTGCACCTGAAGCTGATTCATGCGTTCCTGAAGCGCAACTTCATCCCCCAGCATGGCCAGTTTTTCCTGCTGAAGCAGGACGCTGGCTTTACCGGAAAGCAGGGATTTTTCCTCATGGGTTAGCTGGCGTTTTTGTGCGGCTTCCTCAAGAACATGAAATTTCGCCTGGGAGGCCCAGAGCTCTTTACGCTGCTGGCTGACAATACCTGCTTCCTGATGTGTCTTCAGAGCGTGAAGCCGGGCCTGCAGCGCCAGCATGTCAGCCTGCGCCTTTTCGCCTGCAAGGGCAGCAGCCGACGGCTGATGTGCGTCCCGTCGTTTTCGGCGGCCTGCGACAAGCGTGTCATAGCGCTGTTTTTCACGGCGCATCGCCTCCTCTTTAACCTCACGGGATGCCCATGAATGGCGGATAACTGACAGCGCGCGCTGATGCTTTTCCTCTTCCGTTTCGTACTGTTTTTTCAGGGTCTGGTCAGCATCGAAACGGCGCTTTTTACGGATTTCCGCATCCTGATCTGCTTTATCGCGGGCGGCCTTCAGGTCATGTTGAAACTTCTGTTCTTCCAGCCGGGAAAGCCTGTCCCTGTCCTGCGGCGTGACTGGTATCCAGGCTTTGCCCAGGGCCTTTCCACCCGCGTTTAACTTCTCCCTCAGGGCAGCAATCTGCTCTTCCAGCGACCGTTCCCGGCCGATGCCCAGCATGGCATCCCAGGCACCCGCCGCCGTCTCCCCCAGCCATTTCCAGGTTTTCTCCAGCGTTCCCAGATGCTGTGCCACATCGTCGCTGCGAAGACGCAGGGTTTCAGCGTAACGATCCATAGCCAGAGCTGCCGCATCGGCTTCACGCCCCTGTTCTGCCAGGCGGGTGATGTTTTCCAGTTCAGTCGCCGTCAGAAAGTGCAGGGATTTATCCAGCTCCCGGACGGCAGCAACGGGCGTGTCCTGAAGTCGCGCAAACTGCCGGATAGTCTCTTCGGTGGCCTGACCGGTTACAGTTTTGAGACGGGCCGCGACGTCAGCGACCTGCCGGAGGTGCTGCCCGTTAAATAAACCCGAGCCGGTGACTTCCGCCAGCACAGAAGCCGCTTCATGCTGCGTAATACCGTTGCCCACCATAGAGCGGCTCATCGCCTGTAGCGCTGAGGTTGTCCGGGCGGCATAGTGGCCGCTGAGGATAAGATTCTTGTTAAAGGTCTCAGCTTCCTGACTGCCCTGATACCAGGCTTTCCCCAGTCCCCAGACAGCAGCGGCAATACCGCCCACCATCCCGGCTATGCTCAGACCGCGCAGGATCATCAGCTTTTCTATCCATCCGACATTATTCGCAAGCGTAATGCCTGAGCCTCGAAGTGCGCCAAAATTGCCCCGCGCCATTTCGCCAAACAACACGCCCAGCTCGCGCCGCGCCGCCGCGCTCGCCAGTCCCAGAGAGCGTGTTTTCTGACGGGCCGACTCCAGCTTACGGATATAGATCTCCGCCGCATTGCCCAGCCCCAGCTGTGCCGCGCGCGTTCTCAGCATCTCTTCACGCGAAAGCCGTTGTGTGGCCAGCTGTGCCTTGAGCAGGCTGAGAAAGCGGGCTTTTGCCTGCGTGGCCTGCACTTCAGCGCGCGAAACGGAGAAAACCTGCTGCGCAGCGCGCCCGGCCTGCTGCCCCGCGTTTTTCAGCTGACGCTCGACCCGGCCCATCTGCTCGTGAAACCGGGCAGTCTCAGCCCCAAGCTTTACGACAAGATCAGCGATCTGCTGGGACATGGCGCTCTCCTCCCATGGACTCTGCCACGGCCATCAGCATGTCATCAGTCATGAGGTCACCGGTTTCTGAGCGACTGAGCAGGCTGAAATCTTCTGCACTCAGTCCGCATTCGCCTGTGGCGAGCGCCACCATTGTGCTGCTGAGCGCCGCAAATTCAGCATCCAGCAGGCGATGGCTGAACGGCACAGTGGCGAAATAACGCTGCCAGTCTGCGAGTTCAGAAGACGTCATCTCGCTCAGCATCCGGCGCCAGTCAGGACGGCGAAACTCATGGGCCAGAAACATGATAAATTTCAGCTCCCGTCCGTCGGCTTTACCTTCACGTCATCCTCCCTGGGGCCGGAGGACTGGGCCGACTTTCCATCCCCGTTGAGATCGCTGAGAACCATCACCTTTTCCGCAGCCAGACACAGCGCCTTTTCGGGCCAGTCGGCCAGAACCCCCTGATAAATATCGTTAACGTCCGCCTCACGATGACAATTCCAGAGCGCGCGAGAGACAAGCCAGGCACTGTACTCAGTATTGAGCCTGACCAGTACTGCATTCCGGGCCGCGTCAGTGGGGGCCTTATCTTTAACCACTTCTGAACTGGCAACAAAATCAAAAAACTCGGCGCGCTGCAGTGCTGTCAGTTCAGATAACTCCATTTGCTCGGGCCCGTAATGAAACACGGTTTTTTCCAGAAACATCAGAGCCCTCCTTTCTCATTGTTATTGTCAGAATGTGGTGCAGGTGCAGGCGACTGCGAAATTTCCTCAGCCAGAACCGGACGGCCGCTGTTCGTTACTTTGATGGTTCGCGTGATGACCTCTTTTGCCGGAATGGTCTTGCCCAGGCTGCTGACCCAGCCCCGGGACAGATCGACCGTGCCGTTCGGATAGCGGATTTTGTAATAGCGAACCTCCCCGCTGTGAAACCAGCTCAGTAAATCTTTCTGTCCCTGCTCGCCGGGTTTCCAGGCAAGCGTAATACTGGCTTCTCCCGCCGATTTCTCGCCCTGCGCCGTGGCTTTCCAGTCGGCGTCTGGATCGTCCAGCCAGGTGTCGTCGTAGCTTTCCGCACTGATTTCGCCAGGCTGCAGCTCCCGGATCTGGGCGAGCCGTGTCCAGCCGTCATCATTCAGAGGTTTAGCGGTGGCATCGCCGTTGCCAGTGAAAATCAGTAAGGTGGTTCCTGCACCTTTGACTGATGCAAGAGGATTAGGTGTCGCCATAGTGGCTCCTTACATCTGATAGGTAATGAGATAAGTCAGATCGGCTGAACCCCAGCTCGCCATTTCACTGTCCCGCTGCCAGTCATAACTCTGGGGCGTGAGCGTATCGATCACGGATGAAAGTGCCGGCACATTAACGAGTGCCGGAAGGATATGGCGTTCAACCCACTCATCCAGTGCCGTATCCGGTTGGGTTGCCCGGAGGAATACTTCGATATGCAGCGTGGCCTGCCAGGCTTCTGCATCCAGATAGTTACCGCTGTACCGGGCGTCTGACAGATAAACGGCTACGGCGGGCAGTTCTTTTTCATCAATAAAAACGGGGCGGCCATCATGAAAGGCCGCCCCGCTGATGTGGGACTTAAGCGCATCCGTGAGGGTGCGCCTGATTTCAGCATGTTTTTTCATACTCTCCTCCTCAGGTACAGCCTCAGTTGCTGTCTGAGCGCGGCGGCCAGTTCGGCCTGCATATCCGTTTCCAGCAACTGCCGGCTTTGTTTCTGATAACTCTCCGTCAGCGGTCCGGACAGCGGGATTTTTACAACCTGAACCGGATAGCGACTGCGGCCGGTCCGCTGCAGGACATGCCAGCGACTGTTAGCCAGTTGCTGTATAAATGCATTCCGGAAAGTAAACCGCCCGATTTTCAGCACACTGCCGTGCCGGCCGGCCACTGTTTTTCGCCGGGACAGCTGCAGACGGGCCGTGCCCAGACTGATAGCTGGCAAATCCCCGCGGTTAACGACCAGTCGCGCGGTCGGATCAGCATGGCCCGGCGTGGCCGGGCGTAACCGGACACGCTGCCTGACCAGCTTCTGGGGAACGCTCGTCTCCTTTGCAACCTCGCGTGTGCAGCGCGTAATGACGCGACGGGTCACACGGTTCACCGCCTGCGCCAGCGCGCGGGGCACCAGCTGACGATCGAGCTCATGCAGGTTATTCAGTGCCTGTTTCAGTCCCTGCACGTTTATCCTCCTCAAGCCAGATTTGCGGCTTGCCGTTGTAAAACTGCCAGCGTGTCACCCGCCAGTGTTTCTCCTGCCATTCAACCCGATCATGTCGTTCGGGCTGATAAGCCCTGTCGAAGACAATTAACGACACGCCCTCTCCAGACAGGGGCCCCATGTCAGCCGTAAAGGCATGTTCAGCTGCGCATATCGTTCGTCCATTAATTACCACGGCCTGACCGAACAGGCGTGCAGTGACATCGTCCATCCTGTCAGTCAGGCGGAAAAACAGGCTAGCCAAAAAGCTTAACGGCCACTACGGCCGCCTTACTGTCGGCATTTTCCCAGGCGATACCTAAGGGCACGGCCCCCTCGGTCTTGCTGGTTACCACCTGATGGCCCTGTTCATAAACAGGCTTGCCGATCTGTACAGAAACATCTGTTTTTTTCGGCAAAGTGAAGACGCCTTCCGCCAGGCCAGTTCCGGCGCAACCTTTCGGGGTATCGGTTACGGCAATAACGATACGATCCCCCACATGCACCATATCGCCGCTTTTATAGTCTTCGTCCGCAATGAACGTCAGCGTCTTGCCATCCTGCACATAATTTTTAGCCATGATATTTTCCTCCCCGGCCTCTACTGGCCGGATTTCAGGCATAAAAAAAGCCCTTCCGGGCGTTCAGATTTATTCAGGGCGCATCAGGCGGTGCACTTCACCAGGCCGCGATAGTCAACAGGCGCAACACCAGCGTCGATGCGTACTTTCGTGGTGACACCATCAGAAGTAAACCCCTCCATCTGGTCGATAAACGGCGTATCCACACCGTTAAGGTAAGCCACCTCAATCGTGTCCGAACCTTTTGCCGCCGCGAGGTAGAACGTGCTCTGGCTGGCGTCGTCCAGACGTGGTTCGGCAATCACCGTTGCGAAGTTCTGCACGGGGTTAATGATACCGGCGTTGATGTCGGCGCCTTTAACAGACGTTGAGCGAATGACCTGACTGGCAGTGGACTCCATGGCAGTCGGCACCAGCACGAAAGCTGGACGGATATTGAGATGGCGTTCACCTTCTTTCTGACGGCGCATCATCTGCCGGGCTTTATCCAGGGACGCCACATCCATTGCGGCTTTGGTCAGAAGATTTGCATGGCTGTCTGCAAACAACGCAATGTTATCCGTGCTCAGTTGCGGATTTTTCACGAGGATGGCATAGACCAGATCTGCCACCGTGGCTTTAGCCACACGGCCAAGTTTCATGGGAACATCGGTCAGCATGCTCAGGTCATCATTGATAATGGCCTGGCGGGTGATGCTGAACAGCTCACCGTAGGTGGCCAGGGCAATCGTTGCCTGCTTGTCTGACGTCGTGACGTATTTGTATTCTGCACCCTCGCGGACCTGGCGTAGCGAAGGGAAACCACCCAGCCCCACACGGTGCGCAATTTTGAAATCGGACAGCTGTCCCTTTTTGGTCCACTCACCGAACGTTTCAGGGGCCTGTTCCCAGCCCTGAAGAATGGATTTGTAGGACACATCCAGCATGATATTGCCAAAATCGGAAGTGCTGTGCGTAAACGCCAGCCCGACGATCTGTACCGGGTTATAACTGGCCACACCGAAGCCCCGTTCGGTCAGTGACAGGCGCGCATGCTCGCGAAGCGTCATGGCGTTGTAAGGGTTATCTGACTGGAGTGGCTCATAACCGGCCCGCGCCATGATGGCCTGCCGGATACCGTCACCGGTAAAATTACCGTTTCCGGCATAGATGTGAGGTGTGGCTGATTTGTTAGAAGGCGTGCTGTCTTTGCCCATTTGCGTCAGCAGCTTCTCGCGTGCCAGCTCAAGTGTGCACGTCGGATCCGCGATGCAGGCTGCCTGCAGAGTATTGTATTTATCACCGAACATTCCAAACAGGTCAGTGAGCGCCCGTGCGCGGACACGCTGTTCTTCAATGAACTGTTTACGTAAACCCGCTTCGTTCACACCTGTCTGAGGTGGAGCAGGATCAGGCGTCAGGCTGTTCTGCGGCGGCGTCAGCATATTGCGAAGGTTTTCTGGCATTTTTTCGTACTCCCCGATACGTTTTGAATCAATGCGGGCCATTGCCTGAACGGCTGGCACAAGCTGGTCAGCGAAGCCCAGTGAGACGCACTGGGTTCCGTCCATCCAGGTTTCTTCTTCAAGCATTCCGGCGATAACCTCATGGGTCAGCCCCGTTTTTGCGGTATAAGCCGGAATAAGCACAGCTTCGGTTTTATCCAGCAGTTCAGCCAAATCACGCATGTCCGCGGCGTCCCCCCTCGCAACTGCATGAGGCTTATGGATCATCATGAAACTATTTGCCGGCATGATGACCGGGTTACCCGCCATGGCGATGACGGAGGCCATTGATGCGGCCACGCCGTCAATGTGGACCGTAATGTCAGCAGGGTGAGATTTGAGTGCGTTGAAGATGGCGATCCCGTCAAAAATGCATCCGCCTGGCGAGTTGATATGAAGGGTGATGTGTTTGATCTCGCCAAGAGCCTGAAGGTCGCTGATAAATTGTTTTGCCGACACTCCCTGAAAACCGATTTCGTCATAGATATAAATTTCTGCCTCAGCTTCGCCTCGTGCAGCCATCCAGAACCAGGACTCAGTCTTCTTCGCCTGTGTCGCCTGACGCTGGCTTATCTGCTTTATTTTCTCGGTCACTGCTGACTCCTTTGTCGTTTGCCGGGTCAGTGTCGAACACCAGCCCCTCTTTTTGGTTTTCATCGACTTCCGCTTTGCGGCGACGTTTAACCTCATCAGGGTTGCGCCCGCACGCCCGTGCCCAGTCGGATTCGGTTGCCGCCCCGCCCCGTATCTGAATTTTCCAGGCTGTCGCCTCTTTCACAGGGTCGATCCAGGGCATACCGGGTCCCGAGTAAATGGCGTCATAAAGTGTGGAAAGCTCGACATCGGCGGGTGGCTTAATTAAGCCCGCCGCAAGGGCCTGCTTCAGCCATGCGCGATAAACCGGCCGGGTGACAGCAGCAATAAAACAGTCCTGCAGAATGAGATACCCGTCCGTTGACTCCACCAGCTCCTGCCGCTGCGCGCTGTATGTGCCGTTGTAATTGCGGGCTGTGCTCGAAAAGCTCAGGCGTGTACCGGCAGCCACGGCGCGCAGCTGCCCGTTCCGGAATGATTCAAGGTTGGTGTTGGGCCGGTCTGACTTGATCATGCCAATCTCTTCACCCTGCCGAAGATCGTCATACAGCATGCCCGGCTGAATAGTCAGTTCACGCTCACTGCTGTCATTCAGGCTTTCTGAATAGTCCTGTCCGTCACCTTTTTTGATGTACATCCCCAGAGCAGCGGCGATGCGCGCGGCCACCATTTCGCTTTCTTCATAATCTTTCAGTGCGCTCAGGCGGATCATCACACCGGACAGGATGGTAATGCCCCTCACTTGGTGCAGACGCCGTGCAAATTTAAGATGCAGCATGGCGTCAGAAGGCACCTCTTTGGTATCAGAGAGCAAACCGCTGACAGGAAGATTTTTATAGACCTGATACTTAAGTGGCTTACCCCACTCGTTCAGCCAGACGCCCTGAATGAGCCCGGCGGCAGGATCGGAGTTCATGGTCACGAAATCTGGCTCAAGCGCTTCAAGCCAGAAAGGTATGCCGCCACCTGCACTGAGCCCGGCGCCATGGCCGCTCACCAGCTGAGCAAAAACCTCGCCGTCTCTGAGCCAGGTGCGCAGCATCAGACGTTCCAGTACTGGCCGGGAAAACTCGCCGGTGACATCAGGCCGTAGTGACCATTCAGCCCATTTTTTACGTATGGTTTTCACCAGCTCCGTGGCAACACGGCCGTCTTTCAGCAGCGGATGCGGGTCAACGATGATGCCTTTTGCGCCGATAACGCGCTCTTCCAGCTTATCCAGTATGCCGATCACCAGGTCATGATTCGCATCGAGCGCCCTGGCCTGCTGGCGAAGGGAAACCGCCCCGGCCTGACTGAGCTGGTTGGCTGAGCGTGTTTCGCGTCTGGCTTTATGTGTGCGGGTGGGGAGCGCGGCTTCGTAGGCGCGGATCTGCATGCGGGCACGCAGTCTTGCAGCTTTCCACGATGGTGAAAAAACACCGATTGCATTATCCAGGAATGACATCAGAACCTCGCTAAACGATATCCTGTCTGACCACAGCGTTTTTTAAGGTATCCGGCCAGGCGGCGCTCCCACTCCTGCCGTCCCTTTCGAATGTCTGCCAGATTCTCCATCGTCATGGACTGCCCGTTCAGCATGATGGTTTTGCCGCTCAGTACGGCAACCTCTGCCTCGATGTAATAGCGGATCATGGCTTCCACCTCGCTCTGGTTCATATCCAGCCTCCGTTTGTAATCCAGGGATTGTTGGTAATGTCGGGAGTCGAGCCTGATGAAGATTTGCGGGTGCGGGCTTTCAGTGGCGGAGACGTACTTGTCAGAGTGTTATCTGTAACACTGCTTTCAAGCCAGGTTTCCCGGCGAGCCCATAAAGGTGCATCAGGCCATTTGATTTTTTCGTAGCCATGCAGAATGACCAGCGCATCGGCATAGACGAGCAGGTCAAACCCTTCATTGGCTCCCCGCCCCGGTTTACGCCACCGGCCTTCTGGCGAGCGTTCTTCATAAGTGAGTTCGTCATAAAACCAGCTCCCGATCCAGGCCGGAAAATGAATGTAATTAGGCCCCGGAGCTTCACGCCACAGCGCATTGTTCACCCGGTCCTTGAGCGCATCCGTCTGGAGCAGATAAAGCGGAACATCCCCTGCGGCATTTGCCCGGCGCGCTGAGCGTCCGGTATTGTCAGGCCATGTCCGGGTGATCAGCTTTTCACGCTTATGGCTGTCGCCCTTGAAAAGATAAACACGCTTTCCTTCCCCCTCCCGACGGCATTTTCGCCAGAAGCGATAGGCGTTGTCGGTCACACCGTCCTCGCCTCCAGAATCCACAGCCATCGCCATAAGCGACATTCGTTTTGACGGATCGCTGGCCAGCGCCCAGGTTTTGTACAGCACGTCCGAGAGAAGCAGATCCCAGTCCTCAGGGTAACTGCCGGGATCGAGAGGACGGCTTTCGCCAAGGTCATCGCTGCGTAACGAATGGCGGATGTTGTAACGATCAACGACCCATCGCTCTCCCATCGAACCGTATCCGGTTATCTGCACCACGAAACGACGATGTCGGCCGCCCTGCACATCAACGGTCGCAACAAGAAACCTCACCCCGTCTGCAACTGTTCGCTCGGGAATATCCTCTGCCCGGCTCTCCAGATGTTCTCCCTTGCGTTGTTCTAGGGCGGTCTGGGGAAAATAAGGCCTGCCGAAATCCGTATTGAAGACGGCTTTAAGGGTTTCTTCACTGCCTGTTGCCTGATACTCCTGTTCGGCAGTGAGATATTTATAAATTAGCTGAGTCCATGTCTGATATGCCGCCGCCGGCCCCTCCATACAGAAAGAGGCAATCCGAGACTGGCGGGCCTTCCCGCTGAGTTGCCCCTCACAATTAATGCTCTGCCCGTCACGCAGCCAGACGCCGCGGCTATTCAGGACACGCTTCATATCGGGTTCAATCAGTTCAGAGCAGGCCGGACACTGCAGACGTGCAGCTTCACTGGCCAGTACCGGATCGGTATAGCCGCGATAGCCTGTCATATTGGCTATTTCCGGCTGAAAATATTCTCCACAATGCGGGCACGGCCAGTACCACCGTCGGCGATCGCCCCGGTTATATAACGAGAGGATCCCTGTTGCTGGCGGTGCTTCATGTGGCGTCGAAGCCTTCCATTTTGTATCGCAAATATCCCGGCCCGGGGAGCTCTCCACCAGCGTCATGCCGGCTGACATAAAGGTGGTGGTGCGTTTGGACGCCAGGGAAAAACCATCCCCCTCCCCGTCTATATCATCGGGCCAGCGGTCATAGTCAGTGAGTGCAACATATCGATAATCGGACGAGGACATGATATTGACGGATGGCCAGCCAATTTTGAGGTAGTTGCCAGCGCGAAAAGTCCGGTCATGCACATTATTATCGCTGGCGCGTGGGCTGAGACGGCTATGAAGCTCAGGGCTGCAACGAAAAGTGCGTTCAAGGCGTTTCTTTGAATGTTCACGCGCCTTTTCTTCCGTCATCTGTATCAGCAGAAAATCTGCCGGATCGCAGACCACAGAATAGGTTATCCAGCCATCAATCAGACCCAGCGTTTTACCCGTCCGCGCGGGACCGACAAAAAACACCGCGTCATAATTGCGCGACGTCAGGCAGTTCATAGGTTCAACAATATAGGGTGTCAGCGTCGCATCCCAGGGGAGTGAACTGCCGCCACCCAAAGGCACGCGCATGTAGCGTTTAACCGCATCAGCTACTGGCATTCTATGTGGCGCCTTAAAGAGTTCGGATACGTCTCGACGTATCTCAGCAGCTGAGGCGTATGTCATGACTCACTCTCTTCGACGATATCTGCACTACGGATCTCTGCAGCCAGCGCTTCTCGAATTTCATCAACAATGCTTTGTGCTTCTGAAATCTGATGGGGAGACCATCCACGATCGCGCTCCAGCCTGTCAGGCCATGTATCCAGTACCTGTAAAACAGATTTCGCCATCATGGCCATCTCGCGATGTACTTCATTAGCAGGAACGAGCTGGCTGAGCGCAGCTTCAAGCTTTACGCGCTCATTCTCAGACTGAAACCAGTCCTTACGGGATTTGGGATCCATACGGGAGGGATCATGAAGTGTTTCCGGTGTCGCTGCTTCGTCAGGGGCAAAGAGAACAGGACCGATGTCCTTGAGGGCATAGACCGGGTTTCCACGAATGTTTCCGGCGGATGCAACCTGAGCGTTCATGATTTTCTTTCTGACCGTCTTACGATCTATGCCGAAAGCTTCAGCAATTTTCGCAATACTCCAGTTATAGGCATCCCCAATTCTGCTGATGTCTGACATTCCTCACCTCAACACACCAGCTCATTTACGGATTTCCTTTTTAATATCATGTAATTAATCGCTATCCACCTGTCCCTGTTTTTGGCGAAATGGACACCTCAAAAGCAGATTTACGTTATATATTCAATTAGTTACGACACGTGGTGGTGTCCCTATGAAAATCGCAAAACTAGCCGTTTTCTGCGGGGCCGCCGCCTCGTGGCCAGGGTCCCCCTCCGGGAGGACCCGCAGGTTCAGAGCGTGCCGGGGAGACTCTTTTTTACTGGTCTGGCTTTTAATCGCCCATGTCTTCGCCACGTTCAGACATTCGTCGAATACCTTTTTAAGTTTTTCTCTTACCTTCCGATAACTACTCAGACAACGGAGGTGACCATGGCAATCAAGTGCCCTAAATGTGGATCTGAAAATATTGATGTAAGGAATTATGCAACTCGCACAACATCAGCCTTAAGTGGGGCAATCGCTGGTTTAGCTGCTGGCTATGCGGTATATGCTACATCTACATCTGACTCTTCAGATAAAAGTAGTGATTTAACAATGGGAATCTTTGCAGGCATTGCAGGAGCAGCAATTGGAGCTGCGGCACCTGCAATATTGATTGGTGCAGCCGCAGGCGCATCTATTGATGAAAAAATACTAGATAATTATATCTGCCTGAAATGTGATTACTCTTTCTCTAAAATGGATTAATTCAGGCACTGCTCTCTGATGTACTGCTGCAAACCGGCTATTTGCTTTCTGACGAGCTCGATTCGACGTCTGAGAGTGAAATAATCCCGTTCAGCGGACTTAGCAGATCGGGTGCGGGCTGCATCATCCACGCCGCTGGCGCCGGGGGCTTTACCCTCTGGCATGGCTGAACGGTGGGTTTTGAGGTACAGCCGCTTGCGACCAGCAATAACGTCATGGTGAAGCTGATCAATAGTCGCCTGAGCATCGGCTAACTCCTTTGTGTATTTCTCATCGAGCATGGCAACCTCGCGCTGTCGTGTCTGCATTTCGCGTATAGCGGCGTCCTGCTGCCTCGCCAGCTGTTGTGTCTGATGAGCTGTCGCACGCCACTCTTTGGCTTTGTCGTGATAATGGGTGGCGAGTAGACCTGTCCCCATCGCAACCAGACAGAGGCAAAGCAGCACATACCGCATCACTTCACACCCTTCAGGCAAAGCTGCCTTTCTTCCTCGCGACGTGTCGCCAACCCAGGCAGCTCTTTGTCCCCACCGAAAACCCACCGAGGAAATTCATAACATCCGTCCACCAGCTGCCCATGGCGAAAATAGCGGAACATCGTCGATTTCTGCATTTTTGGGCAGCCGACATTGAATGCGATCGAGACCGCAGCGGAAAATGTGTTATCTGGCAGCCGGGCGCCAGCGGCGTAGCGATTTACGCATGCTTCGGCGTCCAGTATGTTTTGTTGCCAGTCTGCGGCTATCTGTTCGTCAGTTTTGCGTGTGCCTGGCTTAGCACCGTGTGTATTGCCTATGCCGTCGGTAACAAAGCCTGCCGGACATGTGTATGGCTCACGCCGGCATCCCTCTGCGTTACCAATGAGTTCCAGTCCGCGCTGGTTAGTGCGCACCTGGCCGCCCGAAAGCACAATTGCAACGATGACACCAACAGCACATACCGCGCCCGCTGCGCCGACTTTTCTGTTAAGTATCGGCATTTGTCTTCTTCTCGCCTTCTGTTGCTTTAGCTACGACTTCAGCAGTCGTCGGACGCTCGCTTTCCGGTTTAGCAATGACACTGTCCAGATAGACTCTGAGCATCTCTGTTCGCTTGCGCTCCTCCTCCAGCTGCTGTCGTCTTTCGCGTCGCGAGGCATAATAGGTTTTAATCGTGAAGAACGCCGAGATCGCTGCGCCGATGCAAAAAACGCAGTCGTAAAGCGTCAGCGTTGAGAAGAACGCCAGGCACGCTGACCACCAGTACGGCATTTGATGAGATGTAGAATCCATACGATGCATGCTCTGCCCTTTCTGGTTCTGGTGTGGGCAACGATGGGTTAAAAGAAAAAAGCCGCGCGTCGGCGTGCGCAGGGTGCGCGGTGGGAACCAGCGGCGACTTTGGGTATAAAAAAAGCCCGACGAAGCGAGCTTTGTAGGACAATTAATTGAGATTCATCGTTAACAACAGGCTCTGCAGTCCTCGCAGAGGTATGCCAGGACTGCATTCAGCCCAGAAATAATCTTTATCACTCATCCCACTGCCGCGCAGGCAGCTTCTTAATTACAGATGAGTAGAAAATCATGTCATTAACAGTAGGTAAATGGGTTGAAAGATATTCACTCGCAGTGCAGGCAAGACACGCCAGCGGCGAAATAAAAGCGAAAACAGTACAGGACTATATAAGGCTTGCGCGGTTCTGTTGCAGAGTCTGGGGCAATCGTCAGCTGATGAGCATCTCGGCTTACGAGATTAGCCGCCTTATCAACGAAAAGGCTCAGGAAACCCCATACGCAGCTCGCCGGCTGCGCATAAATCTGTCCGATCTGTTCAAAGAGGCGCAACGAGCGGGCGCTGTACCAATGGGACATAACCCCGCCCTTTTATCCCGGCCGCCAATAACAGCGGTTGCAGCGGCGCGACCGAGCCTCAGCGAGTGGATACAGATTTTTAAGTGCGCTAAATACCGGGCGCCGGTTTATTTTCAGAACGCGATGCTGCTGGCCCTCGTTACCGGCCAGCGCTCCTCGGATTTAGTAAGAATGCATTCTCGCGACGTCAGGGATGGTTATCTTTACATCACTCAATATAAAACGGGAGAAAGCATAGCCCTGCCGCTTAGCCTGCGCCTGAATGCTATATCTACCTCGCTCGCTGAAGTCATCGATATTTGCCCGTCAAATGGCCTGATGCTGCAAACGGACTCAGGAAAGCGCATTAACACCTGGTCATTATCGCAGTGGTTTAGAGTTTGTCGTGAGTGCTGCGAGCTGTCAGTTCCTCCCGGCTGTACTGCACCGCCGTTCCGTGAACAGCGCTCTTTGGCTGAGCGACTTTATCGAGTGCAGGGCATAGATACTCGCACACTACTGGGCCATAAATATCAGCGTATGACAGATAAGTACAACGACTTGCGAGGAAAAGATTTCCGGTATTTAACGCTCAGTTAAACATCGGCAGAGAGAGCGTCGGTAGGTTACTGCCGACGCTCGCAGCGGTAATAATGAAAACGATTTGCTGCTGCATTAAGCTTCATGATTCTAATAGTACTCTTAGCATGATATTTGCTTTTTTACGATCGTAAAGCCTTCAGTAGTGATATTCTGCATGTACTCTAATTTCAGCCGCTGGTGTTCTCAGCTGATGAGCATTGCCCAGGGACTTTAAGAGATTTATTGTGACTCCTGCGTTCCTGAATCACTCGCTTTGCATCAGTGAAGGCATTGAACAAACCTATCCCACAAAGCACAGGCTGAACATGGATAAATTATCTCGCTTGTTTCAAGGAATTCGCGATGCTCAATCTTCATACAGGCGCATCACTGATGAAGAACTCGCGTTAATTGCAAAAAAGTGTCATCGAGATGAAGTAGCAGCAATCCACATCAGACTAAAGCTATTCCGGGCAGAGTTTGCCGTTTGCCCGGACTGGGATGGTGATACGCAGGATTCAATCTGGGAAGCTATCTCAATGCATCAGCGTCTTTTAGCTATGATACATGCTTTGCCTGAATAGCTTATTTAACTGGTTAACCGTTTGTTGTTACCTTTGCTATATTGTAAAAAATCTATCACCTCTCAGTTAATGCTGCGATATAACCATAAGGCAGTTGGTTATTTCAGATATTTAGGATTCAACTTTCCGCCAGACATCGGCGTCCATCTCAAGCCTGACATCTAGTGCCATCAGATAGCCATCAACCATTCCCTCAGCATTCTGCAGCTTCTTACCGATATGCGTATCAGAGCAATGATGCTCGCGTGCCAGCTGCATAAATGTTTTGCCAAAGATGTAGTAATCGAAGAGCAGATCGTGTGCGTCCGGATACTTACGGTGCAGTCTGGCCATAATGTCAGAGATAATCATACCGTCCTCGTCACAACACTTCGGGCGGCTTTTAATTTTCTTAGGGATGATGCTAGCGAACCCAGCAGCGACTGACGGCCACCAGACCGGTTCCTGGTTATCTGTCACCCATGCTCCCCAGCGTTCAAGTACCTTTTGAATATCACGCATCACTTATGTCTCCAACTTGCCTAAACCAATTTCAGGAAACGATTATATGCTTCATTGATGGGAGTTAGTTGAGAAAGTCAAAGCTGCGCATGTTTGAAGTACATTGAATTGCTTGTCGCTGACGAGCAATCGTCTTGGGACTTATCTTAGGATGAACATTTAGAAAAGAAATTCAGAACTTACCGCGCAAGCACTGCACACCAATATACGCTGGGCACCTTTTTAGCAGCATGCCTTAGTTCTGTCCCATGTATCTACCCAAGAAGGGTCAATTGAGTAACCTGAATGTCCTTCGCCATCTACTGCAGAGAACAACGATACGAGTCAGAGCTGTGCCCACCCTGAACCAGCCCCCTATCACTGAGTGAATATCTGGTATATAACCACCAAAAAACCTGTAAAGGGAATGACCTTGAAATATTTCTAGCTATATGAAACTTAGTGATCTTACTATATCAAAAAGCATAAACCATAATGTAAGATACTCATTTTTTTTCCATTACTCTTGTCAAAAAGAAAAGCACGGCTATACACATTATTAAAATAGCAAGAGCTGAAGCTCGTTCAAATGTCCATTGGTTAGGTTCAACCTTGGATAAAATAAGCAATATTGTTGATGCTATTCCTAGCATTACCGGCTCAATTGCTTCATCAGGACCATGTGTAACAAGCATATATGCTAACTAAATTCCACTCGAAAGAGCCAAAGCTGATGCTACATAAACTAATGTTTTAATATGCAGAAGATGCACAACAAAAGAAAACTTAAGAATCAAAAAATTAGGTTCAATTGTTTGTAATAACTCGGCCCCACCTTTAAAAACCAAAAGCAAAGTCAAGGTGACGAATATTGAATAATATAACTAACAGCTTTAGCAAACCTTTCGCTTCCTTCGCGAGACAAGAAACCATTCTTATTATTCATATAATGCATCCTTGAATGTCAGTATTTTCTGTATAATGCTTCCAATCATTTTTAATTGCAAATTAATTTTACAGTAAAACCTAACATATGATCTCACATCTCTTTCCTCCTACAAAAACATATGCGGCCCATGAAAATCACTGTGTTCAGCTAAACCATTCTGAAAAGATTTAATTCACAGTAATGAGAGTTCAGCTTGCCTCATTGGCCTTACGTGATTAACTTAAGACATAACTCTTCCAGTGCTGTCTGCACGTAAAACTTCGTCAGTAGCGCATAAAACATAAGAATCCACCCACCCATAGTGATGCAATGAAAGTTTTTAGTAATTCTGAGCCACACACTTTATACAACTCAGCTTCAAGCAGATTTGTCGCTTTATCTTGCTATAGAATCCAGTAACCACTCAGCACTCAGCGCTAGTTATTGAAAATAGCTTCCCGGGGTTTCATACAGTCTATAGCGCGCAGTATTTCATTACAATGTCGTGGAATTCCTTTTCATCCGGCACAGCTATAATTGCCTGCCGGCACAACTAGTTTAACTGTCTGAATGAATGTTAGAACGGTGAGTAGCTGGCGGCGTATGCTTCATTCTAGCTGAGAGCTGCTTTTCAGCAGTCATCTTATCGACTAGTTGCGCCTAGTTGTCCACTAGTTTCTTGCCTTCCAGGACTTCTGAAGCCACGATCTAACAATTCTGCTTCAGTGCAGAATCCAAGGCAGGGATGCGGTTGTTAATACTACAGTCCGCTTTGTGCCAAAAGCTAGCTGTATTCACTCCATGGTAGGTTGACCAGTTCCGGATAAGAAACACGTGTAAAATCAATCCGAGTTACAACCAAAAAGCACAAAAATCATAATCCAAACATTAAAATCCTAATGTGTCGTACGGAATAGCCGATATCAGATATTACTTATCAGTTTACAAACCATTTATTGAAAAGGGGGTTGCGTTGAAGCGAGTAGAGCGCGATTTCATCTGTCTGTTTAATTGTGTGTGGTATCAAGATTTCCCTGTATTCAAAGGGGAATATATCAACCGTTCTAACTGGACCATTCATGTTGGTTTAGTCATGCGAGAGTGTGCAAAGTTGATGGGCGCGAGAACGTTTTTTGAACAAAGTGGGCGTACCGATGCGGTCTTACGATACCCAGACAATCAAATTTTAACCTATGTTGAGTGGGAGTATAATCAGGCAGACAGAGACAGCGTTAACGAGTTAGATAAGCTGTTTGAAAAAAACGACAAGTGCTATTTCTCCACATTTATCTCGTATTGCCAGCATGAAAACATCAATATTGTTATTGAAAAAGCAAGCAGAATATGGAGTGAAGCTAGCCGGCCTTTAATCTTTTTCCTTATCACTTATGAGCCTCAAACAAAAAAACGCCGCCATTTTTTAGAACTCAGAACTTATTTTTTCTCAAATAATAAAAGAAAACTTGTTCGCAAACAACCTGCGCTTCCGTGGGATATCGAACAACGAAAATACAATTTTGAACAAGATGCAGGATAAAAAAGAGTGGGTATAATGTTTTACGGCAGGCTCGTTTAGCTCCTTAATTAAATTTTTATGCGTACAAGCTAAATAGCTCTAGCTGCATGTAAACGTCTTCGGAATACGCACCTCCAAGCTCGTTTTCCATTCATATTGGAACTTACAAGCAGCCCCGTCCGCTTTGTGCCAAAAGCGGGCGTTTAAAAGATACGCTTTGCTTTGCTATACAACTAACCTGTTTAAGACTACATTCGACCCATTAGTCAATAACCGACATTACTAACTGATCGTTGTATCTAATACTGAGGCAGGTCACCGGAGGTAATGTGTCATTGCAGAATCTTGAAATCGTGCCTCGCCTGCTGCCGGACGTTCGCGCAGGCAGGAAGCGTCATATCATTCGATGGCGGGAACACTAAATTGTGCTGGGCCCTATGCTTTACGTAAACGCGCAGGATGCCTTTGACAGGGTCATGGTGTGTGTCACACACGTTGAAAAAATTCCGCTTTCTAACGTTGCGACCAGGCTTGGAAAAAGGGCGAAATGGCCGAATGCTGAACTGCTGGAAGGGATACGTGAGCACTACCCGTGTATAAAGATGGATTCCGAGGTTGCGGTCATCCACCATTTACCGCCTACGGCGTAAGTTCATGGCCGAGATGTTGAGTAGATCCGGCTGATATTCAGGTACAAAAAAGCCCCGAAGGGCTTTAGCTCAGTTACCAGAACAATAATCCCGGCACCAACTTAGATTTTTTGCCCCCGAAGATATGGTTCTAAAACCAAAAAGCGCCACAAGCTTACCAGCAGTATGTGCAGTAGTCGTTCTGCATTTTGGGCAAGCATGCGGAAGGTTAACTGTTCCTACAATTTAAAATTTCCTTAGGATGCTGCCTGGAAAACTAAAGTTATCTTAGGTTAATAAAACCACCATGCGGAGGAAGCAAACATTGGCGCAATGGAATTCGTTGGTTCGAGTGTAACCACCACTTAAATCACACCGTTTTTAGCAACCACCTGCCTGTTTTGCCCCGTATGTTGCTTGGTCAACGGTGTATTTATCTCCAGCACTTGAGGAAAGTTGCTTAATGAGGCCTTTGCATGAGAAGCCCGTCATACTGAGATACTCCTTCGCAGATTTCACTGCCTCCTGGCTCCAATCAATATTCAGGCTGTCCACCGCTACCGTAGCGTCAGAAATATCGTAACCCTCCCCTGCATCCGATGAGAGTTGATGAATAAGTCCATCCCGTGAAAAGCCCGTCATACTGAGATACTCCTTCGCAGATCTAACGGCATTATTTTGAGGCCCAGTTAAATCTCCCGCCCATGTGGGCGCTGCGACAAACAAAGCTGCAGTAAGTACTGTCTTCAAAAAACCCATTTTTCACTCCATTAGTTTATCCGAATGAGCTTGTTGCTATTCGACGGCTTCGACATTTTGGGCACTAATTAAAAAATTCACAAAGTGCATTGTTTTTATCGGCAAGATAGATATGAACTTGAGTCGATTAAAGAATGTTATGTTTAGGATGGCAGGACTTCCCTGCAGCTTTCATTCTGAAGTTAGCTTTTCGTTCAAAGCGGCCCCTCATTTTGAAGCAGTCGCCTTCTTCAACACACTGAGTAAGAGCCGAAAATTCCCACTCTAGCCGCCCCTGAAGCCCTCAGGTATTTCATAGGACATATCAGGTATCGCGTTAACGTCAGCCGCGGCGCTTTGCTCACCTTATAATGGCGTCCCTCCACCAGCCTCTGAACCAGTTTCAGGTCCCACTGTGCCCGTCTGAACTGCTTTTACTCCGATTGCCAGAATACGAGAAATTCAGCAATTTGGGCGGACTCTGGTAGCTTATCAAGCGTCATTCCAGCCAATAGTTAATTTTTTTGTGGTAATTTCATCGCCCGGTTGCTTCTGGTTTCAACTAACTTACGGCATTCCTAGGCATTTAAAATCAAGAGCTGACGTTTCTGCTCCACCAAAGAGCTCCAAAAGGATGGGTTGTTGATACTGATATCTACTATGTGCTAGAGGCAGACATCTCTAGTGTTTATCTACGTTATTAAATGGAATATTGATAATAGCTCTTCTTTATTTGATATGTTAATGAGTATTCATGTAAGATGCCTTAAAAATCTTTTTTTGTTGATATCACACTTGTTAAAAGTTATATTTTACAATAATTGCTAGCATAACTTATTAAGGGCAGGATGGTACCTATGAAAATAGAGGCTAATGACAAAGAGATACAGGATATTTTCTCATCTGGCTATTTTAAAATCCCGAGATTCCAAAGGCCGTATTCATGGGAAAAAGATGAGGTTGAAAGTTTTTGGGAAGATATAACCAAGAATAAAGATGATAATTACTTCATTGGATCCATGGTCGTTTTTCAGTCTGAAAAGCCATACTTCGGAATTGTTGACGGACAACAACGCTTGACAACCATTACTATAATTCTATCAGTAATTAGAGACTCCTTCCTTAAATTAAACCAAGATAATCTTGCCAGAGGTATCCATAAGTATATTGAAAAGGCAAATGTCGACAATGAAGATGAATTTATTTTAAATTCTGAGACATCATTCCCTTTTTTACAGGGTGTCATTCAATCATATAAAAAGAGCAATATTAAAGATGAGATTGGAGTCGAAGAAAGTAATCTCCAGAACGCTTACAGTCTGATAAGGAGCAAATTAACATCACTAATACCACAGATAGAATCATATGATGATAAACAAATTGATCTTTTCAATGACACTAAAGACAATCCAATACAAAAACTAAAAATAATTAGAGATAAAATACTTGCACTCAAGTTGGTTTTCATTCAACTTGATAACGAAGATGATGCATACTTAATTTTCGAGACTCTTAATGCTCGAGGTCGTGATTTAAAAACCTCTGACTTGGTAAAAAACCTTTTCTTGAAAAAATTAAGGTCGAGCAATTCTAGATACGACGCTGCAAAAATTTCTTGGAACAGCTTGGTATCTAAATTTGATAATGATACTGGTGAGCAAACATTAGACAACTACCTTTTACATTATTGGCTTTCTGAGCATAAGTACATCACAGATAAAAAACTATTCCCAGAGATAAAATCAACTTTAGGCGATGACAAGCAAAAAGCTGAAGACCTCTTACTCACGATAATAAAAACAGCTGATTACTATAAACGAATAACTTTTCCACATACTGTAGAATGGAGCAAACAAGAATTAAAAGTTAAAACAATATTTGAAAACATCAATTTATTCAAAGTAAAGCAGCAATCATCCATGACATTAGCACTTACTCGAGCATGGAGAGAAAATAAAATCACTCTAAAAATGCTGAAGTCCGCCTTAGAGAAAATCGAGTACTTTCATTTTGTGTTCAATGCCATTACATCACAACGTTCATCTGGTGTCATTGCCACAACATATTCGGATCATGCAATAAAGCTAACAGCAGCAACGTCTCATGACCAAATACAATCCATTTTAAACTCTCTTTTCAAATCGCTTGCTTCTAAGTTACCAAGCTTTGATGAGTTTTATGTTAATTTCGCTGAGCTTAACTTCTTATCCAATAAAACCAGAAACAAAAACATCATTAAGTACATTTTATCTAAGCAATTAGGTGAGGCTATATCCTGCTTAAACATAAACCATCATCTTTTAACGATAGAGCATTACATTCCTGAGTCAAATGTAAAACTAGGAGTTTCAGAAGATATAATCGGAAGTATTGGAAACTTACTACTCATCGATGAGGTCACAAACAATAACGTATTGAAAAACTCAGCCATAGAAGAAAAACACAAAATATTAAGCGATAGCGGATATCCATTAATTCAAACCTATATTTCAAATTCTTTATGGGGTGAGCGAGAAGTAAAAAAAAGAACTGAACTAATTGCAAAACAACTTTATGACATGATAATTTTATCTTAATTAAAAAATGCCTGAGAGAATGCACTCTCAGGCATTTTTTGTAGTCAAGCTCGGTAATTACTCACCACTAACTATATCACCACCTGCTTATTTAGCCATTGCAAATCTAACCCCAACAGATATTGATAATTAAATAACCACACTCGACTCTTTTTAAATTATAAATTTAAAAGATAACATTTAAAGTTCAAATTGCTTATTTTTCATTTTCTGACAAGCCTTAATTTTCTATGTAAAGTTAATTCTCTTGTTTTTGCTTATATCAAATGGTCGCCTTTATGCTTTGCGCCCTTTGCTTTGAGCAAGGTTTTCAGATGACCAATATATACCAGTGCCCTTTCAGTACTGGCTGGCACGTATAGCTTCTCAACCTGAGGGCGAGGTGGCGGAATCAATTCGCCAGATTGAATGCGTGCAGCCATCTCACGCAATTCGCCGCGACACTTCACGCGCAGTTCCTGCTCCGTCAGCCCCTGCGCCCGCATTGTGCTGTACAGGCCAGTGACCATCCAGTAATCCGCATTAGTCTTCCAGGGATATTTTTCAGGAGTTTCATACAGGCCACGGCGGGCGCAATATTTCATCACCATGTCGTAGAGCTTGTCTTCATCCGGCAAGCCGACAGCACTGTAATCGTCTTGTTTGCACCACTGGATAAACTCCCCCGGTGAGGGCCAGAACGGCGAGCCGCTGGCGCGAGCGCGTTTCATCCCCGCCGACAGCTGCTGCTTCGAAGTGATGCCGTTCTCCACGAAAGCCGCAATCCACTGCCGTTTCGCCGCAGCTTCGTCACACGGGTCTTTCAGGGCCGTGCTGACTGACGCAGGGAACAGCTGCCTGAGGTTGCTGAACAGAACATCCACTAGCTGTTCAACGGCTTTGTGCACGCCCCGCTCTGCTGCTCGAGATGCGCATCCGGCAACGTATGGACGCGCGCTTGAATCCCGGTTGTTTGTGGCTGAGAAGGAATTGTTCACAGGAAATTGTTCTCCCACTCACTCAGGTCGTTCCAGTGAGGAGCTGGCGGACTCGCCTGCCCGGCTCCGCGGAGTACGCCCTGTTTGTTCTGGTAGCTGAGTTTCTGGCTGGCTGTGATAAACCAGCTTTTCGGCCGCTCATGTGAAAACTCGATGTCGAGTTTCTGCAGTTCGTAAATCAGATCGACATTCGCATAAAGTTTCTGCCACGACTCGAAATCATCGTGGTTAAGCTTCACAACATTGCCCCCAAAAGCGTAACGAGATAATCCTGTTTTCGTCACGCACGTCGCGTCAGCGGCGGGTGTTATGTTTTTAGGTTCTATGACTGGTTCTAATGACTGATTCTGTGACCCGTTTTTGGGTACATTCAAACACCCGTTTTTGGGTGCATTCAAAGACCCGTTTTCGGGTATATTCCCGTTTTCGGGAACATTACCGTTTTTGGGTTTATTACCTCTGACTGAATTATCCCGTTTTCGGGTAAATTTAAAATCGAGATTTAGCTGCAGAACCCGGACCCGTTTTGTGGGACCTTTACGCTCACCAGTGTCTGTGATCAGACCTTCGCTGATCATTTGATTGATCCATTTACCGATCGTTTTCTTGTCGAGGCCTGTGTCGTTAACCAGCCTCATCGTGCTTGGATAACAGCGGTGAAATTCGTCGGCCCGGTCAGCCAGGGAAAGGAGAAGAAGTTTTTGTGAGGCCTTAAGGTCAAGGCTCCAGACCCATTCGGTTGCTGCACGGCTCATTTACTCTGCTCCTCCAAAGTAATCGAATCCTGCCAGGACATTTAGGTAACGGAGATCGACATTACGTAACACGCCGCCACTCGTGTGCTCATTGGCAGCACTCCAGACAAGCAGTAGCGATGTGACCGTAACGCAGCGCGTTACATTACGCGTCAGCAGCGCAGAACATTGTCCACCGATAGATACGTCAAAACCGGCGCTTCCATCCGCCGGTTTCTCCAGCAGCGCAGCGATTTCATTCACCTTAGGATGCAACTTTAGTGAGGTACGCATCTTGATCCAATTGTCTGACATAACGACATCTCTTCGGGCCAATAATAACTAGACCAATACTGATGCTAGAGGCACTATTGATAGGAATGGATGGCAGGATCCGTGCGGGGTGCAGGAGGAAATACATCATCTAACTCTACTTGAGCCCCAAACTCTTTCAATGCACGAACCAACATCCTGCACATCTCTAAATCAGGCTTTCGGCGCTTATTTTCATAATGCCCAATAGCGCCCTGACTGCATCCAACTTTTTGGGCAAGAAGGGCTTGCGACACATTGATATTTTTTCTGATTTTCCTGAGGTGACACATTGAGAATCTCCTACAGTAAGAAGAGAGAAGCATATAATACAAATCGTACTTATTTCAGGCAAGAGGGTAATACATTTTGTGTGTTGTGACTATTAATACGCTCCGTAATAATCTGCGTATGAACTTTACATGGAATCAACTGGCGAAAGCCAGGATGAAGCAAATTGGCCTGACTCAAGAAAGGCTGGCAGAGGCTCTGGGTAAAACCCAAGGCGCGATTGGCCATTGGCTAAACGGACGTCGCGAGCCAAGTATTGAAGATATAGCTGCGATGATGAAAGTTTTGGGACTAAAGGAACTAGTTCTTAGCTCTAATGGGATGGTTATTTTCCCAGATGAATCCCTCATAAATGTATCAGATCGTTCTCCTCTCGGAGAGGTAAAAAGCTTTCCTGTTATAAGCTGGGTAAGCGCAGGTAATTGGTCGGAAGCTTGCGAACCCTATAACTTAGATGAAGTTCAGGAATGGACACAAACCACAGCTAAAGCAAGCCCAAATAGCTTTTGGCTTACCGTCAAAGGCGATTCAATGACTGCCACGACAGGGTTGAGCATACCTGAAGGGATGAAGATACTGGTAGATCCTGCTGTAGAAGTAACAAATGGAAGGCTGGTCGTTGCTAAGCTTGACTCTGAAAATGAAGCTACCTTCAAAAAGTACGTCGTTGACGCTGGACAGCAGTATCTCAAACCACTCAATCCCAGCTATCACATGATTCCCATTGATGATAAGTGCCGAATCATAGGTGTGGTTATCGAAGCGAAACTTGAGGGATTATGACCTCTGGGATGGGTGTGCCCCATACAACAACCGCACCGTATCTTCGCTAAGCTTTGCCCTCTCCCACTCCTTCCTCGCATCCTGTTCTCAAACACAACCAATACGTTTAGTATTTAGATTCAATTTTAGCACGATTTGTATTGACTCCATTTAATACAATTTGTATTTTTAATCTAGCTTTGACGATTTGCAAAGCAATCAAGCTCTTTAACAACGAGCGGGAAGCTCTACGGCAGGTGCCGAGAACGCACCGAACCTCAGGTTACTGAGTGCATTGTTGCGACTGTGCAGCCAGTAACTCAACGGGGGATGTATGGCAAATATCAGCTATGGCAGATCTGTTAAACCTGTGGTGAAAGACAACGCCAGAACACGCCGACATATGCGTCGCATGGTTGAGGCGATTGAGTGCCGCAAGATTGAAGAGATTCTGGCTGCAGAGCTGGGATGGGAACCACCAGCACGTAATACTGAACTCAGCCGGGCGGAAAATCATTGCAGGCGAGTAGTAAGCGATCGCGTCAGTATGGCTGTGGAGACGGAAACGGAGTATCACAAGCAAATTCAGGCGGCCGCTGCAAAGTACATTGAACACCGAATGAAGAGTAAATACCTGAAGGTCGCTAACGAAGCTGGACGTCAGATTCGAGCAGTACAGAGGCCATGCAAAAAACATACCGCTTATCTAATCTCTTTTACTCCAGCTTATGATCGGTGGGTAAAGTGAAGCTGATAAAGTTTTTTGGTTTAGTTGCCACAACAAGAACATATAGTACAGTGGGGCGTCTGATTGATTTGTCCTGGAATATGAGTTTAAGCGGTGCTCTAAGCAGGATGAGCCCCCAATATTAACTCGGCCCACCCAGACACTCTAATTAATGAACTGAATTAATGCTCGTTCTCGCTAAGATTCTTTACTACCTAGTGAGCAGAGAATTTAAAAAAGGTACCAAGAATGCCCTAAGCTTTGATTTACCGAGGGCATTGTTGGTACTTTGCAACTACTGCCTAACAGGTCGTGAACAAAAAACAATCACATCATAAACTTAAATTAAAATGAAGCTGTAAGACAGGTTTCCGGCAAAGTAAAAAGTCACGGAGAAAAAAACATTTTAACAACAACTAGTGAAAACCATTAAGCATCAGCCTCTCTGACTATATATATAGATAAAATTGAAATAATCGAACCTAACGCTGTACAAACCATAGGCAAAACATATTGCCAGTCTTCAGCACTTGAGCCCATATCACTATATTTATCGAAGAAGAAGAAAAACATTGCAGCTGTTGCACTAACGATTACAAGCCCCTGAAACTCAACAACTTTCCTGTAATCATTCATCCTTTGATTAATTGCTGGTATACTCGCAAACTGCAGCAACATCATAATTGTGATTAAAGAAACCCCAAAAAAATTATTAAGGCCGGGTGTATAAATAATGTCCACCCCCCATGCATAGCAGCAACCTATCAACAATGACAAAAGAAGTTCAGCCATATACATTCCTTTCAGAATTTTTTGGAAACGCCTTCCAAATATTTTGCAGCCATTGACATTAACTTAAATACCTAATGAGGCTAATTACCCTTATAGCATTTCTAAATTTTAAATCAAGTTAAGACTTCCAGTGGTTGGATTCCTGGAGCGGCGGGCGCAGTAATAGAAACCTATGAGTTGTGGCTAATCTTGTAGCAATTACCAAGAAGATAGCAGCCAGCTGAAGACAGTAAAACTAAAAAGGATTCACTTATCTAATAAGTTATAATCTTTTATTGCCATTAATGTCTATGGGCATACGTGCAAACACCTTCTTTCAAAGTCCCCAAAGAAAAAAATAAACCGAGTAGCATCCTGAACATGCCTTATCTGTAGCCTGACTCACTTAAACCCTAGCTATAACTTGCTAAAAAATAATAATAATATTTTTTTACGATAATAATAGCTGGTAAAAAAATAAACAGAAGACTGTTAACACTGCTTCGAGGGCTTGATATGATAAATCAGTATTTCAGCTATTAGTTGATAAAATTGATAACAGCCAGATTCCGCTTACAGCTTTCATACTTTTCTATCAGGTTATCAAGCTTAACAATGCGCTCGTTAGCTGCCATCATAAGTTGCTGCTGCTTCAATTGCTGAGACTGAACACCTATGAATTTGCCCAGAAACTCATTAGGTTGTTCTTTAACCGCATAGCCTGTTGAAAGCCACTAACGTCTCTTTTAGCCCCTACGGCACTTAACATTGCTCCCCCTATTTGTTTTCACTCTTGCTTTAGAGGTATTTAAATTTTATACCGACCTCGCTGTTGGTGTACTCGATAACCTCCTCGCCTGCTTTGGCTAAAAGCAAGCATGCATCGCCCACAGAGGCGGTTTTTTTACATCTAAATCCGGAGAGCACCATGGATAAAAACAAATCCTCACAAGTCCTGACTCAAAAAGAAATGCAGCGCCTCGCCCTTGTTCATGTGCAGGCGTATGTGGGTGCCTGCCACTGCCAGACCCGCAGTGATGTGCTTCTGGCGCTGGCGCACTGGCAGAACGTGGGCAATGAGGTCGCTGATTTCATCAGAACCACACGTATCGTCGTCGTCAATGAATATGGCGCCCATGAGTTTTGAGATGCCGTTGCGCTAACCCCGCCCGACAGGGCATTCATCTGACCCGGAGGTCACCATGCAAAACCGCGAAGTTGCCGAAAAAGTTATCGAGATCCTTTTCGATGTAACTGAAAAACTGTACGCATCAGTCGACATGACTGATACCTGCTCTCAGGAAGGAAAAATCAGCAAAGAAGAGGCCGATACTTATCGCACCACCGTATTGAACTCACTGGATGAACTGCTTCAGGCCGTCATCGGCCCGATTTACGAGACGCATCCAGATTTACGCCCTACCTGCTGCTGTTGCGGCGAGTCCCCGGAACACAAGGAAGGCCCACAGCAGTGAACATTTTACTGACAACCCTGAACCCAACCGCCCGCTGTGGCGGTTTTTTTATGCCTGAAGGAGACCCGGTATGGTTATTCAGCTCCATGATGGCCGGTACACCTTTACCGCCAGCGTATTAAACCGAAGCCGGCAGTTTGTCAGCTTCAGGGAAGGCATTGCCTGGGTGTTTGCGCAGAAGCTCGCCGCTGCCTGCGCCGCTGAGATGAGGCAGCTGTGATGTCCAAACCTCATGCACCCGACAGGATAACCCGGCGCGCACAACAGCAGATCAGGGAGTGGCGCGCAGGGCATATTCACGCCAGACGAACCTACCGTGACGGGTACCTGACACTGCGCGTTACGCCGCACTGGCGCCTGCTTTCACGAGACAACGGTCGGCACTGGGAGTTGCTCAGCCATGCCGACTACAACAACCAGATTTAATCCCCCAGCCTGACAGAGGAACATTTCCCATGATGCAGTCACACATCAGGGGCGATGCCGCTTTTGCTCGCCCTTTTAACGCCATCCGCAATATCGAGTTTGTACCGGAAAATATCATCACTGGCGCCAGCTTTTCATCCCAGCCGCCGCCGGCCCTTCCACCCCAGCCACCGCTGCCGCTGTTACAGATTGCCTTTGACCATGTTGTTGAAATTTTGCTTCAGGAGGGCAAGCCATGATCTGTCTCCCCCGCACAGGACGACGCCAGGAACAGCGAGACGCTGAGGCTGCAGAGGATGAAATGGAGGCGCTGTGGGAGGAGCTTGCATCGCTTTTTCCCGAAAAGCTCCATCAGTTTGCTTCCCCTTACCTGCCGTCAGGCATTGTCTGCACGCTTTACAGCAAAGACGCGGAGGAGGCTTACGCCCGGCTGGTGGACAGCCTGATCAATGCTGAGCTGAACGCCATCCGCCATCTGAAAGCCATGAGGTGGATGCCCTGACATGCTGCCTGCTCACGCCGGCCGAAGCGTTCAGGGCCGGCGTGGGTGATACAGAAAGGAGAAAAAAATGAAATCCCCTGCTTACGCCCAGCGCGTCAGTCAGTATTCCCTTATTGCTTCTGACGCAGCGCGGATTGAAAGAGAAAGAGACTACGCGCTTGCCGCAAAAATGTGGAAAAAAGCGGCCGGTTGCGCCTGCCGGGCAGTCAATCAGAACTGGGCAGAAAAACGTGCCGGTTTCTGTCAGACAATGGATGAACGGTTCCTGGCGGTTGCTTCAGAATGCGACGAGACTTCTCGTGCAAAAGAAGACGGCGATGAACGGCATCCCTGATGCAGGTACCCCCAGTCATCCTGGATGACGACACCACGTTACCGGTTTTGCCGGCCGCACCGGGCATACTCACCTGCCTGGCCGGCAGCCCGTAAGTCATTTCCCTCTCCTGCGCGACGACTGCTGGTCATAACAGACGCTCTCTGACGTCAGCCTCGCCATACGTCCGTGCCCGCGCAGGGTTCTGATTGAATTTGCCCGGAACGCCTCATGAACAATCATTCTGACCACCCCGGAAAGCGCCCGGTATTACGGGCGCTTGTCTGGATTTTTACTCTCTCTGCGATCGCCGGGGCCGGACTGACAGCAGGCTCGCTTGCCCTGTCCGCCCTGGTGATCGTTGTGGCTTATCTTGCCGGCATTCCCGGCTAACGCATTTTCAGGAGACGCCATGAAAATCATCTGTCAGCAGGACAGTAAACAGGCTTCTCTGATCCTGACGGCCTCATTGTTCCGCCTCCCGCGTCTGGTCCGCGTGGTCAGTGCCGCACTCAGCGTTGTTCCCGGTGCGATGGTGGAAACGACGGGGATGTTCCGTCTGCGTACGACAATTACTGGCCCGGCCTCCTTCATGAACGAGGCGCTGGCGGCAGCCCTCTCTGCGCTGTACTCCTCTTCACGATATACCGCATCCCGCTGAAGAAGAGAGTCAACGCCAGGCTCACCCAGCAGCTGAAGATGTTTCCGGCTGCGTCTGGTCGATCATGAACAGCCTGAGCAGGCTTAATCCCAGGAGAAAAATAATGGAACTTCGTGATGATTCACTTATTGACATGAAATTCATGGTGCGCGACTCTGGCTTTACCGATCGCTACTTCTACAAACAAATCCAGCAAGGCAAGCTGCCACCGCCCAGAAAATTTGGCCGCTCTTCCCGATGGGAATATAAAGAATATCAGCTCTGGAAGCAGTCATTTACCCGGAAATGACACGCGTCAGCAAGCCCGTTTTTTGTGGGCATAAATGCGGGCACAACATAATCCCCTCTCATAAAAACCCTTATTTATCATATTAGTTAAGAGAGAGTGTGATTCCTTCTTTCGCCATCGCATCCATATTTGGCGTGACGGCATCGCTGTTAATAAAACCCATAGCGTCATAGCGCTGATCGTCTACGAGGATATAGACGATATTAGGTTTTTCCTGCGCCCCCCAGGCATAATTCGCCGTGGTTGTCGCGGCCAGACAGGACATGCCGATCAGTGCAGCCAGTAAATTACGTTTCATTTTCTTCTCCTGTTTTCCCAGAAAAAACTTCTCTTCAGAAAAAGATGACGTTCGCAGAAATACCGAATTTCCACTGGTCATCTTTATTATCTGCAAACGCGACATTATCGAGCTGGTTGTCCAGCGCTTTTAGCCAGGTAGCATAAAAGCGAATTTCAGGCAGCAGCCCGAAGCTGCTTTTTTCAAAGCGGATCGTATGAAAGAAGGTTGTTTTAACGCCCGACTCGCTTAACGTCTTGCCGAATTGCTTACTCTTTTGATTGAAATATCCCAGTTCGACGCCGGTCTGGTTATTATTTTCCCAGATATAGGCGGGACGAAGAGCCGAGCGGAAAAAGGTCAGGTCCGAATGCGGCGCAAAGGTTTCGGGATCGACGATATCGCTGGCTTTCCCCAGCGCGATCGCATGGACAAGGCCGAAATGGTCGCCGATAAAATTTTCGCCTTGCGTCACGGCCCGATAGAGAAGGCCGCCGCTCTGCTCGCCAAAGTAGTTGTCGCTGTGGCCGAGATAGGGATTGGCGCCGTGCAGCCGGCTCATATTAGTCGCCATACCGTTGCTGGCCACCTGCAAAACCCGTTCGTTGAAGCCGCTATCCGCCTCGGTTTTTCTGAGCGCCGCGCCCGCCATAAAGGCATCTTTGAGCGTGAAGATTTCGCCCGCCGCCGCGCGTTTTTTCTGGCTGTCGGAAGCATTTGCTATCGCGTAATCACCCAGCAGGCCCAGTGTGATATCGGGCGTCAGCCTGATATCGTGGTAACGCATCTGGACGGTATTGGTGGCGACCGAAGTACTGCCGCTCAGGTCGGTTTTAAACACCTTGTAGTCATTGCGCCCGACAGCGAGATCGAGCGCGCCCGGCCCCATGCGCACATTCTGGATGCCTGCGCCGCCGCCCTCCGCGGTGTAGGCGTATTTCCAGTCAAACATCAAAATTTCTTTGGCCGGAAGCTGATTGCGCCCTACCCAGAACGTGGCTTCAGGATGGTCGGGAATCAGCCCCTTGGTTTCCAGATACATTTTGCCGAATGAGATATCGTTGCCGTCGGACTTAGCGAAGTTGTTATTGCTGCTGTCGAGGTCGATAGAGCCGTCCAGCAGCACTACTGCCTTCATAGAGACGCCGTCTTTGTTGTAAAAGCGCTGGGATAAAATAAGATCGTACCAGCCGTAAAACTCATTGCCGTACCGACCTAAAGCGCCCTGCGCCCAGTTGGGCCTTTCAAAGCTAATACCGGAGGCGCTCACGCCTTTGCCCAGCGTAACCGTGGCGTTGGTGGTGCCTTTCGCAGCGCTCTCCCAGCCGCCGCGGAAATAGCCTGCGAAATTGAAATCTTTGAGCTTGTCATTATCCGCCTCCAGCTTAGCCAGCCGCTCTTCAACGGCCTCGTAGTCCTGAAGCGCGGTGCTATTCGCCTCGGCGAGAAAAGGAAAAATAACAAGTAGTGATAAAGATAAAACCAGCCGTTTATAGTGCATTTTTGTTTTCCCCAGGATATGAAAATAAAAAAACCCGAGCGAGATATTCTTTTCAAATATCTCGCCCGGGTTTTGCCCGCATGATGCTGTCACAATCCCGTATCAATCACTGAGGCCGCTTTACTTTGTTGTATTAGATGAACCTATAATTATCTACTTCTGGCCGCCAGCGATAACCCGACAACGTAGTCGCGTGGTCTTTTATTAAAATCCATTATCAAAAAAAAAAAAACCCGATCCGCAGCCTACACCGCAGATTAGGTTTTGCCTGCCGCAACAGTTACAACCCTGCCTTTAAACAAAAACACATTATCATCGCTGCAGCTCTATGCAAGCGGCTTAATTAACCCTAATTAAAATTTGTGAGCAAATTAACGAAGAATTTGAAAGCTATTATTTTAATTACAATAAAAACCGCCATGTTAAAGAGTGGCGCAGGGGTATTAATGCCAACCTCTATTAAAAGAAATAGCTAACAGGCAAGACATAGCCCCGTCTGTTTATTGCCATAGTTCCTGTCGTATTACCTTTTCGCTGCTCCCCTTATAAGCCAGCGGGCCGCTCTCTTACGCGCCCCGCTGGCCGTTACGGTAAGCCGAAGGCGAAACGCCATGGATCTGCCTGAAACGGTTGCTGAAATGACTGGGCGAATGGAACCCGCAGCTGAAAGCGATGGTGGTCAGCGAAAGCGAGGCATCCGCCAGCATCTGTTGCGCACGCTGCATGCGACGTCGCATCACATACTGGTGCGGCGCTTCGCCCATCGAATGGCGAAACATGCGCGCGAAGTGAAACTCGCTTAGCGACGCTTCGTGACTCAGCTGCGCCAGCGTCAGCGGCCGATCGAGATGCGCGTCGATAAAGGCGATCAGGCGACGCAGCACCGCAGGCGCCAGGCCGCCGCGCGTCTGAGGCGCGCGCCAGCGCACGTCGCTGTAGCGCTGCAGCAGATGGGTCAGCAGCAGGGTTGAGGCGCTGCTCAGCATCAGCTGGTTTGCAGGCTGCTGCCAGTCGCAGCTGAGCAGAAAATGGCGATAGAGCTGAGTAATGCGATCGTCGCTGGCGAACACTTTTTCGTGCAGCTGAAGGTGCGCCGGGCTGCGATCCCACGTCTCCTCCGCCAGCTGGCGCAGATGCGCTTCGGAGCAGTAGAGATGGACGAACGAGAGATCGGAACGCAGATCCCAGGTTGACTCGACGCCGGCGGGCATCAGGCAGAAGCGATCCGGCCCACCACCGTTACGCCAGCCGTTCGGGGTTTTGTGCCAGGTATCGTAGCCGTCGGCAATATAGAGGCTGAGGGTGTGATGGTTGCTGAGATTGGTCATCCGATCGCCGCTGTTGAACCAGTGCGCCAGCTGCGTGCCGTCGCTAAGCCGGGCGTGGTGACGCAGCTGGGCTTTATGACGTTGCAGCATATCAAAAGTCTGGTAAGTCGGGGCATTCACGGGCGTTCTCCTGCTAACAGGCTTCCAGTGTATGAAGAGCCGCCTGAAGAGAACAGTCTTATCCGACGCGACGGATAAAAAAGCGCAAGAATTTGCAAGTGCGCCGCAAGCCGTTGCAAGCCGCCTGCCGCTTTCCCGGTAATACTGCGGCCTGACTTGAAGGAGGCATGCAATGAATCTCGCTTTATACCT
>Ga0157358_1000066_pt1 | contig 39448 bp, 32 predicted proteins | sample AttcapACBM2_FD_111484 | JGI IMG/M metagenome (GOLD analysis project Ga0157358, IMG submission 111484) | Fungus gardens microbial communities from leaf cutter ant in Botucatu, State of São Paulo, Brazil - Atta capiguara ACBM2 | ecosystem: Host-associated > Fungi > Mycelium > Unclassified ... | reverse complement strand
GCGTTGGGACACAAAGCCGGTTTGTATCGGCCAGAAACAGAAGTGGTTTCTTCTGCAACTCTTGTGCAATGACGCGGATATCAACATGCAAACCAGCAGCACGCCGGAGTTCGACGGCTGGCGCTGGGTGAGCTTCTGGTATCCTGTACGTCAGGTTGTCTCTTTTAAACGCGACGTTTATCGCCGGGTGATGAAGGAGTTCGCCAGCGTGGTGATGCCCCTGCAGGAGAATGCCGTACCGCGAAATACGCCTTATCGACGGAAGAGAGGGTAAGCCGCTCAGATATGCTTATACAGCTGCGCGAGATAGTGGAGAAAGTGGCAGGAGCGCCCCGGCTGACCGAGGCGCTCGACATTCTGGTCAGCGAAATCTGCCTGGCAATGGATACCGAAGTCTGTTCGGTCTACCTGGCCGATCACGACCGTCGCTGCTATTACCTGATGGCGACGCGCGGCCTGAAAAAGCCGCGCGGCCGCACCGTCGCGCTGGCTTTCGACGAAGGGATCGTCGGGCTGGTAGGGCGTCTGGCTGAACCTATCAACCTTGCCGATGCGCAAAGTCATCCCAGCTTCAAATATATTCCTTCCGTAAAAGAAGAGCGCTTCCGTTCTTTTCTCGGCGTGCCGGTTATCAGCCGCCGCCAGCTGCTGGGCGTACTGGTCGTTCAGCAGCGCGAGCACCGCCAGTTTGACGAGAGCGAAGAATCGTTTCTGGTGACGCTGGCTACGCAAATGGCCACTATTCTCTCTCAATCGCAGCTTAATACGCTGTTCGGACAGTACCGGCAAACCCGCGTGCGTGCCCTGGCCGCCGCGCCGGGCGTGGCGGTGGCCGCAGGCTGGGTAGAAAGCAACCAGCCGTCGCTGGATACCGTTTCGGCGGCCTCCACGCTGGATGCGGTGCGCGAGCGCGAAAGGCTGTCGCTGGCGATGGACGAGGCTTCCGGCGAGTTTCGCCGCTACAGCAAACGTTTCACCTCCAGCGTGCATAAAGAAAGCGCCGCCATTTTCGATCTCTATTCGCACCTGCTCAGCGACAACAGGCTGAAAAAAGATCTCTTTGCGGAGATCGACAACGGCTTCGTGGCGGAATGGGCGGTAAAGAAGGTCATTGAGAAGTTTGCCGCCCAGTTTGCCAGCCTGCAGGACAGCTATCTGCGTGAAAGGGCGGGCGATCTGCGCGCGCTGGGGCAGCGTTTGCTGTTTCACCTCGATGACACCATGCAGGGCACCAATACCTGGCCCGAACGCTTCGTGCTGGTGGCCGACGAGCTGACCGCCACGACGCTGGCCGAGCTGCCGCACGATCGCCTGGCAGGCGTGGTGGTCAGGGATGGCGCGGCCAACTCGCACGCGGCGATTATGGTGCGCGCGATGGGCATTCCGACCGTGATGGGCGCGGATATTCAGCCCGAGGCGCTCAACGGCAGGCTGCTGATCGTGGACGGCTATCGCGGCGAGCTGCTGGTGGATCCGGAACCGGTGCTGGTGCAGGAATATCAGCGGCTGATCAGCGAAGAAAACGAGCTGAGCAAGCTGGCGGAAGACGTGGTGGAGCGACCTGCGACGCTGAAGTCGGGCGAGCCGGTAAAAGTGATGCTCAACGCGGGCCTGAGCGCGGAGCATGAGCAGGCGCAGGGCGGTCGCGTGGATGGCGTCGGGCTTTACCGTACGGAAATCCCCTTTATGCTGCAAAACGGTTTCCCTTCCGAAGAGGAGCAGGTCGCGCAGTATCAGGGGATGCTGCAACTCTTCCTGGAAAAGCCGGTTACGCTGCGCACGCTGGATATCGGCGCTGACAAACAGCTGCCCTACATGCCGATAAGCGAGGAGAACCCTTGCCTGGGCTGGCGCGGTATCCGACTAACGCTGGATCAGCCGGAGATTTTTCTGGTCCAGGTACGCGCCATGCTGCGCGCTAACGTCGCCAGCGACAACCTCAGCATTCTGCTGCCGATGATCACCAGCATTGATGAAATCGACGAGGCGCTCAGGCTAATCGAACGAGCCGGAAAGGAAGTGGAAGAGATGCTGGGCTACCCGATTCCCAGGCCGCGCGTCGGCGTGATGATTGAGGTACCCTCGATGATCTTTATGATCGGCCACCTGGCAAAGCGGGTCGATTTTATCTCCGTCGGCACTAACGATCTGACGCAGTACCTGCTGGCCGTCGATCGCAACAATACGCGCGTCGCCAGCCTTTACGACAGCCTGCATCCGGCGATGCTGCGCGCGCTGAAAACCATTGCGGAAGAGGCGAAGCGGGCCAATATCGAACTCTGTCTGTGCGGCGAAATGGCGGGCGATTCCAGCTGCGTCGCCCTGCTGGTGGGGCTGGGCTATCACCATCTGAGCATGAACGGACGCAACGTCGCCAGGGTGAAATATCTTCTGCATCATATTGATTACGAAGAGGCGCAGAAGCTGGCGGAAGCGGGCCTGCAGGCGGAACAGGCAAATGAGGTGCGCCACCTGGTCGCCGCCTTTATGGAACGGCGCGGGCTGGGCGGTCTGATCCGCGGTGGTCGATAGTTCTCTTATTAAAGTTTACAAAGTTCCATCGGGCCGCCTTCGTGCGGCCTGTGCTATGATGCGCGCCTCTGCGCGGCGCCGCACGCGCGCTTTATTCATTCCGTCACCTGAAATCAGGGACTATTAATAATGGTGAAAGATGACTAACGGCTATCTGGCTTTCCCCCAATTTGATCCGGTAATTTTCTCCGTCGGGCCGATCGCCCTGCACTGGTATGGCCTGATGTATCTGGTCGGCTTTATCTTTGCCATGTGGCTGGCCGTACGCCGCGCCAACAAGCCGGGCAGCGGCTGGAAAAAAGAAGAGGTTGAGAATCTGCTCTATGCGGGGTTCCTCGGCGTCTTCCTGGGCGGCCGCATCGGCTACGTGCTGTTTTATAATATGCCGCTGTTTCTGGATAATCCGCTCTATCTGTTCAAGGTCTGGGATGGCGGCATGTCGTTCCACGGCGGCCTGCTGGGCGTTATCTGCGTGATGCTGTGGTTCGCCCACCGTACCAAACGCAACTTTTTCCAGGTGGCGGATTTTATCGCGCCGCTGATCCCTTTCGGGCTGGGCGCCGGCCGTCTGGGCAACTTTATCAATGGTGAACTCTGGGGACGCGTAGCGCCCGATCTGCCATGGGCGATGCTGTTTCCCGGCTCGCGCGGCGAAGACGTAGCGCTGGCCGCCACCCATCCTGAATGGCAGTCGCTGCTGGCTACTTACGGCGTGCTGCCGCGCCATCCTTCTCAGCTCTATGAACTGCTGCTGGAAGGCGTGGTGCTGTTTATCATTTTGAACGTTTTTATCCGTAAAAATCGTCCGATGGGCGCGGTATCAGGCTTGTTCCTGATCGGCTACGGCGTATTCCGCTTTATCGTGGAGTATTTCCGTCAGCCAGACGCCCAGCTGGGCCTGTTCGACAATTTTATCAGCATGGGGCAAATCCTTTCGACGCCGATGATTATCGCCGGCGCGATTATGATGATTTGGGCGTATCGCCGCCGTACCGTGCAACACGTTCGTGAGGAAAAATGAAACAGTATCTGGAATTAATGCAGAAAGTGCTCAACGAGGGCACGCCGAAAAATGACCGTACCGGTACCGGCACGCTGTCGATTTTTGGTCATCAGATGCGTTTCAACCTGCAGGAAGGCTTTCCGCTGGTGACCACCAAGAAGTGCCATTTGCGTTCGATTATCCATGAGCTGCTGTGGTTTCTGAAGGGCGACACCAATATCGCCTATCTGAAAGAAAATAAAGTGACCATCTGGGACGAGTGGGCCGATAAAAACGGCGACCTTGGCCCGGTATACGGCAAGCAATGGCGCAGCTGGGGCGCGCCGGACGGCCGCCAGATTGATCAGCTGGCAAAAGTGATGGAGCAGCTGAAAAACGATCCGGACTCGCGCCGCATCATCGTCTCCGCGTGGAACGTGGGCGAGCTTGACGAGATGGCGCTGGCGCCGTGCCATGCCTTCTTCCAGTTCTACGTGGCGGACGGCAAGCTTTCCTGCCAGCTCTATCAGCGCTCTTGCGATGTGTTCCTTGGCCTGCCGTTTAATATCGCCAGCTATGCGCTGCTGGTGCATATGGTGGCGCAGCAGTGCGATCTGGAACCGGGCGACTTTGTCTGGACGGGCGGCGACACGCACCTCTACAGCAACCATCTGGAGCAGGCGAATCTGCAGCTGACCCGCGAGCCGCGTGAGATGCCGAAGCTGGTGATCAAACGTAAACCCGCTTCGCTGTTTGATTATCGTTTTGAAGATTTCGATATCGAAGGTTACGATCCGCATCCTGCCATTAAGGCGCCGGTCGCCATCTGACCGACTAAGGGAGCGAGCTTTCGCTCCCTTTTTTACGACCCGACAAAGCTGCTGCCGTTCTCTCTGCTGTACTAAATTTAAGTATCCCCGTGTTGCCACCGTTATTTCTGCCTTTTTCTTTCCTGCCCGGAGCTTAAGCGCCGCTATCTTGCCGCTGCCGTTCTCTTAACCGCTTTCTTTTCTGCCCGGAGCTTAAGCGCCCACCTGTCTGAACTTTATTTTTGCCGACAGGATGGCGCGGTAAAACCGCAGCGGAAAAGGTTGTTTTTCCAATACAGGCCGCAAAAAAACAGGTAATGAAACATCCAAAGCGTAAACGGCCGGAAAGCCGCTCGCATGATGGCTTTTTGTGGCTGGCAACTTTGCTCGCCAACGGCACAATAGAGCACATGAACAGAGCAGGCTTTACCTTACCGGAATTGCTGATCGTCATGACTATCGCCAGCATGCTGATGGCCGGCGCGGTCGGTGGCTGGCAGCAGTGGCAGCAGACGCAGCGGCTAAACGCGAGCGCGCGGCAAATCCAGCATTTTTTACTGCGGCTGCGCAGCGAGACAAACTGGCATAACCGGCAGGCGCTGCTGTGGAAAACGGATGGCGCTTCGTGGTGCCTGGGCAGCGGCCCGGTGCAGGCGTCCTGCCATGGCCGCCAGCGCCGAACGTTAACTGCGCCCTGGCCTGCGATAAAAATAGCCTCGCTCACGGAGGGGATGGGATTTTATGGCCGCCGCAACGTGGCCAAACCGGGCCGGATCGTGATCGTCGGCGCGGCGGGCGAACGTCATATTATCCTGTCGTCGAGGGCAAGGGTGCGCATTTGTCAGGATGCCTGTCCGTGAAGCGCGGTGGTTTTACCCTGCCGGAAATGTTAGTGGCGTTGGCGATTAGCGGCGTACTGATGCTGGGCGCGGCAAAATTTCTGCCGCTGTTGCAGATCGGCAATCTGCGGATCCTGCTGACCTTTCAGCTTCACGAAGAGCTACAGCTGATGATGAGCACGCTGGAAAAAAGCGTGCGGCGCGCGGGCTACTGTCACGGCAAATGCCAGGGCGAAGGGCTGCAGACGATCGGCGAAAAAAACGCATGCCTGCTGGTGCGCTGGGACGAGAACAGCAACGGCCGCTGGGAAGGGCCGGGCAATGACAACAGCGACTACTATGGCTTCCGGCTGCGCGACGGCAATCTGGAGGCGCAGCGCGGCGTACAGAGCTGCGACAGCGGCGGATGGGAAAAAATGAACGACCCGGACAGCATAGTAATCAGCGATTTTCGCGTGCTTAAGCAGGCGAGACAGATCCGACTGCTGCTTGGCGGCTATGCCAGACGTTTTCCGCAGCTGCCGCTAACCGTCGAGCGCTGGATCACGGCGGAAAACTTGTGAATACGCAGCAGGGAAGCGGTGCGCTGCTGATGGCGATCCTGCTGTTGCTGATGTCGACGGCGCTGCTCAACGCCACCCGACAGCAGCTGGATGCATCGTTAAGCCTTGTGGCGGACGAGCGGCTTTATCTGCGGCAGGCCAGCCTGGCCGCTTCGGCGCTGGAGGCGGGGAAAAGGGAAAAATGGGCGTCGACGGTGGTTTGGCGCTGCCTTACGGCACGGCAGCAGCCTGACTGGCGGGCCTGTTTTAAAGTGACAACGAAAGGCGAAGCCTTATTACGTGGTGACGGCGGCAAAGACACTATCGCCTTTTATCAATGGGTAACCCACGATGAACAAAATGGCCGCGTACATCCACAGCCGCACGGCTGGCTTGATTTTTGTCCGTTGGCGCAGGAAGAAGACTGCCTGCCGGACAGGGAAACCGCAGGGCTTTAGCCTGCCGGAAACGCTGGTGGCGCTGCTGCTGTTTAGCCTGAGCTCGCTGGCGCTGGTTCAGTATCAGCTGGCGCTGGGAAGAAGCTTTCAGCTGCAGCTACAGCAGCGGGAAGCGGTCAGGCTGGCCCGGCAGCGGTTCGAAGGCTATCAGGCGCCCGGCTGGCAGACGATGCTGGAACAGCAAACGCTGACCGAAGGCTGCATGCTGTTAACGGCGCGGGTTATCAGTCCTGCCGGGGCTAAAGCTGCATTATCGCAGCTGAGCTGTAAAAGCGAAGACCAACAGGAAAGTGCAGAGCTGCACAGGTAGTTTATGCTGTCGTCGTTTTGAAAAAGCCTGAAAGCAGCCAGCGGCCGATTATCTCTTTATGAGAGATAACAGCCGGAAATCTTTTTTCTGCTGCCACAGAAAAAAACAAGCTGGCAAAATAGCGAAGGTTCGGGACGTAACTATCCATTACTTTCCCTGTCATAATATTTTTGTTTTTATCAAGTGACTTTGCTTTTCAGGCAGTTTTGAAAGTTTTTATAAAAATATCTTTTCCCGTGTCAGTATTAACACAGAACGGCAGCGGCTTTTTGTATTAAGGAGGTATACCAGGACGGTTAACTATCCCGACTGAATCTGCCTGGCAATTAATGCAGTCAGTAACAGGCTCTTTTAATAAACCTTCACGGATGAAACAAGATGAAAATAGCAACGAAACTTTTACTCTCCCTCTCTTTATCCGCGGTATTTCTTCCCCCGGCGGGCGCAGATGCCGTCAAAGATGTGACCGTGGATTATCGACACGGCTACCGCCTGCGCGACCGCACCCACTACGATAAGCTGGCGCTGGGTGCCAGCCTGCCTGATAATTACGTTTTTAGCGTCGAAACCAAATTTAAAACCGGCGGCCCGGACCCGAAAGATAAATATTATAACGACATAGTTTTGAACGTAGTCGAAATGACGCTGATGAAAAACTTTTTTTATGGCGACTGGACTTTTACCCCTTTTATTCAGCCAGAGTTCAGTTCGGTGAGAACGGAATGGAAATTTGGCGTCGTGCCTTGGTATAAAATTAATGACAGCTGGTCTGTTGGCGGCATGTATCGCCTGGAGCTAAGCGACTATGCGCATGACGGCCAGTGTGGTGAAGCCGGTCACGACTATTGCAGCCTGGACAAGCACCGTACCGTTAACCGCTTTGATGCCTATTTCCGCTACCGCTGGAAAGATTTAACCACCACCTATAAATACATTTATATGCACGGTGACGATTTACTGTTCGCCAATAAGAAAAATAACTACGAGCAGGAGCTACAGTTTGATTATGTAGTTGGCGCGAACAGAGAGTGGCGGCCTTATGTCACCTTCGCCGATATCGGCCGCAGCGCTTATTCCAGCGAGCGCCAGCTCCGCTTAAGGCTGGGCGTCGCCTATACCTTTAAATAAATTTTGGCTACATAAACGGTAAACGGCCTGACAGCCGCATTTGCAACAGCCTCCGGACGGGGTAGAGTGTGCACGCAGAGCGCAACACCGTACCAGGAGCAGGCATGTTTACCGTTTATCACTCGAATCAGCTGGATCTTTTAAAAACGCTGGCGGCTTTTCATATTGAAAACCAGCCGCTGCGCGATCCTTTCCAGTCCGAAGTGGTGCTGGTGCAGAGTCCCGGTATGGCGCAGTGGCTGCAAATGTCGCTGGCCGAGCAGTTCGGCATTGCGGCTAATATTGCCTTTCCGCTGCCCGCGTCCTTTATCTGGGATATGTTTGTCCGCGTTCTGCCGGGCATTCCTAAAGAGAGCGCCTTCAGCAAAGCCAGCATGAGCTGGAAGCTGATGACTATCCTGCCGAAGCTGCTGTCGCGGCCGGAATTCGTTATGCTGAGCCACTACCTTTCCGATGATGAAGACAAGCGCAAATTGTTTCAGCTCGCGTCGCGTGTGGCCGATCTTTACGACCAGTATCTGGTTTACCGCTCGGAGTGGCTTAACAGCTGGGAAAAAGGGCAGCAGATCGAAGGGCTGGGCGAAGCGCAGCAGTGGCAGGCGCCGCTGTGGGCGGAGCTGGTTGCCTGGAACCGCGAGCTGGGCCATCCGGAATGGCACCGCGCCAATCTTTACGCGCGGTTTATCGCCACGCTGGAACAAAGCAGTACCCGGCCGCCAAATCTGCCGGATCGCGTATTTATCTGCGGCATCTCCGCGCTGCCGCCGGTGTACCTCCAGGCGCTTCAGGCGCTCGGCAAGCATATCGATATCCACCTGCTGTTTACCAACCCGTGCCGCCATTATTGGGGTGACATTCAGGATTACGCTTTTCTGGCTAAGCTGCAAAGCCGCCGCCGCGAGCACTACAAACAGCAGCGGGAAAGCGCGCTGTTTCGTGAAGAAGACGCCGCCAGCCTGTTTAACGAGGCGGGCGAGCAGCAGCTGAGCAATCCGCTGCTGGCCTCCTGGGGCAAGCTGGGGCGCGACAACCTGTTTTTGCTGGCGCAGATGGAGTGTCGGGAAATCGACGCCTTTGTCGATATTGAACCGACCACGCTGCTGCAAACGCTACAGCACGATCTGCTGGAGCTGGAAGACAATGCCGTGATCGGCCTGAAGCGGGAAGAGTGGGAATCCAGCCTGGGCAAGCGGGTGCTGGATCCCGACGACCAGTCGGTGACTTTTCACCTCTGCCACAGCCCGCAGCGCGAGGTGGAAGTGTTGCAGGACAGGCTATTGGCGATTATGGCGGAAGATCCGCAGCTTTCGCCGCGCGACATTATCGTGATGGTGGCGGATATCGACGCCTACACGCCGTTTATCCAGGCGGTTTTCGGCAATGCGCCTGCGGAACGCTGGCTGCCTTTTTCCATCTCCGACCGTCGCGCCAGCCAGGCGCATCCTGCTTTGCAGGCCTTTATTGCGCTGCTGAGCCTGCCGGACAGCCGCTTTACCTCCGAAAGCGTACTGGCGCTGTTGGAAGTGCCGGCGGTTGCCAGCCGTTTCTCTGTTGATGAAGAAGGACTGCGGCGGCTGCGGCACTGGGTTGGCGAGTGCGGCATTCGTTGGGGGCTGGATGACGACACGGTGCGCGAGCTGGATCTGCCGCCAACCGGACAGCATACCTGGCAGTTCGGCCTGACGAGAATGCTATTGGGCTACGCCATGCACAGCGATATCGGCCACTGGCAGGGCGTGCTGCCCTATGATGAATCCAGCGGCCTGATTGCCGAGCTGGTGGGGCACCTGGCCGAACTGTTAATGCAGCTGCGTCGCTGGCGCGAGCGGCTGAGCGAGCCAAGAGCGCTGGAGGCGTGGCTACCGCTCTGTCGCGAGCTGCTTGGCGATTTCTTTGAAGGCGATGCCGAGGCGGAAGCGGCGCTGGCGCTGATTGAAGAGCAGTGGCAGCAGGCCATCAGCTACGGTATTCAGGCCGAATATCAGCAGGCTATCCCGCTGTCGCTGCTGCGCGACGAACTGCGCGCCAGGCTGGATCAGGAGCGGATCAGCCAGCGCTTTCTTGCGGGCCCGGTTAACTTCTGTACGCTGATGCCGATGCGATCCATTCCCTTTAAGGTGGTTTGCCTGCTGGGCATGAACGACGGCGTCTACCCGCGCACGCTGCCGCCGCCGGGTTTCGATCTGATGAGCCAGCAGCCGAAAAAAGGCGACCGTAGCCGTCGCGACGACGACCGCTATCTGTTTCTGGAAGCCATTAACTCCGCTCAGCATCAGCTCTATATCAGCTATATCGGCCGCACCATACAGGACAATTCGGAACGATTCCCTTCGGTGCTGGTCAGCGAGCTGGTGGATTATATCGGGCAAAGCTTCTGTCTGCCGGAAGACCGTCAGAGCGATGTGGATACCAGCGCGGCGCGGGTTATCGCGCATCTGCATCACCTACACAGCAGGATGCCGTTTGCGGCGGAAAACTTTCTGCCGCAGGCGCGTTATCAGAGCTATGCGGCGGAGTGGCTACCGGCAGCGAAGGCGAGCGGCGTGCCGCATCCGCCATTTATGCAGCCGCTGCCGGAGGAAAATATTGCCGAGCTTAACTTCGACCAGCTGCTGCGTTTCTGGCGTCATCCGGTACGCGCCTTTTTCAGCCTGCGGTTGGGCGTCAGCTTCAGCGCGGAAGACATGGAACTGCCGGATGCGGAACCTTTTATTCTGGATAACCTCAGCCGTTACCAGCTCAATACCCAGCTGCTGAATACCCTGATTGAAGGCCAGCCGGGCGAACCGCTGTTCGATCGTCATCGCGCGGCGGGCAATCTGCCGTATGGCGCCTGGGGCGAACTGTTCTGGCAGGATCAGCTGGCGGATATGGCCGAACTGGCCGGCGTGGTGCGCGAGCAGCGCAAGGATGCCGTCAGCCAGGAAATCAATCTTCAGGTTGGCGGGCTTCAGCTGAGCGGCTGGCTGCCTGCCGTACAGGACGATGGCCTGCTGCGCTGGCGGCCAGGCCACCTTAACTTTACCGACGGGCTGGCGCTGTGGCTGGAACATCTGGTCTACTGCGTGCTGGGCGGCAGCGGCGCCAGCCGCATGTACGGACGTAAAGAGAGCCGCTGGTGGTTCCCGCCGCTCTCCGACATTGAGGCCAGCGGCTGGCTTGAACGCTATATCGAAGGCTATAAAGCAGGCATGTGCGCGCCGCTGCTGCTGCTGCCCAAAACCGGCGGTGCCTGGCTGGAGGCCTGCTATGACGAAAAGGCGGCGGCGGTCTCTTACGATGAGGCGACGCAGGCAAAAGCGCGCAATAAGCTGCTGCAGGCCTGGCAGGGCAATATGCAAATAGAAGGCGAGGGCAGCGATCCCTATCTGGCCCGGCTGTTCCGCACGCTGGATGAAGCAACGCTACAGCAAATCACGCACAACGCCGAAGTCTGGCTGCTGCCGCTGCTGCGGATGAATGACATTAACTGAGACATCCTGTAGTGTTACTTTATAACCCCATTTCGCTTTTTTTCTGTCCGCTCTTAGCCAGCGGAGTCTTTAGGGTCGTCGTTTAGCTGTCGCCGCTTCGGGGGCGCAGAAAGCACGTTAGATTGTCGAGGAGTTTGAATGCGTCGTTATGCAGTCTGGTTCACCACGCTGTTTCTGCTTTTTACCTTCTGGAGTCCGCTGAGCCAGGCACAGTCAGGCTGGCAGCCGATCCCTGAAGCTATCCGCAAAAGTGAAAAAGATCCGCGCCAGTATCAGGCGATCAAACTCGACAACGGCATGACGGTACTGCTGGTTTCCGATCCGCAGGCGACAAAATCCCTGTCGGCGCTGACGCTGCCCATCGGCTCGCTGGACAACCCGCGTAACCAGCAGGGTCTGGCGCACTATCTTGAGCATATGCTGCTGATGGGGTCAAAACGCTATCCGCAGCCGGATAATCTGGCGGAGTTCCTGAAAAAGCACGGCGGCAGCCACAATGCCAGCACGGCGTCCTACCGCACGGCTTTCTACCTGGAAGTGGAAAACGATGCGCTGGCCCCGGCGGTGGATCGGCTGGCGGATGCCATCGCCGAGCCGCTGCTGGATCCGGTTAATGCCGATCGCGAGCGCCATGCGGTGAATGCGGAGCTGACGATGGCGCGCTCGCGCGACGGCTTGCGCATGGCGCAGGTCGGCGCGGAAACGCTGAATCCTGACCATCCCAGCTCGCTTTTTTCCGGCGGCAACCTGGACACGCTGAAAGACAAACCGGACAGCAAGCTGCACGATGCGCTGAAGGATTTTTATCAGCGCTACTATTCGGCCAACCTGATGAAAGCGGTGATTTACAGCAATAAGCCGCTGGCGGAACTGCAAAAAATCGCGGCCACTACCTTTGGCAGAGTGGCGAACCACAATGCCGCAGTGCCTGCGATTACCGTGCCGGTGGTGACGGACCAGCAGAAAGGCATTGTGATCCACTACGTGCCGGCCCAGCCGCGCAAGCAGGTCAGGATCGAGTTTCGCATCGACAATAACAGCGACCAGTTTCGCAGCAAGACCGATACGTTAATCGCCTATCTGATCGGCAATCGCAGCAAAAATACGCTTTCCGACTGGCTGCAAAGCCAGGGCCTGGCCGATTCTATTGATGCCGGCGCCGATCCGGTTATCGATCGCAACGGCGGCGTCTTTTCCATCTCTATTTCGCTGACCGATCGGGGGCAGGCAAACCGCGATCGGGTGGTGGCCGCCGTGTTCAGCTATCTGAACAAGCTGCGTAACGAAGGCATCGACAAACGCTATTTTGATGAAATGGCGCACGTGCTGGATCTGGACTTCCGCTATCCGTCGATCACGCGTGACATGGACTATATCGAATGGCTGGTGGATACCATGCTGCGCGTGCCGGTTACCGACACGCTGGTCGCGTCCTATATCGCCGATCGCTACGATCCGCAGGCGATTAAAGCGCGTCTGGACGGCATGACGCCGCAGAACGCCCGGATCTGGTTTATCAGCCCGAACGAGCCGCACAATAAGACCGCCTATTTCGTTAATGCGCCTTATCAGGTCGATCGCATCACGCCGGAGCGTTTTGCCGCCTGGCAGAAGGAAAGCGCGGCTATTTCGCTGGATTTGCCCGTGCTGAATCCCTATATCCCGTCTGATTTCACGCTGATTAAACCGGCGCAGCAGGTTGACCGTCCGCAGACGCTGGTTAACCAGCCGGGCCTGCGCGTGTTTTATATGCCAAGCCGCTTTTACGCGGACGATCCCAAAGCCAACATCACGCTGGCGCTGCGGAATAAAGAGGCGATGAGTACCGCCAAAAATCAGGTACTGTTCGGCATGAATGACTACCTGGCAGGCCAGGCGCTGGACGAGCTGAACTCGCAGGCTTCGGTTGGCGGCATCAGCTTCTCCACCAGCGAAAACGACGGCGTAACCTTTAACGCCAGCGGCTTTACTCAGCACCTGCCGGAGCTGATGCAGACGCTGCTGAAACAGTACGCCAGCTATCAGCCAACGCAGCAGCAGCTGGATCAGGCGAAGTCCTGGTATCTGGAGCGTCTGGACGCCGCCGAAAAAGGGAAGGCCTTCGAGCTGGCTATTCAGCCCACGCAAATGCTGTCGCAGCTGCCCTATACCCAACGCAGCGAGCGCCGTAAGCTGGTGGCCGGTATTACGCTGGCCGATCTGAAGAATTACCGCAGTATGCTGTTGGAAAAAGCGACGCCGGAGCTGATGGTGGTCGGCAATATGACGCCGGAAAGCGTCAAGGCGCTGGCGACCACGCTGAAAGCGCAGCTTAACTGCGAAGGGCAGAGCAGCTGGCACAGCGATTATCTGACGGTGGATAAAACGGCAAACGCCAATTTACAACAGGCCGGCAGCAGCACTGATTCCGCGCTGGCCGCGCTGTACGTGCCGCTCGGCTATGAAGAGTTCGACAGCATCGCCAGCAGCGCCATGCTCAGCCAGATTGTGCAGCCGTGGTTCTATAACCAGCTGCGTACTGAGGAGCAGCTTGGCTATGCGGTATTCGCCTTCCAGATGCCGGTTGGTCGCCAGTGGGGCATCGGCTTCCTGCTGCAAAGCAACGTTAAGCAGCCCGCTTATCTGCTGCAGCGCTTTGAGGCGTTCTATCCGACGGCGGAAAAGCGCCTGCGCGAGATGAGCAAAGAGGATTTCGCCCAGTATCAGGCGGCAATGATCAACGAGCTGAAGCAGCGTCCGCAAACGCTGGATGAAGAAGCGGGCCGCTACAGTAAAGATTTCAACCGGCAGAACTACCGCTTCGACACCCGTGAAAAAGTGGTTGCCCGTATTCAGGCGCTGACGCCAGAGAAGCTGGCGGCCTTTTTCCACGATGCGGTCAGCAAACCGCAGGGCCTGACGCTGCTGTCGCAGATCTCCGGCAGCCAGCACGACAAGGCCGACTATGCGAAGCCGGCGGGCTTTACCACCTGGCAGGAAGTGTCGAAGCTACAGCAATCTTTTCCGGTGCACAGCGATAAATGAAGGTCCAGCGTCTCGATCCCCTGACGCTGCCGCTGAAAGGCGAAAGGCTGATAGAAGCCTCGGCGGGCACGGGGAAAACCTTTACCATCGGCCTGCTCTACCTGCGTCTGCTGCTGGGGCTGGGCGGCGAAGCGTCGTTCGGGCGGCCGCTGTCGGTTGAAGAGATCCTGGTGGTGACCTTTACCGAAGCGGCCACCGCAGAGCTGCGCGGCCGCATCCGTGAAAACATCCACCGGCTGCGTATCGCCTGCGTGCGCGGATATACGGCTGACGGCGTGCTGGCCCAGCTGCTGACGGAAATCGACGACCTGCCGCAGGCGGCCGCGCAGCTGCTGGCCGCAGAACGGCAGATGGACGACGCCGGGATTTTTACCATCCACGGCTTCTGCCAGCGCATGCTGAACCTGAACGCCTTTGAGTCAGGCATGCTGTTTGAGCAGCAGCTGATTGAGGATGAGTTTCCGCTGCGCCGTCAGGCCGCCGCCGACTTCTGGCGCCGCTACTGCTATCCGCTGCCGCTGCCGATAGCGCGGGTAATGACCCAGATGTGGCAGGGGCCGGAGCAGCTGCTGACCACGCTGCTGCCCTGGCTGAACGGTGAAGCGCCGGTGCTGAAATATCCGCTTGATTTGCAGGAAACCTTTAGCGAACGTCACGACAAAATTATCGCGCAGATCGACGGCCTGAAAGCGGCCTGGCTGGCGGCCGGTAATTTGCACGATCTGATCGCGCAATCGGGCGTGGATAAGCGAAGCTACAGCAGTAAGCACTTACCTAACTGGCTGGACAAGCTGAACCAGTGGGCGATGGCGGAGACGCTGGACTATCTGTTTCCCAAAGAGCTGGAACGCTTTGGCCAGCGCGTGCTGCATGAAAAAACCAAAAAGGGCGAGCCGCCGCAGCATCCGCTGTTCGAAGAGATCGACCGTTTTCTGGCCGAGCCGCTGTCGCTGCGCGATTTAGTGATCGCCACCGCGCTGGAGGAAATCCGCCAGGCAACCCAGAAAGAGAAGCGCCAGAACGCGCTGCTGGGGTTTGACGATTTGCTACAGCGCCTCGACAGCGCGCTGCGGCAGCCGGGCGGCGAGGCGCTGGCGCAGGCGATCAGAATCCGCTATCCGGTCGCGCTGATTGATGAATTTCAGGATACCGACCCGCAGCAGTACCGTATTTTCCGCGGTATCTACGGCCAGCAGCCCGACAACGCGCTGCTGCTGATTGGCGATCCCAAACAGGCGATTTACGCTTTTCGCGGCGCGGATATTTTTACCTATATGAAAGCGCGTGGGGAAGTCAGCGCTCACTACACGCTGGAAACTAACTGGCGCTCGTCGCCGATGATGGTTAACAGCGTTAACCAGCTCTTTTCCCGCATGCAGGATCCCTTTCTGTTCAGCGAAATTCCCTTTATTCGCGTTGAGCCAGCCGCGCCCAACGCCGCGCTGAGCTTTACCGTTGAGGGCAAGGAGCAGCCCGCGCTGCGCTTCTGGCTACAGCCGGGTGAAGGCGTGGGCGTGACGGAATATCAGCAGTTTATGGCGCGCCAGTGCGCGGCGGATATCTGCCGCTGGCTAAGCGCGGGTCAGCAAGGCACGGCGCAGATCGGCAAGGGCGACGAGCTGCGGCCGGTGCAGGCTTCGGACGTCACCGTGCTGGTGCGCAGCCGCAGCGAAGCCGCGCTGGTACGGGAAGCGCTCAACGCCCTGAATATTCCTTCGGTCTACCTTTCCAACCGCGACAGCGTGTTCGCCACCCAGGAAGCGCGTGAAATGCTGTGGCTGCTTCAGGCGGTGCTGGCGCCGGAGCAGGAACGCATTCTGCGCAGCGCGCTCGCTACCAGCATCTTCGGGCTGGATGCGCCGACCTTGCAGGATCTGAGCGAGGACGAGCGCAAATGGGATGCGCTGGTGGATGAGTTCGACCACTATCGTCAGCGCTGGCTGAAGCGGGGCGTGCTGCCGATGCTGCGCGAGCTGATGGTCAACCGGCAGATTGCGGAAAACCTGCTGGCTTCGGAAAGCGGCGAGCGCCGCCTGACCGATCTGCTGCATCTGGGCGAGCTGTTGCAGGAAGCTTCCGCGTCGCTCGACAGCGAGCACGCATTGGTGCGCTGGCTGGCGCAGGAAGTGGCGCAGCCCAACGGGCAGTCGGCCAGTCAGCAGCTGCGGCTGGAGAGCGATCTCCACCTGGTGCAGATCGTCACTATCCATAAATCGAAAGGTCTGCAATATCCGCTGGTGTGGCTGCCGTTTGTTGCCAACTATCGCGAAGCGGCCACGGGCATCTATCACGATCGACAGAATTATCAGGCGCTGCTGGATCTGCGCGAGGACGAGGAAAGCCTTGAGCTGGCCGAACAGGAGCGGCTGGCCGAGGATCTGCGCCTGCTCTATGTGGCGCTGACGCGCTCCGTTCATCACTGTAGCGTGGGCGTTGCGCCGCTGATCAAAGGCAACCGTAAAAAAGAAGGCAACAGCGATCTGCACCGCAGCGCGCTGGGCTGGCTGTTGCAGCAGGGCGAACCGGCTGACGCCACCGCGCTACGCGAGCAGCTGCTTACAATGCAAAACGAGGCGGTAGAAACCGTGCTGGCGGAGACGCCGGAAAGCGCTCCCTGGCAGCCGCAGCGGCACGCCTTACACGCGCTCAGCAGCAAAGCGATGGCGCGCAAGCTGCGCGACGAGTGGCGGGTGACCAGCTATTCCGGGCTACAGCAGCACGGCCATTCCGTCACGCTGGATCTGCTGCCGCGCCTGGACGTTGACGCGGCGGGCGAGGCGCAAAGCCAGCAGGCTGCGCAATTGACGCCGCATACTTTTCCTCGCGGCGCGGCGCCGGGCACTTTTCTGCACGGCCTGTTTGAAAACCTCGACTTTACCCAGCCGGTGGATGAAGCCTGGCTGAGCGAACAGCTTGCCGGACAGGGGCACGACCTTGCCTGGCTGCCGGTGATGAAACAGTGGCTGGAAAACGTGCTGACCACGCCGCTGAATGAAACCGGCGTCAGCCTGAGCCAGCTACCGGCGGAAAGCCGTCAGGTGGAGCTGCAATTTTATCTGCCCATCAAACAAATGCTGATGGCGGAAAAGCTGGATCGGCTGGTGCGCCATTACGATCCGCTGTCGGCCGGCTGCCCGCCGCTTAACTTTCAGCAGGTGCAGGGAATGCTGAAAGGTTTTATCGATCTGGTGTTTTGCTGGCAGGGAAAATATTATCTGCTGGATTATAAATCCAACTGGCTGGGCGAGTCGGGCGAGCACTACACGCCGGAAGCGATGGCGGAAGCGATGCGCGCGCACCGTTACGATCTGCAATATCAGCTTTATACGCTGGCGCTGCATCGCTATTTGCGTCATCGTCTGGCTGACTACGATTATCAGCGCCACTTCGGCGGCGTTATCTATCTTTTCCTGCGCGGCGTGGACGGTACGGCGCGTGAAAACGGCATCTTCCGCACCTGCCCGGAAGCGGCTTTTGTGCAGTCGCTCGACGCGCTGTTTGCCGGGGAATTTCAGGAGGAACTATGGCCATAGCGCAACTGCTGCTCTCCGCCTGTGAGGCGCGACTGCTGCGTCCGCTGGACGTGCAGTTCGCCCGCATGGTGGCGGGCGACGATCATCCCGCACTGATGCTGGCTGCGGCCTGCGTCAGCGCCGAAGCGGGCGAGGGGCACGTGTGCCTGCCGCTGACGCATCTCAGCGAAGCGCTGCTGTTCGGCGGACGCCATCCTGAGCTGGCCGGTCAGCTGTGGCAGGCCGTTGGCGAGCCGGACTGGCATCACCTGCTGTCATCGGCGCAGGCCGTGGGCGACGGCACGACGGCAACGCCGCTGGTACTGCATCAGCAGCGGCTCTATCTGCATCGCATGTGGCAGTCGGAAGGGCAGGTGGCGCAGTTTATCGTGCGTGAAGCCCATACGCCCTTTGACGAACAGCGGCTGCGCAGCGCGCTCGACAGGCATTTTGGCGAGCAGCCGGATAACTGGCAGAAAATCGCCGCAGCGGTGGCGATCACGCGGCAAATTGCGGTGATCTCCGGCGGGCCGGGAACGGGCAAAACCACCACGGTAGCCAAACTGCTGGCGACGCTGCTGGAGCTTTCTTCCGGCTCGCTGCGTATTCGCCTGGCCGCCCCGACGGGTAAAGCGGCGGCGCGGCTGACCGAATCCCTGGGCAAAGCGTTGCAGCGGCTTGAAGTCAGCGAAGCGGAAAAACAGCGTTTTCCTGCCGAGGCCACCACGCTGCATCGCCTGCTGGGCGCGGTGCCCGGCAGCCAGCGGATGCGCTATCACGCGGGCAATCCGCTGCATCTGGATCTGTTAGTGGTGGATGAAGCTTCTATGGTGGATTTGCCGATGATGGCGAGCCTGATCGCCGCGCTGCCGCCGCACGCCAGGGTGATCTTTCTGGGCGATCGCGACCAGCTTGCCTCGGTGGAAGCGGGCGCGGTGCTCGGCGATATCTGCCGCTGCGCGGAGTCCGGCTACAGCAGCCAGCGCGCGGAAATGCTGATGCGCCTGACCGGCTGCGAGATTGCAGGCCAGGAGGACAAGCTGGCGCCAGCGGTGCGCGACAGCATTTGCCTGCTGCGTAAAAGCTACCGTTTCGACGCCTCATCGGGCATCGGGCAGCTGGCGCTGGCGGTCAACGCGGGCGATATCCATCAGGTTGAAAAAGTATTTAACGCGGATTTTGCTGATATTACCCGCTTTACGCTGAGCAGCAGCGCAGAGTATCAGCATCTGCTGGACACCAGCGTGGCAGGCTATCGCGACTATCTTGAGCAGATTGCCGACCAGGCGGAACCTCGCCGGGTGATTGAGGCGTTTGGCCGCTTTCAGCTGCTGTGTGCGCTAAGGGAGGGGCCGTTTGGCGTGTTCGGACTTAATGAGCGTATTGAGGCCGCCTTGCAGAAAAAACGGCTGATCCAGCGCCAGCCGGGCAGCAAATGGTATATCGGCAGGCCGGTAATGATCGCCCGCAACGACAGCGCGCTGGGGCTGTTTAACGGTGATATCGGCATTGCGATGAACGATGCGGAAGGCGCGCTGAAGGTGTTCTTCCCGCTGCCCGACGGCAGCATTCGGGCCGTGCAGCCCAGCCGCCTGCCGCCGCATGAAACTGCCTATGCGATGACCGTGCATAAATCACAGGGCTCGGAGTTTGATCATACGCTGCTGGTGCTGCCGAATCAGTTTGCGCCGGTACTGACGCGCGAGCTGGTTTATACCGCTATCACCCGCGCCAGAGAGCGGCTGACGCTGTATGCGGATAATCAGGTGCTGAACAGCGCGGTGAAGATGCGCACGCGCCGCCGCAGCGGCCTGGTGGAACGGCTGGCGGGGTAAAGTGAGAAAATAGCTGACTTGCTTAATCTGACATTACAACGTTATGCCTGTCAGACATCTTCTTTCTGCAACTAAACAGCTCGGTAATGCTAACCTGATGTTCGGCTAACTTTTTGTAATCGTTCAAACAAAGCCCGGGTTTCACGGGCTTTTTTGCAGAGTTCACGATCGATAAATTTGTCGTCAAGCTCATAATCTTTTCTGTTCGCACTAAGAAATATATAAAGCTGTTCGAGGATTTTATAGAGAGGGATATTCTGACGTGTCTGGATACGTCGCCAGGCACTGTGCTGCGTAAGTTGGATGAAACTGTCTAAAAAGCGTCTGGCGTGACGAAAGTGCTCAAACTCGAACTTATCCAGTAAAAAATAGAATACGGGAAGCATCAGGCTCTTAATCCGAAGGCTTTCAGTTTCTGTATCGGGCTTGATTTTTTCGGCAATATTAGCGAAACGCGATCTCATACAGGCAACAGGATTAAGCACTCTGACCAGATCATGGCTTTCCGGCACGCCGGATTTTATATGACGCGTTATAAATGGTTCTGTGTTTAACAGCAGCTTTTCACCGGTGAACTCGTCATGCTGAAAGCCGGAAGGCCTGTCTATAATATCGATAATATTTTCACGATATTGAATATCAGCATTAGAAAACAGGCGTCCGCCAAACTCTTTTATCTTTGCCGTGTCTCGATCAATCAGTGAAAAAATTGCGATAGACGGAGGGGTAAAAGGTTCCTGAAATTTCGGTTCGATATTAAGCGCTTTACCTATACCGATCACATTTCTTTTTCTGGAAACATAATCGATATCCACAGAGCGAAGTGCGCGTTCGTCTGGTTGCTCGGTTGCGGGGTAAAGTTCCTGATAATAAGATGCCCAATAAAAAACAGCCTGACCGCCGACCGTAATTACCGGATCCTGTAGTTCATTCGCATGTGCTATCAGCTCATGATTCAGTAGGTAAACCTGCTCAGAAGTGGGAATGTGTAGTTCTGCCATAGCGTTAACCAACAAAAATTAAAAAAGATGTCGATAGCGGATGGGCTCAGTAAAATAAAGTCAGTGAGGCAAATCAGGCAGTTGAGTTAATCATTATTAATACAAAAATAACCATCCCGAGGAGGGTTTATTTTCACTATGCAAAGCTAACGTTAGCCCGACGAGAAGACTTACGACTGGCGCTATAGCAGGGCTTTTCACTCAAAGGTTGAGGAGCAAGCTGGCCTTTGTTAAGCGCTTTCATACGCTCTGCATAGACCTGATGTTGTTTTTCTTTAAGCTCACGCGGCGACATAGCTAAATCCTGCTCTGGAATATTGACGGGGTCGTCAATGCATAACTGGTTAAATATTACGCCACACCTGCGATGAGTTCAACTGCCTCCACGGCTGATTTAATCGTCCCCTGGAGGCAGGTACATAGCTTTTTCGCTACGCCATCCGCGCATGGCTCAGATCGGCCATCAGCACCTTTGAGCGGCGCTGGTAGTTATACATCTGCTTTTTGCTTTCCGGTAGCTCTTCGATATCGACCGGCGTAAAGCCGCGCTCCTGGAACCAGTGAATGCTGCGCGTGGTCAGCACGAACAGCTTTTTCAGCCCCATCTGCCGCGCCTGCAGCGCCACTCTTTCCAGCAGCGCTTCGCCGCGCGACGAGCTGCGGTAGTCCGGGTGTACCGCGACGCAGGCCATCTCGCCGATTTTCTCTTCCGGGAAAGGGTAGAGCGCCGCGCAGCCGATGGTGAGGTTATCCCGCTCGATAATCGTAAATTTGTCGATTTCGATCTCTAACTGCTCGCGCGAGCGACGCACCAGAATGCCCTGCTGCTCCAGCGGGCGGATCAGCTCAAGGATGCCGCCGATGTCGTTGATGGTGGCGCGGCGGATCTGCTCGGCGCTTTCCATCACAATCTGCGTACCGATACCGTCACGCGAGAACAGTTCCTGCAACAGCGTGCCGTCCTCCTGATAGCTAATCAGGTGGCTGCGGCGCACGCCGCTGCGGCAGGCCTTCACCGCGCCGCGTAAAAAGCGCACGGTCGCAGACAGATAGTCATGGCCTTCTTCCAGCTCGATAATGCGCTGCTGCGCTTCGTTCGGGAACAGCTCGGAGATAATTGCGCCTTCGCTGTCGGTCACGCCCTGTTCCGCGCAGAAGCCGATCATTTTTTCCGCCTTCAGCTTGATCGCCAGCTGGGTGGCGACTTCTTCCGAGGTCAGGTTAAAGCTCTCGCCGGTCACGGAAACGGCAACCGGCCCCAGCAGCACGATAGCGCCGCTGTCGAGCTGACGGTGAATAGCCTCTTCATCGATGCGGCGGATACGGCCGCTGTGGCAGTAATCCACGCCGTCATCCACGCCCAGCGGCTGCGCGATAATAAAGTTGCCGCTGACGACGTTGATATGCGCGCCCTGGAGCGGCGTGTTGTTGAGGCTCATCGACAGGCGCGCGGTGATATCCAGCTGTAAACGGCCTGCCGCCTGCTTGACCAGCTCCAGCGACTGCGCGTCGGTGACGCGGGTATGCTTGTGATAAACCGGCTCCAGCTGATGCTCCGCCAGATTGGCGTCAATCTGCGGCCTGGCACCGTATACCACCACCAGGCGAATGCCGAGGCTGTGCAGAAGGCCAATATCATTAACGATGCTTGAGAAGTTATCATGCTCGATGGCTTCGCCGCCCAGCATAATGACAAACGTCTTACCACGATGGGCATTGATATAGGGCACGGTATGGCGAAACCCCTGAACCAGCTCGGTACTCCGTTCCTTCACGGCAAACCCTCTATGAATTATTATTCGCTAAAAATGTATTTTTATTCTTTTATCGCGTGGGCGCAAGTGCCAATTTTCAACCTTCTCTTTAACGTAGCTTAACGCTGCGGCCCGTGAAGGGCTTTTGGGGGTGACACCGGCAGCAGGATTCGCTACAGTTTTGCGCCTGGTGGTTTTTTGGTTTTATTTTTCTTTACAAAACAGCAATTTCTTACTGGAGTGGCATGTCTGATTTACCTTCGCCCGGCCGACGTCGCTGGCTACAGGGCGCTGGCGCAGCGCTGCTGCTGAGCGTCAGCAAAGCGGGACTGGCGGCAAGCAGCCATATTGTGGCCGTGCGCATCTGGCCGTCTTCAACCTATTCCCGCGTCACGCTGGAATCCAATACTCCGCTGAAATATAAACAGTTTGCGTTAAGTCATCCTGAACGCATAGTGGTGGATATCTCCGGCGTGCACCTGAATCAGACCCTGCATCAGGTCGGGCATCTGGTGCGCAGCGACGATCCCTATATTAAAAGCGCGCGCGTCGGCCAGTTCGATCGCCATACGGTGCGGCTGGTGCTGGAGCTGAAGCAGAGCGTGACGCCAAAAGTCTTTACGCTCGATCCGGTCGCCGGCATCAAAAACCGCCTGGTGCTGGATCTCTATCCGGCCAGAAACCGCAGCCATAACCATGAAGACGATCCGCTGCTGGCGCTGTTGCAGGATTACAATAAAGGCGAGCTGGAAAGCGGCCAGCCCGCTTCCGCGCCGTTGCCCGGCAAAGCGGGGCGGGATCGTCCGATTATTATCATGATCGATCCCGGTCACGGCGGCGAAGATACCGGTGCTATCGGCAAGCATAAAACCAAAGAAAAGGACGTGGTGCTGAAAATCGCCCGTCGGTTGAAAGCGCTAATCGATAAGCAGCCCAATATGCGCGCGCATATGACACGCAGCGACGACGTATTTATTCCGTTGAAGGTGCGGGTGGCAAAAGCGCGCAGATTACGCGCCGATCTGTTTGTTTCTATTCATGCCGATGCATTTACCAGCCGGGCGGCGCGAGGCTCTTCCGTGTTCGCGCTGTCGATTAAAGGCGCAACCAGCACCGCCGCGCGCTATCTGGCGCAAACGCAGAACGAATCGGATCTGATCGGCGGCGTCAGCATGAGCGGCGATCGCTACCTTGATCACACTATGTTCGATATGGTACAGAGCCTGACCGTTAACGACAGCCTGAAGTTCGGCAAGGAAGTGCTGGGACATATGGGCAAAATTAATCATCTGCACAAGAAGAAGGTGGAGCAGGCGGCTTTTGCGGTGCTGAAAGCGCCGGATATTCCTTCCATTCTGGTGGAAACGGCTTTTATCAGTAATCTGGAGGAGGAGCGCAAACTGCGTACGGCAGCGTTCCAGCGTCAGGTGGCGGAGTCGATTCTGGCAGGGATTAAAGGCTATTTTGCCCACGGCGCACCGTTAGCACCAAGATAGGAAAGCGGGCGGCGACAGGTCGTCCGATAAAATAAGAAAGTTGGAACGCCAGAAACAAAAAAACACCCGAAAGGGTGTTTAGTTGGTTGCGGGAGCCGGATTCGAACCGACGACCTTCGGGTTATGAGCCCGACGAGCTACCAGGCTGCTCCATCCCGCGTCCGATGCTGACGCTTCCATCACGGCAGACTTTTTTACTACTACATTTTCCTGAGAAAATGGTTGCGGGAGCCGGATTTGAACCGACGACCTTCGGGTTATGAGCCCGACGAGCTACCAGGCTGCTCCATCCCGCGTCCGAACTTCCTGGCGCTTCCATCACGACAGGTTTACTGCTTTTCCCCGGAGGGAATTGGTTGCGGGAGCCGGATTTGAACCGACGACCTTCGGGTTATGAGCCCGACGAGCTACCAGGCTGCTCCATCCCGCGTCCGTGGATGCGCACTATACTCTCCGGCGATTTTGTTGCAACCCCTTTTTGCAAATTAACGCCTGAAATCGCCCTTACTGCTTAATTTGTCAGCCGATTGTTGTATTGTTGTGCAAAACCGACGCTTCTTTTTGGCGAGGACGTTTTAATCTGTGGGGCGCTTTGCTATCTTCGCCTGCAATTGCGTATAAAGGTAGAGAATAATGAAAGGACGTTGGGCAAAGTATATGGTCACCGGGGCGTTAATCGCCCTGCTTGCGGGATGTTCCTCCAAACCTACCGATCGCGGCCAGCAGTATAAGGACGGCAAGCTGCAGCAGCCGCTGGGGCTGGTTAATCAACCTAACGCCAAAGGGCGCCCCGTTAACGGCAAAGATTTTGCCGATCAGCTGCTGGAAATCCAGGCCGCTTCGCCAGCCATGTTTTCCCGCCAGCTCTCCACCTACAGCGCGCTAAAAAGCTGGCTGATGGCGGGCGGTGATACGCGGCAGCTGCGCCAGTACGGCGTGGATGCGTATCAGATGGAAGGCACCGACAATTATGGCAACGTGCAGTTTACCGGTTACTACACGCCGGTTATCCATGCCCGCTACACCCGCCAGGGCGAATTTCAGTATCCTTTATACCGCATGCCGCCGCGCGGCAAGCGCCGTTTGCCAAGCCGAGCGGAAATCTACAGCGGCGGCCTGGATGAACGCTACGTTATCGGTTACAGCAATTCGCTGATGGATAACTTTATTATGGACGTGCAGGGCAGCGGCTACGTTGACTACGGCGACGGCCGTCCGCTGACCTTCTTCGGCTACGGCGGCAAGAACGGCCATGCTTATCGCAGCATCGGTAAGGTACTGATCGATCGCGGCGAAGTGAAGCGCGAAGATATGTCGATGCAGGCAATCCGCCAGTGGGGCGAAAATCATAGCCCGGCCGAGGTGCGCGAGCTGCTGGAGCAGAACCCGTCCTTTGTCTTCTTTAAGCCGGAAGAGTTTGCGCCGGTGCGCGGTGCAAGTGCGGTGCCGCTGATCGCTAAAGCCTCGGTGGCCGCCGATCGTTCGCTGATCCCGCCGGGCACGGTACTGCTGGCGGAGGTGCCTTTGCTGAACGATAAAGGCAAGTTCAACGGCAAATATGAAATGCGCGTGATGGTGGCGCTCGACGTGGGCGGCGCTATTAAGGGCCAGCACTTTGATATCTATCAGGGTATCGGCGAGCAGGCGGGCCATATGGCAGGCTGGTATAACCACTACGGTCGCGTCTGGGTGCTGAAAGCGGCGCCGGGCGCGGGCGTTTCTCCTTTCTCTATGGCACAAAATGGCAATGCCGGTGCGGCGCTGGTCAGTCGATAATTAAGGTCAACGGGCCGGCGTTTCCGGCCCGTTTCCGACGTTGAGGTAAATCATGAGGGTTCTTTCCGACGCCTGGCTACAGCGCTTTGGCGGCACGGCACGCTTATATGGTCAGTCTGCTCTGCAACTTTTCGCCGACGCGCATATCTGCGTGATCGGCATTGGCGGCGTAGGCTCCTGGGCCGCTGAAGCGCTGGCGCGCACCGGTATCGGCGCCATCACGCTAATTGATATGGACGATGTCTGCGTGACCAACACCAACAGGCAGATCCACGCGCTGAAAGGTACGGTAGGGCAGGCGAAAACCGAGGTAATGGCGCAACGCATCCTGGCCATCAATCCGGAATGCAAAGTGACCTGCGTGGATGACTTTATCACTGCGGAAAATACGGCTGAGCTGATGAGCGGCGGCTTTACCTATGTGATTGACGCCATCGACAGCGTGCGGCCAAAAGCGGCGCTGCTGGCCTGGTGCCGCCGTAATAAAATTCCGCTGGTTACCACCGGCGGCGCGGGTGGTCAGATCGATCCCACGCAGATCCAGGTGGCGGATCTGGCGAAAACGATTCAGGATCCGCTGGCGGCTAAGCTGCGCGAACGGTTAAAAAGCGATTTCAATATCGTTAAAAACAGCAAGGGCAAGCTGGGTATTGACTGCGTGTTTTCCACCGAGGCGCTGATGTATCCGCAGCCGGACGGTTCCGTTTGCGCTTCACGCAGTACGGCGGAAGGGCCAAAGCGGATGGACTGCGCTTCCGGCTTCGGCGCGGCCACGATGGTCACCGCCACTTTCGGCTTCGTGGCCGTTTCCCACGTGCTGAAAAAGATGATGGCGAAAGCGGCGCGCGCCTGACGCCGCTTCTGATTTGCTTAACCCGCTTCGCTCGCCGCCTTCACTACCGCTGTCGCCAGTGCCGCCAGACCGGCGCTGCGCGAGGCGCTGAGCTGATCGCGCAGCCCCAGGTCATCAAACAGCGCCAGCGGATCGCTCTGCAATATCTCTTCGGGCAGCTTTCCTTCCACGCTGACCAGCAGCACCGCCAGCAGTCCGCGCACGATGCGGCCCTCGCTGTCGCCGTAAAAGTGCAGGCTGCCGTCGGGCGACTGTCTATGTCCCAGCCAGACGCGGTTTTCACAGCCGCTGAGTTCGATTTCCGCCGTTTTCCACTCCTCCGCCAGCGCGGGCAGCTGTTTTCCCAGCAAAATCAGCTGGCGATAGCGTTCTTCCCACTGCGTAAAGGCGGAAAAAGTCTGTTTTAAGCCGTCGGCGGTAATCAGCGTGCCGAACGGGTGCGGAGCCGGTAAAGTCGTCATAGTTAATCTGCCAAAAGTTCCAGTGCGGTGGTCATGGCGCTGACCAGCGCTTCAACATCGTTAAGCGTATTATAGGGCGCAAAAGAGGCGCGCAGGGTGCCGTTGACGCCAAGTGCCTGTAGCAGCGGCTGGGCGCAGTGCTGGCCGGCGCGCAGCGCGATGCCGCTTTCCGCCAGCAGCGTAACAATATCACTGTGGTGTACGCCCGCGATATCAAAGGCGAGCAGGCTGGAGCCGCTGGCACGGAAGCTGCGAAAGCCGGGCAGATCCGCCAGCCGCTCTTCCGCCACGTCGGCCAGCCCGCAGCTCCAGCTTTCTGCCGCCGCCATATCCACTGTTTCCAGCCAGCTCAGCGCCGCGCTCAGCCCGATGACGCCCGCTACGTTGGGCGTGCCTGCCTCAAAGCGCCAGGGCACCGCCTGCGGCGTAAAGCCGTCAAAGCTGACGGTGGTCAGCATTTTGCCGCCGCCCTGCCAGGGCTGCATCGCTTCCAGCAGCGCCGTTTTGCCATAGAGCACGCCTGTCCCCATCGGCCCATAAAGCTTATGGGCGGAAAAAGCATAAAAGTCGATATCCAGCGCTGCTACGTCGGGCGGCCGATGCGCCACGCCCTGCGCGCCGTCTATAACTACCTTTGCGCCCGCGCGATGCGCCAGTGCGACGGCCTTGCTTACATCCGGGCAGCCACCGGTGACGTTGGACATTTGTCCAAGCGCCAGCACCCGCGTACGCGCATTCAGTAAGGTTTCCAGCGTCGCGATGCCGGGCAGCAAATCTTTGCCGATCGGCCACTTCACCACTTTGGCGCCGGTCTGCTCAGCCACCATCAGCCATGGCACCAGATTGGCGTGATGCTCGGCTTCACTAACGACGATCTCATCGCCTGGCCGCAGGCGTGGCCGAAAATAGCCCTGGGCGATCAGGTTGATCGCTTCCGTGGTGCCTTTGGTCCAGACGATATTGCTGGCGAGCGGGGCATTCAGCAGTCGCGCCACCTGACCACGGGCATTTTCATAGCGGTCGGTTAGCGCACGCGCGGCGGCAAACTGGCTGCGATGCACGGTTCCGGCCCCCTGACTGTAGAACGCCTGGGTGGCTTCAATCACCGCCGCTGGCTTCAGCGTGGTGGCCGCGCTGTCAAGATAGATGCCGGCTTCGTCCAGCGCGGGAAACTGCTGGCGAAAATGAACAGGCGAAAATATGCTCATGTTCTCCTCGGATAAGGGTGGATTGATGCGGTTTTTACCGAATCCAACTGAATTACAGGCGCTTTCCTGGCAATGTCTGAAAAGCGAGTTATCCTGATTTATGCAAGGTTTAAACTATTACCCGCAAATAAGCTTTCTCAGGACAGGCAATTTACTCGCTTTTTGCCTCGGGATCGCGCATTGCGGGTGGTTTATCGCATTACTATCTGCAAGGAGATATAAAGATGAAAAAATTTGCTGCTATTATGGCCGCCTGCGCCATGACTTTTGCCCTGGCTGCCTGCTCAAGCAATTATGTTATGCATACCAATGATGGCCGTACCATCGTCGCCGACGGCAAACCCGTAGTAGATGACGATACCGGTATGATCAGCTACAAAGATGCTAACGGCAACAAGCAGCAGATCAACCGTTCAGACGTAAAAGAAATGGTTGAAATGGGCCAGTAAGTTTCAGGCAAAAAAAAGCACCGCAATTTGCGGTGCTATTAAATCTCTATGGACAGACAGGGTAAATCTAAAAGCGGTAGTCGGACTACCCGATCTGCAAAAGGCAGATCAATTGCAAACACAACATCACGACCACAAGCCAAAAGCCTTCTAAAATCCCCGCGCAAGCGCTTCAATTTCAAACTGCTTTTCGTTCCGGCTCAGGAAGTGCGGCAACTATAGGTATTTGCTGGTGCATCCTCAACGGACAAATTATAATGGCTCGGATAAAAAAAACTAATACGTAAAGCTGCGTCAGCGGCCTTATGTCCGAAGCCAACATTCTGTAACCGGTAATCATGTCGAAACGTCTTCCTCCTTTAAATGCCCTGCGCGTATTTGATGCTGCCGCACGTCATCTCAGTTTTACCCGGGCCGCAGAAGAGCTTTTTGTGACCCAGGCGGCGGTAAGCCATCAGATCAAGTCACTGGAGGATTTTCTGGGCCTTAAGCTGTTCCGGCGGCGCAACCGCTCTTTATTGCTTACCGAGGAAGGCCAGAGCTACTACCTGGATATCAAAGAGATTTTCACCGCGCTGAACGACGCTACCCGCAAGCTTCAGGCACGGAGCGCGAAGGGCGCGCTGACCGTCAGCCTGCTGCCCAGCTTTGCGATCCAATGGCTGGTGCCGCGCCTGTCCAGCTTTAACTCAGCTTATCCGGGGATAGACGTGCGTATCCAGGCCGTCGATCGGGAAGAAGAGAAGCTGGCGGATGACGTAGACGTGGCTATTTTCTATGGGCGCGGCAACTGGCCGGGCCTGCGGGTGGAAAAACTTTATGCCGAATATTTGCTGCCTGTCTGTTCACCTTTGCTGTTAACCGGCGATAATCCTCTTAAAACGCCTGCCGATCTGACGCGCTTTACGCTGCTGCATGACGCTTCCCGTCGCGACTGGCAGGCCTATACGCGCCAGCTGGGCGTAAATATCAACGTGCAGCACGGCCCTATTTTCAGCCACAGCGCGATGGTTTTACAGGCGGCTATCCACGGCCAGGGCGTGGCGCTGGCGAACAACGTGATGGCGCAAACGGAGATAGAAGCGGGCAGGCTGGCCTGTCCCTTTAACGACGTGCTGGTAAGTAAAAACGCTTTTTATCTGGTTTGTCATGACAGTCAGGCAGAACTGGGTAAAATAGCCGCCTTTCGTCAGTGGATCCTGGCAAAAGCAGCCAGCGAACAGGAAAAATTCCGCTTCCGCTACGAAAGCTGAACCCTTAATCATGCGTTGCCAGGGCGGCGGCGCGTGCTGTCTCAGAGGATGATAAGAATGTCGAGTCGTGCAATGCTGATTTTTACGGCCATCAGCGGGTTTGTTTTTGTCATGCTGGGCGCATTTGGCGCTCATGTATTAAGCCGGTCACTGGGGCCGGGCGAAATGGCCTGGCTGAAAACCGGCCTGGAGTATCAGGGTTTCCACACGCTGGCGATCCTGGGCCTGGCGGCAGCGATGCGCAGCCGCGCCAATATCTGGTTTTACTGGAGCAGCGCGCTGCTGGCGCTGGGCACCGTACTGTTTAGCGGCAGCCTTTACTGTCTGGCGCTGTCCCATCTTAAGCTTTGGGTTTACGTTACGCCGGTAGGAGGTTTCTGCTTCCTGATTGGCTGGGTTTTAATGTTGATTGGCGCGCTGCGTCTGAAGAAAAGGGCAGAACGCCATGAATAAAGTTTTACTCTATTGCCGTCAGGGCTTTGAAAAAGAGTGCGCGGCGGAGATCACCGCGAAAGCCGCAGCCAGAGAAGTATTTGGCTTTGCGCGCGTAAAGGAAGATTCCGCTTACGTGCTGTTTGAATGCTATCAGCCTGAAGACGCCGAAAAACTGCTGCGCGAGCTGCCTTTCAGCGAGCTGATTTTTTCGCGTCAGATGATCGTTGTGGGCGAGCTGCTGCGCGATTTGCCTCCTGAGGATCGCGTCACGCCGGTGACGGGGATGCTGACCGGCGTAGTGGAAAAGGGCGGCGAGCTGCGGGTTGAAGTGCCGGACACTAACGAGAGCAAAGAGCTGCTGAAATTCTGCCGCAAGTTCACCGTGCCGCTGCGTTCCAGCCTGCGTTCGGCGGGCATCCTGCTGAATTACGAAAGCGACAAGCGTCCCGTGGTGCACGTCTTTTTTATCGCGCCGGGCTACTGCTACGTCGGCTACTCGCTGCCGCAGAACAACTCCCCGTTCTTTATGGGCATTCCACGGCTGAAGTTCCCGTCCGACGCGCCAAGCCGCTCGACGTTAAAGCTGGAAGAAGCGTTTCACGTTTTTGTACCGGCCGACGAATGGGAAGAACGCCTGGGCAGCGGCCTTTATGCGGTCGATTTGGGCGCCTGTCCCGGCGGCTGGACTTATCAGCTGGTGAAGCGCAGCATGATGGTGCACGCCGTTGATAACGGCCCGATGGCGCCGAGCCTGATGGATACCGGGCAGGTTTTCCACCATCGCGAGGACGGCTTTAAATATCGCCCGACGCGCAGCAACATCTACTGGCTGGTATGCGATATGGTGGAAAAACCGGTACGCGTGGCTAACCTGATGGCCGACTGGCTGGTGAACGGCTGGTGCCGTGAAACCATCTTCAACCTCAAGCTGCCGATGAAAAAGCGCTATGAAGAAGTCTCACAAAACCTGGCGATGATTGACGAAAAGCTGAAGGCCAACGGCATCAACGCGCAAATTCAGGCGCGCCAGCTTTATCACGATCGCGAAGAAGTTACCGTGCATATTCGCCGCATCTGGGGCGCGACGCCAGGACGCCGCGACGAGCGCTAAAGAGAGTCCGGGCCGCAGACCGCTGTCAAAAGACAGGCGGCAATGAAGTTGCCGCTATGTCCGTTATCAACGTCAGGCCCGGGACGCGCGCTTGCCTTTACGGCAGCCGCAGATCCTTCAGGTTGCCGGCCAGATGCAGATCGGTTTTCAGTGTCGCCACCTCGCGGCAGAGATGCGCCATCTCCTGCTGCTGCTCCAGCTTCTTGCGCCATTTATCCGCCACTTCCGGCAGCCGCTCGTAAATCGCCGCCAGCGAGCCGTAGGTTTGCAGCAGCTCTGCCGCGCTTTTCGCGCCAATGCCCGCCACGCCTGGGATCTTACTGCTGCTGATACCGGCCAGCCCCCAGTAATCCGTCAGCTGCGCGGGCGCTACGCCAAACTCCTTTTCAATAAACGGCAAATCCAGCCAGCGCTTCTGAAAGTAGTCGCGGATATGAATATTTGGCGCCAGCAGCTGGCAGTAGCCCTTATCGGTCGACACTATGGTTGCCTGATGGCCGCTGTCGGCAACCTTTACCGCCAAAGTGGCGGCCAGATCGTCCGCCTCTTCGCCCGGCGCGTGCCAGCAGGCCACGCCCGCCGCCTCAAACGCCGCCCGGATCTGCGGCATCTCTGTTTTTAACGTGTCCGGCATGGGCGCGCGTCCGGCTTTATAGTCCGGCAGGCGCTGATGACGCCAGCCTTCGTGGCGATCGTCGTCGTCAAACACCGCCACCGCATGGGTCGGCTTGCTGTGCAGGATAAGCTGTTGCACAGCATGGATACAGGTTTCCTGGCAGGGAGAATCCTGCACGGCGTGGATGCGACGAATCAGATTCAGCGCATCAATAATCAACAGATGAATAGTCATAGTGGATACTGAGCGGCACGGCTGCCGCTCCGCTGAGGGTTACTTAATGATTTCGTAGCAGGGGATGTAGGCCGTTCCCGGCAGCTTCATGCGGTGCTGGGCAACAAATCCCTGTAACAAATCGTCCATGCGGCGCATGATTTCTGCATCGCCGTGTATCTTATACGGGCCTTGTTCCTTAATCGCTTTGATCCCAGGCTCCTTGACGTTGCCCGCCACAATGCCGGAGAACGCGCGGCGCAGCGAGGCCGCCAGCTGTTCGGCAGGCTGATTGGGATAAAGATTAAGATTGGCCATATTTTCGTGCGTGGGCATAAACGGCACCTGCAAATTCGGCGCGATGCGGATTGACCAGTTAAAGCTATAGGCGTCGCCCGTCTCGCGCCGATGCTCTTTCACCTTCGGCATAGCGTTTTTCATCAGGCGCGCCACTTCCGCCGCGTCATCGATAATAATGGTGTAGTGCTGACGCGCGGCTTCGCCCAGCGTGCTGACGATAAACTCATCCAGCACGCGGAAGTAATCGGCGCTCTCTTTCGGGCCGGTGAGGATCAGCGGCAGCACCTGATCGCGGTTCTGCGGATTCATCAGGATGCCCAGCAGATAGAGCAGCTCTTCCGCCGTACCCACGCCGCCCGGGAAAATAATGATGCCGTGGGCGATACGCACAAAGGCTTCCAGACGTTTTTCAATGTCCGGCATGATAATCAGTTCGTTGACCAGCGGATTCGGCGGCTCGGCGGCAATGATCGACGGTTCGGTCAGGCCGATAAAACGGCTCTCTTTGTAACGCTGCTGCGCGTGGCCCACGGCGGCGCCTTTCATCGGCGCTTCCATGACGCCCGGCCCGCAGCCGGTACAGATATTCAGCTCGCGCAGGCCCAGCTGCGAACCGACGTTGCGGCAGTACTGATATTCCACGGCGTTGATCGAGTGGCCGCCCCAGCAAACCACGGTATTCGGCAGCTCGCCGACGTGCAGCGCCCTGGCGTTACGCAGCAGCGAAAACACCAGGTTGGTGATGCGCACCGAGTCATCCACGTCCTGCTGCTGAAAGCCGCTGTCAAACTGACCATTTACAAACAGAATGTCGCGCAGCACGGCAAACAGGTTGGCCTGTAGCGAGCGAATGATGCGACCGTCGACAAAGGCTTCCTCCGGCGGATTAATCAGCTCCAGCTTGACGCCGCGCTCGCGCCGCAGCACGTTGATGTCAAAGTTTTTAAAACGCGACAGCAGTTCATGGCTGCTGTCCGTCTGGCTGCCGGAGTTAAGTACGGCAAGGGAACAGTTGCGGAAGAGTTGGTAAAGGTCGCTGCTGGCGGTGCGCTTCAGCATATCGACTTCCAGTTGAGACAACAGATCCATGGAGCCTAATGGGCTGATATGTGTGATCAAATTAACTCCTTTACACCCGTCCGGGCGGTGGTCGCTCCCCATCAAAAGCCCGCCGGATAAACGGCGAGCGTGACGGCGAAAAAATGTTCCCGGGCACCCGATGCCCGCTTCAGATTAGCCTTCTTCTCAAACAGTTAACAACGTTATCGTGCGTTTATGCGCGACGGTACGCAAAGTGCTACTGGCGTACCAGCCTGGACAGGCCGGGTTTAAATGCGCCGTTGCTGCGCCAGGGATTGATATCCAGGCCGCCGCGACGGGTATAGCGGGCATAAACGCTCAGGCTTTCCGGCTGGCAGAAGCGCAAGATATCATTGAAAATGCGCTCAACGCACTGCTCATGAAATTCGTTATGGTGCCGGAACGACACCAGGTAGCGCAGCAGCGCCTCACGCTGGATACGCGGGCCGCGATAGCTGATTTGCACTGAACCCCAGTCCGGCTGGTTGGTGATCAGACAGTTGGACTTCAGCAGATGGCTCACCAGTTTTTCTTCCACTACTTCCGGCTGCGTGGCCTGCTGGAGATAGTCGGTGCTGAAGGTATAGCTGTCGATCTCAATATCCTGCTCGTCAATGCAGTGGCCGCTGAAGTGGCCTATCGGCTGGCCTTCAATTTCCCGCAGCCGGAACAGCGCAACGCTGACCTCGCCCTGCGCGCAGGCGCTGAGGTCGCGCTCCAGCGTCGCGCGGACTTCGCCCCAGTCACCAAAGCGGGTCTGATTAAAGCTGTTAAGATAGAGCTTAAAGCTCTTGGACTCGATCAGGTTAACGCTGTGGGCATCCAGGCTGACTTCGCCAATCGCCACCTGCGGCAGGCCTTTGGCATTCAGCCAGGAGAGTTCGTACAGCGTCCAGATATCGGCGCCGTGGAAGGGCAAACTGTCAGGATAGAGCCCCAGCGGCTCACGGTTCATGCTTCTTGGCACCGCCTGGAGCAAAGAAGGCTGATACTGGTCGTGGTACTCTGTGGGTTTTCCTAACGTCAGGCCGCTCAGCGCCTGATGTGTATCTGAAGACATTGCATTACCTTATAGCCTGATATGACAGGTGAAGTGGTCAATCGTCTGCGGCCGGGAAGGCCCGGGCGACGCAACTAAAAACGTATAGCCTTAGTGTAACTCAGGCACCAGAGAGTGAAAAAAGAATGATTGATGAAACCTCCCGCGCCCTGGCTGATTTTACCCGCAACTATTGCGACCGGTGGGTCAGCGAATGCGGTCATCCGCCCGCCAGCAGCGAGCTGTATGGCGTTCCCTCGCCCTGCGTGCAGCAAACCGTTGGCGATGAGGTCTGGTGGCTGCCGCAGCCCTTTACCCTCGCCAAAAACCTGGAAAACGTAGAGCGCGCGCTCGATTTACAAATTCAGCCTGCCGTCGTTGCCTGGTACACCTCACAGTTTGCAGGTGATATGAAGACGCTGGTCAACGGCCAGCCCTGCACGCTGCTGCAAATATGGAGCGAAGACGATTTCGAGCGTATGCAGGAAAACTTGATCGGCCATCTGGTTATGAAGCGCCGTCTTAAACATTCGCCTACGTTTTTTATTGCTACCACACCATCCGAGCTGGAAATCATTTCCGTATGTAATTTGAGCGGGGAAGTGATTCTGGAAAAGCTGGGTACTAAAAAGCAGACGGTACTGGCCGCGAACCTGGAGCAATTCCTTGTTTCTTTACCGATTATTGATCCCTTAAGGTAAAGCGTCATTTATCTTGTGAGAGATCTCTTACAGAGTCTGTAAGAGATCGCTTTTATATCTTAAGAAAAAAAGGCGTTTTCTCCGGTAAAAGCAAAGCAAATCATAAAGTTGTTATAACGCTTTTCGTAAAAAAACCTGCCGGGGTCAAAAAAAAGTTTTCAGCCTATTGTTTGTCAGGTTCATTAAGGCAAACTTGATCCTGTCGCAAGGGATGGTGGCTTAAGGAACAAGCCGGTCGGTAGACTGAAAGCACCTGTTAAGGACTTCAGATCTGCGCAAGATATCTCAGGAGTGAGAAAAAGGGACACCTCCGGGAAGGAGAAACGTACTGCCGGAGAGCGGTAAGCCAGGATGCTCAGGGACATCGCCATTGACGGTGAAAGTGTAGGGAAAACTGCAGGACAAAGTTATCAGGGATGAGCAGGGAGCACTAAAAGTAGCTGGATTGCTGCGAACGAACCGGGAGCACTGTTTTTACAGTGCTCCCTTTTTTTCGTCCATACTTATCCCGTTGTCGGCGGTAATGCTATGCTTGCGACCCTTTAAAACTGACCAGGAGAGCTTAGATGAGCCGGGAACTTGAAATCCGCAATCGCCTGCAGGCTATTGAGCAGGCCTTACATGACGCCGGGCTGTGGCAAAACTGCGCGCCAAACGCCGAGGCGTTTGAAAGCACCGAGCCTTTTTGCGTAGATACCATGATGCCGATCCAGTGGCTACAGTGGGTTTTCCTGCCGCGTATGCAGGCGCTGCTGGATGCGCAGTCTGCTTTGCCGGTAAAGCTGGCTATCGCCCCTTATTATGAAGTGGCGCTGGAAGGTGCTATTCCGGGCCGCGCCAATCTGCTGCACATGCTGAACCAGCTTGATCAACTGTTCGAGCACGACGCCTGATGTTGGAGATCCTTTATCAGGACGAGTGGCTGGTCGCGGTGAATAAACCCTCAGGCTGGCTGGTGCACCGCAGCTGGCTCGACAGGCATGAAAGCGTTTTCGTGATGCAAACCGTGCGCGATCAGATAGGCCAGCACGTATTTACCGTTCATCGGCTCGATCGCCCCACGTCGGGCGTGCTGTTGATGGGCTTATCCAGCGAGGTCGCCCGCCTGCTTTCGCAGCAGTTTGAGCAGCACCAGCTGCAAAAAACCTATCATGCCGTGGTCAGAGGCTGGCTGGATGGCGAAGAAACGCTGGATTACGCATTAACTGAAGAGCTGGATAAGATCGCTGACAAGTTCAGCGAGCAGAATAAGGAACCGCAGCCTGCCGTGACCCACTGGCGCGCGCTGGATAAAGCGGAGCTGCCGGTGCCGGTCAGCCGATACGATACCTCGCGCTATACGCTGATGGAGCTGAAGCCGCAGACGGGCCGCAAGCACCAGCTGCGTCGGCATATGACCCATCTGCGCCATCCGATTATCGGCGACAGCGCGCACGGCGATCTGCGGCAGAATCGCAGCGCGGCACAGCACTTCGGCATGACGCGGCTGATGCTGCACGCCAGCGAACTGCGGCTGACGCATCCGGTAACGGGCGAGCCTTTGCTGCTGCGCGCGGGTCTGGACTCGGTCTGGCAGGGAATGATGGCGCAGTTTGGCTGGGAAGACGCTCTCCCCAATCTTCCCAGGGTTGAGTTTGCGGCATCTTGCCTGCAGGATAGCGGTTCAGACCAGGCAACGAGGAGATAAGCATGGCGCAAATAGGCATTTTTGTAGGGACGGTTTACGGTAACGCGCTGCTGGTGGCGGAAGAGGCGGAGCCTTTATTGACGGATGCCGGTCATCAGGTGGAAATTTTTGAAGATCCCACGCTTGAACAGTGGCAGCGTTACGCCGACGGCGTGGCATTGGTGATCACCTCGACCACGGCTCAGGGCGATCTGCCGGACAGCATCACGCCGCTGTTTTATGCTATCAAAGACAAGCTGGGCCATCAGCCCACTCTGCGCTACGGCGTGATTGCGCTGGGCGACAGCAACTACGATGATTTCTGCGGCGCGGGGAAAAAGTTCGATGCGCTGTTGCAGGAGCACTCGGCGAAGCGGGTCGGCGATGTACTGCTGATCGATGCTAACGACTATCCGGAGCCTGAAACGCTTTCTTCGCCGTGGGTTGAAGCCTGGCTGAAGCAGCTGGATTAATAGCCGGGCCTTCGCCTTAAAGGGAAGGCCCGCAGCATCAGGTAACCGGTGCCGGATTGAATACCGCCAGCGAGTTACGGATCCCCCAGCGGTCGGACCAGGTTTGTTTCCGGCCGCTGGCGATATCCAGGATCAGCTCAAACAGCCGCCAGCCTACCTGTTCTATGGTTTCCTCGCCCGTCGCAATCGTTCCCGCATTGATATCCATTAAGTCATGCCATCTTTCCGCCAGCGCGTTGCGCGTCGCCATTTTGATTACGGGGATAGCCGCCAGGCCGTAAGGCGTGCCGCGTCCTGTAGTAAATACCTGCAAAGTAATGCCGGAAGCCATCTGCTGCGTGCCGCAGACGAAATCACTGGCGGGTGTGGCGGCATAGATCAGGCCGCGTTTGGTGGGGCGCTGGCCTGGCGACAGCACCTCAACGATAGCGCTGCGGCCCGATTTGGCGATAGAACCCAGCGCCTTTTCCACCACGTTCGCCAGCCCGCCTTTCTTGTTGCCGGGCGAAGGGTTAGCGCTGCGATCGGTTTTGCCCATATTCAGATAGTCATCGTACCAGGCCATCTCTTCCAGCAGCCGCTGGCCGACTTCTTGTGTCGCCACGCGCGGCGTCAGCAGATGCACCGCATCGCGCACTTCGGTCACCTCGGAGAACATCACCGTCGCGCCGCAGCGCACCAGCAGATCGGAAGCGAAACCTACCGCCGGGTTGGCGGTTACGCCGGAAAAGGCATCGCTGCCGCCGCACTGCATACCGACGATCAGTTCCGCTGCCGGTACCGTTTCACGCTGGCGCTGGTTCAGGCGTTGCAGATGGCGTTCGGCAACCTGCAAAATATCGGCAACCATAGATTCAAAGCCAACATGCTTCTCATCCTGTAGGCGCACCACGTCATTATCATCCAGCGAAATCGCCTGTACGTCGGGCGTGCCTTCCAGCAGGCGCTCGGGTTGAAGTTTCTCACAGCCCAGGCCGACAATCATTACTTCGCCGCCGAAGTTGGCGTTCAGCGCCAGGTTGTGAATGGTACGGATCGGCACCACGGCGGCCGGCGCGTTGATCGCCACGCCGCAGCCGTAAAGGTGATTCAGCGCCACCACGCCATCGACGTTAGGATATTTTGGCAGCAATTCACGCTCAATAATCTGCACCACGTAATCGACCACGCCCGCCACGCAGTGCACGCTGGTAGTAATCCCCAGCAGGTTGCGCGTGCCCACGCTGCCGTCGGCGTTGCGATAGCCTTCAAAGGTGTAGCCTTCAAGCGGCGGCAGGGCGGGCGGCACATTGTTGGCCAGCGGCAGGCTGGCGAGATCCGGCGCTTCCGGCAACACCACCAGCGACTCGTCAATCCAGCCGCCGCGAGGAATATCGCGCACCGCATAACCAATCACTTCGCCATAGCGAATAATATCGCCGCCTTGCGTAATATCGTTTAATGCAACTTTATGTCCCTGGGGAATATGTTCTTTTAGTACCAGTCCGCATGAAAAAGTCGTACCAGCCTTTAATCCATTATTATTTACAACAATGGCGACGTTATCGTTTTCATGCACCTTTATATAAAGGGGAAGATCGTTTCTGGAAATGTTCATTGCTCGACAAGTCCTGAGATAAATGAATCGGCACGTTCTTTATTTTAAAGGTGGGTGAGAAGCGTTTTCGGGTGGAATTATTCTGCTGTTGGACAGTATAGAGAGGCTTCAGGCCGAAAACATTATGCAAATGTCCGACATGGCGCGGTAACAATCAGCGTATTTTCAGGCAAGAGTACAGGCGACAGTGAGGAGGCTCACAAAGAAAAAGGGAACGTGACCGCGCCCGCAGAACCCGCTGTTTCCGTGAGCCACTCCGCAACGAATTGGGCATATGCAAGAACATCTCTGGGTTTTTCCCGTTTTAATAGTGCTTTTTACCGGTGCTTTACCTGAGTGGCCTCCCTATACTTTTTCACAAACGGGACGAGAGCTTTGAACGTTGTGATTATTCTGCCACTTAATCGCTGTGTTTAACCTGACATCATTCTGATACCCAACGCGATGTGTATGCAGTCCAGAGTGAGTTTGCCTGACCGCTATATTTCAGGAGTGCATCATGGATTCAATCAGCAGTGCTGC
>Ga0157358_1000065_pt1 | contig 39496 bp, 33 predicted proteins | sample AttcapACBM2_FD_111484 | JGI IMG/M metagenome (GOLD analysis project Ga0157358, IMG submission 111484) | Fungus gardens microbial communities from leaf cutter ant in Botucatu, State of São Paulo, Brazil - Atta capiguara ACBM2 | ecosystem: Host-associated > Fungi > Mycelium > Unclassified ... | reverse complement strand
TCATTTAACGCTTTGCTATAAAAAACCAGGGCGAGATTAATTTTTTATGCATTTAACCGGAACTTTCCCATTGTTTCAGTGATATTCTGTGTCGCAGGGAAGAACGAGCAGTGACAATTAACTTAACTTAAGTTTTTGATGATGGCTAAATCAGGGATGTTACTGGCGCTGTGCGTCAGCTTATTGACAACTTCGGCTATGGCGGCGCCGTTAAATCCCGCCGACCGCGATTATATTCAAAATCAGCAGCAGCAGCGACTGAATCAGGATCAGCAGCAGCGCGACGCTCTGTGGCGCGCGGTGACGCCTGAACGCATGCCCGCCGCGGCCTCCTCGCAAGGCGGCCCCTGTTTTCCGATCCACGCCATCGATATCCGCCACGCTTCACTGCTCTCTGCGCGCCAGCGGGAAAGGATTGTCGCGCCCTATATTAACCGTTGCCTTAACTTAACAGAAATAAACGCGCTGGTGCACACCATTTCCGACTGGTATATGCAGCGCGGCTATATTACCAGCAGGGCGTTCCTCACTGAACAAGATTTATCAAAGGGCGAACTGACCATTCCGGTGCTGGAAGGAAAACTGGATGAAATTCGTCTTGAGGGCCAGCATCCGCGCGTCCTGACGATGGCCTTTCCCGGACTGGAAGGTAAAATCCTTAACCTGCGCGATATCGAGCAGGGCATGGAGCAGATTAACCGGGTGCGCAGCACGCCGGTGCAGATCGATATTCAGCCGTCGCCCAAAGCGGGCTATTCCGTAATTAATCTCACCGCGAAGCCGGAATTTCCACTGAGCGCCGCTGTGGGCTTTGACAACAGCGGACAGAAAAGCACCGGCGTCGGCCAGCTCAGCGCCTCGCTCACCGGCAATAACCTGCTTGGGCTGGCGGATCGCTGGTTTATCAGCGGCGGACGCAGCAGCGCCTTCAGCGACTGGCGCGACGCGCAGAACCTGCAGGCGGGCGTCAGCGTGCCGTACGGCTACGGCCTGCTCGACTACAGCTACAGCTGGAGCAGCTATCACAGCAGCTTCGTCAACAACGGCTTTACCTGGCTGAGCAACGGCGACAACGTCGCGCACCGCCTGAGCGGCGCCTGGGTGCTGTTTCGCAACGGCGATATTAAAACCGGCGTGCAGCTCGGCCTGAACCATTACAGCAGCCATAACTTCCTCAATCATACGCTGCTCTCCGGCAGCAGCCGCAAAATCACCAGCCTCCAGCTGGGGCTGAACCACACGCAAAAAATGTTCGGCGGCGTGGCCACGCTGAATCCGACCTTCAGCCGCGGCATGCCCTGGTTTGATGCCGAAAGCGACGCGGGCAAAAACAGCGAGCTGCCGAAGGCGCAGTTCCGCAAGTGGAGCGTAGGCGGCAGCTTCCAGCGTCCCCTGACGAACGATCTCTGGTGGCTCAGCAGCCTCTATGGCCAGTGGTCACCCGATCGGCTTTACGGCAGCGAGCGCCTGACGCTCGGCGGCGAAAGCTCGGTGCGCGGCTTCAAAGAGCAGTATCTCTCCGGCGACGCCGGCGGCTACCTGCGTAACGAGCTCAGCTACCGCCTCTTCACGCTGCCGGTCATGGGCGAGGTCAGCGCGCTGGCCGCGGTGGACGGCGGCTGGCTGAAAAGCGACGCGCTGAACCGGGAAGGGACCGGCACGCTGTGGGGCGGCGCGGTCGGGCTCGGCACGCGCGGCCATTACTTTTACACCCAGTACACCCTCGGCATTCCCCTCAGCTATCCCGGCTATCTGCAGCCGGATCGCGTCAGCATTTACGCCCGCGTCGGGCTGGTTTTCTAAGAGGCAAAGATTATGGACGATCGTCAACCTGTTTCCCTTGCCCGCCGCGCGCTGAGCTACCTCATCTGTTATCTGGTGGCCGTGCAGCCGATGCTGCCCGCCGTGGCGGCGCAGATTACGCCGGTCACGCCCCGCACGCAGATGGATGCCGCGGGCAACGGCGTGCCGGTGGTCAATATCGCCACGCCGAACGGCGCAGGCGTTTCGCATAACCAGTACCAGCAGTACAACGTCGGGCAGGAAGGGCTGATCCTCAATAACGCCACCGGCCAGCTTAATCAGACGCAGCTGGGCGGCCTGATCCAGAACAACCCCAACCTGAAAGCCGGGCAGGAAGCGCGGGCGATCATCAACGAAGTCACGGGCGCGAACCGCTCCCAGCTGCAGGGCTACACCGAAGTGGCGGGCAAAGCCGCCAACGTGATGGTCGCCAACCCGTACGGCATTACCTGCAACGGCTGCGGTTTTATCAACACCCCGAACGTCACGCTCACCACCGGCAGGCCGCAGCTGGATGCAAACGGCAACCTCGCCGCGCTGGAGGTGAGCAAAGGCGCCGTGATCGTCGAGGGCAAGGGGCTGGACGGCAGCAGCGCGGACGCGGTGTCGATCGTCGCGCGCGCCACGGAAATCAATGCCGGCATTCATGCGAAAGATCTCTCGGTGACGGTGGGCGCAAACCGCGTCGGCGCAGACGGGTCAGTCACGCCGATCGCCGGCGAGGGCGCTGCGCCGTCGGTGGCGGTAGATACCGGCGCGCTGGGCGGCATGTACGCCAACCGCATTCGCCTGGTCTCCAGCGAAAAGGGCGTGGGGGTCAACCTCGGCAATCTGGTGGCCAGGCAGGGCGATATCCAGCTTGACAGCAGCGGCCAGCTGACGCTGAATAGCAGCCTGAGCAGCGGGTCGCTGACGGCAAAAGGCACGTCGGTCGCGCTAGGCGGCGATAACAAAGCGGCCGGGCAGATTGCTGTCAACGCGCAGCAGGATGTCGCCATCGGGCCGGGCGCGCTGGTGAGCGATGCCGGCATCGCCGTGTCGGCCAGCGGCAATCTCACGACGCAAGGCGCCAGCCTGACGGCGGGGCGGGATATCCGCTTAAGCGGCGGCACGCTGTCGGCAGACCAGGCCAGCCGGGGAAATGCGGGCGAGACGATTCAGCTGCAGGCGGCTAAGCAGCTGAGCAATGCCGGGCAATTTACCGCTGGCAACACGCTCTCTGCCACCGCGCAGCGGCTCGATAACCGCGGTTCGCTTGCTGCGGCGGCCACCACGCTCAGCGCCGACACCTTAACCAACCACAGCGGCGCGACCCTTGCCGGCACTGGCAGCCTTGCGGTGCGCAGCGATTATCTGCTCAATCAGGGCGTGCTCTCCGCGCCTGGGCTGACCCTCGACAGCGCGCAAACCGACAACAGCGGCCTGCTGCAGGGCGCGGATGCGCTCAGCTTCAGCGGCAGTCAGTTCAATAACCTGGCGGGCGGCACCCTCAGCTCAAATAACGGCTTCTCACTCAATTTCCAGACTCTGGACAACGGCGGCCTGATCAGCAGCGGCGCGACGCTGACGCTGGGCGGCCGCAGCCTGACCAATCGGGGTGAAATCAACGCCGCGAACCTGACCGCGCTCAATGAGACGATCGGCAACAGCCAGGGCGGATCGCTGCTCGCGGAGCACCGCCTGCAGCTGAACAACAACGCGCTGGACAACAGCGGAAAGATCGCCGCCGAACAGCTGGCCATTAACAGCGGCGCGGTGAGCAACAGCGGGACGCTGCAGGCGAAGCAGACGCTGGAGACGCAGGGCCAGCAGCTCGACAACCGCGGCACGGTGCTGAGCGACGGACAGCTAACCCTCAATGCCGACACGCTCAGTAACGCAGGCTCGCTGCAGGGACAGCAGTTAACCGTCACCGCCAACAGCGGGCTGAACAGCGGCAAGGTGCTGAGCCTGGGGGATGCGTCGATCACCCTGAACCACCTCAACAACAGCGGCAGCCTGCTCAGCCAGCAGGCGCTGCGGCTCAGCAGCGGGGAAACCGACAACAACGGGCTGATTCAGGGCACCCGAGCGCTCAGCCTGACGGGACAACGCCTCACTAACCTGGCGCAAGGCACGGTCAGCTCTGAGAACAGCTTTGGGCTGAATCTGCCCGAGCTGAACAACCTGGGCCTGATTACCAGCGGCGGCACCCTGACGCTGGCCGGCGCCAGCCTGCTCAACGGCGGCGAGATCAACGCGGCGGATATCGTTGCCAGCAACGACAGCTTCAGCAACCAGCAGGCGGCGCGGCTGCTGGCGGATAACGCCCTGCAGCTAAACAACGGCAGGCTGACTAACGGCGGAGAGATCGCCGCCAGTCAGCTGGATATCGACGGCGGCACCCTGGACAACAGCGGCATCCTACAGGGCAAGCAGGCGCTGCTCGCCGCAGCCCAGCAGCTCAGCAACAGCGGCACCCTGCTGAGCGGCGGGGCGCTGAAGCTGGACGCCGGCCAGCTTGAAAACAGCGGCCTGATGCAGGGTCAGCAGCTGAACCTGACGGCTGCTGACTGGCAAAACCGCGGCAACGCGCTCAGCGTCGGCGACGCGCAGCTGAAGGCTGACAGCCTGAACAACAGCGGCAAGATCCTGGGACAGCAGGGCGTGCAGCTGCAGGCGGGCAAAACAGACAACAGCGGCTGGCTGCTGGCGCAGGTGCTGACGTTGCAGAGCGATCTGGTGAACAGCGGGCTGATGCAGGGCACGGACGCGCTGACGCTCCAGGGCAGCCAGCTCAGCAACCAGGCGAGCGGTCAGCTGCTCAGCGGCGGTACGCTGGCGGTGCAGGGCGATAATCTCACTAATCAGGGCAGCCTGCAGGGCGACCGGCTCGACCTGCGGGTAAACCGCTAGCAGAACCCGGGCAGCGCGCGCGCTGCCTCGCAGCTTACCGCAGCGGTCAGCGGCCTGCTGGATAACGGCGGCGCGATGCTGAGCGAGAAGCGTTTTGACCTGACCAGCGGCGAGACGCGCAATGCCGGTACGCTGGCGGCGGACCAGCTTGATGTCACGGCAGCGAATCTCTCTAACGCGGGTCTGCTGCAGGGCAACAGCGCGCTCACCATCAGCAGCGCGACTATTGCCAATGCAGTCGGCGGCCAGCTTATCAGCGGCTCCTCGCTGCTGCTCTCGCCGGTGACGCTGACCAACGCCGGACTGCTGCAGGTTTCTGGCGACTTTGACTTAAACGGACGCGACTTCAGCAACAGCGGACGGGTCACGGCGGACAACGTTACCACCCGTCTGACCGGCATGTTCAGCAACGGCGACGCCGGGGTGCTGCTGGCGCGTCAGCAGGCGACGCTGCAGGCCGCGACGCTGGATAACGGCGGCACGCTGGCCGCGCAGCAGCTCGCTGCGTCAGGCGATACGCTGACTAATCGCGCTCTTATGCAGGGCGACGCGGCGCTTTCGGCCGATTTTGGTCAGATCGACAACCTGAGCGCGGGCACGCTGCTGAGCGGCGGCGATCTCGGCCTGCAGGCAAGCAGCGGCAACAACGCTGGCGCGATGCAGGGCAGCGATCTGCACTATCAGTTCGGCGCGCTGACCAACAGCGGCACGATAAACGGCATTGCGACGCTGACCGGCACCACGGCCGGGCTGCTCGACAACAGCGGCGCGATGGTGACAAAAGGCAGCGCCAGCCTGACGGCGGGTCGGCTGGACAACCGCGGCAGGCTGATGGCGGATAGGCTGGCGCTGCGCGGCGATACGCTCAGCAACGGCGGGCTATGGCAGGGCAGCACGCTGCTGGACGCGCAGGCGACGGGCGACATCACGCAGACATCGTCCGGTAAAGCCCTGAGCGGCGGCGATCTGCTGCTCAGTGCGCGCGGCCTGAACACCGACGGCACGCTGCAGGGTAACGGCGTGCAGATCGACGCTGAGAGCTGGCAGCATCAGGGCTCGCTGCTGAGCAGCGGCAACCTCACCGCATCGATCAGCGGCGCGCTGCGCAACGGCGGCGCGGTGATGTCGCAGGGGACTTCGGTGATTACCGCGCAGGATGCCGAAAACAGCGGCTCGCTGCTGGCAGAAAAAGCGATGACGCTGCGGGGCGGCGTGCTCAACAACGGCGGCACCTTGCAGGGCGAGACGCTGACCATTACGCCCGCCAGCGTCACCAATCAGGGCAGCCTGATCGGTCTGCAGTCGCTGACGCTGGGCCCGGCCGCAGCGGTCCGCGGCCTGCGCCTGCTGGCGGCGCAGGCTCAACCGGCGCGCGTCTTGATCAACAATCCCGGCGGGCAGCTGCTGACGCAGGGCACGCTAAGCATTACCGGCGATACCGTCACCAATAACGGAACCTGGCAGGGGCAGCAAATTCTGCTGAACGCCACGAGCCTCGCCAACGGCGGCGCGATCCAGAGCGCCGACGCCATGCAGCTCAGCCTGCGCGACCGGCTCTCATCCGCGGCGGGCAGTAAAATCACCGCGAACGGCGCCGCCGCGCTCAGTGCGCTCAGCCTCAGCAATCAGGGAGAGTGGATAGCGAAAAACCTGACGCTGAACGGGACCACGTTAGACAACAGCGGTGAAGTCTCTGGCGTAAACGGGCTGACGGTGATACTCGGCAATACGCTGACGCAGCAGCAGAACGGCTCGCTGCTGAGCGGCGGTCGGCTGGAGCTGCAGGCCGCCGCCGTCAATAACGCCGGACGGGCGCAGGGTGCGGATCTGATCATGACCACCGGCGCCGTCGCCAACAGCGGGCGCCTGCAGGGCGACAACAACCTGCTGCTCACCGCCAGCGGCCGCGTGACCAATGAGGGCAGCGGCACGCTGCTCAGCCAGAGCGGACTGACGCTCACCACGCCGGAGCTCTATAACTACGGCCTGATTCAGGGCGCGAACAGCCGCCTCACCGCAAACAATTCGGCAACCAATACCGGCAGAGTGCTGTCGGCCGGGGAGCTGACGCTGAACGCCCCGCAGCTGACCAACAGCGGCTGGCTGCAGGCGATGCAGCTGACGCTGAATGCGGCGAATGCCAGCAACAGCGGCACGCTGCTGGCCGATGGACAGGGCACGCTGACCGGCACGCAGCTGCAAAATCAGGGTACCGCGCAGGGCGGCAGCCTGACGGTGAACTACACGCAACTCACCAACGACGGAACGCTGCTGGGCGTCAGTCAGCTTAACGTGAAGGCGTCGCAGGTGACGCAGCAGGCGACCGGCAGACTCTTCAGCGGCGGCAACCTGCTGCTGGAGAGCGGCGGCTTCGATCAACTGGGTCAGGTGGTAGCGCTCGGCGACGCCGCCCTGAACCTGATTAACGGCTTTACCGCCCGCAACACGCTGGCGGCGGGCAATCGGCTCAGCATCAGCAGCAACGGCGCGATCGATAATCAGGGCACCCTGCAGGGCCAGGCGCTGACGCTGAGCGCGGGCGGCGATTTGACCAACAACGGCCAGATCACCACCGGGAGCGGCGACAGCAGCCTGAGCGGCAACCGCATCGCCTTGAACGGCGGCGGCACGTTACAGGGCGGCGGCAACGTCAGCCTGAACAGCCGCAGCGACATCACGGTCGATGGTTTTACCGGTACGCTGGGCAGTCTGACCCTTAGCTCGCCGGGCAGCATTGTTAACGCTGCGCTGCTCTATGCCGGGCAAAACCTGGCGCTCTACGCGAACAGCATCCGCAACCAGCGCGGGGATATGCTGGCGGGCAACAGCCTGTGGATGCAGGGCGATGCGGCGGGGAATGCTAACGGCGAGGTGATCAATACGTCGGGCACCATTGAGTCGCAGAATGGCGATATCAATATCAGGACCGGGCATCTGCTGAATACGCGGGATGGGTTGCAGGTTCAAGAGAGCACAAAGCAAATCAACACTGTCTCGGGGATAGGTAACGCTTCAATTAATTTACCCCATACACAAATGGCGGATGGAACTTGGGGTTATTACTCGAAAACAGGCATACATCAGACAGGTCCATGTAATGGTCATGGTGCCTGTAATTACAACAAAGTTACAAATTACTACTATGCGCCTTTCGCCGATTACGCAACTCAAAAGTTTGCTACTTCGGAAACGAACGTCATTGTTATTTCAAAAGGCAGCGCTGGGCGTATTTCAGCCGGTAATAATCTGATTGTCTATGCAAATTCCCTTGACAATCAAGCCAGCAATATTCTTGCAAATCATGATATTTCACTCTTGGGCTCTCAGCTTAATAATCAGAGTTGGCAGGCAGGAAAAAAAACTGAAAACCTGGTTTATAAGTACGCTTTAAAGAACAGTAAAAATGCACCCACTTTAGCAACTACATCTTCTAGCACTAAGGTACCTACTAAACCCAAAGTCGATACGATTTATTTTGAACTTGTGGGTCATGAGTCAACTTTCACACCCGGCGAACTTTATCGTTCAGTGATTCAGGCTGGCGGCAACGTTAGCGCCAGCTTCAGTGGTGACATCAGCAACACCTCCACCACCGCGAATGCCGGGTGGACCGGCAATACTCTGACCGCACCTGCCGTTGCTGGGTTAGCCGCGCTGAATCAGATGGGGGCGACACAGCGCCAGACCTTAGCAGGCAGCAGCCAGGTCGCTGTGAACTCGCCTGCATGGCGGGATCAGTTACAGAATGCGTTACAGCAGGTAAATGCTGGCATGGCGCTGGATGGGACAACCCCGGGGGAAGCGTCCCTGACGCAACTGTCAGGCGCGCAACAGGGCCTGGCGGCATTGGGTAATGCAGGCAACCTGGTAAAGGGCAATCTTACGCCCGCTTCATTGCTGCGTAATACTCCTGCAAAAGTCGATACCAGCGCTTATCCTCTTCCAGTCAGCAACAGCGGTTATTTCGTCGCGGGTGACAATAACAGCCCCTATTTGATTACTATTAACCCCAAACTGAACGGTCTGGGTCAACTCGACAGCAGCCTGTTTGGCGATCTCAATACGCTATTAGGCAAACAGCCCGCCAGTGCGCCGACGGAAACCCGTCAGCAATATACCGACGTCAATACCTTCCTTGGATCGTCTTATCTGCTTAACCGGTTGGATCTTAAACCAGAGAGCGATTACCGCTTCCTTGGCGACGCGGCCTTTGATACGCGATACGTCAGCAATACGGTTCTGAATCAGACGGGCAGTCGTTATCTGCACGGCATCGGTTCGGATTTAGACCAAATGCGCTATTTGATGGATAACGCCGCCGCGGCGCAGCAGTCGCTGGGCCTGCAGTTCGGCGTATCGCTAAGCGCCGATCAGGTTGCTGCGCTGGATAAAAGCATTATCTGGTGGGAAGCGACGACAATAAATGGCCAGACGGTGATGGTGCCGAAAGTTTACCTGTCATCCAAAGATGCCGAAATGAATAACGGCAGCGTGATTGCAGGCAACAATGTCACCTTATCCGGCGGCAATATCGTTAACGATGGCAGCACGCTGACGGCAAAAAATGGCATGGCCGTCGACAGCCAGAACCGTATTGATAACCTCAGCGCCGGACTTATCAGCGCAGGCAGTGACCTGCAACTCAGCGCGCTTGGCGATATCAATAATGTGAGTTCAGCCATAAAGGGCAAAAAAGTCGAGCTCGAGAGCCTCGATGGCAGCATCAACAGCATTACCACCTCGCAGCAGTGGAGCCTGAATGCAGGTACCAAATCGTTTAGCGAAACCCTCAATGGGCAAACTGCTTCAATAACCTCAATTGACGATCTGAGCCTGAGCGCTGGAAATAACATCGGGCTGACGGCAGCAAACCTTTCTGCGGGCGGCAATTTATTGCTGAACGCCTGGAACGATATTGCCATCAAGGGCAATCAGCAGATCGAAGGTCAGTCTCAGGGCGGTGAAAAAGTAGGCTGGTATAAGACCGAAAAAAGCAGTACTCAAATGGTGAGTAATGTCGGCAGTCAGATAACTGCTGGCGGTAACCTGGCGCTAAACGCGGGACATGACCTGAGCATCACCGCCAGTTCACTTGCGGGTAAAGGTGATACTGCCCTGGCAGCAGGCAACGATGTGAATCTGAACAGCGCCGTTACCAGCCAGAACAGCAGCAAAGGGAATAAAGAGTCGCATATTTCTGACGCTGATCACACAGCCATAACCAGCGGCGGCGACCTTTCGATCTCAGCCGGACGCGATCTCACCAGCCAGGCGGCTGCGATAGTCGCAAATGGCGACGTCGGCTTGCAGGCCGGACGCAATATCAATCTGAACGCGGAAGAGAGCCGAACCGGCAACAGCGAACGCGGCAGCAAGAAAACCGTTATTAATGAAACGGTACGTCAGCAGGGCACTGAGATTGTCAGCGGCGGCAGCGCCACGCTGGTGGCTGGAAATGATATTACCAGCCAGGCAAGCACTCTCAATGCGAACAACGATCTGGCGCTGCAGGCCGGTCATGACGTGAACATCACGACCGCCACGGAGAGCGATTACGCCTACAAAGAAGAGACGAAAACCAAAAAAGGGCTGTTCAGCAAAAAGACCACCCACACCATCAGCGAAGAGAGCGCCACCGCTGAGAAAGCCTCGCAGCTGAGCGGCGATCGCGTTTCAATCATCGCGGGCAATGACCTGACGGTGAAAGGATCCTCGGTGATTGGCGAAGGCGATGTGGGCCTGAAAGCCGGGAACGATCTCACCATCGCGGCGGCTACCGATACCCAGACCAGCTATCGCCTGAGCGAAACCAAAAAGAGCGGCATGTTCAGCGGCGGCGGCATTGGCGTGACCTTTGGCAGCGCCTCCTCGAAACAGCAGCTGAAGCAGGACGGTACCACCCAGAGCCAGAGCGCCAGCACCATCGGCAGCACCGGCGGCAACGTGACGCTGGTTGCCGGTCACGATGCGCGCGTGGCGGGTTCTGACGTGATCGCGAAGCAGGATATCAGCCTGGTTGGCGGATCGGTTACTATCGATCCGGGCAACGACACGCTGACGCGACGTCAGAGCTATGAGCAGAAGCAGAGCGGCCTGACGCTTCAGCTCACCAGCCCCATCACCGACGCGCTGCTGAGCCTGGGTTCGCAGGCGAAAGAGGCCAGCCAGGCGGGAGACGATCGCCTGAAGGCGCTTAACGCCGTAAAGATGCTGGAAAGCGGCTGGGCGATGGCAGGCGCGGCCAAAGATTCTGCGTTGGCGCTGGCAAATGGCAAAATCGACGATGTCGGCATTAAAATCGCGCTTAACGTCGGGTCCAGCAAGAGCAAATCCTCATCGGAATACAGCAGCAATACCGTCAGCGGCAGTTCGCTCAGCGGGGGCGGTAGCGTCGCCGTCGTCGCCACCGGCGCGAACGGCGCCAGCGGCGATCTGACGCTGGCAGGCAGCGGTATCACTGGCAAAGACGTGACGCTGGCCGCCGCGCACGACCTGAACCTGGTCGCCGCCAGCAACCATACCGAACAGCAGAGCAGCAACAAATCGTCCGGCTGGAGCGCCGGGGTGCATGCCGCCATCGGTAAGCAAACCGGCTTCGGCGTACAGGCCAACGGCTATATGGCCAGCGGCGGTGAGAACGGCGACAGCACAACCAACGTCAACAGCCGCGTTAACGCGAAGGATAACCTGACGCTCAGCAGCGGCAACGACATGCTGCTCTCCGGCGCGCAGGCGCTGGGCGACAGCATCAGCGTTAACGCAGGCAATAACCTCACGCTCGCCAGCCTGCAGGACACCGATAACTATCAGAGCAAACAGCAGAGCGCCAGCGGCGGCTTCAGCTTCACCTGGGGCACGGGCGGTTCGGCCGGGTTAAGCCTCAGCAAAAGCAAGATAAACAGCGAGTACGCCAGCGTTGGCGACCAGAGCGGGCTGTTTGCGGGCGACGGCGGCTATGACATCTTTGTCGGCAACCATACACAGCTTAACGGCGCGGTCATCGCCTCCACTGCGGATGCGGCGAATAACCGCCTGTCTACCGGCACGCTGGGCTGGGATAGCATTGATAATCACGCCTCCTACAGTGCCAGCAGCGCCTCTTTCGGCATCAGCGGCGGCTATGACAGCAAGAATGCGCCGGGCCAGCAGTTTGCGGGCGGCGCGCTGCCGACCTTTGTGAACATGAGCGGCAGCGCTTCCGGCACCACGCGCTCGGCGGTGGCGGACGGTACGATCACGGTGCGCGACGCTCAGCATCAGACGCAGGACGTGACGGGCCTCAGCCGCGACACCGAAAACGCCAACGGCCACATCGACAAGATTTTCGACAAGGAGAAAGTCAACAACCAGATGGCGTTTGCGCAGGGCGTCCAGCAGCTGGCAGGAAACGTTGTTGGCGACGTGAAGGCGTGGAAGCTGGATGCGGCAGCGAAAGAGACCTCAGAGCGCCTGCTTAAGGAGCATCCTGACTATGCCCGCCTCCCACAGGATCAGTTCAGCGCAATCGTGCAGAGCGACCCGGGCTACAAAGCGGCGGCGGCGCAGTGGGGCACGGGCGGCACCTATTCGATGGCGATGACCGCGGTGGCGGGCGCGCTGGGCGGGCTGAGCGCCAGCAATCTGGGCGCCGCAGCGGGCGGCGCGATGGCGCCGTACCTCGCTAACGCCATCAAGAAAGCCACGACAAGCTATGACGCCCAGGGTAACCCGCACACCGACGTGCTGGCGAACACCATGGCGCATGCGGTCGCAGGCGCGGTGCTGGCGCAGATAGCGGGCGGCAGCGCGGCGGCAGGCGCAGCGGGTGCGGCAGGCGGAGAGCTGGCGGCGAAAGCCATCGTGAAGGTGATGTATCCGAACACCGACATCCGCGACCTGACAGAGAGCCAGAAGCAGACGGTCAGCGCGCTGAGCCAGATGGCGGCAGGGCTGGCGGGCGGGATAGCCTCGGATTCGGCGCTGGGAGGCGGGACCGGGGCGGGGGCCGGGAAAAATGCGGTTGAGAATAACTATCTGAGTAAACAGCAACGCTCTGAACGGGATAAAGAGTTTGATGCCTGTAAAGGTAGCGCCCCATGTCAGTTGAAAGTCGGTGCCAAATGGAATGCTATCAGTGTGGCCCAGGATGCTGCTTTTGGTACGGGAATGCTGGCAGGAGTTCCTGCGGGGCTTTATGACTCTGTTGAAGGTATCGCACATATAGCCAGCAGTCCGCTTGAAACCTACGAAGTGCTGAAATCGTTGTTTAACAGTGGCGATGTGCTAGGTAACGTTTCGGATGCGCTGAAACAGTCCTATATTGACCGTATCAACCGGATGGAAGTGGAGTATCAGAAAGCCGGTGCCAGCGGGTCGTTTAATGCCGGTGTTGAAGGCGGTAAGCTGGTTACGGATATAGCCGGGTTACTTGCCGGTGGTGCCGGATTAGCGAAGGGCGGTGCGGTACTGACAGAGAAGATTGTTGCAAAGGTTACCAGTAATGTTGAGCTAGCCGCTGTACATGCTGGCAAATCTGCAGTAATAAGTTTCCCGAATAAAGTTCTCGGTGAGTATTCAGCTATAAAGCCCGGTCCTTTGGATAATGATCTGGCTAAGACTTTTAGTGGAGCAAAATATCAGGAAGTAGTATTGAAGGTGGATACCATCCTGTATCGTGCGGGCGTATCAGATAAACCTTTTGGACAGTTCTTTAGTTCTGAATCACCTCAGGGTGTTCTACAAACTAGGATTGATAAGGCGGTATTGCCAAAATGGCCAGAAGGGGGGCTTCGCCAATAGACTCATCAATAGCAATTAAAATACCAGCAGGAACAAAAGTCTATGTAGGTGAAGTTGGTACCCAAAATGGTTTGTATGTTGGCGGAACTCAGCAAATTGTAGTTCCAAAGGCTTGGGCAATTAAAGGTGCTGAAGTTATGGAGATTAAGCCATTGAAATGATTAATGAAAAAACAAAGCTTGTCGTAGAGAAAATGGAGCGCATGGCTACTTTATTAGAACTAGGTGGTTATGCAGAATGGTCGGCCAGTGTTTTTAAACTGGCTAAAAAATATACTCATGATCCTGAAAGTACCAAGCACACTTTTCGTAATCTCTATGGTGGAATGGGATCTTTAAATGACCTTGTTCTGTATAGTAACGGAAAGGTTTTGATGAGTGAAAATGATGAGTTGGATCAGCTCAGAGGCGACCTATTCAAGCTTCTTTCCTAAGTAAAAATCCCGGCTTTGGGGCCGGGATTTTTACTTAACGGTCAGCCAGCGCAGTGCTTCTAAGATTTTGCTATACCCCGAATCGTATCTATCACTTCTCGCTGTCTAAGGAATTAAGTTGGCTTGACGGCCTCCACTGAAAGGTTTAATACCCGCCGGGTGTGGTTTCGCTGCGGCAATTCGTGCTGCACTTCGTTGCGCGTTCCCGTCTCGCCAGCTTCTGCTGCCCGCCTTGGTACGTGTATGGTCATGCACAACTAAAATCCGGCCATACAGCAGAGCGCTAATCCGTCGCTTGTGGGCCTCCACAGCCTGCGTACGGCAGGCGGTCTACTGGGTCACAGCTCGCTACCGGCTGGCCGGTGGTAAACCCCGCCTCTTCCAGCCAGTTCCCTTTAAGGTTAAGGCTGGAGCAGCGGCTGTAATACGTTGTCCTGTCTTAGCGACCTGACAGAGAGTCAGAAGCAGACGGTAAGCGCGCTGAGCCAGATGGCGGCAGGGCTGGCGGGCGGGATAGCCTCGGATTCGGCGCTGGGAGGCGGGACCGGGGCGGGGGCCGGGAAGAATGCGGTTGAGAATAACTATCTAAGTAAATAGCAACGCTCTGAACGGGATAAGGAGTTTGATGCCTGTAAAGGTAGCACCCCATGTCAGTTGAAAGTCGGTGCCAAATGGAATGCTATCAGTGTGGCACAGGATGCTGCTTTTGGTACGGGAATGCTGGCAGGAATTCTTGCGGGGCTTTATGACTCTGTTGAAGGTATCGCACATATAGCCAACAGTCCGCTTGAAACCTATGAAGCGCTGAAATCGTTGTTTAACAGTAGCGATGTGCTGGATAACGTTTCGGATGCGCTGAAACAGTCCTATATTAACCGTATTAACCAGATGGAAATGGAGTATCAGAAAGTCGGTGCCAGCGGGTCGTTTGATGCCGGTGTTGAAGGCGGTAAGCTGGTTACGGATATAGTCGGGTTACTTGCCGGTGGTGCCGGATTAGCGAAGGGCGGTGCGGTACTGACAGATAAGATTGTTGCGAAGGTTGCATCAAAAGCAGCATCCAGACTTGATGATGTACTTCCCCCAACGACATGGAAAGCCGGTGAAGGTCCATACAGTCCTAAGACGGATGGAGCGATAACGAACGTCGAGTATCCTGTTGGGAAATATGAAGATAACTCGTTACCTTACGAGGATACGACAGGTACTGTCAGGAACAGCAAAGACTATACGGATATTCTATCTCCTGAAGCTAAGCAATATATACTTTATGGTGATAATTTAACCAGTGGCGGGCATTTATTTCCAGGAAATCTCGGGAAAACGACATTCCCATCTAACTGGAGTGCAGAAAAAATAGTACATGAGGTAGGAGATATAGCGACTTCTCCTAATACTCAATGGTATGCCCAGACAGGGACTGGTGGCAATTATACTAACAAGGGCAAACCTGCTAACTGGGTTGCTTATGAAATAAGAGATGGTGTGAGAGTCAGGGTTGTATATCAACCAGCTGCCGGAAAAGTCATCACTGCGTTCCCTGACAACGCACCTGTACCGGGCAGCTATAAACCAATAAAAAAATAGGCGGTAATTAAGTGGGCGAGTTAGATAAAAAAATAAAGGAATTTGGTGGTCTCTTCAGGGATCGCCTTGATAATGAGTTGCTCCAGGACGCAATTAATTATGTAGATTATGATGAAAGAGGGTTGGCTTTCGAAATCATTTGTGAACACATAAGTGAATATGAGGTATCAATTAATAAAGAAGAATATGAACTAGCCATAGCAATATGCAATGAACTTCAAATGGATCTGAATGATATTAGTCTACAGCATTTAAAAGAATTAGTTAGAGGTTAAGATTAATATGCCGGGTGATCTGGATGGCTATGATAAAGGATTTATGGGTTACGGCCATTCGTAAAGTTTTACGCGCAATATACTCAGGATAAAAAACTGCCGCCGGAGCAAGGACAGGCAGATTTAGTGCGGATAATGAAGAATGATCTGCCGGGAAGTGTAGATATTATTAAACTCATTCTGAGCAATAATACGGTTTCAGACACAGTAATAGCGTTACTTACGGCGAAATACTACGTATTGGCGCGGTTAACATCTATCGCAGCTGAAAAAGCGTTATCATTGGTTGGTAAAGCGGCGTTACAGAAGATGGTCAGGTAAATTTTGCTCTGGAACATGGCAAAAATATCTTGTCATGCAGTACGGACCCTGCTTCGGCTTCATGTCAGAAAGGCCTGGCTATGCAAAATGCGCTGATGGTTGCATTGCCAGCAGGTCTTGGCGGTGGTCTATTGGCAGTGGCTACACCTGAAATAGCGACAGCGGCCAGAGTTGCACTCCAGACTTGCAAAGACGCCTTTGTCTACTGCCTCAACAATATTGGTATTCAGGTTTCTGAGACAGTTGTTTCGGGCGGAGTTGGAGTTGGTGGAGCAATAGGTATTGGCAAAAAAGTTGCAGAGGCGACGACGGCGAAACTGAAGCTGTAGCGGCTAATGTAGCTAAATCAGCCAGGTAATAGACCTGACGCTGGTATTGAGCCTCAAGATTCGCTAAAGCTTTTTGAGCATTCAATTTCGAGCACAAATCAATATTCAAATAAAGAGGTTAGATTTGCTGTTGATAGCCAAGGAAATGTACATCGTTTTGTTGGTACAAATGGTGAGTATCATTGGAACGGAAGCACAGCAGATAAAAATGCTTTAACCGGTGCTCAGATACCAACAGCAATCCAGAAACAATTAGGAGTAAGAATAAAATGATTTATGGCGATCCATTTCGTTTTGCTCTCCAGTTTGATGTCGTTGAAAGCTGGAACGAGCCGGGAGATATCTGGAAAAATGGCCTTTTTGCTTTATATATTGAAGGTGATAAAGTGTTTGATGTCGTAGATTCTTTTGAGTTACGAACCACATTCAGTTTTTATTCAAAAGCACCAATAAATGAACTCGCTATTAACGATTTAGATGTTGATAAAAATAAGCTTTACACGAATGCTAAAGATTATTTTCTTGGCGAGGGTGAAAAATTGATTGATGGATTATTTGATATGACATGTGTCCCGATGGAAGATAATCGTTGTTATCTTTACTTTATGAAGACAAATGCTGGAGATCGGCTTGTATGGAGTACCAATAATAGTAGCAAGATAAATGAGGCAGTTCTCCCATCAGGGACAATATTCAATGTGCTCAATGAGTTGAAAAGCTACATTTTATAAAAGTATTCCAGCTTTTGGAAAAGAGCCTTCTCTTTTCATCGCTGACTATGAAACAAACATGAGTAATAATTCCTGGATAAAGGCTGTCGACCTTTGTGAACATGAGCGGCAGCGCTTCCGGCACCACGCGCTCGGCGGTGGCGGACGGTACGGTCACGGTGCGCGACGCTCAGCATCAGACGCAGGACGTGACGGTCCTCAGCCGCGACACGGAAAACGCCAACGGCCGCATCGACAAGATTTTCGACAAGGATAAAGTCAACAACCAGATGGCGTTTGCGCAGGGCGTCCAGCAGCTGGCAGGGAACATTTATGGCGACGTAAAAGCGTGGAAGCTGAATGCGGCCGCCAAAGAGACCTCCGAGCGCCTGCTTAGTGAGCATCCTGATATGCCCGCCTCCCACAGGATCAGTTCAGCACAATCGTGCAGAGCGACCCGGGCTACAAAGCGGCGGCGGCGCAGTGGGGCACGGGCGGCACCTATTCGATGGTGGCGACCGCGGTGGCGGGCGCGCTGGGCGGGCTGAGTGCCAGCAATCTGGGCGCCGCAGCGGGCGGCGCGATGGCGCCGTACCTCGCTAACGCCATCAAGAAAGCCACGACAACCTATGACGCCCAGGGTAACCCGCACACCGACGTGCTGGCGAACACCATGGCGCACGCGGTCGCGGGCGCGGTGCTGGCGCAGATAGCGGGCGGCACCGCGGTGGCAGGCGCAGCGGGTGCGGCAGGTGGAGAGCTGGCAGCGAAAGCTATCGTGAAGGTGATGTATCCGGGCACGGACATCCGCGACCTGACGGAGAGCCAGAAGCAGACAGTGAGCGCGCTGAGCCAGATGGCGGCCGGACTGGCGGGCGGACTCGCGTCAGATTCGGCGCTGGGAGGCGGGACCGGGTCGGGGGCCGGGAGGAATGCGGTTGAGAATAACCACCTTAGCACGGTTGAAAAAATCACCCTGACCAGTAAAGAGAAAGAATATAACTCATCAGGTCAGGGTGAGAATGCAGGTAACAGCTCATGCCGGAAACTGAAACAGGATATCGATAAGCTGTACGAAAAAGGTCAGAGTATTGATAAAACCGAATACAGCGAACTTGGACCGGATTTTCAGCTGCGCGGCGTGGACAGTATTAAGCATAAGCCAGGTGAAGTGGTCTCCCGTGTTGGTTCCAGTAACGGATACTGTGTGGTAACAGACACATCAGCGGTAAACGGGCGGGAGTGGATGCTTGAACCTGCAAATGAAGTTCAGGCAATTGCCGCAAAACACCAGAATGGTAAGACGGAAGATTTTATAAAAGAGCTTGGTGCTGCATATTTTGAAGCAGGTTGTGGGATGCCGGGAGTGGCAACAGCCTTGTGTCAGAGGTATATGGCAGCAGGAGGAACAAATCCCGTCAGTGGTAAGATGCCGACAGATGCAGAGCGCGTTACTTGGGCGATGGCTGCGGCCGCAAATACTATGGGGAACGTTGCAGCGCTTAAGGCAGGAAATGTAGCTCAGGGTATTGTTCGAGTCGAAAGCTTGGGTAGTATCGATGAATTCCTTGCATCACAATCCAAAAACCTTAATAAAAAATTAGGTGCTAAAATCGGAGAGGGGCGATTACCTTATGAGGCGGGAAAAAATGGGGTTGAAATGGCGAAAAAAACCATTAAAGAAACATTGGAAAATGCTACTCAGATCAGCTCCAAAATTCCAAGTGCTTCTGTTAGGGAAGAGTATGATTTGATTCATGTATATAGCTCCAAAACCAATAGCACTGTGAGATTAAGAGTGTTACCTAATGGAAAATATGACTTCGATACGTTAATTCCGGAAAAGTCTTCAAAATTTTAAAAGAGGCAATCATGTTAAAAAATGAAACCTTTGATAATTTTAGGTGTCGTTCATTTTTCATAGAGAAAGAATTAATTTGTCAGATTCTTGTGTTGTTTTTTAAAACGTCATCGTCTGGTTGGATGTCGTTGACTATTGATGAAGGTGTATCAAAGCTTTCTCGAGAGCCTTGTGAACCATCACTTTTAGATATAACAAAAATTGATGATGAATTTGCATATCCAGTGCAAGATGTTAAAGGTTTAACCTGTTACATCGGAAAAAAATATTAAACACTTATGAATACAGGATAAATAAAATCGAAGAGGGATGTGTCGGGATATACTTTGATTGTGGGGATTGTGGGTTCAGCGTGCTGGAAGTTGATGGGTGCTTGTCAATTATTCATGGAGTCAGCGATGATTTACAAAATAATATTTCTTTAGTTAAGTTGTAATTTTTTAAAAATTTGCGCAGGAGAGTAATGATGTAGAAAATAATCTCTTCGGCGGTACAGAAGATGGTCAGGTAAATTTTGCTCAGGAGCATGGCAAAAATATCTTGTCATGCAGTGCGGACCCAGCTTCGGCTTCATGTCAGAAAGGCCTGGCTATGCAAAATGCGCTGATGGTTGCATTGCCAGCAGGTCTTGGCGGTGGTCTTTTGGCAGCGGCAACACCAGAAATAGCGACAGCGGCCAGAGTTGCACTCCAGACTTGCAAAGGCGCCTTTGCCATCTGCCTCAACAATATTGGTATTCAGGTTTCTGAGACAGTTGTTCCGGGTGGAGTTGGGGCTGGCGGAGCAATAGGTATTGGCAAAACAGTTGCAGAGGCGACGACGGCTAAAGCTGAAGCCGTGGCGGCTAATGCCGCGCATAATGCTACCTATTATGCTGGCCTTAAAATGGATCTGAAAACTACCCAAGCAGCTAATGAAATTGTTGATAGCTTGCGTAACACTGGGAGGTTACCATCAAATTATGTAATTAAACAAACTGCAGAAGATAATGGATGGTCTGCTGGGAAAGCTTTATATAATTATGTACCTGGAGGGCAGATAGGTGGTGATGTGTTTAATAATACAACTGGTATTTTACCCTCTTCGGTAGGAAGGACTTGGTATGAAGCTGATATTGGAATAAATAATGTGATGTCAAGAGCAAAACAAGGTGGCACACGTTTACTGTATTCTGATGATGGCCTTTTATATATAACAACAGACCACTATGAAACAGCAACATCAATAGGTAAGTGGAAGTGATAAAGGGGAAATATATGTATCAAAGTATCATAATAGATGGCGATATCATGAATTCAGAGAAAGATTTTCATCGTAATTTAGCTGAGATGTTAGATTTTGGACCGTACTATGGTAATAATACTGACGCTCTATGGGATATGTTAAGTTCGGGTATGGCTTGTGGTTTTGTTATATGCTGGAAGAACTCATCCACTTCCAAGGAAAGGTTGGGTGAAAAATTTGATATTATTATTGATCTTTTTAATAAAACAAAAAAAAGATATCAAGGAAAAGGAGAGGATATGCAATTTGACTTCCAACTTGATTGACCCTTGATAGGAAACCTATTCTGGCACAGTCTAAACCGATAAAAATAGTAAGGAATGTATAAATTTTTGGCAACGGAATTACTCACTTAGGAAAAATCTTGAAGATTGGTTAGAACCAGATTTGATCAAAGAGCTTTAGATTACATCCAGTCAAATGAAGAACCACTTGCCTTTGAGATATTATGCGATCATATAAGTGAGTATAAAGTTGCAATAACTCAAGAAGAATATGAAAGGATATATACGGGATATGACAACGTTTAGAGAAAATTTACTTATCAATAAAATTGATTATAAAATAAACAACCACTCATCTTTAGATGAGTGGTTTAGCGAAGTTTTGGATATTTCTCTTGATAAATTAGATGTTGGCGATGTCGCCAGAGCAATAAGGCAAGATCTATTTTTGGCAGAAGTTTTACCAAGAGCTGAAGTTATTCTAAGGCAGGAGCCGTTGGCTGGAGCAGACTATGATGGACAATTGATATCCTCTATAGCTTCTTTAGATAATAATGAGGCAAGATCCGTCTTGCCTACTCTTCTGCGTATTAGTTCTTTTTTAAATGAGTTGGATCAATCTGATTTTTATAATCAGATCGTTAAGGATATAGAAAAAATAGACAAACTTTCTCATGCTTGAAAATGAATCCCAACCCTTTTTATTGGGGATTTTACTTTATAACCAACTATTTACTTCTGTACGTCGCCTGCCACTTTACCGTATCCCAATATATCAGATCCTGGTCCTCAACGAGTCATTGTCGGACAAAGTGGCGAGGCTTATTATAGAAATGATCATTATAAGACGTTCATAAAAATCAGGTGATGATGAAATGGGTGTATTTAAATTCGAAAATAAAACAGTATGTTATAATGGTGGTGAGGTGTTTGTAGCCAGGGTGAATCCAACCATCGCTGATACTGATGAATTACTAATATCTCTTTATTACTTACTTTGGTTTCCTGGATACTCTGGTCTCAACTGGAACTCTCTCTATGATTGTTTGCGTAATCTAGACTGGATAAGTGATAAGAAAGTAATGATCGTGCATGAGTCATTGCCGAGCATTCCTGATGCTGATCTGTGTATATATTTAGAGGTATTAAAAGATTCTGTCCTGGATTGGGTCAATGATGAAAGGCATCAACTAGAGGTTGTTTTTCATGAAAAAAATAAAGAAAAAATCGACAAGTTACTACCATCTTGCCAGTACTATTGACTGAATGAGCGATGCCGGCTTATGCCGGGATCGCTGCTTTTGATGCGCCCGTATATGAACAATCGGCTTTATAACCTAGACCTCTGGATCAGCCTGCAAGAGACGCACCGCCATCTAACATTCCCTACCGCAACGCATACCACTCTTTATGCTTCAACGGATTCATCGCCGCGCCAATAATATCAGAAACCACGTTCACCAGAATCACCAGACCGCCAACCACCATCACGCCTGCGGAAATCGCCGCATAATCCTGCTGACGAATAGCATTAATTAGCCACCGGCCCAGCCCAGGCCAGTTGAACACCATCTCGGTGATCATCGCCAGCGTCAGCATGGTGGAAAACTGCAGGCCCAGACGCGGGATCACCGGCGGCAGCGCATTATGCAGCACATGGCGGCGGATCACGGTAAAACGCGACAGCCCGCGCGTGGCGGCCGCCTTCACGTAGTTCTTATCCATCACCTCGCTGGTGCTGGCGCGCAGCAGGCGGATCACTTCGGTAGCCGGGGCGACCGCCAGCACAATCACCGGCAGGATCATATGCGTCATTACGCTGACCAGCATCTCGTGACGCCACGGCGACGGACTCAGCCAGGCGTCAACCAGCGCAAGACCGGTAATATTTTGTACCGGATAGAGCAGGTCAAATCGGCCGGACACCGGCAGCCAGCCGAGCGTCAGGGAGAAGAACAGCGTAAACAGTAGCGCCAGCCAGAATACCGGCATCGAGAAGCCGAGCAGCGCCAGCGCGCTAATCACCTTATCCTGCCACTTATTACGCGTCACGCCGGCGCAGATGCCGAGCGGAATCCCGGTCAGCAGCGCCAGCACAAACGCCAGCACGCACAGCTCCAGCGTGGCGGGGAACACTTCGCGCAGTTGCAGGCCAATCTCCTGACCATTGGTGCTGGAGACGCCAAAATCAAACTGCAGCATGCCGCTGAACCAGAACCACCACGCATCGAACAGCGAAGCGCCTTCCAGCGGCGCGTTGGGCGTGAAGTAGCTCAGGCTAAAACCCACCAGCGACAGCAGAAACAGGGTAATCACCAGCAATAACAGGCGACGCAACATATAGATGATCACTTACGGCTCCTCGCGCTCATCACGGTAGACTCCGGCAAAAGAGGCGTTGCCGAACGGGCTTAACACCAGGCCTTTAATATCGTGGCGGTAGGCCTGCAACCGCAGCGAAGAGGCGAGCGGCAGCACCGGCAGATCGCGTGCCAGCATCTGCTGCGCCAGATGATAGTTCTCAATACGGCCCGCCAGCTGCTGCGACAGCAGCGCCTTCTGCAGAGCTTCATCGAAGCCGGGCGAGCACCAGTGCGCATAGTTGGTCTGCGAGCGAATCGCCGCGCAGCTCAGCAGCGGGCGGAAAAAACTGTCGGGATCGTTACTGTCGGTCGCCCAGCCGGTGAGAGTGAGATCGTGGTTCATCGCCATCAGCTGCGCTTCCTGAAAGCGGCCCTCTACCGGCGCGATGCTCACCTTAACACCAACCTGCGCCAGATCGGCCTGCAGCAGCTCCGCCGTTTTCAGCGGGCTGGGGTTCCAGGCCTGCGAGGCGGAGGGCACCACCAGACGCAGATGGAGATCGGTTATGCCCAGCGACGCCAGCATCGCGCGCGCTTTTTTCGGATCATACTCGGTGACGCGCGCTTCGCTATCGTAAGCCCATGATGCGCGCGGCAGCACCGAGGCGGCAGTTTCCGCCGTACCGTAGTAGATCGACTCCATCAGGCGTTCGTTATTGATCGCCAGCGCCAGCGCGTGGCGCACTTCCGGACGGTCCAGCGGCGCTTTGCGGGTGTTAAACGCCAGATAGGCGATGTTCATGCCGGGGCGCAGCGTCATGCGCAGGCGGGGATCGTCGCGCAGGATAGAGATCTGACTGGCGGCGGGATAGGCGAGCACGTCGCACTCTCCCGTCAGCAGCTTAGACAGGCGGCCCGTTCCGCCTGCGCCCATATCGATCACCGCCTGCTGCAGGCGCGGCACGCCTTTCCAGTAGGCGGGATTGCGCGCCAGCCGAATATACTGTCCGGCGCGATATTCGCTGAGCTGGTAAGGACCCGTACCCACCGGCTGGCGATCGAGCTCTTCCTGGCGGCCGCTACGGGTCAGCTGATCGGCATATTCTGCCGACAGCACCGGCGCGTAGTGGGTCGCCAGATGCCAGAGAAAGGAGGCGTCCGGGCTGTTGAGTCGGATTTCAACCGTATTTCCGTCGAGCTTTTTAACGCTCTGCACCGAATCGGCGAACTGCAGGCTGTCGAAGTAGGGATAGTTGCCGCCGTTAACATTGTGCCACGGATGGTGGCGATCGAACATGCGGGCAAAGCTGAATACTACGTCGTCAGCGTTCATTGCGCGCGTCGGCGTAAACCAGGACGTGCGCTGAAAAGAAACCTTGCTGCGCAGGTGGAAGCGGTAGGTCGCGCCGTTATCGCGCACTTCCCAGGAAGAGGCCAGATCGGGCACCAGACGATAGGTGTAGGGATCGACATCCAGCAAACGATCGTAAAGCTGCGCGGCGAGGGTATCGACGGCAAGGCCGCTGCTCGCCATCTGCGGATTGAAGGTATTCAGCGTGCCGTTGACGCAGTAGACGAAGCCGCTGTGGCGAATATCACGACTCTCTGCCGACCAGGCAGACGCGCTGAATAGGCTGAGAATAAGCATCAGCGACGGGATTAATTTTGACATAGAACTCAACGGTGTTCGGGCAATAGGCTGAGTGTATCGCAAAGGCGGCGATGTCCCAAAATATGGTGACGCGGCTGGGGGGATTTTCGCCAGAGAGCAGAAAATAGACACACCCTTGCTGTGGTAATGAGAAAAATTCTCAATTAGAGCTTTACAAGTGAGAACAAGAATGATTATTATTTAATTGCGCTTCAGCGGTGGCTCTACCGGTGAAGAGCACGACATTGCTCACATTGCTTCCAGTATTGTTGCCCGCGCAAGCGGGCTTTTTTTTGCCTTCATACTGGCTGCGTTACGCGACTTCAGACATCTGGGGAAGTACGCTCAGGTGGACAGCGCACAAGCAGAGAAGTAGAAGGGCAGGCGCATGTACGACCACACCGGACTGAAAAAGACGCAAGCAAACCCCGCATGAACAGCTTACGTATTAATAGCAATCTGCCGGCTACGGCGTTGCAAGAAACAAACGCTGCCAGCAGGAGAAAATGTCGGCAGTAACTATGAATCTATTAGTCACTCTGGAATAAGGATAATGCTTTTAATAATTCCAGGCACCACTACGCCTGGAGAGTTTACAATCGGACCATACCTGTCTTTCAGCTTGCACTCGTCTGCTCCAGTCCTTTGATCAGGGAAGCGAAGGCTGCAACCGCTTCAGTTTCCTTGAGTCGTCCACGAGTAAGCGCAACGGACAGCGCCTCTCCCGCGCCGACCAGGCCGATGCAACGTTGTAGTAACTCCTGCGGCGACATATGTAGATGTGGTGTCAGAACTGTCACAAACATTGCGACACAATTGTCCAGGAGTTCCTGGAAAACCACCGCCTTCTCTTCGCTCCCCGCCAGCGCCGCACCTACTGCATGAAACTCGTCCGTTTTGTCCGAGGCGCAGTGAATATAAGCACTCGCCAGTACTTGTACGGTTTCCTGCAGGTTTCGGGGGGGCGTGCTTATGGCCTCAGTGAACCTCCTGATCCGTTCCATATCAATCCATCTGTACAGATCAATCAGCAACGCCGAGCGAGTCGGGAAGTGATCATAAACTACGGGTTTAGAGACACCGGCACGTACAGCCAAATGTCCCAGAGTCAGTCGATCTGCATTTTCCTCTCGCACGATCATCAGCGCGGTGTCGAGGAGTTGCTGTCGCCGTTCAGCCTTCGATAATCTCCGTGCAGGCGACCTGGCTAACGAAGCGTTTTGTTCTCTCATTATATTTTTCTCATATAACCTACTAAAGGTAGCTTATGCTCGCAAGTGGTGCTATCTTTCCTACTATTGGTAGCTTATCACGTTAATAAGGAACCACGCTTATGTCATTTGACCCTGTGTTACTACTGGGCGGCTCCGGAGCAATTGGCCGTCAGACTGCTCGGGCAATCCACGCGACTTATCCTCACCTTCCTTTGCTGATAGGCAGTCGAGATCTTTCCAGAGCGCAGAACGCAGCGAAAGAAATGGGAGGCGCGCAAGGGGTTGTCATCGATACCGCATGCGCAGATCTCGGCCTCGGCGAACAAAAAATCAGCGCGGTGGTCGTTCTCTATAAAGACCATTCTCTCGCTGCACTCCGTTTTGCTCAATCCCGTGGCGTATCACATCTCAGTATTTCTTCTGGTGTGTTCGAGATTGCTCCGGAAATTGCTAACTTTATGAATGCCCCGCATGCGGCGGCAGTGGTGCTTGGCTATGAGTGGTTGGTAGGTGCCACGACAGTTCCTACGCTTCATCTGAGCAAGGCGTTCAGCCGGGTACATAAAATCCGTATTGGGGCGTTAGTCGATGAAGAGGATGTCGGCGGCCCAGCGGTCGCCGCTGATTTCGAACATCTGAATCACCTGATGCCTGCCGCGCTAACGCGCCGGGCCGGCGTCTATATATGGCGGGAGGGCAATGATGCCAGGACTACATTCTCAGCAGTCGACGGCACCGAAATAGACGCTACCGGTTTCTCGTCGATTGACGTTGCTGGACTGGCATCAGCAACTGGCGCGCATAGTGTCCAGTTTGACCTGGGCACGGGTGTCAGTTCGAGTCGGCGTGACGGCGGAAAATTCTCGACCGAAATCATTATTGAAATTTCGGGGCTGGATCTGGCTGGACAAGCTCTTCATACCCGACATGCGGTAGTACATCCGGGTGGCGCAGCACCCTTGACAGGTATGGGAATTGCCTTGCTTCTTGAGCGACTGGTCGGGCTAGATGGAAAGCCACCGGTTGCGCCAGGCCTCTATTTTCCTTATCAGATTCTGGAAACGTCGCACTATTTAGCACGGCTTGCGGAAGAAGGAGGGCAGCTTATGGAACTGTCGTTGCCATCCGGGTCAGGCACAGAGCAATAACTGAAAAACTTGTCCCGCACCTGCGTTTCCTGAATATTTTTCCTGTGAACGTAACGATGCAATATCGGGGTAAGCGTGAAAGCTGGCTGATAGCTTTTCAGCCAGCATGTATACCGTCGCGTCCGATCAGGAACTCAGTTAAGTTCCATTTGAGGCGCCCGCCTGGCACGCTGGGCAATGCGTCTTTCAGATAACGAAACACCGGGTGCGTTAAGGCGCCGTTGACCTCAACTTTCTCGAACATCGGGAAGCTCACGCCATAATTGATGTGGCAGGTCTGCGCGATTTCGTCATCCTCGCCCAGCTCCATGGAACAACTTTCTCTAAAACTATTTAAAATAGCTGCAAAAACAGGCTGTTAAGAGATGATGCATGAAGTTTTGAAAGTCAGATTTTTTTATGTAATCCATTGAAATAATGATGAAATCACTCCTTCTCTATACCGTGCTTCTTCAACGAAGGAGGGCGAAGAGCGGACCTTCCAGGTGTTCAACCCCAACGGAGGGCTATGACATGGGCTTTCAGTCGCCAGCGCAAGACTATGTTCAGCGTCGCCTTACTGTTAACGATCTCGTCGTGCATAACCCAGCTTCAACGCTGGTTGTTGGGCGCGACAACGGGCTGTTGGTTATTGACAGGGACTCGCGTATCGCAGTCGGCGATAAAGTTGCTCTGGTTTATGAAGGAGAAGCGCTGGTAGCGCGCGCCGGCGATCGCTGCGTGATAACTGAAGGCGGGCAACACATCGCTGAATATGAGTTGGAGCATGCTGTGGTGCTTGGCAAAATCACTTACGAGATTGTTAACGTCTGGCATGATGGCTGATAAATGTAGCGATACGCTTTAGACACACAGCAGACATATGTACGGGCAAAATCCGCTATGAACGAGAAGCAGACATTTATAGTTTTTTCACAACCTATCAAGGTCTGAGTACGTGAAGGCAGTGACGCCCTGATAGGGCTCCGTTTAGGAAATTGAAAATATTTTACGTAAAAGCCGTTTTTTGTACTGATTTAAATCAACAGAAAACAAAGCTCAGCATTCCTTTTCCTAAGTGCCCTGACAAAATTTAACGCTCTTCACCAATATTTTTTCTTTTATATTTGATTTAAAAAATATGTATTCAGCAAGCTGTGAACGGAGGATGAAATATAAAAATAAATTATACTGCCTGCCGGGCAGGCCTGGTATTGACTCAATTTCTGGCCATGAAGAAATCACGGTCGGGATGAATTTTGCTTCAGGGGAAAATAACGAGTATTAATGATGGCGATGTTGACTTCACATGGCGTGCCATCATCAAGAAAAACGGTTTCATATATTTCCATAACAGCATCGTTATCTTTTAAATTCAGGCAGTTAATGATGAAATCATCTGAGGCGTTAATTGCAGTTAAATTTTGCTCACGGCGTTGTACTTTTTTTTCTGTGATGCTTTCAATATATGAGTACTTTGAAAACTCAAGTTCACTGACTTCCATGTTTTCAAACATATTAACCGGAAGATGTACGTGTTCAAGTGCAACAGGAATATCATCAAAACACATGAGACGTAAAATTTTATAGACCTGATCACTGTTTTTGATACGCAGAGATTGTGCCATTTCCGGGGTCGGCACTTTTATTATGCCAAATTTGATGATTCGTCTTATACCCTTATGACCGCTTTTCTGCGCCTGAAAATCAAACGGAGAAAGTGCATGAAATTTCCCCGAGTGGTTGCTTTTCCCTGTTGAGCCCACAAACAGCCCAGAACCTTTAACGCGATAAATACGCTGTTGCTCGATTAAAAGGCGGGTCGCTTCCCGAACGGTAGCTCGTGTGATGCCAAGATTCCGCGCTATGGCGATCTCTGTATCCAGTTTATCTCCTGGTGACAGACCATCCTCCTTAATTTTAAGCAGGATATAATCAACAACCTCTTTTTGCTTCTCTGTAATGCCATCAACCATCTACGTTTTTCCTAACCAGTTAAGCCGTGGCTTATGAATTGCCTGCTGTACATGTATGCCTGAGTGAGTTTCACCAAAACCAGCCTGTTCATAACAGATTGTGATGAAGTTAACGGATTTGAACTAAAAAACCCACCTGTCGATTAAATTTTCACATGAAATATTGTGTCCGGACATATCTGTGTGCATCATCAAGATGACTAGACACGTTGAACATGTACATACTACTTTCTTAAGGGCATGAACACAACGCCGTTGTTAAATATGTTAAATAAAAACATGTAATTATCTATAACGCAGGCAGTTAAAAACCTCTGCTGGTTATCTTGCAGTAGAAGATGGACTTAAGTCTGGTACATGTCTGGTCAGGTGTGGTTGTCCGTACATCCGCAAGTGACAGTTCTTATACACCGAGCAAAGAGAGAGAAGCATGTCAAACAAAAAGTTAGCGAATGCCATCAGAATGCTGAGCATTGATGCCATACAAAAGGCAAACTCCGGTCATCCCGGTGCGCCAATGGGGATGGCTGATATTGCAGAAGTTATCTGGCGTCGCCATTTGCGACATAATCCAAAAGACCCGCAATGGTTCAACCGCGATCGCTATGTTCAGTCTAACGGTCACGGTTCAATGCTGATTTATTCTCTGTTGCATCTTACGGGTTACGATCTTTCTCTTGATGATATTCGCAACTTCCGTCAGCTCCACTCCCGTACCCCGGGGCATCCGGAATATGGCTATACACCCGGCGTCGAAACCACCACGGGCCCACTGGGGCAGGGTGTGGCCAATGCGGTGGGCATGGCTATTGCGGAAAAAGCGCTGGCAGCAGAATTTAATAAACCTGGCTTCGATATTGTCGATCATCATACCTGGTTGTTCATGGGAGACGGTTGCCTGATGGAAGGCATTTCGCATGAAGCGTGCGGTCTCGCCGGTACTCTCAAACTGGGGAATCTCATTGCCGTCTGGGACGACAATGGTATCTCCATCGATGGCCACGTTGAAGGCTGGTTCTCAGAAGATACCGCGGCCCGCTTCCGCGCCTACGGCTGGCACGTCATCGAAGAAATTGATGGTCACAATCCTGACGCGGTAGATGCCGCCGTGCGCCAGGCGAAGGCTGTCACCGATAAACCCAGTCTGCTGTGTTGTAAAACGGTTATCGGGTTTGGTTCACCAAATAAAGCCAATAGCCATGAAAGCCATGGCTCAGCTCTGGGCGCAGCGGAAGTTGCCCTTGTCCGGGAACAGCTTGACTGGCCGTATGCGCCCTTTGAGATCCCGGAAGATATTTATGCTGCATGGGACGCGACCGAAAAAGGTTCGGACGTTCAGCGTGAATGGAATGACCTGTTCACTGCTTATGAAAAGCAGTGGCCTGAACTGGCTGCAGAATTCACGCGCCGTATGAAAGGGGAGCTTCCGGCAGCCTGGAAGGACTCTATGCAGAACTATGTCCGCGATCTTCAGGCTCACCCGGCCTCTCTGGCCACCCGTCAGGTCAGCCAGAACTGCCTGAATTTTCTGGGAGATAAACTACCTGAACTGATGGGTGGATCAGCTGACCTGTCACCGTCCAATCTGACTCGGCATCAGCACTCTGTCGATTTCACAGCGCTGAATGCAGCAGGCAACTACATTTCTTATGGTGTACGTGAGTTCGGGATGTCCGCCATCATGAATGGCCTGGCGCTACATGGAGGCTTCATTCCCTATGGCGGGACTTTCCTGATGTTCATGGAATACGCCCGTAACGCCCTGCGTATGGCTGCCCTGATGAAAATTCGCTCACTCTTCGTATACACGCACGATACCATCGGGCTTGGTGAGGACGGTCCGACACATCAGCCTGTTGAACAGTTAGCGTCACTGCGTCTGACGCCCAATATGGAAACGTGGCGCGGTTGCGATCAGGTGGAGGTCGCCATCGCCTGGCAGCAGGCTATTGAACGTCAGGATGGTCCGTCCGCCCTTATTCTGACGCGCCAGCCACTGCAACAGCAGGAAAGAAACGAGGAGCAGTTACATAATGTCGCCCGTGGCGGGTACGTTCTGCTTGACTGCGAGGGCATCCCGGACCTGATCTTCATCTCTGCCGGCTCGGAAATTGAACTGGCTGTCGCTGCCGCCCGCACCCTAAAGCAGGAAGGTTATCAAATCCGCGTGGTGTCCATGCCCTGTACCGAACGCTTTGATGCGCAGGACGAAAGTTATAAGGCTTCTGTTCTGCCACCTCAGGTACGTAAACGTCTGGCTGTAGAAGCCAGCATTGCGGGGTTCTGGGAACGCTACGTTGGATTAGACGGGAAAGTCATCGGTATGAATACTTTCGGTGAATCCGCGCCAGCTGGCGTCCTGTTTAAGTATTTTGGTTTTACCGCCGAAAATGTAACAGATACTGCCAGAAACATGCTGAAGTAACCTGGCTGCGTAATATATCAGACAGTAAAAGGAGAAATTATGTCAGCAATATCCAGCTGGTTAAATAAAAGTAAAGTGCAGTTTGTTTCGTCGGTATCTGACTGGAAAAGCGCTATCCAGCTTGCCGGTCGCCCTTTACTGGATGAGGGCGCAATTTCACAGTCGTACATCGACGCAATTATTCAACAAAAAGAAGCAACTGGCCCGTATTTTGTCATTGCGCCTGGTATTGCTATGCCTCATGCACGCCCGGAGCAGGGGGCGGTATCTCTGGGGCTGTCAGTTCTGAAAATCGGCGAGCCTGTCAACTTTGACTCTGAAGAAAATGGTCCAGTGGTTGCTGTATTCATGTTTTCCGCCCCTGACAGTAACAGTCATATTGAGATGATTTCTCAACTTGCAGAAGTCCTGTCCGATGATGACATGATGGAAAAGGTGTTTGCCGTGAAAAGTACTGACGAACTGCAGTCGCTTTTACTCAGCAAACAATGACGTTCGGTTTATTTAACTCAATCAATTTGTGTGAGGTTTACTATGAAAATTATGGCGGTATGTGGTGCAGGTCTGGGGAGCAGCTTCATGATGGAAATGAACATCAAAAAAGTGCTCAAGAAAATCAATATCACTGCAGAGGTCGATCATTCTGACCTGGGGTCGGACACTCCTGATCTGGCGGACGTTTTTGTGATGGGCAAAGACATTGCCTTCAGCGCCAATCTTCCGGAAAGCAAGGTCATTGTCATCAATAACATCATTGACCTGAATGAAGTCGAAACAAAAATAAAAGACTACTTTGAACAGCAATAGTTGAGAGCAGTCCGGAAAAATACCCTGCAGCAGAGGTAAATATGTTTTTTCAAAGCTTTTTGCAGTTTATTGTGGATGTCATGAAGGTCCCATCGATCCTGGTCGGACTGGTGGCGCTTTTTGGCCTGATAGCCCAGAAAAAATCTTTTCTTGACGTCATTAAAGGCACGATTAAAACCATTCTGGGTTTCCTTGTTTTGTCGGGTGGGGCAGTGGTCCTTGTGGGCTCACTGTCTCCCCTGGGAGATATTTTCAAACAGGCGTTTGATGTTCAGGGGATAATTCCTAATAACGAGGCCATGGTATCAATTGCACTGGAAAAATATGGTGCGCCAACGACACTGATTATGGCTTTTGGTATGGTCGCCAATATCGTTGTGGCCAGATTTACCCGTTTGAAATATATCTACCTGTCCGGACATGTGACCTTTTATCTGGCGTGCATGGTTGCCATTATTCTCTCTGTTGCAGGGTTTGAAGGCGTACAGCTGATTTACACAGGCTCCCTGGCCCTCGGGATGATGATGGCTATCTTCCCGGCTATTGCGCAACCCTATATGCGTAAGATTGTGGGTAATGACCAGGTTGCACTGGCTCATACAGGCACGGTGGGTTACGTCCTGTCAGGCTGGATTGGTTCGCTCGTCGGTAAAGGTTCAAAATCTACCGAAGAAATGAACATGCCGCAGAATCTGAGTTTTCTGCGTGACAGCACCATTTCCATCTCGCTGACCATGATGGTGATTTACCTCGTTCTGTCTGTGTCTGCCGGAAAGGAGTATGTTGAAAGCCATTTCAGTCATGGTCAGAACTATCTGGTTTACTCGTTTATTCAGGCCATCACGTTTGCTGCAGGCGTCTACATAATTCTGCAGGGGGTTCGGTTAATTCTCGCTGAAATCGTCCCCGCGTTTACCGGATTTTCAGAAAGACTCGTCCCAAATGCCCGACCTGCACTGGACTGTCCTATCGTTTTTCCGTATGCGCCAAATGCAGTTCTGGTAGGATTTATCCCTAGCTTTGTGGGGGGCCTGGTCGGTTTGTTTATACTGGGACAGCTGAAGTGGGTTCTGATTCTTCCGGGCGTAGTTCCCCATTTCTTCTGCGGTGCAACAGCCGGTGTCTTTGGTAACGCCACCGGAGGTAAACGAGGTGCAATTATTGGTGCCTTTGCACATGGCGTCCTGATTACGTTCCTGCCTGTTGCACTGTTACCGGTACTGGGTGCTATCGGGCTGACGAATACAACATTCTCAGATACAGACTTTGGTGTTGCGGGCATTGTGCTGGGTAATATGGCCAGATTCATGAACCCGGGTATGATTACTGCTACTATCACCGGTATATTTGCCGTTCTGGTTATTTATAACTTTATAGGCAAAAAGAAAGTTGTGACTGAATAATATTTAAGTTTTTGCGATAAAATAATAAACATCTGACGCGAGCTTATCACGGTCAGATGTTTATTTATTATATAAGGTCAGGGGAAGTTTTTCTGGGATGTTTATTGACTTGGTATTTGGGGGTATATCCTGATCCTCATATGTGGTCTGGTCTAAATAACTTATGTTCCCTTGTAGTAACGCAGTAGATTTGGACATATAAATAAAGGTGGACGATGTCCGCTCCTGGCACAAATCGGACTATGGCTTCAAGGCACTTTCGGCGAGGAACTAGAATCTGCATACTATTGAGAATGTATTCGAGGGACTAGAAGCGCTGGATAAAATTACGCTTCAAACCAAGAGATAGGGGCGGGAACATGCCTCGGTAAGCTGCAAAAAATCTTCCCCAAAACTCTCTTAAAAAAGTAGTAAAAACAGGCTTTTAAATAATTAAAAATAAAACGCCAAAGGACACATAATTTTAAATCAATTTATTGATTTAAAAATAAAATTACTCTCTTTCTATCCCGTGCTTCTTCATCATCGCCCGCAACTGATGATAGGTCACACCCAGCAGTTCCGCGGCGCGGCGCTGGTTATATTTCGCCTGCTGCAGGCTGGCTTCCACCAGCGCGCGCTCCTGCTGATTTTGCCACAGCCGCAAATCAAGCGGCAAAGCGGGCAGGGAGCCTGAAGCGTCATCCGGGGCGGCGGTCGCCGCCTGCGCGCGCGGCGCAAAGGGATTGATAATAATCCGGTCGAGCGGCTCGTCGCTGCTGTGATGACGGTAGACCGAGCGCTCCACCACGTTTTTTAGCTCGCGCACATTGCCAGGCCACTGATACGCCAGCAGGGTCTCTTGTGCCTCGGGCGTAAAGCCTGGGAACAGCGGCAGGCCCAGCTCGCGGCACATCTGAATAGCGAAATGCTCCGCCATCACCAGAATGTCGCTGCGCCGCTCGCGCAAGGGCGGCAGCTGCACCACGTCAAAGGCGAGGCGGTCAAGCAGGTCGGCGCGGAATTTTCCTGCCGCCGCCAGCGCGGGCAGATCCTCGTTGGTGGCGCACACCAGCCGCACGTTAACCTGCAACGCGTGATTGCCGCCGACGCGCTCCAGCTGGCCATACTCGATGACGCGCAGCAGCTTCTCCTGCACCAGCATCGGCGCCGTCGCCAGCTCGTCGAGAAACAGCGTGCCGCCATCCGCCCGCTCGAAGCGGCCCAGATGGCGCTTCTGCGCGCCGGTAAAGGCGCCCGCCTCATGGCCGAACAGCTCGGAGTCGAGCAGATTTTCGTTCAGCGCGGCGCAGTTAAGCGAAATAAAGGGGCCCTGCCAGCGGTCGGAGAGGTAGTGCAGGCGGCTGGCGATCAGCTCTTTGCCGGTACCGCGCTCGCCGACCACCAGCACCGGCTTCTCCAGCGGCGCCAGCATGGATACCTGCTCGAGAACTTCGAGAAAGTTATTGGATTCGCCTAACAGGTTATCGTTGCTGTCTGCCATGATGAAATTCACCACCTCTTAATCAATTTAACTACCTTACGCGACCTGCGCAACGCTGTAAAATATAAATAGCTATAAAAATCAGTGAAATAAAACTGGCACGCCTTTTGAATATAACAATCAGCGCATGGCGCACCAACATAATCAAAGAGGAACATCATTATGGGTATTTTTTCTCGTTTCGCCGACATCGTTAACGCCAACATCAATTCGCTGCTGGAGCGTGCGGAAGATCCGCAGAAACTGGTACGCCTGATGATTCAGGAAATGGAAGACACGCTGATTGAAGTACGTTCTACCTCGGCGCGCGCGCTGGCGGAGAAAAAACAGCTGAACCGCCGCATCGAACAGGCGGAAATCCAGCAGGCCGAATGGCAGGAAAAAGCGGAGCTGGCGCTGCGCAAAGAAAAAGATGACCTGGCGCGTGCGGCGCTGATCGAAAAACAGAAGCTGACCGACCTGATCGCCTCGCTGCAGCAGGAAGTGGTTCACGTCGAAGAGACGCTGGAGCGCATGAAGGGCGAAATCGGCGAGCTGGAGAAAAAGCTGAGCGAAACCCGCGCTCGTCAGCAGGCGCTGACCCTGCGTCATCAGGCTGCTTCTACCTCGCGCGACGCGCGTCGTCAGCTCGACAGCGGCAAGCTGGATGAAGCCATGGCGCGCTTTGAATCTTTTGAGCGCCGCATCGACCATATGGAAGCAGAAGCGGAAAGCCAGCGTTTCGGCAAGTCGAAGTCGCTGGACGCGCAGTTTGCCGATCTGCAGGCCGATGACGAAATCAGCCAGCAGCTGGAAGCGCTGAAAGCCAAACTGAACCGTAGCGAATAACACTATTTGATTTGCGAGAGTGATTAAGGAGAGTCAATGAGCGCACTTTTTCTCGCTATACCGCTGACCATTTTCGTGCTGTTTGTCGCGCCGATCTGGTTATGGCTGCACTACAGCAGTCGCCGCAGCGGCAACGAACTGTCGGCAGGCGATTTGCAGCGCCTGCAGCAGCTGACGCAGGATGCGGAACGTATGCGCGACCGCATCCATGCGCTGGAGTCTATTCTGGACGCCGAGCATCCTAACTGGAGGCAGCCATGATTAAACGCAAGCTGTGGCGCAAGCCGGACGAAGGGAAGCTGATGGGCGTCTGCGCCGGCGTGGCGGAGTACCTGGATATTCCGGTGCGGCTGCTGCGCGTTATCGTGGTGCTGTCGCTGTTCTTCGGCCTGTTCGCGATTACTATCTGCGCCTACTTCATTCTGGGGTTCGTGCTTGACGTGAAACCGGCGGATGCCGAAGAGGGCGCAACGAAGCCCAACGCCGGCGAACTGCTCGACCGGCTGGAAAGCGCGCTGCGGCGCGATGAGTACAGCGTGCGCGAGATCGAACGCTACGTCACTTCTGAAACCTTCAGCGTGCGTAGCCGCTTTCGCCAGCTCTGACTTTCCCTGAACGGGGCCGCTTTGGCCCCGTTATACCCGTCAACCGGAGGTATACTTTGTTATATTCACGCACGTCCTCTTTTCGCCGCCGCGCGACCCCCGCGTTGAAGTCGGTCGGGAAATTCATCATTATCAATGCCGTGAGCTATGGACCGGCCGGGCTGACCGGCTGGGCGGTAAAATCGGTTGCGCGTCGCCCGCTGCGCATGCTGCTTTCCCTGGCGCTGGAGCCGTTGCTGCAGCGCGTGATGAAGCGGGCGGCGGCGCGCTTCATCAGGGAAAAAGATGATAAACAAGTCTGAACTACTGTCATTACTCAACCGCGGCGCGGATCGTCATCTGCGCCTGGCGGTAACCGGCCTGAGCCGCAGCGGTAAAACCGCCTTTATCACCTCATTAGTCAACCAGCTGCTTAACGTGCACAGCGGCGCGCGGCTGCCGCTCTTTTCCGTGGTGCGCGACGAACGCCTGCTGGGCGTCAAGCGCATTCCGCAGCGCGATATGGGTACGGCGCGCTTCACCTACGACGAGGGGCTGGCGCAGCTCTACGGCACGCCGCCCGCCTGGCCGACGCCAACGCGCGGCGTTAGCGAAATGCGGCTGGCGCTGCGCTACCGCTCGCAGGATTCGCTGCTGCGTCACTTCAAAGAGAGCGCGACGCTCTATCTGGAGATCGTTGACTATCCCGGCGAATGGCTGCTCGATCTGCCGATGCTGGCGCAGGACTATTTCGACTGGTCGCGGCAGATGGTCGGGCTGCTGCAGGGCGATCGCGCCCAGTGGGCGCAGCCCTGGCGCGAACTCTGCGCGTCGCTCGATCCCTTTGCGCCCGCCGATGAAAACCGGCTGGCCGCCATCGCCGCCGCCTGGACCGACTATCTGCACCGCTGCAAAACCGAAGGGCTGCACTTTATCCAGCCGGGGCGCTTTGTGCTGCCGGGCGAGATGGCGGGCGCGCCCGCGCTGCAGTTCTTTCCCTGGCCGCTGACGGACGAGGCGGAACGCGGCAAGCTGGCGCAGGCTGACAAAGGCAGCAACTTCGCCATGCTGCAGCAGCGCTTTCGCTACTACTGTCAGCATGTGGTGAAGGACTTTTACCGCAACCACTTCCTGCGTTTCGACCGCCAGATCGTGCTGGTGGACTGCCTGCAGCCGCTGAACAGCGGACCGCAGGCGTTTAACGATATGCGGCTGGCGCTGACTCAGCTGATGCAGAGTTTCCACTACGGGCAGCGCACCCTGTTCCGCCGGCTCTTTTCGCCGGTGATCGACAAACTGCTGTTCGCCGCCACCAAAGCGGACCATATCACCGCCGATCAGCACGGCAATATGGTGTCGCTGCTGCAGCAGCTGGTGCAGGACGCGTGGCAAAACGCCGCCTTCGAGGGCATCAGCATGGATTGCGTCGGCCTCGCGTCGGTGCAGGCCACCCAGAGCGGACTGGTGGATCACCGCGGCGAAAAGATCCCGGCGCTGCGCGGCGAGCGGCTGGCGGACGGCGAGGCCCTGACCTTCTATCCAGGCGAAGTGCCGCCGCGCCTGCCGGGCCACGCCTTCTGGCAGCAGCAGGGATTTCAGTTTGAACAGTTCCGGCCGCAGCCGCTCGATATCGATCGACCGCTGCCCCATATCCGCATGGACGCCGCGCTGGAATTTTTATTAGGAGACAAGCTGCGATGAACGACGAACAACTCAAGCCGCGTATCGATTTCGCCCGCCCGCTGGACGCCCCGCGCGAGCCTGCGCTGCGTCCGGCGCAGGCTTTTGACGGCGAGGCGCGGCAGGCGTTTCTCGCCGTCGACGAGCAGGCCGACGAGGTAATGGAAGAGGGCGCGGGCGAGCGGGCGGTGGAGCAGGCGCTGCGGCCGAAGCGCAGCCTGTGGCGCCGGCTGGTCGGCGCGGGCGCGGCGCTGTTTGCCGTCAGCGTCGCGGCACAGAGCGTGCAGTGGATGCACGACGCCTGGCTGACGCGCGACTGGTTTGCCCTCGGCAGCGGCGCGGCGGGCGCCTTAATTGTGATTGCCGGCGTCGGCGCGCTGACCAGCGAGTGGCGCCGCCTCTATAAGCTGCGCGCCCGCGCCGAAACGCGCGACGTCGGACGCGAACTGCTGCACAGCCATAGCGTCGGCAAAGGGCGCGCCTTCTGCGAAAAACTGGCGCAGCAGGCGGGTCTCGATCAGGCGCATCCGGCGCTGCAGCGCTGGCACGCTTCGCTGCATGAAACCCAAAACGACCGCGAAACCGTCACGCTCTACGCGCAGCTGGTGCAGCCGGTGCAGGATCGCCAGGCGCGACGCGAAATCGGCCGTCACGCCGCGGAGTCGACGCTGATGATCGCCGTCAGCCCGCTGGCGCTGGTGGATATGGCGTTTATCGCCTGGCGTAACCTGCGGCTGGTGAACCGCATCGCCGCCATCTACGGCATTGAGCTAGGCTATTTCAGCCGGCTGCGGCTGTTTCGGCAGGTGCTGCTGAACATGGCGTTCGCCGGCGCGTCGGAGTTGGTGCGCGAAGTCGGCATGGACTGGATGTCGCAGGATATCGCCGCCCGGCTCTCTGCGCGCGCCGCACAGGGCATCGGCGCCGGTCTGCTCACCGCGCGGCTCGGCATCAAGGCGATGGAGCTGTGCCGCCCGCTGCCCTGGCTGGAGGAGGATAAGCCGCGGCTGGGCGATTTTCGCCGCGATCTTATCAGCCAGCTTAAAGAGACGCTGCCGAAAAGCGGCGTAAAGCGCGAAGGCTAAGCGCTTTCCCCTGCTGGTGCGCCGCCGCTCGCGCGGCGCGCACCGCAGGCTGAACACCACTGTCAACTTTTGCTTCCACGCCTCTTCAGACCTGCCGCAAGTTAGCGTATTATCTCCAGATTCTTCACCTGACTAAGGCCATCGCAATGCGTCTTGAAGTCTTCTGCCAGGACCGCATCGGTCTGGCACGCGAGCTGCTCGATCTGTTAGTCTCCCGTAACATCGATTTACGCGGCATTGAAATCGCGGCGCTCGGCCGTATTTACCTTAACTTCTCTGCGCTTGAATTCGACCAGTTCAGCAGCCTGATGGCGGAGATTCGCCGCACGCCCGGCGTGACCGACGTGCGCACCGTCGCCTATATGCCTTCGGAGCGGGAGCACCGCGCCCTGAGCGCGCTGCTGGTCGCCATGCCGGAGCCGGTTTTTTC
>Ga0157358_1000064_pt1 | contig 39589 bp, 38 predicted proteins | sample AttcapACBM2_FD_111484 | JGI IMG/M metagenome (GOLD analysis project Ga0157358, IMG submission 111484) | Fungus gardens microbial communities from leaf cutter ant in Botucatu, State of São Paulo, Brazil - Atta capiguara ACBM2 | ecosystem: Host-associated > Fungi > Mycelium > Unclassified ... | reverse complement strand
GATACCGGCCTTCTGCAGCAGCGGCAATGCCGCGCCGCCAGCGCCGATAAAGATTTTGCCCGCTGTCAGCGTGCGGCGGTTGCCGCTGTTCAGACACTGCAGCGTCACCTGCCAGCGCCCGTCAGCAAGCTGTTTCAGGTCACGCACTTCCTGACGCAGACGCAGGCGGAAGTTCGCCTTCTTCTCTAAGGAGGCGATCAGCTGACGTGTTACTTCACCGAAGTTCACATCGGTGCCCATCTCCGTCCAGGTCGCGGCCACTTTCTGACGGCGATCGCGGCCATTCATGACCAGCGGGATCCAGCGCGCAATCTGCTGCGGATCTTCGGAGTAGGCCATGCCCCGGAACAGGGTGCTTTTCTGCAACGCCTGATAGCGTTTGCGCAGGAATTCGACGTTGTCGTCTCCCCAGACAAAACTCATGTGTGGCGTGCTGTGAATAAAGCTTTTGGGATTACGCAGGTTGCCTTTCTGGACCTGATATGCCCAGAACTGGCGGGAAATCTGGAACGATTCGTTGATCGTCACCGCTTTAGAGATGTCGATGCTGCCATCCGCCTGCTGCGGCGTATAGTTCAGCTCGGCCAGGGCGGCATGACCGGTGCCGGCGTTATTCCAGCCGTTGGACGACTCCTCGGCCACGCTGTCCAGCCGCTCCACCATTTCTATGGACCAGTCCGGCGCTAAATCCTGCAGCCATGCACCGAGGGTAGCGCTCATCACACCTGCGCCAATCAGCAGCACGTCAACGTCTTTGCGCTCCTGCGCGGTAGTGGTGTCCTTTGCCATGGCACTCATCGCGAGCGCAAGGTTTACAGCTGAATTGCACATGAGGCGACATCTCCTCTTCTGTTGACCTGAAGCCCAACAGTTTTGCAGGCGAAATAGTCACGCTTCTTGCGAGCGCGTTGCGCTATTTCTCAAAGGTTAAGTCTCAGGTATAGGTTAAAGCGGTGATAACGGGTTAACTGCACGTTATGCTTTGTCATCCGAATATAACATTCTCACCCCTGAATTAAACATTTGTTTATTTTTTAAATGCAGAAATGATTCAGCATAAGAATTAATCATCAGCATGGCTGCGCGATTAGGGATTTTTTATTGTTAAGTCAGGGGGTTAACCCGGAAAGGATGTTGCGGAAAAGCGCCATGATGGTGCAACGGCAGAATCGATATGAACGGTGCGGAATTATTTAATTATCTGAATTTTAGCGATTTATTATGCAATGCGGAATAGTTTGAATTGTTGATAAAGCAGCCAGATAGCCTCTTGTGTAAAAATAATGTTACATTTTTGTGAGTCTGAAAATGCGCGCGCAGCGGCGCACGCATCGGTTTCACTTATGACGCATTCGCACTGGCAGGCAGCTTTTTCAGACTTATCGCCATGCGGTTGTAGGTGTTCATCAGGCCAATGGCGATGTTCAGATCGACAATCGCTTTGTCACTGAAGTGCTCCCTCAGCGCGGTATAACTTGCTTGCGGCGCGCCATGCTGTGCAATCAGCGTCAGGCACTCCGCCCACTGCAGGGCCGCTTTCTCTTTTTCACTGAACAGAGTGCCGGATTCGTGCCAGACCGACGTCAGTACAATTTTATCCCAGCCGATCCCCGCCTTGTTCAGCGCTTTTGTATGCATATCAATGCAGTAAGCGCAGCCGTTAATCTGCGATATGCGCAGGAACAGCAGTTCCAGTAAAGTGAGCGGCAGATCGGTTTGTGACAGATAACCGTAAACGCCGCTCAGTGCTTTCATGCCTGCCGGTGCTGCCTGGTGAAAATCGATACGTTCGTTCATCTTATTGCCTCCTGGGATTGATGAGGCGATTTTCGGCCTTTGAATGGAGCAGATAAAGTGCCAAAAAATGAGAGTCTGACTGGTCCATCGCCCCTTTTCTCGCTGACGCTGCAGCGCGGTACGCCGCGTGGGCTGAGCGAACAGCTGCGCCAGCTGATTGAGCAGGCGATTAGTGAAGGCCGTTTACAGCCGGGGGCGCGTCTGCCTTCCTGTCGCGATCTGGCCGTGCAGCTCGGTGTTGCCCGCGGCACCGTCCGCGCCAGTTATGACATGCTGGCCGATGGTCAGTTTCTGGAAACCCGGGGCGCGGCGGGCACCTTCGTCAGCACTTTACCGCCATTAAAACCGGCCCGCTCCGATGCCGGGTGCCTTCCGCCGCACTCTGCAGGGATCGAGGCGTTTGACGCGCCACCGCTGACCTTCCAGATGGGGACGCCCGCCAGCGATGCGTTCCCAGCCAAAGTCTGGCTGCGCATCCTGCAGCGGCAGGCGCGAATGCAGGTCAGCCGGCCAGCCAGCTATCCCGATCCGCGTGGCAGTCTGGCACTGCGGCAGGCACTGGTGGCCTATCTGGCGGTGGCGCGCGGTCTGCGCTGTCAGGCAGAGCAGATCATCATTACCAGTGGCTATGCAGGCGCGATGGGTCTGATTGGCCTGGCGATGGATTTTCAGGGCAAAACCGCCTGGCTGGAAGATCCCGGATTCTGGCTGGCGCGCGGCGCGGTGGAAGCGTTGCGGGTCAGGCCGGTTGCGGTGCCGGTCGACGAGGAGGGGATGCAGGTCGCTGCCGGGGTGACGCGTGCGCCGGACGCCGCTTTCGCGCTGGTGACGCCGGGCCAGCAGGCACCGCTTGGCATGACGATGAGCCTGGCGCGCCGCCATGCCCTGCTTGAGTGGGCCAGCCGCGAACAGCGCTGGATTATTGAAGATGACTACCTGGGTGAGCTCCAGCCTGGTCATCGCGCCGCGCCAGCGCTGGCCGCACTCGACAGCGAGGGACGGGTCCTGCATATCGGCACGTTCAGCAAGACGCTGACGCCACAACTGCGGCTCGGTTTTATGGTGGTGCCGCCCGCACTGGCTGCCCGGTTCGGTGAGGTGTGTGCGTTACTGGCACCGGCATCGGCAGGATTGCTGCACAATGCGGTCGCGGAGTTTCTGCGGGAAGGTCACTTCATGCGGCATCTGCGGCGGATGAAGCGTGTGTATCACGAGCGGCTGGAGCAGATGGTTGCCGCGCTGCACCCTCATTTTCCGGACCTGCAACGCGCCGGGCTGGCGGTGATCGTTCGCCTGCCCGCCGGTTCCCCGGACCAGCTTATTGCTCAGCAGGCGGCAGAGTGGGGGATGGCACCCTCGCCGCTGTCACTCTGGTATCAGGATGCGGATCAGCGCCGCGCAGGCCTGTTGCTGGGCGCGGCACATCTGCCGCGCGAAGGCTATGCCCGCAGCGCCGGACAACTAAAAGCGCTGGTGGACGCACATTGTGCCGTCAGGCCCTGAACCAGCGACGCCAGACAAAGCGGATAACGAAAAACTCCAGCGCGCCCAGCAGTAAAAACCAGATGCAGAACACGACCGTGTAAAGCTGATTGAGATCCTGCAGATGGAACAGCTGCAGCAGATGCTGCGCCACGGTCAGGCTGAAGGCAGGGGCGGGCAGCAGCAGCGCCGAGAGAAAACCCAGCAGCAGAATGCCACCAGGCACGATCAACGTTTCAAAAGGGTTATTCATTACCGGTATCCCATCATTATCAGCCCGGCATTTTCCGGTAATTGGTCGCGCGGTTCAATGGCGGTGTCGGGCGCAAAGGCGAACGGAGCGGGGATTCAGGCCATCGGAGTGGCCAGAAAACGCTTTGCCACCATCGACTTAGGTCCATTCATAGCGGAAGATAAGAGTTATAGCCTTTGCTATACTTAAATCCCTGATTTTGCTGTCTTTTTATCTGCGGGTTTGCATGGTAGACTGCGCGCACTTTTTCATAACTGAACACTTTGTGTGGTGAATTCAGCGTGAATAGCCGCTTTTTCGCCCCAGGTGAATAAATCATGACCTTTATTGCTACGTTAATTCTTGCGCTGGGTATGTCGATGGACGCATTTGCTGCTGCGCTGGGCAAAGGTGCGACGCTGCATCGTCCTGGTTTTAAAGAAGCGCTGCGCACCGGTCTGATTTTCGGCTCTATTGAAGCACTGACCCCGCTGATTGGCTGGGCACTCGGCCTGGCAGCCAGCCGTTATATCATGGCGTGGGACCACTGGGTCGCGTTTACACTGCTGGCGTTCCTGGGTGGCCGTATGATGATGGAAGGCTTCCGTCAGACCGCGGTCGCCGAACCCTGTGAAGCGCCAAAAAGCCACGGCTTTGTGGTACTGGCGACCACTGCGGTAGCCACCAGCCTTGATGCGCTGGCGGTCGGCGTTGGTCTGGCCTTTTTACAGGTGAACATCATCACCACCGCGCTGACGATTGGTGCCGCGACCACGGTAATGGCGACGACCGGTGTCCTGGTCGGGCGCTTTATTGGTCCGGTGCTGGGTAAATGGGCGGAAGTGCTCGGTGGCCTCGTCTTAATTGCCGTTGGTTCCACCATTCTGCTGCAGCATCTCGGCTACACCGCATAGTTTTTTATGAAGCGAGAAGCCGTAGTTTTGTGATCGGGTTCAAATTTATTTGCTGTTAAAACGCACAGAAGTTATACTTTTTCAGTATATCTTCAACTAAATTTGAATCAGGTGCTCCATGAAACGCATTTTCAAATACGTGTTCCGTGCTTACGTTGAGACGTTCAAACACGTACCGCCGGGTGCTATCTCCTGAGCACCCCGCAGGAAACCCTCGATAATCGCGGTCAGGGATCGACCGGTGATTATCACCTTTCTGTTTTGCCTCCGCTGACTGAAACCCGCTTTTTCTGCGCCTGAGGTCTGTTCAGGTTGCCGCCTCCGTTTCTCCGTTCTCTTTCTTAAACCCTGGATCGGTTCCATTCCGAAGCATAATTTTCAAATTCGCGTATCTGATAGGGATCGATAACGTATTTGACGTGACAGGTGCTCATTTCTCCTCCGGGTATAAAAGATTGAAAATTCTATTTTTTATATACGACTTCAACCCTTTTTCATCATCATTTTAAAAAGCGGCTTCAGCCTTTCTCGCTTTTCACCCGTCTGCAGTTCATGACCTTGCCGGTACATGTCGGCATAATTTGTGAGTTATATCTTGTTTACATAATAAACAAGCTCATAACACTGGCATCAGCGCCAGTGTCGTCGATATAGTGATTTCATCATGTACACCTGAGTTTTACTTAGTAAAACAGACTGTGAGGCAGGCTATGTTCGCTGATGAGACACCGCTGATTCACCGCAGAGACGCACACGTGCGCACGGATTATGTCAGCCGGGTTAAGGGATTCACTGAAAAGGACACCATTCTATGACTTATCTGACGCAGGCGGATGTCAGGGAGACATCAATTTTTACCCGGCTGCCCGACCACTTTCGTTCCCCTGATCGCAACAATGTCTGGGCTGCCGCCAATCGCGGAGGACAGCTCACCGACTCATTCCTGGAAGGGCCGGTCTGGCACCCTTCCGGTTGTCTGTACCTGACCGATATCCCGTATGGCCGGATATTCCGGGTCGATATGGCAGGCAACTGGGATCTCGTCGTGCAATATGATGGCGAACCGAACGGCATGAAACTCGTCGATCCGGATACCCTTCTGATTACGGATTATCATCACGGGTTAATGAAGCTCTCGCTTAAAACGCAGGACGTGACGCCGTGGCTGCCTCGCCGCCACAGTGAGAGCTTTCGCGGTGTGAACGATTTAACGCCCGACAGCCGGGGCAACCTCTATTTCACCGATCAGGGTCAGACGGGACTTCACGATCCGACTGGCCGTGTTTATCGTCTCAGCCAGGACGGACGACTGGATATCCTGCTGGATAACTGTCCAAGCCCAAACGGGCTGGTTCTGTCGCCAGATGAAAAAGTGCTTTATGTCGCGATGACGCGCGGCAATGCCATCTGGCGCGTGCCGCTTCAGCGTGATGGGTCGGTCAGCAAAGTGAGTCAATATTTTACCTCGCACGGGCCCAGCGGTCCCGATGGACTGGCCATCAACGCGCAGGGTGAGCTACTGATTGCCAATCCGGGGCTGGGTCGCGTCTGGCTGCTCAACGATCTGGCTGAGCCTGCCGAAATCCTCACCAGTCCCGCCGGGCGCTCCACCACCAACCTCTGCTTTGGTGGCGAAAATTTACAGCAACTGTTTATTACCGAATCGGTCAGCGGCAGCATTCTTACCTGTTCAATGAAGACGCCCGGCCATCCACTGTCCTTTATGTCCACTGCATTTCTCTAAGAACAACTCTGCGTTCTCTGAACGCAGCGGAGGTACTCATGAATCTGCATACTGTAAGCACCGGCTCACCTGCGGAGCCGGAAACCGTGTCCGGCGATCGTGAAGAGATGAATCAAAAGGATTTTGAACAAAGTGAACAGGCAGCCGGTAAAGCGTTTCGCCGCATCCTGCCTTTTATTTTCATCTGTTATGTCGTCAGTTATCTGGATCGCACCAACGTCAGCTTCGCGGCGCTGGGCATGAATGCCGATCTGGGCATCACGGCTGAGCAGTTCGGATTCGGCGCCGGGATGTTTTTTATCGGCTATTTTCTGTTTGAAGTGCCCAGCAACCTGATCATGCAAAAAGTGGGCGCCCGTATCTGGATTGCCCGCATCATGATCTCATGGGGACTCATCTCCATGGCGACCGCCTTCGTGTCCGGCCCCCTGAGCTTTGCCTTTGCCCGTTTTTGTCTGGGGGTGGCCGAAGCCGGATTCACGCCCGGTATTTACCTGTTCTTCACATACTGGTTCCCCGGAAGCTGGCGCGCAAAAATTACGGCCGCCTTTTTAGTCGGGATCCCCGTGGCCAATATCATCGGCGCTCCCCTATCGGGGATGCTGATGCAAATCACCGGGCATGAACATATCCGTAACTGGCAGTGGCTGCTGCTGCTGGAAGGGTTCCCGGCGGTGATCCTCGGCGTGCTGTGCCTCTTCTTCCTTAACGACCGCCCGGAGAAGGCAAACTGGCTGAGCGACACGGAAAAGTCCCTGCTGAGCAGACGACTGAAGAACGAGCAACAGCAGATTGAAAAAGCACACGGTTCCAGCCTGCGCGATGCGCTGCGGAATCCGCTGCTTTATCTGCTGGCGTTTATTAACTTCTGCGGGATTGTCGGTTCGATCGGGGTGGGCCTGTGGATGCCGCAGATCATCCGCCAGCTTGGCGTCAGCCACACCACCACCGGTTTCCTGACCGCATTACCCTACATTTGTGCCGCGTTCAGCATGCTGTTCTGGGCCCGGCGGGCCAATTCCTCCGGGCATCGCATTCGCTGGATCAGTGGTGCACTCGTTATCGCCGCCTTTGCGCTGGCCTGCAGCGCCGTCGTGAATGAGCCCGTTCTGAAGATGCTGGCACTCTGCTTTACCGTCAGCGGCATTCTCGCTTTTCAGGCCTCATTCTGGGCTCTCCCTTCGGGCTTTCTTACCGGCAGCGCAGCCGCAGGCGGATTAGCCATGATCGTCTCTGTCGGGAATCTGGGCGGCTTTGTCGGCCCCTCCCTGATTGGCTATATCCGCCAGAGCAGCGGGGGATTTACCTGGGCACTGCTGGCGGTCTCTGCCGTGCTACTGATTGGGGCGTTCTCCGTGGCATTAATCAAAGATCCCTATCGCAAAGCACAGTAATAAGAGGGAAAAGGCGCGCTGGCGCCTTTTCGCCTCTCCGCGAATCCAGGGGCTGAAGACACGCTTTCCGGCGTCCCGCCTCCCCGCTAGAGACATGCTGAACTTTTCCTCGCCATGACACCGATAAACCGCCTCCCATCCGATCCCGGCCTACACTGAATTATTCTCCCCGAAACAGGAGCAGTGGATGAGCCAGAAGCAGCGACGAAAACAGGCAGCGATGGTGGCAGGCGTGGGATTAGGTGTGGCGGCCACCCTGTGGGGCATGAAACGCTGGCAGCAGCTGAAACAGACACCGCCGGTGTCACCGCGCAGCCACCATGCCGGCATGGCCGGTTACTTTCAGCAGGTGGGCGACTGGCGGATGTTCACCCGGGTCACGCCCAATGAGGATAAGGGACTGCCGGTGGTGCTGATCCACGGACTGGTGATGTCAGGCCGGGCGATGGAGCCGCTGGCGCTGGCGCTGAGCCGCGACTATCACGTGCTGGTGCCCGACCTGCCTGGCTTCGGAGCCAGTACGCTGCCCGCTTCTGCGCCGGTGATGTCAGTCGACCAGCAGGCGGAGGCGCTCTGGTTATGGCTGCAGCACAACGGCTTTCAGCGCGCAATCTGGGTCGGTAACTCGTTTGGCTGTCAGATTCTGGCCGCGCTGGCGGTGAAGCATCCGCAGGCGGTGGCGGGGCTGGTGCTGCAGGGTCCGACGGTGGACCGCCATGCCCGCAGCCTGCCGCGTCAGCTGTGGCGCGACTGGCGCAATGGCCGGCTGGAAACCCGGCGACCGCCGGGGCCGCTGGCCCGCATCGATTACGCTAAAGCGGGTCTGCGCCGCGCCTTTGGCACGATGCGTGAGATGATGCGCGACCACATCGAGCATCGCCTTACCTACATCAATGCGCCCACGCTGCTGCTGCGCGGCTCGCGCGATCCGGTTTGTCCGGCGCGCTGGCTGGATGAGCTTGCCGCGCTGATGCCGCACAGCGAACGGATTACACTGCGCGACGGCACGCACACCCTGCATTACGTCTATCCGTGGAGTTTCTGTCACGCCATTCGCCCGTTCCTGGCGCGCATTCAGCAGGAGAATCAGCATGAGTAAACCCCCGAAAGGTATTGCCCGTTTTGACTCCGCCGCAGCGATGCTGCTGGCGCTGGCGAATGCGCTGCACGATCGCCCCTTTGCCAGTCCCAGCCAGTCTCCGACGCTGGATCGGCTGCTGCCGTCGCTGAACCGGCTGCCCACCGGACTGCGGGAGTGGGGCTACGCGCTGGGCGGGATGGCAGAGGGCATCAGCCTGCGCCAGGCGGGGGAGCTGGATGTGGAGGGCATCGCCGAATGGATGGTCAGTGAGTATCCCCAGCAGGATTATCCCGCCGCCTTTATCGGCTCGTCGAACGGTGCGCTGATGCATCTGGCGGCGGCGATGGGCGTGCCCTGGCTGCCACAAACCTTTCTCTGCCCGGTGCGGGCAACCAGCAGCGATCCCGATGATGCGCAGGCAGGTTTTGAGGAGGGTAAAGAGATTGCCGCTGCGCTGCTCTCCGCCTGGCCGCGGCTGGCGGTTCACCATATGCAGGACCCCAATCAGGATCGGCTGATGCTGGACCAGATGCGCTATTTCCGGCTGAAACTGCGCGACCTGCCGCTGGCCTTTAACGAGTTCCTGATGGGCAGCCTGCCTGCCGGATCCACCCTGTTCATTAATCACTGTACCCGCCAGTGGCCGGTCACGCGCACCAGCGATCGCTCCTTCTTTCAGTTTGGCGCGCTCGGCGGGGCAACCGAGCAGGAGTATTTACAGGGTGGTCCGCGGGTTGCGGAGTATCTGGCACGTTATGGCGTTGACCGCGAGCGCTGGACACCGCCCGCCATCACCGATCGGGTGCCGGAAGCGGAGTGGGGGCTGGATGGCTATCTCATCTCACCACTGAAAAAGCTGGCGGAAGCCCAGAACTGGAAGCTGATGGAGATTCGCTATGAAGATCCGGAAGCGATGAGTTATGTGGTGGCAGAGATCTATCGTGACTGGTATCTGGCTGCCGGTATTTTACCGACCCGTCTGACGGTGGACAGTTTCCTGCTGATGGACCCGTGGAGCAGCATCCGGCAGCAGGCTATCCCATTCTGGCTGGTGTTCTGCACCGAGCCGTCAGCGGCGGCCCTGCAACGCTTCCTGGAAAAACAGCCGCCGTTCCGCAATATCGACATGATGCTCTTTTCTCACGGCACCGACAGCATCGGACTGGCGGAGATTGATCGCTGGCGGGCGCTGCTGGCCCATGCCCGTGATGAGGGGGTCTTCATCGGCGTGGATGAAGAGCGGTTCCCGCGCGATTTTGCTACCTTTGCCCGCTTCGACTCGGCGCTGCGTGAAAGAGCACCGCTGCTGCCACCGCCACCGCCGCTCAGCACGGAGAAGGTGATCGCCGGTATTCAGCGTTACGGGGCGAGACATGGGGTTACGCTGACGACGCTGAGCTGACCGCCGCGCCGTCAGCGGGGGTTATTCGCCGTCGGTGATCGGCTTACGCACCAGCAGCAGATAGGCGAGGGCGCCGATGAGCGTGACACAGGCACAAATCATCAGCGCCAGGCTGAACGATTGGGTGGTGTCGAGCACCCAGCCGGTAATGACCGGCGCAAACGAGGCAAAGATAAAGCTGGCGAAGTTCTGAATGCTGCCGACCGAGGCGGTCATGCGCGCGGTAACGTTGGCGTGGATCAGCCCCCAGCACGACGTACCGGCAAAGTGGATACAGAACAGCGCCATGCCGATCAGCGTCACGGCGCTGGTGGTGTCGGTCGCGCGGGTGACGACGGCGGTAAATCCGGCTGACAGCAGCATGCCGCTGACGATGCAGACTTTGCGGGTTTTCACCGCGTTAAACCCGCGGCGCACCAGCGTATCGACCACATAGCCATTCAGCAGCATGCCCGCCGCACCGAACAGGAACGGAATCGCCGCCAGCAGGCCCGTGCTTTTGAGATCGAGGTGATAAGTCGACTGCAGATAGCCCGGCAGCCAGGCGATATAGAGCCAGGCGGTGTAGTTGATGCCGCTGAAGCCAATCATCATGCCCCACATGGTGCGCTGCTTAAACAGGCCGCGCCACTCCCTGAAGCTGATCGGCTCTTTGCGTGACGCCACGCTGCCCGCCTGCAGATAGTGGATCTCTTCGGCGCTCAGGGTGCGGTTATCGCGGTCGCGATAGACCATGTACCAGCCAACGGCGAGGAAGATGCCGAGGATGCCGATGGTGACAAACATCCCCCGCCAGCCCATCACCAGCATCATTGCCGCCAGAATCGGCGGTGCAACCGACAGCCCTATCATCGAGGCGGCGTTAAACATCCCCATCGGCATGCCGCGATCTTTGATATTGAACCAGTCGTTGATCACTTTGACGCCGCACGGGTTCATCGGCGCTTCGCCAATGCCGAGGCCGATGCGCACCAGCACAAACTGGGTGAAGTTGTGGACCAGGCCAGAGGCCGCCTGAAACAGTGACCAGATGAACATGCCGATGCCGAGCATGATGCGTGGCCCTTTGCGATCCAGCAGCGCACCGCACGGCAGCTGCGCCAGACCATAAGCCAGCGAAAAAGCGGAGAGCAGAACGCCGATTTCGGTGGCGCTCAGTCCCATCTCCTCACGGATAGTCATATTGGCCACCGACAGCGAGCTGCGATCCAGATAGTTGATGACGGCCGCAAACAGCAACAGCAGCATCGCGGTGATCTGAATCTTACGGATGCGCGGTGAGCGCACCACGTCGCTGCGCATGGGCACGAAATCCTGGTCTGGTGTCATCTCACCGGACGCGCGATCACGGCCGGATACTGAGGTCTTTTCCATTGCACTCTCCCGAAACTGGCTGGTTATCGTTATGGTGAGAAGGGTCTGCGCGCAGCGGCAAAAGGCCGCCGTGACGTTACCGTCGAGACTAAGAGCAAAGGGAAAGGGATGTTGCAAAGATGTTTCTGAAGCGTGCGGGAGCTAATGCTTTGTGGTTTTTAATCGGTTTTTAATTGTACTGGCTGATTGATCGCACCATGGAGGTTTTTGCGGTGGCCAGATGGTTGTGCAGGGCGCAGAGCGCGTCGACATCCTGACGGCCAATCAGCGCGGTCAGAATCGCCATATGCTCCTCCAGCGCCACGATATTGCGCTGCTTAAGATCGCTCTCATCCCACTGATAGTGCGAATGAAAGATCACCGAGATGATTTCCAGCGACTGATTAAAGAATGGATTGCTGGCGGCGGATAAGATCAGGGAATGCATCTGCCGATCCAGCGCGGCAAAGTGGCGATAGTTGCTGGCGATGGTGTCGCGCATCGATCGATGGCGATCCAGCAGATCCCGCGCCTGAACCCAGCGCTCATCACTGGCGGGCAAATTCAGGAAGCGGCTCAGGGCGTGGGTTTCCAGCATCTCGCGCAGTTCAAACAGCTTCTCCGCGTAGTCCTGGGTGAATTTCTTCATCCGCCACTGGCCGCGTTTAACCGGCTCCAGCAGGTCATAGCGCATAAAGCGCAACAGGAATTCACGCACCACCACCGGACTGACCTTCACCTGCTGCGCCAGCTGCAGTTCGCTGAACGTGTCACCCGGCACCAGCTGCCGCTGGTTAATCAGATTAAAAAACATCTGCTCTACGTGGCTGGCCTGCTGCTCAATCGGCGGCGTGACGGCGCTGAAACTATCCTCTTCGCGCGGCTCGCGCACGATAACCCAGGTCTGTTCAACCTTATCCAGTACGCCGCACTGGTGCAGGTAGTGCAGGGTATGGCGCACCGTAGTCCGGCTGATATTGAACATCTCCGCCAGCGCCGCCTGTGGCGGCAGCGGGGAGCGAATATGGCGCTGAGCAATACTTTCCAGCATCTGGTTAACCACGTTCTGACGCAAATTCTGGCTGCGGCTCATCGCACTCTCCGGTTTTTTATGCATTAAAAACCATTCAGAGCCCAAAAAAACCGTGGTGCTTCACACTTCCGGCAAGCGAGACCCGCGTCCGCTGCCGGATTCGGCATAACTGCCTGCAGGACAACCGGAGACTCACCATGACAACAATGAAAGCACTGGTCATCGCTGAACCACGCAGAATGGTCTGGGCCACCCGCGACAGGCCAGCGCCCGCCGCGGGCGAGGCGCTGATTAAAATTCTCACCGCCGGGATCTGCGGAACAGATATTCACGCCTGGTCCGGCAATCAGCCCTTTTTCAGCTATCCCCGGGTGCTGGGCCATGAAATCTGTGCGGAGGTGGTCGCGCTGGGCCGTGGCGCTGAAGGTGTTCAGCCGGGCCAGCGGGTGGCGCTTATGCCCTACATCGCCTGCCTGCACTGCGACGCCTGCCAGAGCGGTAAAACCAACTGCTGTGAGCAGATCTCCGTGATTGGCGTCCATCAGGATGGGGGATTCAGCGACTACTTAAGCGTGCCGGTCAGCACGCTGCTGGCGGTGGATGAAGTGACACCGGAGGCGGCTGCGCTGATTGAGCCGTTTGCCATCAGCGCGCATGCGGTGCGTCGGGCTGGCGTGACCGCTGATGAGCAGGTGCTGGTGGTGGGGGCGGGGCCGATTGGCCTGGGTGTGGCTGCCATTGCCGCTGCCAGCGGTGCGCAGGTGATCGTGGCGGACACCAGCGCATTTCGTCGTCAGCATGTCGCTGACCAGCTTGGCCTGGTGGCGCTGAACCCGGCAGACGCGGCATTCGATGCGGCGCTGCGCGAGCAATCGGGCGGGCGGCTGCCGCTGAAAGTGATCGACGCCACCGGCAGCCCGGCGGCCATGAACAATGCGGTCAGCCTGATACGGCACGGCGGCACGGTCGTCTATGTCGGCCTGCACAAAGGCGATCTGGTGATCCCGGACAGTGAGTTTCACAAAAAAGAGGCCACCCTGCTCGGGAGCCGCAACGCCACCCGCGAAGATTTCGATCGGGTCTGCTCCCTGATGGCCAGCGGTCAGCTGCGCGCCAGCATGATGCTGAATCACTCTCTGGCGTTCTCCACGCTGGATGAAACCTTTGAACCGCAGGTCATCAACAATCGCGAACTGATCAAAGGCGTGATTCATTTCGACCGGTAACGTGGCCAGCCAGCGCGTCAGGGCGCGGTGAGGGTGTTAAAGAAGTGCGCCCGCACCGCGTCAGCATCCACGCCGAGCGCGATGCGCTGGGCGGGCAGACCGGCAAACGGGTCCTGCCGGGAGGCCAGTGCGCTCAGCCTGCGCACCGTCTGACCGCAGGCGATCCCTTCAGTGATCACCCGCAGCGGGCTTTCGGCCAGGATAAACGCCTCTGGCAGACTCAGCCATGCCACCGCCAGGGTGTCGTGCAGCGCCATGCCGTTAAATCCCTCTTTCGCCAGACTGTAAGCCAGGTAAGGGCGACAGATGGCGCTCAGCACCGGCTGATTCAGCCGCTGAACTTCTTCGCCGGTAATCAGGACCTTGTGGGTAACATCCAGCGGGATCACCACCACGTTCAGCGCCGAGGTGAGCACCTGATCGGCAGCATGGGGATCTTTCCAGATATTGAATTCGCTGAAGGGCGTCACGTTGCCACTGTGTCCCCCGCTGCCGAACGCACCGCCCATGATCAGCAGCTCTTTCACCAGCGGAATGATGTCGGGGGCCTGATTAATGGCCGAGGCGATGTTGGTCAGCGGACCGATCGCCACCAGGGTGATCTGATGCGGCTGTGCCCGCACGCTGTCGATAATAAACTGCACTGCGCCGGGGGCCTGATCGCTGCAGCTGTTTTCAAACGCATCACCCAGCCCGTCCTGGCCGTGCAGGGTGGCGGGAGCCGACGGGGCCAGCGCCAGCGGTCGCGCGCAGCCGCGATAAACCTCTGCGTCGATCGCCATCTTCTGGCAGAACAGCCGGGCATTTTTCACCGCCTGACCCACCGCCACGTTGCCGAAAACGGTGGTAATGCCCAGCAGATGCTGGGTGCGCGCCGCATAAGCCAGCGCAAAAGCATCATCCACGCCGATATCAGTATCAAAAATCAGGGTTCGCATCGCCTCTCCGTCACCGACTCTCATCCCTCAGCATTACCCCGCCCGCGGCGTGGGCGTCAAGCATTTACGCCAGCCGGGCCGGTTTCCCGGCGCAAGGTTGCCAGCCTGAAACGGGCGTCGTATTATCACCGGCTCAAGGTGATGGCGTGCCACCTTTCCCAACCGCCGGTGGGCTTAACACCGGCTGATGACGCCTGACACTCAATCCTTTCGCGGGAGCTGAGGCGTCAGGCGCAGTTTATCTCTGCCTCTCCTCTCAGCCCGGCGTTAATCTGCAATCAGGAGCAAGTTATGTTGAAACCGTTACTGGCGGTGATGATCGGCGGCTCGGCCGGCTGTGTGCTGCGCTGGCTGTTCGCGATGCGCTTTAATGCGCTCTTTCCCAATCTGCCACCCGGCACGCTGCTGGTGAATCTGATCGGCGGGCTGGTGATTGGCGGTGCGATGGCCTGGTTTGTTCGCCACCCCGACATCGACCCGATCTGGAAACTGCTGATCATTACCGGCCTGTGCGGCGGGCTGACCACCTTCTCCTCCTTCACGGCAGAATTAATGGTGTTGCTACAATCAGGTAAGTATCTCTGGGCGATGGCCAGCGCGCTGGTCCATGTGATCGGTTCACTGCTGATGGCGTTTGCCGGTTTTGCGCTGGTGACGCTGCTGGGCTGAGCCGGTTAACCGGCCCCTGTGCGCCAGAGAAACAGAGGGGTTCAGGTCACGCCCGTCTCTCACCGGGGGCATGACCTGAACATCACCGATTATTCCGGACGATTAAGGAGCCGAGCAATGCGAACCAACCCCACCTTCCTTAACCTGGTGTTGTTAAACGGTGAACCCGGCCAGAAACTCCAGGCGGCGCGTGACGCCGGTTTCGATCAGGTGGAGATCTGGCGCGAGGATGTTGAGGCGTGCGAGGGCGGTGCGGCGGCGCTGGCTGAGATCGCGGCGCGGCAGGGACCCGGCTTTACCAACCTCCAGGTGCTGCGCGATTTCACCGGCGCACCCATGGCACTGCGCGCACAGAAGCGCGAAGAGCTGCGTCAGTTTATTCAGATCGCCCAGGCGCTGGGCTGCGATACCCTTCAGGCTCCGGCCAGCACCCGGGAAGATTGCTGTGCCGAACTGATCGATGATGACCTGCGCTGGATGGCCTCTGAAGCCGCGCGCTACAACATGCGCATTATGTATGAGCCGATGGCCTGGTGCAGTGTGGATAACACGCTGCCGCTGGCGTGGCAGCGGTTGCAGCGGCTCGACCAGCCGAATATCGGTCTGGTGGTCGACCTGTTCCACATCTGCGCGCGCGGGGGCGACGCCGCCCATCTGGATGGCATTCCGGCCGACCGCATTTATGAGGTGCAGCTGTGTGATATGGCCGCCGTTCCTGCGCAGGACAAACAGAGCCTGATGGCGATGGCGAAGCATCAGCGTCTGCTGCCTGGCGACGGCATTATCGACGTGGATCGCTTTGTCGATAAGCTCGAAAGCGCAGGCTATCAGGGCCCGCTGGGTATTGAAGTCTTCAACGACCGGCTGAAACGCCTGCCGCCTGAGGTGGCGGCGGCGCAGGCCTGGCAGGCGTTAGACCGCTACCGGCGTTAATCCTGCAGGCACTGTCCGATAAAGGCGGCGGCGTGCATCGCGCCCGGACCTGAAATGGTGTGGCCGGTGGCCGGTTCAAAGCGCGCGTCGACCGGCACCCCGGCGGCTCTGAGTCGTGTCGCGGCCGATTCGCTCTCCTGCCACGGGATCACCTCATCGGCCTGGCCGTGGATCAGCAGCGCGGGCACATGAGCCTGAGGAGTTAATTGCCCCTCAACGGCCAGACGACCGGAAAAGGCGACCACGCCTGCCAGCGGATAACGGCCCGAGGCGAGCGCATCCAGCGCCATAATCGACCCCTGTGAAAAGCCGACCAGCACCACATCCTGCCAGCGGTCGGCGAAGCCATGCTGCGCAACGATAGCGTTCAGGGTTGCGTCAAACGCGGCGCGCGCTGCCCGCACCCTGCCTGGCCGATTTTCTGGCGTCACGTCGGTCAGGCTGAACCACTGCCAGCCAAACCCTGCGGCAAAACGTTCAGGCGCATTGGGCGCGGCAAAAATCACATCCGGCAACAATGTTGCCCAGTGGTGGCCCAGCGGGGCCAGGTCATCGCCGTTACTCCCCACGCCATGCAGAAAAATCACCAGTGCCTTTGCCATCATTGCTCCTTTAAAAACCGTATTCGCTCATATCCGGGCCCGCCGGCACGATGCCGTTCGGGTTGAGCGCTTTGATCGAGTAGTAACCCTGTTTGATGTGATCGATGTTGACCGTCTCACGCACGCCGGAGACCGACAGCATGCTCTTAAGATAGCGGTTGAGCAGCGTATAGTCGCGTATGCGGCGCAGGTTGCATTTGAACAGGCCGTGATAGGCCACGTCAAAGCGGATCAGGGTCACAAACAGGCGAATGTCGGTTTCGGTCAGCCGTTCCCCCAGCAGAAACGTGCGGCCATCGCTCAATAGCGCCTCCAGCTCATCCAGCTGGCTGAAGACGTCATTAAACGCCTGCTGATAGCTGATGGCGGTCGTGGCAAATCCGGCGCGGTAAACCCCGTTATTCAGGCGCGGATAGAGGCTCTCATTGAGCGCATCAATCTCAGCGCGCAGCGCGGCGGGATAGAGATCGATGCGGTTATCGGCCAGATCGCCAAAGCCGCTGTTGAACATGCGCACGATGTCTGCCGACTCGTTGCTGACAATGGTGCCGGTTTTCTTGTCCCACAGCACCGGCACGGTGGCCCGGCCCGTGTAATCGGGTGCCACGCGGGTATAGATCTCATGCAGGTACTGCGCGTTATTCAGCGGGTCCTGCTGCGCGCCGGGAAAATCACCGAAGCGCCAGCCCTGAGCACCGAGCTGCGGCTCCACCACCGTGACGCCGACGAGCGACTCCAGCCCTTTGAGCCTGCGGGCGATCAGCGCACGTGATGCCCACGGGCAGATCAGCGCCACATAGAGATGGTAGCGGTCGGGCTCTGCCGGGAATGGCGTTGAGCCATCGCTGCTGATGAAGTCGCGGAAGCCGGATGTCTGGCGGACGAAACCGCCCTGTTTATCGGTAGCCTGCACCGGATGCCAGTCACTACTCCACTTGCCTTCTACTAACATTGTGCGACTCCTCTGTTGAGATGAGAAGCAGCATAACTGATGACTAAAAGGCTGATAATCCGGTCCTGAAGACAATCATTTCTTCCATATTGGAAGAAATCAGACGGGTGGAAAATGAATGAAATGGGTGACCAGGAAGTCGATAAGCAGGCGCGCCCGGTGGGGCAGATGGCGGGCGGGCGGATAAACCGCAAACAGACCCAGTGGCGGCGTCTCGAAGTTCTCCAGCAGCCGGACGATATCACCGCGTTGCAGCGCAGGGGCCGCGATAAATCCGGGCAGGCGCGCGATGCCCAGGCCCGCGATAGCCGCCTGCAGACAGGCTTCGGTGTTGGCGAAGCGCAGACGGCCCTGCACAGGCACGGTCACGACCTCACCGTCGGAACCGGCAAACGGCCAGTGCCGGGGATCGCGAAAATTGGTGTCGATAATGCACTGATGCTGAGCGATCTCCTGCCAGTGCTGCGGGGTGCCGAACTGTTCAAGATAGGCCGGTGAGGCGGCGAAGCGCACGTGAACCTCGCCCAGCCTGCGCGCCACCAGGCTGCTGTCGCTCAGGTTGCCGATGCGGATCGCCATATCAAATCCTTCATCGACGATGTTCACGGCCCGATCTGAAAAGCTGACGTCCAGCTCAATCAGCGGATAGCGGCGGGCAAAGGCGACCAGCACCTGAGAGAGCACCGCCGTGCCAAAGGAGCCGGGCGCGCTGATTTTCAGCCGGCCGGTCGGCGTCATGGCGCTTTCGCGCACGCTGGCATCCAGCGTCTCAAACGCGTCGAGCAGGTGTTTGACCCGTTCGTAATAGGCGCGCCCGACATCGGTCGGCGACAGGGCGCGGGTGCTGCGCTTAAACAGCTGCACACCGAGCTGCTGCTCCAGCTTCGACACCAGCTTTGACGCCTGACTGCTGCTGGTGCCGAGACGTAACGCCGCCGCAGAAAAGCTGCCGGTTTCCAGCACCGTGACAAACATCCGGTCACAATCGAGTCGATCCATGGCGATGCCCTGTGGGATAAAGTCGCAGTATAGGGGCTGTGCTCAGCGGATGCAGCCTTCACTTTGCGTGCCTTAGCCCTTTCGCTGACGCGCAAAACCTGCTTGACTGCATCTCTGCCCGCCGTTGTCTGGAGTAATTCATGTCGCTGATTCACCTGAACTCGCTGACGGCGATTCCCGCCGCTGAGTGGGATGCCCTGTTGCCGGATGACCAGCCGTTTCTGCGCCACGCCTTTCTGCTCACGTTAGAAGAGAGCGGCAGCGTGCGGCCTGCATCGGGCTGGCAGCCTGATCATCTGCTGTGGCAGGAAAACGGCGTGACCCGCGCCGCGCTGCCGGGCTACCGCAAACGCCATTCCCAGGGCGAGTATGTCTTTGATCACGCCTGGGCGGATGCCAGCCAGCGCGCCGGGATTCGCTACTACCCGAAATGGCTGGGGGCGATTCCCTTCAGCCCCGTCAGCGGTGCCCGTCTGCTGGGTGATCCCTCTGCCGCCGCACACCTGCTGGCGGCCCTGCCTGAGCACCTGTTGCAGCAGGGCTTAAGCGGCGCGCACATCAACTTTACCGACGCGCAGGCCAATACCCTGCTGGCTGAGCAGCCCGACTGGCTGTCGCGGCTCGGCTGTCAGTATCACTGGCACAACCGGGGCTACCGCGATTTTCAGGATTTCCTTGATACGCTGATGTCGCGCAAGCGCAAACAGCTACGCAAAGAGCGTGAACAGGTGGCGCAGAGCGGCTTCGAATTTGACCGCTATCCGGGCCATCAGCTGCGGGAAGATCAGTGGGATTTTGTCTATACCTGTTACGCCAACACCTATGCGGTGCGCGGCCAGCGCCCCTACCTGACGCGGGATTTCTTCAGCCTGCTGGCGGAGCGGATGCCGCAGAATATTGTGGTGGTGATTGCCCGCTTACAGCAGCAACCGGCGGCGATGGCCTTTTATCTGCGTGACAGCAACACGCTTTATGGCCGCTACTGGGGCTGTCTGGCGGAGTTTGACCGGCTGCACTTCGAAACCTGTTTCTATCAGGGAATGGATCTGGCTCTGGATGAAGGGCTGGCGCGGTTTGATGCGGGTGCGCAGGGTGAGCACAAGCTGGTGCGCGGCTTTGAGCCGCAGATCACCCACTCCTGGCACTATCTGCTGCATCCCGGCCTGCGCGATGCCGTCGCCGATTTTCTGCAGCAGGAGCGGGAAGGCGTGCGCGGCTGGGCGGAAGAAGCGCGCGACGCCTTACCCTATCGGCGTGGCGATTAATCGACGCCGACAAACCCCCCGGTCTGATGCTGCCACAGCCGGGCATAGAGGCCGTTTTGCGCCAGCAGTTCCTGATGGCTGCCCATCTCGGCGATGCCGCCCTTATCCAGCACCACCAGCCGGTCCATCTTCGCGATAGTCGACAGGCGGTGCGCGATGGCGATGACGGTTTTACCCTGCATCAGCGACTCCAGACTCTCCTGAATCGCGGCTTCCACTTCTGAGTCGAGCGCCGAGGTAGCCTCATCCATGATCAGAATCGGGGCATCTTTAAGCAGCACGCGGGCGATCGCCACACGTTGACGCTGACCGCCCGACAGCTTCACCCCGCGTTCGCCCACGTGGGCGTCCAGGCCGGTGCGGCCCTGCGGGTCGGAGAGCAGGGGAATAAACTCGTCGGCGCGGGCGCGGCGGATCGCAAGCTGGAGCGCCTCTTCACTGGCGTCGGGACGGCCATAAAGCAGGTTTTCGCGGATTGAGCGGTGCAGCAGCGAGGTGTCCTGGGTGATCATGCCAATCTGGCTGCGCAGGCTCTCCTGCGTCACGCTGGCGATATCCTGATCGTCGATCACAATCCGGCCACCGTTCAGGTCATAGAGCCGCAGCAGCAGGTTGACCAGCGTCGACTTGCCGGCACCCGAGGGACCAATCAGACCAATCTTCTCGCCGGGCTGAATGGTGAGGTTAAGGTGGTTGATGACCTGACGACCGCCACCATAGTCGAAGCGCACATCTTCATAGCGAATCTGGCCGCGCGTCACCTTCAGCTGCTTCGCCTGCGGCGCATCCTGCACGCTCAGCGGCTGGGCGATGGTGTTCAGGCCATCCTGCACCATGCCGATATTTTCAAAGATGCCGTTGACGACCCACATGATCCAGCCGGACATGTTCACCAGGCGGATCACCAGACCGGTCGCCAGGGCAATCGCCCCGACGCTGATCAGTGACTGGCTCCATAGCCAGAGCGCCAGCCCGGAGGTGGAGACAATCAGCAGGCCGTTCAGCGCTGACAGCGTCAGATCCATGCTGGTGACCATGCGGCTGGCGTGCTGGGTTTTATCGGTCTGCTCCTGAATGGCCTCGCGCGCATACTGACGTTCCAGATCGCTGTGGGCGAACAGCTTGATGGTGGCGATATTGGTATAGCCGTCAACGATGGTGCCCATCAGCTTAGAGCGTGCTTCTGAGGAGACCACCGAACGCGCCTTGACGCGCGGCACAAAGAAACGCAGTGAGGCGCTGTAGGCCACCATCCAGAGGATCAGCGGGATCATCAGCCGCCAGTCGGCATCGGCAAACAGGATCAGCGAGGTCACGGCGTAGATCAGGACATGCCAGATGGCATCCACCAGCTGCACCGCCGAGTCGCGCAGTGAATTGCCGGTCTGCATGATGCGCTGGGCGATACGACCGGCGAAATCGTTCTGAAAGAAATTGAGACTCTGACGCAGCACGTAGTTGTGATGCTGCCAGCGGATCATACTAGTCATGCTCGGGCTGATACTCTGGTGCACCAGCATGTCGTGCAGGCCGATAAAGATTGGCCGCAGAATCAGCGCCACCGCCCCCATCCAGAGCAGCAGCGGCCAGTTATCCCGGAACAGCGTGGCGGGCGTGGCGTGATTGACCATATCAATGAGGCGGCTCAGATAGCCAAACAGCGACACCTCGATCAGCGCGGAGACCAGGCCTACCAGCAGCAGCGCCGCAAAACTGGGCCAGACCTGGCGCAGATAGTAGAGGTAAAAGGGCCAGACCGTGGAGGGCGGTGAATCGGTCGGCGCGTCATGAAAAATATTGATAAAACGCTCAAAACGGCGATACAACATAGCGAGGCTCTTTTCATCCGGTAAAGAGCTACAGCTTAGTGCATGAACCCCATCCGGCTAACAGGAGAAAATATGGAAATTGTCATACGGGCACGGGAACCGCAGGATGCTGCCGCCTATCAGCGGCTTTACAGCCACCCCGATGTTTACCCCTGGACACTGCAACTGCCGTTTCCCAGCGTCGCCCTCTGGGAGAAAAAATTTGCCAGGATGGATGCAGAAGGTTTTGTTGCGTTTGTCGCCGAAATCGACGGCGTGCTGGCCGGTGAGCTGACGCTGTTCGTCGACAGTAAGCCGCGTACCCGCCACTGCATCAGCTTTGGGCTGGGGGTACATCCTGACTTTGCCGGACGCGGCGTTGGTGAGCGTCTGATCCGCACCGCGATGAACTATGCCCGTAACTGGCTGGGGATCACCCGGATGGAGCTGGAGGTGTTTCACGACAACGAAAGGGCGCTGCGGCTCTATCAGCGGCTGGGCTTTGAACGGGAAGGGATGAAGCGCCAGGCCGCCCTGCGTGACGGGCAGCTGCGCGATGTCGTGATGATGGCGAAGCTGCTGAACGACGCGTAATAAACGGCGCGGTCACGCGGCCGCGCCAGTCTGCGTCACGGGTTCTTCGTGCTGTATTGCTGCATATTCTGCTGCGTGACCAGCTCAAACGGGATCCACTGATGGGACGCCACCTTCTGGCCTTTAATCATCTGCTGCGCCACCTCAACCGATTTTCTGCCCTGACCCACGGCATCCTGGAAAACCGTGACCGCCAGTTTGCCGCTCGCCAGCGCTTTCAGGCCATCCGGCGTGGCATCAATACCGCCTACCAGAATGGTTTTCTTCGGCTTCGCCTGCGCGATCGCCATAGTGGCACCAATCGCCATTTCATCGTTGTTGGCGGCGACAATATCGATATCTTCGCCGTTCGACAGCCAGCTAAGCATTAAATCCATTCCCTCGTTGCGCGCATAGTTGGCGGTCTGTTTCAGCACCACTTTCATCCCGGGATACTTTGCGACCACCTGCTCCACATCCCGGGTGCGCTGCAACGCACCCGCATCGCTGAGATTACCGATCATAATGGCGACCCGGCCATGATAGCCGGCCTGTTTTGCCAGCGCCTCCATCTGCAGCGTGCCCGATTCGCGCTCATCTGAGCCGACAAATACCACGCCCGGAGGCAGGGTTTTATCGCCCGGCGTGCGGTTAACGTAAACCAGCGGAATGTGAGCCTGCTGCGCCAGGCGGGTCAGGGCAGGGGTGCTGGCGGAGTCGACCGGATCGACGATAATCGCATCCACTCCGGCGCTGATAAAGCTCTGCACCTGATCGGTCTGACGGCCCACATCGCCGCGCGCATCTTCAAACTGCGCATCCAGCTTTTGCGCTTTTGCCTCTTTATCGATCGCCTGGCGGATAAGGGTGAGAAAGTTCTGGTCGAAATAGGCCATCGACACGCCAATTTTCTCTGCCAGCGCCGACGTGGAAAGAGCGAGCAGACAGAGAATTGCCCATGCACATTTTTTCATTGCGGACTCCCGAGGTTAACCGGATGGAATGGATTTTTCATTTATTCTGAGAATGGACAAATAAGCTCATTTGCAGCTTATGAAGGAGAGTCAGGTTTGACAACTGCCTCTTTTCACTCTTGCTGGCGCCGCCACACTTTGCCGGAAAAGTGTGGCGTTATTGCTGCGCGCACTGCGGCAGAGAGACAGGGTTTTCGCGCTTTTGTGCAGCGCCCTGTCTGAATTAAGGCAGCAGCAGACTCAACATTCCGGCAGCAACAAAAAACGCCGTCGCGGTAACCCACAGGTAATAGAAAAAGATCATCCAGGCCTGGAGGTTTACATCAGGTTCATCGAAGAAAGAGCAGGCAGGATCATCATGACGCATAAATAAGATTCTTTTTTTATGCGATAGCCTGATAAAAAAGCGTATCACTATAACAGCACCAAAAAAGCCCGTCATATGATGAAACGAGGCCGGAGCAGGAAAAAGATATTTTTCTTTATACCGTGCTATCAGATAATAATATTCTTCTCTTTTTAAGAGATAAACAATTAAAGAAAGCAATATCATTGCACTGCCTGATAATGCAAAAAAGAGTCCCATTTCCGCTATTATTTTATTTGTCATCATAAAATGATTAACCACTTTTCGGGGCCTCTGTCTGCTGTGCCTTCCCCGGCAGGCGCTGCGCAGGGAGTCACGCTGACGCGAGTACGGGCTTTAAGGCAAAAGCAGGCCAAAAACAGCGAACAGGATATAACATGCCGTAGCGGCAAACCACAGCAGCGAATAAAGTTTCATCCAGGCATGAATCTGATGTTTTTTGTCATCAAAAAAGGCATAACCGGGGTCGTTAAGGGAAATAAATCGTATTTTCTTTCTTTGGCTTAATTTTATAAAAAATCGTAAAAGCGGAAATACGCCGAAAAAGCCCGTCGTGTAATAAAAGGCGCAGGGGCCAGGCAAGGTATATTTTTCCCGATAAGAGGAAACAAGACCATAATAATCCTGTCTTTTGATCAAAAAAAGAATAAGCGACAGCACCAGAAGGCAGCAGCCCAGCCCACCAAAAAATAACGCTGTATCAGCCAGTAATATGCCGGTTTTCATCATGTTTATGACCCTTTCCATGTCACCGTTAAGTCAACGTCCCGGAGCAAATATAAATAATTCTGCCAGGCCAGGCAAAAAACCTGCTGCTTGCGTAAGTAAGCGCAATCGCCTCTCCTCTGACCACTCCCCTGAACGCCGCCGCCGCACAAAACAGCCTGAAGAAAATTTGTCCAGCTGCCGATATCACCTTATCTCCCTCGCTGAGCTTAAGGAGTGATAGCGTGATAAAGCTGATTACCATTGATGAACTGCGCCCGGGGATGTTTATCCACAAGCTGGAAGTCTGGTGGATCAAAGACCAGCGCATTCGTAATGAGATGCTGATCGCCGATCCACGACAAATTGCCCTGTTACGCAGTGAAGGGATCCGCCAGCTCTGGATCGATCTCGATCGTTCAGTGCAGGCCCCGATCGCCACCGTGGTCGCGAAAAAAACCATTGGTCGTACCCCCTTTTTTCAGGAACTCGATCAGGCCCAGCAGATCTTCCAGCAGGGCAAACCGAAAGTCCTGGCGATGTTCAACGAAGCGCGGCTGGGTAACGGCCTGAAGCTCGACTATATGATGAATCTGGTGGATGAAATCGCCGGATCGATCACGCGTGAACCTTCCGCCATGCTGAGCGTGGCGCGGCTGAAGAATCATGATGACTATACCTACCTGCACTCCATGGCGGTCTGCGGGCTGATGATTGCGCTGGGTAAAACACTCGGGCTGAACGACCAGCAGCTGCGGCGGGTGGGCATGGGCGGTTTACTGCATGATGTCGGTAAAGCGGCCGTGCCGCTGGCGATCCTCAACAAAGCCGGCAAGCTGACTGACGAAGAGTTCAGGGTGATGCGCGAGCATCCGGTGGTTGGCACGCAGATGCTGATAGAAGCTGACGCCGATGACGATCTGCTGGATATCGCCCTGCATCATCATGAGAAATATGATGGCAGCGGCTACCCGCACGGCCTGAAAGGGGAGGCGATTTCGCTTTATGCCCGCATGGCGGCGGTGTGTGACGTCTATGATGCTGTGACCTCAACCCGTGCCTATCGCAACGGCTGGACCCCTGCTGAGGCGATGCATCAGATGCTGAGCTGGCGCGGCCATTTTGACCCCGGCCTGCTGCACACCTTTGTGCGTACCATCGGCATCTATCCGGTGGGATCGCTGGTGCGTCTCGCCTCCGGCCGGGTGGCACTGGTGGTCAGAGCGGGTGAGAAATCGCTGATGCGTCCCTGTGTGCATGTGTTCTGGTCGCTGCACGCCCAGCGTGAAGTCAAACCGGAGGAGCTCGACCTTGGCGACAGTTTCTGCACTGACAGCATTGTCGGCGCAGAGGACAGCACGCTGTGGGGTAATGTCGATCTTAATCGTATCTGGGCGCTGGAAGTCGCCTGATATTTCGCCATTTTTACACTATTTTTACGCCCGCCCGCTGCATTTTAACCCCTTCTTTATACGCCTCCGCGCAAGCTATGCCCTAAATCCAAACCTCTGGAGGTTCCTGTGAGCGTGGGCGTAATAACCAGCATTCTGCTGGTGGTGTTGTTACTGGGCTATCTGATCTATGCCCTGTTAAATGCGGAGGCCTTCTGATGGCGGCCAATGCTTTCTTACTTATCGCCGTTTATCTGCTGCTGCTGATGGTGCTGGCGCAGCCGCTCGGCCGGGGTCTGGCGTCGTTAGTGGCGGATAAGCCGGTGTTTGCCCGCCTTGAAGCGCCGCTGTGGCGACTGCTGGGGGCGCAGCAATCTGACATGCGCTGGCCGCACTATCTGCTGGCGATTCTGCTGTTTAATGCGCTGGGTTTTGTCGTGCTGCTGGCGATTCTGCTGATGCAGGGGGCGCTGCCGCTCAATCCACAGCAGCTGCCTGGCCTGAGCTGGCATCTGGCGCTCAACACCGCCATCAGCTTTGTTACCAACACTAACTGGCAGTCCTACAGCGGTGAGAGCACCCTGAGCTATTTCAGTCAGATGGTGGGCCTGACGGTGCAGAACTTCCTCTCTGCCGCGACCGGCATTGCGGTGGCGTTTGCCCTGATCCGTGGCTTCGCGAATCGCAGCATCGCCACGCTGGGCAACGCCTGGCGCGACCTGACGCGCATCACGCTCTACGTCTTACTGCCCATCAGCCTGCTGATGGCGCTGTTCTTTGTCAGTCAGGGCAGCATTCAGAACGTCCTGCCTTATCACAGCCTCTCCACGCTGGAAGGCGCGCAGCAGACGCTGTCGATGGGGCCGGTGGCGTCGCAGGAGGCGATCAAAATGCTGGGCACCAACGGTGGCGGCTTCTTTAACGCCAACTCCGCCCATCCGTTTGAAAACCCGAATGTGCTCACCAACTTCGTGCAGATGCTGAGCATCTTCCTGATCCCGGCGGCGCTCTGCTTCGCGTTTGGCGAAAGCGTGCGTGACCGTCGTCAGGGCCACATGCTGCTGTGGGCGATGACGCTGATGTTTGTGGCGGCGGTGGCGGTGGTGATGTGGGCCGAACTGCAGGGCAACCCGCACTTCCTCCAGCTGGGGGCTGACAGCGCCGTCAATATGGAAGGCAAAGAGACGCGCTTTGGCATTCTTAACAGCAGCCTGTTCGCCGTGATCACGACGGCAGCCTCGTGCGGTGCGGTCAATGCCATGCACGACTCCTTTACCGCGCTGGGCGGGATGGTGCCGATGTGGCTGATGCAGCTGGGCGAAGTGGTGTTCGGCGGTGTCGGAGCTGGCCTCTATGGCATGCTGCTGTTTGTGCTGCTGGCGGTGTTTATCGCCGGGCTGATGATTGGCCGCACGCCGGAGTTTCTGGGTAAAAAAGTCGATGTCTGGGAGATGAAAATGACCGCCCTGGCGATTCTGGTCACCCCGGCGCTGGTGCTGATCGGCACCGCTCTGGCGATGATGACCGACGCCGGACGCAGCGCTATGGCAAACCCGGGCATTCACGGCTTCAGCGAAGTGCTTTACGCCGTCTCATCCGCGGCCAACAACAACGGCAGTGCCTTTGCCGGACTCAGCGCCAACACGCCGTTCTGGAACCTGTTACTGGCCGTCTGCATGCTGCTGGGCCGCTTCGGCATCATCATTCCGGTAATGGCGATTGCCGGGGCGATGGCGGCGAAAAAAGTGCAGCCGGTGGGCAATGGCACGCTGCCTACCCACGGCCCGCTGTTTATCGCACTGCTGATCGGTACGGTGCTGCTGGTCGGCGCACTGACCTTTATTCCTGCTCTGGCGCTGGGCCCGGTGGCTGAGCATCTGCAACTTGTTCAGGGACAATCCTCATGAGTCGTCAACAACAGGCGTTATTTGACGCAGCGCTGCTGCGCACCTCAGCCTGGGATGCGGTGAAAAAGCTCGATCCCCGGGTGCAGTTCCGTAACCCGGTGATGTTTGTGGTCTACCTCGGCAGCATCCTGACCTCGCTGCTGGCACTGGCGATGCTGGCGGGCCGGATCGACGGCAGCGCCAGTTTTACCGGAGCGATTGCGCTCTGGCTCTGGTTTACCGTGCTGTTCGCCAATCTGGCGGAGGCGCTGGCAGAGGGTCGCAGTAAGGCCCAGGCGAGCAGCCTGAAAGGGGTGAAAAAGACCAGCTTTGCCAAAAAACTGTCAGCGGCGCGCTATGGCGCAGAGTGGCAGCAGGTGGCCGCCGATCAGCTGCGCAAAGGCGACGCGGTGCTGGTGGAAGCGGGCGACATCATTCCCTGCGACGGTGAAGTGCTGGAGGGCGGAGCCTCGGTGGATGAGAGCGCCATTACCGGCGAGTCCGCCCCGGTGATCCGCGAGTCGGGCGGGGACTTTGCCTCCGTGACCGGCGGGACCCGCATTCTCTCTGACTGGCTGGTGATCACCTGCAGCGCCAACCCGGGTGAAACCTTCCTCGACCGGATGATCGCCATGGTGGAAGGCGCGAAGCGTCGCAAAACGCCAAACGAGATTGCCCTGACCATCCTGCTGGTTTCGCTGACTATCGTCTTCCTGCTGGCGACCGTGACGCTCTGGCCTTTCTCGGCCTGGGGCGGAACGCCGGTCAGCGTTACGGTGCTGGTGGCGCTGCTGGTCTGTCTGATCCCGACTACGATTGGTGGCCTGCTGTCAGCGATTGGGGTGGCGGGGATGAGCCGGATGCTGGGCGCTAACGTCATCGCCACCAGCGGCCGTGCCGTCGAGGCCGCAGGCGATGTGGATGTGCTGATGCTGGATAAAACCGGCACCATCACCCTGGGTAACCGTCAGGCGACGCAGTTCCTGCCCGCGCCGGGGGTCAGCGAAGAGCAGCTGGCCGACGCGGCGCAGCTGGCGTCGCTGGCCGATGAGACGCCGGAGGGCCGCAGCATCGTGGTGCTGGCCAAACAGCAGTTTAACCTGCGTGAACGCGATCTCAGCAGCATGGGAGCCACCTTTATTCCCTTCTCGGCGCAGACCCGCATGAGCGGCGTCAACGTGCAGGACCGGCTGATCCGTAAAGGGGCGGTGGATGCGGTGCGTCGCCACATCGAAGCCAGTCATGGCCGTTTCCCGGCCGAGGTGAATGCTCAGGTCGAAGAGGTGGCGCGCACCGGGGGCACCCCGCTGGTCGTCGCCGAGGGCGCAAACGTGCTGGGCGTGGTGGCGCTGAAGGATATCGTAAAAGGCGGCATCAAAGAGCGCTTTGCCGAGCTGCGCAAAATGGGCATCAAAACCGTGATGATCACCGGCGATAACCCGCTGACGGCGGCAGCGATTGCGGCGGAAGCGGGCGTGGATGATTTTCTCTCTGAGGCGACGCCGGAAGCGAAGCTGGCGCTGATCCGCCAGTATCAGGCGGAAGGGCGTCTGGTCGCGATGACCGGCGACGGCACCAACGATGCGCCTGCGCTGGCACAGGCCGACGTGGCGGTGGCGATGAACTCCGGTACGCAGGCGGCGAAAGAGGCGGGCAACATGGTCGACCTCGACTCGAACCCGACCAAGCTGCTGGAAGTGGTGCACATCGGTAAACAGATGCTGATGACGCGCGGTTCGCTGACCACCTTCAGTATCGCCAACGACGTGGCGAAATATTTTGCGATCATCCCGGCGGCGTTTGCGGCGACCTATCCACAGCTCAACATGCTCAACGTCATGTAGCTGCACTCGCCCGCCAGCGCGATCCTCTCAGCGGTGATATTCAACGCTCTGGTGATTGTCTTTCTGATCCCGCTGGCCCTGAAAGGCGTCAGCTACCGGCCACTGAGTGCCGCTGCGCTGCTGCGCCGCAACCTGCTGATTTATGGGCTGGGCGGCCTGCTGGTGCCGTTTGCCGGCATCAAAGCTATCGATCTGCTGTTAGTGTTATCAGGCATGGCCTGAGGAGCAAAAAATGAGTCAGTTACGTCCGGCAATTTTACTGTTGTTACTGCTTACCCTGGTCACCGGCGTGGTTTATCCTTTCCTCACGACCAGCCTGGCGCAGTGGCTGTTTCCGGCGCAGGCGAATGGATCGCTGCTGGAGGAGGATGGCGTGGTGCGCGGATCCGCGCTGATTGGTCAGAACTTCACGCAACCCGGTTATTTCTGGGGCCGCCCTTCAGCCACCAGCGACAAACCCGATAATCCGCTGGCCTCAGGGGGCAGCAATCTGGCAGCCAGTAACCCGGCGCTGGACAAAGCCGTCGCGGAGCGCGTCGCGGCGCTGCGGGCCGCCAATCCGCAGGCACCCGCCGCGGTGCCGGTTGAGCTGGTCACCACCTCAGCCAGCGGGCTGGACCCGGATATCTCGACTGACGCCGCGTTGTGGCAGGCACCGCGCATCGCCGCCAGCCGCAAGCTGCCGTTGGCGCAGGTCGAGGCGCTGATCGACCGGCAGACGAACCGTCCGCTGATGCCATTCCTCGGCTCGCCGACGGTCAATGTGCTGCAGCTCAATATGGCGCTCAACGATCTGTAAGGGTGTTTCTGTTATGCCATTAAGGAAGCTATGAATCACGAACCCCAGCGTCCCGATCCCGACGCGCTGCTGCAGGCTAACCGCGAAACCCATCGCGGGCAGCTGAAAATCTACTTTGGTGCCTGTGCCGGTGTGGGCAAAACCTACGCCATGCTGCAGGAGGCGCAGCGGCTGCGCGCGCAGGGTCTGGATGTGCTGATCGGCGTGGTGGAGACCCATGAACGGCCGGAAACCGCGCAGCTGCTGACGGGATTACCCCTGTTGCCGCGTCGTGCGACCGGTCGCTCGCGTCATGCGGAGTTCGATCTCGATGCGGCACTGGCTCGCCATCCGGCGGTGATCCTGATGGATGAGCTGGCGCACACCAACGTGCAGGGCTCGCGCCATCCCAAGCGCTGGCAGGATATCGAAGAGCTGCTTGAAGCGGGCATCGACGTGCTGACCACCGTCAACGTGCAGCATCTTGAGAGCCTCAACGATGTGGTCGGGGGTGTCACCGGCATTCAGGTGCGCGAAACCGTGCCCGATCCCTTTTTCGACAGCGCCGATGAGGTGGTGCTGGTCGATCTGCCGCCCGACGATCTGCGTCAGCGGCTGAAAGAGGGCAAGGTCTACATCGGTGACCGGGCAGAGCGCGCTATCGAAAACTTTTTCCGCAAAGGTAACCTGTTCGCGCTGCGTGAGCTGGCCCTGCGCCGCACCGCCGATCGGGTAGATGACCAGATGCGCGCCTGGCGCGATCAGCAGGGGCGGGATCGCGTCTGGCACACCCGCGACGCCATTCTGCTCTGCATCGGCGACGACAGCGGCAGTGAGAAGCTGGTGCGCACGGCCGCCCGGCTGGCGGCGCGGCTCGGCAGTGAATGGCATGCGGTCTATGTTGAAACGCCCCGTCTTCACCGGCTGCCGGAAGGACGGCGACGGGCGATTCTGCGCACGCTGCAGCTGGCGCAGGAGCTGGGGGCGGAAACCGCCACCCTCTCCGAGCCGGATGAAGCCGAAGCGGTGCTGGGCTACGCGCGCGAACATAATCTGGGCAAAATCGTCACCGGCCGCCGTCCGCTGCGGCGCTGGCGGCGTGACAGTTTTGCCGAGCGGCTCGGCCAGCTGGGGCCGGATCTCGACCTGCTGGTGGTGGCGCTGGATGAACCGCTGAAGGATGCGCCGCATCCGCTGCCGGATGGCCGCCCGACCAGCGATAAATGGCGGATTCAGCTGCGTGGCGTGATGATGGCGCTGGTGCTCTGCATCGCCGTTACCGCCGCCGGGCAGTCGGTGCTGATCAACTTCGATCCCGCCAACTGCGTGATGATCTACCTGCTGGCGGTGGTGATCGTGGCGCTGCGCTACGGGCGCTGGCCGTCGGTGATCGCCACGGTGATGAATATCGTCGCCTTCGACCTCTTCTTTGTGGCCCCCACCGGCACGGTGGCGGTCTCCGACCTGCAATATCTGGTCACCTTTGGTGTGATGCTGGCGGTCGGGGTCATCGTCGGCAACCTCACGGCGGGCGTCCGCTATCAGGCGCGGGTGGCACGCTACCGCGAACAGCGTGCGCGACAGCTCTATGAGATGGCGAAATCGCTGGGCAGCGCCTTAACGCCGCAGGATATCGCGGCGACCAGCCAGCGGGTGCTGGATGCCACCCTGCAGGCGCGCTGCCTGCTGCTGCTGCCGGATGAGCAGGGCGAACTGCAGCCGGTCGGCGAGGCGTTACCGGCCAGCGAACCGGACCGCGCTATCGCGAAGTGGAGCTACAGCAAAGGCCAGCCGGCGGGAGCGGGCACCGATACGTTACCGGCGGTGCCTTATCAGATCCTGCCGCTGAAAAGCGGCGCGCACTGCCGGGGCCTGCTGGTGGTGGAGCCGCAGAATCTGCGTCAGCTGATGATCCCTGAACAGCAGCGGCTGGTAGAAACCTTCACGGTGCTGATTGCTAACGCGCTGGAGCGGATGGCGCTGTCGCACAGCGAGGCGGCATCGCGGCTCTCGGCGGAGCGGGAACAGCTGCGCAATGCGCTGCTGTCCGCCCTGTCACACGATCTGCGCACCCCGCTGACCGTGCTGTTTGGTCAGGCGGAAATGCTGATGCTCGACCTGGCCAGCGACAACTCAAAATATGTGCCGCAGGCCAGCCAGATCCGCGAGCAGACGCTGAGTACCATCCGGCTGGTCAGCAATATGCTGGATATGGCGCGCATTCAGTCGGGTGGCCTCAATCTGCGTGAAGAGTGGCTGGCGCTGGAGGAGGTGATTGGCGGGGCGCTGAGCAGCATGGCACCGTCGCTGAAAGGGCATGAGGTGCAGCTCGACCTGCCGGACGATATCGTGCTGATCAAAGGCGACAGCACACTGCTGGAGCGGGTCTTCACTAACCTGATTGAAAACAGCCTGAAGTATGCCGGTAACTGTGCGCCGCGCGGCATCCGGGCGTGGCGTGCCGCAAACCGGCTGGAGATCTCCGTCTGGGATGGCGGGCCGGGCATCGCTGAAGGGGACTTAAGCCGGATATTCGATAAGTTTTCGCGCGGTGATAAGGAGTCTGCCGTACCGGGCGTCGGGCTGGGGCTGGCGATCTGTAAAACCATCATTGAGAGCCACGGCGGCCAGATCTGGGCGGAGAATCGGACCGAAGGCGGCGCGGCCTTTCGTCTCTCGCTTCCCCTGCCGCCGGTTCCGGAAATTTCTGACGACGAGCTGAAATAACTTCACAGTGAATCGGTTATACTCCCGGACCTGTCTGATTACGTGTGGGATTGTATGGAACGTTTTACCGAAAACCTGATGTATGCATCGCGCTGGTTGCTGGCCCCGGTTTACATTGGACTTTCGCTGGGATTGCTGGCGCTGACGATTAAATTTTTCCAGGAAATAGTCCACCTGCTGCCCAACATTTTCAGCATTGCGGAAAACGATCTGATCCTGCTGCTGCTGTCGCTGGTCGATATGACGCTGGTTGGCGGTCTGCTGGTGATGGTGATGCTGTCAGGCTATGAGAACTTTATCTCGAAGCTCGATATCGACGAAGACAAAGAGAAGCTGAGCTGGCTGGGCAAGATGGACTCCGGCTCACTGAAGAACAAAGTGGCCGCCTCTATTGTCGCCATCTCTTCGATTCACCTGCTGCGGGTGTTTATGGAAGCGCGCAACGTCGATAATGATAAGCTGATGTGGTACGTGATTATCCACCTGACCTTCGTGCTCTCCGCCTTTGTCATGGGCTGGCTCGATAAGCTGTCACGCTACGATAAAAAGTAACGCATTCCCTTTCCGGCGCGCCGCTGATGCGGGCGCCTGCTCTGCCTCCTCCTCCCGCGTCTCCCTGCCCAAATCCGCTAGCTGTCTCCGTCGTTACTCCGCCCTGTCTGAGCGGGCCGGTTGTGAGGCCGGACGGGTGCCGGTCAGCTGCGGCATCACCTCTTTGATCATGGCAAAGAAGTGTTGCAGCCTGGCCGGGTAGTAACTCGCCCACGGATAGGTCAGCCACACCGGCAGCGGCGGGGCCTGCCACGCGGGCAGCAGCTGAATCAGTTTGCCCTCCGCCAGATCCTCCTGCACCGCCCACGATGAGACAATCGCCGCCCCCATGCCGGCCAGTGCCGCTTTACGCACGGCGTAAAGGCTGTCGCTGCTCAGCCGCGGCATAATCGGCAGGTTCAGCGGCTGGCCGTCATCTATTTTCTGCAACGCCACTTCATTACGGTAGAAGCTGGTGAGCGCCAGCCACGGCAGATCGCCCAGCTGTTCCACCCGCTCAATCGGCGGAAACTGGTCCAGCAGGCGCGGCGCCGCCACCACGAAACGCGGCACTTCTGCCAGCAGGACCGCCACGACCGACGGATCGCTGGGCGCGCCGACCTGAATGGCACAGTCCACATTCTCCGCGATGAAGTCGGGTGTGCGGTCATTCAGCATCCACTCTATATTGAGTCGGGGGTAGCGGTGCAGATAGTCCACCAGGGGATCGATCAGCTGATCCTGACCAAAGGCGTGCGGGGCGCGAACCCGCAGCGTGCCGATGGGATCGTCACTGGCCCCGGTCAGCTCATCTTCCAGCGCATGCCACGTGGCCAGCAGCTGCCGCGCCTGGGCGTAGCAGCGTTCGCCATCATCGGTAAGCTTCAGCGCATGGGTCGTGCGCAGAATGAGCTTCAGCCCCAGCCGCTGCTCCAGGATTTGCAGCCGCCGGCTGACGGTAGGCTGGGTGGTGCCGAGCTGTGCCGCAGCGGCGGAGAGGCTGCCGCTCTCAACAATACGGATAAAAGTCTGCATCAGTTCGATGCGGTCGCTGCCACTGGAATGATTCATACGCTCCACGCATAACGGTTTTGCCTGACGTCAGTCTACCGCGTATAACCGCAATGCGCTTAAATAGCGGCACGAAATGATGAGGATGACACCATGTCAGCAATAGAAAACCCAACCCGAAACGAACCGCTCTCCGCTCCGCTGGTCTTCACCCTGGCCGCCGGGGCCGGGCTCAGCGTGGCGTCGATTTACTACAGTCAGCCGATGCTGGATATCATCAGTAAGCAGTTCAGTGCGGGCATCGGCGCGGTCGGCATGGTGCCGATGCTGACGCAGGCGGGCTATGCGCTGGGCATCCTGCTGCTGGCCCCGCTGGGCGATCGCCATGACCGGCGCACGATTATCTTTATCAAGGGCCTGCTGCTGGTCGCCGCACTGCTGCTGTGTGGCTTTTCCGCGGGGCTCAGCGCGCTGCTGATCGCCAGCTTTGTGACCGGCCTGACCGCCACCGTGGCGCAGGATATTGTCCCGGCGTCGGCGGCGCTGGCTCCGGAACGCAGCCGGGGTAAAACGGTCGGCACGGTGATGACCGGCCTGCTGGTGGGAATTCTGCTGTCGCGGGTCGTCAGTGGCGTGGTGGCGGAGTATCTCGGCTGGCGCACCATGTATCTGATTGCGGCGCTGTCGGTGCTGCTGATTACGCTGACGCTCAGGCGGGTGCTGCCACGCTTTACGCCGGGCACCACCGTAAGCTATCCGCGGCTGTTGCTGTCGCTGGTGCATCTGTGGCGTCACCACCAGACGCTGCGCCGCGCCGCTCTGGCTCAGGGACTGCTGTCGGTAGGCTTCAGCGCCTTCTGGTCGACGCTGGCGTTAATGCTCAGCGATCGCTTTCATCTGGACAGCGCCGTGGCCGGGGCCTTTGGCTTAGCCGGGGCGGCGGGGGCGATGGCGGCCCCGCTGGCGGGCAGCTTTGCCGATCGCATCGGCCCGGCGCGGGTCACCCAGGCCGGTGCCGCCCTGGTGACGCTCTCTTTTGCGCTGATGTTCCTGCTGCCCGTGCTGCCTGTCCCGGCGCAGCTGGCGCTGATTGTGATCTGTACCATCGGCTTTGATCTGGGCGTGCAGGCCACGCTGGTCGCGCACCAGACGCTGGTCTATGGCCTGGCACCTGAAGCACGCAGTCGCCTCAATGCGCTGCTGTTCACCGTGGTGTTTATCGGTATGGCCAGCGGGGCGGCACTGGGCAGCCTGGCGCTGGCGCACTGGGGCTGGAATGGGGTGGTTGCGCTCTCTACTTTAGCCGGGGCGGCCGCGCTGGCGGTGCGCTTCGCCAGTCGCCACCTGAAAAACTGATCGTCTCGCCCTTCAAAAAATGTGCCAGGCTTATTGATAAACCCGAAATAAGCTGGAGCATTATGAACTTTTTAGCCTGGACAGCAGCGACGGGCGGCCTTCTGCTGCTGATGTCGCTGGCTTCCGGTTGGATTCACCGGGGGCCAGTCACCTCATTTGGTCTGTTTCTTATCGCGGGCATACTGTGCGGCCCGTGGGCGTTTGATGTGGTCCACATCGATATCGTCACCCATTCCGAAGCCGTGGCCCACATTACCGAAATCACCATGGCCGCCTCGCTGTTTATCACCGGACTCAAGCTGCGTCTGCCGTTACAGAATAACTGCTGGCACACCGGGCTGAAACTCGCCTTTCCCGCCATGCTGCTGACCGTGGCGGCAATGACCCTGCTGGCCCATTTCCTGGTGGGATTAGACTGGCCGGTTGCGCTGGCGTTTGGTGCCATTGTCGCGCCGACGGACCCGGTGCTGGCCAGCCTCATCTCGGTAAACGATGCGCAGGATGATGACTCGCTGCGGGTGGCGATCTCCAGCGAAGCGGGCATGAACGACGGCTCCGCGCTGCCGCTGCTGGTGCTGGCGCTGCTGCTGTTCAATGGCGAGAGCCTGAGCGGGGGGATGCTGGCTCACTGGGGCGCGGTCGAGGTGATCTGGGCAATTGGCGCCGGCCTGCTTATCGGCTTTGTCATGGGGCAGATGATCGGTGTGCTGACGACCCGGCTGCGCAATGCCAACGGCGATGTGGCCCCCAATGATTTCCTCGCGCTGGCGCTGATCGCGCTGAGTTATTCGCTGGTGGAGTGGCTGGGCGCCTCCGGCTTCCTGGCCGCCTTTGCCGCCGGGCTGGGGCTACGCCGCGCCGAGCTGGGAGTGTTTCGCCGTCATCAGCCGGAGGATCTCTCTGATGATGAACGGGTTCTCCCCTCTGAGGCGCTGGTCAATCCCAATAAGCGGCTGGCGCATCAGGGCAATAACAATATGGTGAAGTCGATTGGGTTTGTAGTAGGCGACGCCCTCTCTTTTGGCGATACTATTGAACGTCTGCTGGCGGCTGGCATGATGGTGGTGCTGGGCGTGACGCTGGCACAGCACTGGAATATCTACGGCGTGCTGCTGGGCCTGGTGCTGTTTGTGGTGGTGCGCCCGCTGGCCGTCTGGCTGGTCACGCTGCGCGCCGGGCTGCCGTTGGGTCAGCGTCTGCTGATTGGCTGGCTGGGCATCCGCGGAATCGGCAGTCTGAACTATATTGCCTATGCCTGGACGCACGGCATGGAAGGCCCGCAGATGGAAATCATGACGAATATGGCGTTAACGCTGGTGGTCTGTAGCGTGGTTGTCCACGGCACCACCGTGTCGCCGCTGCTGAACTGGCGTCAGAAGCGCATCGAAGCCCTTCAGCGCAAAGTTTAATCCGAACAAACAGGAGTGAAGAATGAAAGTAACCCAGATTATCCTGCTGAGCCTGCTCGCCTCCGGCAGCGCGCTGGCGGCGGACGACGCTGACACCGAACAGAATGTCTACGCCAGTCAGCTGTGTCACATCGTCAGCAGTGAAAAAAAGGTCGCCAGCGCGGATCAGTATGTGGAGCAGATGAAATCTGACGTGGCGCGCAGTAAATCCTCATCGGCGATGAATCAGCCCGAATTTGATGAAGAATCGGCGCGGGAAGTTGCCAGTGCCTGGCTGCAGCTGGGTGACGATGAACGCGCCAAACTGCGCGTCAACGAACAGCAGTGTGAGCAGGCTGTGATGGCGCAGTTCCAGCAGGAAGATTAACCGGGCCGCACGGTATAAAACGCGCCTGCGGGGCGCGTTTTTTTATGGCTTTTCACCCGGCATTGCGTACATAATCGCCAGCGTCTGGCACCAGACTTGCATCTGTTGATTCTTTTGCAGCACACCGCAACGGTCTGCTCTCTTACTGGCATCACTTAACAGGCACTATGATTACGCGTCGACGCTTTATTCTCGGCACGGGAGCGCTTGGGCTCTCCATGACCACTGGCAAATTATTTGCCCGCGATGACATTATTCCCCTCTGGCCGGACGACCCGCCCGGCGGCGGTGGCCCGTCGGGCCAGCTGCACATTAACAGCAGCGGTTCGTGGTCCAATATCGTCAGCCCGGCGATCCAGCGTTTCAAACCGGAAAATCCCAACGGCGAAGCGGTGCTGATCGCCGCAGGCGGCGGCTATCGCTGGATCGGCATGGGGCGCGAAGCCTGGCCGGTGGCGCGCTGGCTGAACGCCAATGGCTACACCGCCTACGTGCTCAGCTACCGGCTGCCGCATGAGAAGTGGCAGGCGGGGCGGCTGGCTCCGCTGCAGGATGCGCAGCGTGCTATCCGGCTGGTGCGATCGTTTGAGCGCAGGGTGCATGTGCTGGGCTTCTCGGCCGGTGGCCATCTGCTGGGGCTGGCGGCGGCGCGCCCGGACTTTGAATCCTATCCGGCCATCGACCCGCTGGATGAAGTGGTGCCCGCCGTCGACAGCGTGGGCCTGATCTATCCGGTCATTACCCTGGAAGCGCCCTATCAGCACACCAGCACGCATCTGATGATGGTCGGCAAAAATGCCACCCCACAGGATGAGGCAAACTGGTCAGTGCAGAACTTTGTGACCCGGCGCTATCCGCCCACCTTCCTGGCGCAGGCGGAAGACGATCACACCTCCAACCCGTTTAACACCGAGCTGATGCGCGACACCTGTCGGCGTAATCGCGTGCCGGTTGAGCTGATTCAGATCAGCAAAGGCGGGCATGGGTTTGGTCTCGGCAAAGCGGGAACGCCGGCGGCGTTGTGGGATCAGGCCTATGTTAAGTGGCTGGAAACCCCTCATCAGGCTGCGTCCCCGGTCCTGTAATGCTTCCCCCTGCGGCTGACGTAAAAAAAGCTGGCATAGGCCAGCCTCGCTAAGTGCGCGTTGTCAGGTATGAAGCCATGCTGCACAAAACAGGAGCAGCCGGGTCAGAACTGATAGGTCAGGCCCAGACCGATACTGTTTTTCGTCGTAATGCCGGTGGCACGCGTAAAGTCGTTGTCCTTCAGCAGGTTAATGCGGTAGTCCACGTAGGTCAGCATGTTCTTGTTGAAATAGTAATAGGTGCCCACCGCAATATATTTCTGCATCGTCTGGCTGCCTCCGGCAAAATTCCCTGCGCCCTGCAGGTTTTCGCCACGCTGCATGACAAAACCGACAGAAGGGCGCAAACCGTTCAGGAACTGGTACTGCGCAATCGCCTCAACGTTATGGGTTTTGTCGGCGACCTGTGCCAGCTGTCCATAAGGCGTAACGTCACTGGCTTCGCCATACATGGCGGCCAGATAGAGCTGGCTGGCATCATATTTTGCAGAGGTGACCCAGGCGGTGGCATCGTCTCCCTGACCGTCAGCTTGCTGAATCAGCGTCCGTTTTGCTTTCATCCCTGCCGCCGCAATGCTCAGCCCATCGGTAATGCTGTAAGTCACGCCAGCACCGTAGCCATCCCCGTTAGCCACTTTAGCGGTGGCGCGGTCATTTTTTCCCTGATACTGCAGGGTCAGCTTTAACCCACCCCACGCCGGAGAGTGCCAGGTCGCGAGGCCGGTTGAGCGTTTTGACAGGAAGTTATCGTTGGTAGTCAT
>Ga0157358_1000063_pt1 | contig 39895 bp, 29 predicted proteins | sample AttcapACBM2_FD_111484 | JGI IMG/M metagenome (GOLD analysis project Ga0157358, IMG submission 111484) | Fungus gardens microbial communities from leaf cutter ant in Botucatu, State of São Paulo, Brazil - Atta capiguara ACBM2 | ecosystem: Host-associated > Fungi > Mycelium > Unclassified ... | reverse complement strand
TAAAATAAGAAAATCCAGTTACTCAGCTCACGATCCTAACGGGCCCCTCTGAACTACACAGAGTATAAAAATCATGGTACATACTGAATTAAAAAAATAGAAAGTCTTCAAATATGAATGGTGGAAGGCCGGACTCGCACATAACATTCAACCTCATGATTTAAAATAGCTATTAAAAAACACTTTCATCTTATACCAACACAGATACCAACAAGTAAATTCATTGTTTTTCGGCATCGAACCCGGACAAACATGGCTGAGTTGTATTAGCTCAGATTTGATCTGACACCGTTATGGCACAGATCTCAACCTAATCTGACAGGCAGCGCTGTGCCAGGAGCGGACGTTAATGAGAACAATCTGTGGTAATCAACGGGGTGTAGGTCAATTAGACTGGACTAACCCTGCCTCGGTAGATGATCCTGCCCTATAGTTGGAGCATGATTTCTCCCCGAAGCATTAATCAGATTGGCGGCGAACCTCGATTTCAACAATGTGGCGAGGTGTTCGCCCAAGCCGAGGAACGCCGTTGGCGACGGCGATGATGTCCTCATGCTCGTCGCCAGCCCACAGGCCAACAAGCTCGTGCAGAAAAAAATCCGCGTAGGAGCAGCTGGCGTCCCGCACCTGCATCGCCGAAACTGAGGTTTTGCTCGTGTGCAACTGGGTCAAATTCCTAACGAGCCGAGCTGGGGCAACCCAGAGAACCGGGCGAGGCGAGGCCGGAGTCGCGAACAGATAGTAGGCGTGTTCTGACTGCTTGAGTATGTCCTCGCACTGCTTCAGGTCGATGCCTACCCTTGAACTGAACCCCCGCCCCGAATCAGTGCCTCTGCGCTTTTTCACCTGCATAAGGGTCGCACGCTGAATCACTGTTTCCCCCTTTTCCACGATACGGCTCAGGAACAGCACGTCTGCCCCCAGCGGGGCACCGGCTGGTGTGTTCGCCCCTTCCTCCCGCTTGCTGGGTTGACGCACCTTCACTGTCAGGCTCGGATACCTCGCCCGCGTCGTAACCGAGAGCTGGCGCAACTGGCTGCTTACGTTGCCAATCGCCTCCTTCGTCAGAGTCAGGAGGCGCGCCGTATGGGCCTCCTCGTCCTCTCCCCAGGTCTCCGAATATTCGCGACAAAATTCTTCCTCAATCTGACTAAGCGCCCTATAGATGACTTGCTCCACGGAAGGGTCGCTCAGCCAAGTTTGGGCTCCTACGCTAGGCAACTCAGTGGCTCCCTCGCCCCGGCCTACCGGCCCCTCTAGGTCCAGTGAACCCTGCTTGGACCGCAGTAGTCCCTTGCACCTCAGTTGCAGTTGCCTTACATCAGTGCCGACAAGCCGATTCGCAAACGCCAGATGTTCCTCGTCATCCATCAATCGCAAAAGCACTGGCTCGACTTCGGCGAATGCCGTCTGCTCGAGCCAAAGGCAAGCAAAATTGAGGAGCCCCTGGGCTAATTCAGGTTCCTCATTCACCTGATCGAACAGATCCTGTCGCCAGGCCTCACGGGCGGCCGGGCCTAGTTGTGTCCACAGCGTTTCTCGACCCCTCTCCAGAGATGGCAATTCTCTGAGGCTGGCAGCGACGCTTTGCTGGCTAGACAGCGCTGGGTCTCCAAACTCGTGCCAAGCCGCCGCAAGCGCGAGGTCCGAGGGTATGGTATCCACGTACAATGTAGCAAGCCTCGAGAAGGCTTTGGCAACGCACTCCTTGATATTGTCTTTCTTCTCTTTCTGCGAACGGATGTTCCAGCGCAGGAACAGATTACGTACATCCTCCGGAAATATCGTGCGGCAATGTTGGATTAGCTCAGGAAAGACTGACGGATCTGCTCGTTCAAAAACCTGTTCGCAAGCCCACCGGGACGTCTGCACTGTCGGCGAATTCGCAAATAGAGAGAAGACGAGCTCAAGCCTTCTGTCGCTTGGATAGCCCGACGACATGTCGATATGTTTTTCCAGGTAGCCGCATACACGCTGCCAATGCTGCTGGACCAGTTGATCGAAAGCCCAATTATTCGCCCCCTGATGAGGGTCGACTAGTTGAAGGACATTGATGCAATCTTCCTCGGACGTATTGACCACCAACGCCTTCATGATCTGCTGATCGTCCAAATATTTATACCGAGTATATGAACGGTCAGCGAGCAACCAGTCCACCCAAATCGCACGTGGCTCGATTTCCGCCAAAATGATTTTACGTAAGCCCGGGGGATTATCATTAAGTATGCCATCCCAGAAAGTATCCTGAGCACGCCGGTAAGAATTTGGGTCCAAGATAGAGGACGACTTCTCGATCCCCGTGGATCCGTGTCCGAGAATTTTTAAGGTCAGCGCTATCTGCCCCTGCTGTGCCGCGTTCTCGAATTCGAACATAAAGTGCTCACGCTCTGTTTGCGAACTACATATCCAATTCCTAACCGGAACACTGGGGTACTCAGTTGATAGGTGGGAGTAGTCCAGATGGAGCATGTCTTTGTGGATGGTAAAATACTGTGCGAGGAATTCGACAAACGGCTGAGCCCAACCTTCCAACGAAATACTGGCAACTGCCGATTGATTGTGGAAGTCAATATTTACGAACAAGATGATCTCCCTTTCCCCGTAGCTGGCACCGACGACCTTCGCCATGGTGGTCTGCAAATTCTCAATAAGTCTACCGTAGCCAAATCGCAGGCGGTTCAAGGAACCGCCCTTAGACAAGAACAGACATTATAGAATTCCGGTGATCTTTTTATTACTTCTACCTAAATAAATTTGCATATTACCGATCCACTTTAGCCAGACCATGGTTGACCTGTTCCTAGTTGATTGACACACGGCATTGTTAGCAAGTTTCATGGTGACTCAACTACGGACTTCTGCTCTTCGATCAAAGCAGACTGTCAAATTTGATTGTGTGCTGCCAGTGAAAACTGTCAGACCAAGTCTGAGCTAATACAACAGATTTAAGATGCCGAAATCTGTTATGAATCATCTTCCTCGACAGACTCCAAAGCATCAAGATCTATTCGGACCATCGCAATAGAGCCAATACGGATGAAAGCATCTTCTCCATCTATGTCGGTTAATTGATATCGCTCTGTTGATTCCGGCTCCGATTCAAGAATGTCAAAAAATGCATTCAATTGACCGATATCATCGATTTCGTCGTCGTCCGAAACCTCGGGCTCACAGTACAGCCCAATAACTGGACCACCGTTCACCATGGTGATATGGACATTCCCATAGCTTCCTTCACTTCCGTCACTGTCCTCATCATCAGGAACAGGTGTAAAACCATCAAACAAGAATTGGTGAAAAATCACCTCTCGGGCATTTAAAGCATAACGATGCTGATCAGAGTCAAAAACAAAAAAATGCTCGCAACCTGGCACTACACTCTCACAAAAATGTGAGTAAAAACGACGCTTATCAGCCGGGGAAATAGGTAATAGCAAATAATCTTGTTGCCCTCGGAGCCATAGTTTCACCGTCCAAATGCAGCCATCCATTTCAATGCCATTAGCGGCGATATTTTCTAGCTCATCGTCACCACGGCTACCTTGATTGCGCAGTTTCTTCAGCAATTTATCGCTACCTGGAAAAACAGCGCTCAATGGCTTTTTTAAGGCCGCGCTGATCGCTTGCGCCAGCCCCAACTTGGCCGCAACTTTCCCTGTTTCGATACGCTGGATCTGCTGTTGGCTGGTACCAACCATATCTGCTAACTCACGTTGAGTGATTGATAGTTGGGTACGGAGTTCTTTGATTTTGTTTTGCAAGATGACATCCCTACTACTAAGAAGTAATGGATGCCATTAAAACACATTTATGCGTAAAAAACACAAATACGAGTTTAATGTCGGGGGGGGGGAAATATTCGCTAATGTAAAAGCACGTCCTTATCGAAGAGGGCGTGCGGGAAACAGTTGGCATGTAAAGCAGAGTGAAAAAGATGATCGATTAAACCGATCGATTGGTAAAAATTGATCTGCAAAATGAATTATCCGGCCCGGCACTGCCTGTGCTAAATTCCCAAAAACTCATTTAACATATTGTTTATTAATTTATTTCCTGTCTTCTGGCGGGCGGCCTTCTTTTGTCCTGCGGGCACGGCACCGGAATGCGACAACAGGTGATGGAATGAAAAGATGTGCCAGATGTAACAAGAAAAGAGGCGTTCTGGACCGGATTTTCGGGCTGGATAAAGAGCTCTGCGATGACTGTCTGATGGTGGTTAACCAGGAAATCAGAGAAAAACGAGTGGTGTCCACACCAGCACGAAAATCACCGGGACGCTCTTCCTGACAATGTTTCATACCCGGCAGGTTATTGCTCCTGATGGGGTGACAACGCTGAACCTTCCTTCTGTTTATATTCCCTTAGTGCAATGAAAATCAACATTGATATCAGCGTCATTATTCCCGCCTTCAATGCGGCTGACAGTATCGGGGTTCTGGTCCAGACACTGCTTGGCGAAACAACGCTCAGTACTGAAATCATTGTTGTGGATGAAGGTTCAACCGACGAAACATGGACGGTACTCAGCGCCATTACAGATGAACGGCTTATTCTCATTCGCCAGGAAAATCAGGGTGTGTATGTTGCCCGTAATACTGCACTGGCGATTCACCGTGGTGAATGGGTGGTGTTCCTCGATGCGGATGACCGGGTTGCGGCAGATTTTCTGCAGGAACGGCTGCGCACAGCCCGCGAAGCACAGGCCGATGTCGTCCTTTTCAATGCCCGACATACAGACAGCGCCGGACATCTGCGGCATCCCGTTCACCGCAGACAGCCTTACGGTCAGACGCTGACGGGTCAGCAGTGGATACGCCATTGCGTCAGTCAGAGGGAGTGGCCGCATTACCTGTGGCTGCAGATAATCCGTTCAGCGTATATCCGCGAGCATGACCTGCGATTCCAGGAAGGGAAAAGCCACAAGGACATTCTCTGGACGATACAGCTTGCCGCCGCAGATGGCCGGTTTTATTTCTCTGACAGGCAGGATTACCTGTGGGTGAATAACCCGGCGTCAATTACCCACCGCCCGGATTATTACGATATACGCGCGTTCAGCTATTGCGACGTGATTGCAGATATTTTGGCACTCAGTACACAGACGCAGTACCGGTCTGTCAGACGAGCGCTGGTCAGGCATGCGCTGGTGGAAAGCCGCCATTTTCTGGGACTGTACCGGCGCAGGGTGAATGATCGGCAGGCGGTCCGGGCGCATTTTCGTGCGCGGATAGCCTTTCGCCATCTGGTACCCGGCGTGAGCAACCTGAGCGATGTCTTTTTCCTCCTGAAGCTGGTCCGCAATATTTATCTGCCTGGTGTCCGCAATACTCCCGTAGCCGTTTCGCAGGGGCGGCGTTAATCCATGGATATCTCAACGCTTCTGGCACGGTCGTGGCAAACTGCGACAACGGGTAATGACTCCATTCACTCTGCGAGGGATATCGTCGAACGCTGGTATGACAAAGGCGGTGACCTCAATCGACGGACCCGACGGTTTATGCTGCGGGAATGCCTGTGGATAGCCGTACATTACCGGGATACCGAAGCGGTACTCACCCGACAGTTCCGGCTGCTGAGCGTGTTACTGTATCTGGGCGGTTATTTTCCGAAAGGGAATGCCGACTGTATACTCCCGGAGAAATGTTTCATTTTACTGAACGCCCCGGAATTAAGCTCTCTCCTGGCAGATGATGCGGCCCCCGATGTTCTCGCCGCATCCTGCCGTACCCTCTTCTACTGTAGACAGATATCTCCGTTAAGGTGTTACCGCCATACGCGCTGCCTGAGCGAACATCTGTATCAACTGATGGAGATCTGATAAAAGCGCCAGTCGTTGTGCTGGTGCCTGAGGGGCTGATCGTTGACGGTGTCGGCGTCAACGATCAGGTCTAACGTCATTATTTCCCTCCGCTGGATCTGCCACTGGTGATGTCAGTAACGGTTTTATATCCCTTGCGGGTCATCAGCCCGGTAGCCTTCCGGGCGCGGAGCATATCAATGCTGCCGATAAACGGAGACTGCTCTTTCACGCTGAAGCCGTGACGGTCAGTACGCACCAGGTCGTACTTTTCCACGATAAAATTCACCGCGTCACACAGTGAGATTCCCGCATCAATGTGCTTCAGGATCACTCCGTCGTTGCCAAACGGTGTGTCGTTCAGCATCAGACCGTAGTGTTGCTCAAGCAGATACTTCAGTAATTTTCGCCAGATTTCGACTGATGACAGACGTGACGATGCCGCCCGTTGAGGGGACTGGGGTTGCATTTGCATGGTTTGCGCTCTTTGTTGGCTGGTTTGACGAAGGAAAAGCGTTTGGGATTTATGCGGTTAGTGCAGATTTCGGATAAATTACGATGTACAGATAGCCACAGGAGCCGAGCGTATCAGCCTCACATATCAGCCCTTTTGCGTGGAGCGTGATGCAGCGCTGAATGTGGGGCGTGAGTTCGCTGCTGGCCAGCATGAGTTCCATCTGCTTCATCAGTACCGGAAATGCCTGCTCCAGATGGCGTAAATCTGCGTCATTAAATGTCCCGGTAATGCTGGCGCGGTCAGCAAGGTAATGCAGGTGGTTACCCTCCTGTACCAGCCGGGCACCCAAACACGGCGTGATGTTGCGTCTGAGGCCCCACCAGGGTTCCGCGATATTATGGTTGATTACACGGGTTGCTTTCTGCATGTAAGTACTCCTTAACGGTGAGTTAATTCAGGGTGACGCAGCGCAGGATCACATACGGACCGTTGCGGTCCTGTCGGCGTTCAGCAAACACGGCCAGCACACCCCGGATATCCTGCACTTCCCTGCCGTGGTAATGGCAGATACTGCCGGACCATTTATATTTCCCGGTACAGAGGCGAAACAGCCGGGACTTAGAATGCTGGCGGTATATCGCCATTGCCTGACGTTTACTGATGATTTTCATCGTTATTCTCTCCCTAAAGCCAGCCACGCTCGGCAAACGAGACGATGTCCATGCCTCCCACGACCAGGTGGTCCAGCAGGCAGATATCCACGAGCCTAAGTGCCTGTTTCAGATGGTCAGTGATAAATCGGTCAGCATGGCCGGGTTCCGCATAACCTGACGGGTGATTGTGTGAAAGCACGATGGCAGCCGCGTTGTATTTCAGTGCTGCCTTTATCACCTCACGGGGATGTACCTGTGTATGGTTGATGGTGCCGGTAAAGAGCGTTTCATGAGCAATAAGACGATGCTGGTTATCGAGGAAGAGCGCCATGAATACTTCGCGCTCCAGCGTGGCGAGCTGCAGACGGAGCCAGTTGCGGACCGCCTGGCTGGAGGTAAATGCAACACCGGGCTCGCGTAACTGGCGTTCCAGTAAGGTCAGTGCACGTCTGATAGTGCGCTGTGTAGTGGGAGATATTTCCCCGCTGCCGGGAGGACAAGTGGTGGTATTCATTTGCTTTTCCTGTCTGTTGACGCGTCGGGAGGGGATGTGTTGTACAGTTTCACGGCAACGACGAACTCGTCATGCAGGGATTCGAACCATGCCCATATATGGAAGAGAGGGGTACCTGCCGGGAAATGCAGGAAGGGTTCGTCGGTCACAACATCACCGTCCTCATCCCTTACCGTTGTTTTCCCAAGTGCATCCCACAGGACATTAAGGCGAGACAGTTCATACGGCATGGCGGGACACTCAGTCGATAATGCGCATGATGGCGCTGCATTCTGCGTGGTTCAGCGCATAGTCACGCAGACGCCAGTAATGTTCCGTCATGGTGTCGCATTCCGTGCGGCATGCGTGATGACTGTAAGCGACAAGACAGACCGCAATCCCTGCTGCTTCCGCGCTCATGTCTGCGGCGTTGCCATTCATGGCGTTGAACAGCGACCAGAAGGCATCGTTGTCCGTTTCCGGAACCATGAAGGCCCCGCCGTTGCTGAGAGTATAAAAATTCCAGATACCACCGCTGTAGTCAGCGCAGAACCGGTCCATCCACGCAAAGATCTGCGGTTCAAGGGTTATCCACTGCGGGATGTTGCCAAAGTGCTGCGGCCAGAATTCCACACGCTGTTCGTCCGCTACGGGCGTGGCTGCCAGAGCAGGTGCAGGAATGTCATCTATAGTCTGCAAAGATAGCTGATTGTTATCGTTAATATTAATAATGCCGGTCATGTTAATTTTTCCTTATGCACGAGTATGTTGAATGGAGCTGTCGGGCCGGGGGTTATTGCTGTGGCGTGTTGAGGGTGGTTACCTGCCCAACAGGTCCATCATGTTCTCGGCCATCACCCAGAGCGCACGGTTTAACTTAACGTCGCCATCAATCCCGTTTACTGCGCGGGTGTGGGTACGTTTACCCTGCGCGGTACGGCCACTTAGCCCGCCTTTCAGCAGGTTTTCCTGAATGCGCTGGTAAGTGGTCCACAGGTCTTCACTCTCGTCCTGCCAGCGGCGGGGGGCGAGGATTTGCGATTCAGTCACTGGCTGGTACTCTTCCCCAAAACGGTATGTCAGCGCCGCTTTAGCCAGTGCATGTTGTGCTGGTGGCGGTAGTTGCAGGGACTGCATGGCGTCGCGTTTCTCTTCCACCCGGTCAAAGACGCTGAGAACCTCATAGGCCCCCTCAATCACCTTCCCGACAACATCACCCCGGTGTGGTACGCGAATCTCGCCAAACGACTGTCCGCAGACGAGTGAATTGGTGCAGACACTCCGGAATATCCCCGGCAGTAACTGAAAACTTGATGCGCCATCGTGAGAATTCAGAATGATGATTTCCGGCACCTGCTGACCGTTTATCTGACCGGCACGACGCAGGCGCAGCATATGCTTTGTATGTTCCCGTCGGCTCTGGTCACGCACTCGTGACTGACAGGCAAAGAATGGCTGGAACCCTTCGCGTTTAAGGTTCTCCAGCAGGGTGATTGTGGGTATGTAGGTGTACTTTTCGCTTCTGGAGTCGTGCTTGTCTTCCCCGAAGACGCTGGGGACATGCTGCATCAGTTCTTCGCGGGTTAAGGGACGGCCGCGGCGAATCTGGTTCACCCGACCAAAACGGCTGGCTAATCGCATGGTTGATTCCTCATCTGATTACTCTGACGGCATAAAAGCAAAAGCCCCTGCTCCGTGAGGAGGCAGGGGCTGGATGTGTTGTTCTCAATGAACGGATAGGGCGGGACTACAGCGTATCCAGAATCTTCAGTATCTGCGCCATCAGGGCGGTGATAAGTGCAGTGACCAGTAACGTGACCGCTTCCCGGGCTGTATCAATGCTGCTGTCATCGTAGCCTGCCTGACGCAGGCGAATTTCAATAAATTGTCGGGCCTGATGCCCGCCGCACCAGGTCAGTGCCTGGGCCAGGGCCGTCACCAGCATTTTCAGAAAGGTCATAGAGTTTGCTCCGGACTGCCTGGCGGCAGTCCTCTGGTGGAGTGAGGATTTATTTGAGGAAGCTGATTCAGGAAAGCGGCTCAGTGGTAGGTGTAACGCCATCCCCCCTTATCCGTGGTGACGACGACTTCAGAAGCAACGCAGTTATTATAAAAATTTACTTTGACGGACTCCCCGTAGCGCAAGGAGGCGGGCAGAATAGTTTCCTTATTGCTGGAATATAGGTACTTCTGGTTATCAATACGACAGTTACCCCGGTTCACATCTATCTTTTCAACTTTGATACTATCATCTAGCGAGGTGACCATGACCGTGACATAGCGTGTTCCGGCAGGATGAACCTGATTACTGGTCTCCACTTTGATGGTCGGCGCTGGTTCTGCCAGCGTATGAGCTGAGAGTGCAAGCAGTGCGGGTACCAGCATATGTTTAAATTTCATAATCTGTTCCTTTTTAAAATAACGTAATCAACAGGCGTCAAACTCAGATGCAGGTTAGAGTGCATCTTTACCCACGCAACCGTGTGTCCCGAATGCCGGTAGTACCTTAGCCGCCCCGGCTAGCGTGAAAGTGGCAGACTTAACACCGTCTCCTGTCACTGAGACCTGTTTGCCATTACGTAACTGAGCCCAGGCCTGCGCCAGGTTGTTACCGCCCACCCGACTCTCAGATTCGCTGATATCAATGGGTACTCCATCGTCAATGCTGAGCTGAAGGTTTTTATCCCCGTCCATACTGACCTGATACCCACTGGCATCAGTGAATATGATCGTGGTCGGTTGCGAGCCGTAATCCTCGCAGGTAAGAAACAATTGCGACTGACCTTCCCCGTTGATAACAAACTCTGATACTCCCTGGGCCCAGCCCTTGCTCCATGTCTCATGATTACCGAAGGCCTGTGCCAGTACGGGTATCAGTGAACAGGCCAGCAGAAAAGTGTGCATCATTTTTCTTTTCATTATTAAAACTCCTTTGGTTGTAGAATCCCCTACCAGAAAGGAGATATCTATCTGATTTTAAATAGAACATTAACATCCATAAGTATCCCATGGGGATTTTATAGCCACATAGGTGAAGGGGATAACAATGAAATTCGATCGGTCCGATCGACAAAATCGATCGTAGTTAAACAAAGATATTTATCGAAAAGCCACACAGGGTTTATCGACAGTCGGGCTTCGCTTCAGGAGGATGGTATGTATCTCAAAATTTACTGAAAAGCAGGAGGAGACAGATTATGTAGGCTTTTGTTTATGGTGGGCATCACACGTTACTATGTGTATCAACAGACGATAGCTGGTGGAATGCTACCGGTAATGTGAACTGCAGGGCTGAATATGCGCCAGCATACTCTTCGGGTGATGAATCAAAATCTGGCTTATTTCTTTATTTTCGAGAACCCCTGACTTTTGGTTTTTCCAGGAAAAACAAAAGTCAGCTTTGACAGTGTGTACAGGTGTAACTCAAACACTTTGTTATTAATTTTATTTATATCGGAGGACATCTCCTGGAGTATATCCGCTCCATTATAGTCATTATAAATGAACAACTCATTTTTTTCGTCATCGTGGTATGGGCTGACCTCATAGAGGCACCTGTCTCCGGCAACACCTCCTTTTGATAAACGAGGACCAATAAAATCTTCCGTTATTATAAAGTAACGAATACTTCCTTTGAGACCTTGTTTTTCCAGAACATTCAACCATGTTTTGTTTATCGATAATCCAGCCACATGGTTGAAATCTTTCTCTTTGAAGTAGAGGGTGAAATGAAGATAGGGGTATCCATCACGGCGTCGAAGAATAACCCAGAAATATGCTGCTACGTGTGAATACAATGTCAGGGATTTAAAGTTATTAGTGAATTTCTTTACCAAATCCTTAATGAGGTTATTATGGACATCGGTCGTCAGGTAGTTGTGTGTATTTTTATCAACATCCAGAGAAAAGCAAACATACCCTGCTTTGGGATGAGATCTTAGCACTTCGTGATGATAGTCTCTCAGTCTTCGGTATGCCGACATTTTTTTATAGATACACTGCCTTGTTACTGCAATGATTTGTTCTTTATATTCAGGAGAGCATTCATCAGAGAACATGATCTCGCCATCAGTAATCCCCTCATAGTAATAATTTAATTCAGTAATGAGATCTATGGCTTTTTCTCTAACGCTGTCATTGTAAAAAAGGCACCAGGTATTTACCAACATGTTCAGATGTCCTCTGTCTCGCCTTATGTTCTTATGCATGTCAGATTTCCTGGGGTAGAGGAACCTGAAATCGTCCATCATGTTGTAAGCCTTCATCTGGTTTCCTTTTCAACGGGCAACAGGACCATAAGTCACTATGAGCTTATAACATAGCCATGCAATAAAGTAACATTTGTTGTGGTAAAAAATGGCATGACTTGTAGAAATAATCATTGAGAATAAGGAGTGAAATGTACTATAGCTGCATACTGGGTTTATGCGGCTTATCTGCTGTGCATGGTGGGGATTGTTCATGCTCGCAAGCAGTTTCGGATTCTGCATGGTAAGGTACTGGATAAAAAGGATGGCGCTGGAGGCCCCGGTCTGGTATTTAGGGCAGAGATGCAGGGTGGTTTGTTATACCGGCTCATTGAGGACCCGGGCAGAAAGGACAACGATTATTCCATGGCAGGCGTGGAACTTGATATGTTATTTTTTACCAGACTGACAAACAGATATGCGACAAAAATACCAGGGAATTAACGCGAAACCGCCCTCAGTTGTTACTCCCGCCATGAACTTGTCATCGTCTTAGACAGGTCGTAAGCACTCCCAGTGAAACTCGATAGATAACTGTTCTGAAGTGACAAAAAATGCTGTATAGCAGACTGACTAACTTGAGAGTGATGCTGTTCTGTTAAAAATACAAAAACTATCGTGTAAGACCTGTTTTTACCTTTGAGAGTTTAGCTTCTTGTGTTGGTAATAGTAATATATGTCTTTTCTGATTAAAGCATGCATCATTACCACTCTTAGGTGAGATTAAGTTATATCATGGTGACTAATACATATTCAATTACAATCCATTTATAACATCACCTCTCACAATATTAAATCCCACCACACCCTTTCCAATAAGCATACACTTGTTAGTTGATACGAGTCACTGTTCAACTATTATCTTTATTGCCAATGGAATGATATCATAAGGAATATCAAATGATTTCTCATTGTAGTCATGGTTATGTCTCTCGATACCTAAAAGTCCGATAAAAATCAAGCCACGAACAATGTAATTAATAGCCAACCATGCAAAATCTTTAATAAGCGCGCAAGTTTATTTCTATAACAAGCCTGTTAAACAATGTAATTAAATACCTGATTCACCATTTGTATGTACTACGCGCAGGCGGCCTCCGCTGACTACCTGCGAACATTACCATGCGCTTTCTTTGATAGTCCACCTATTTCCAAATAATACCAGGAGTTCCGCTATGTTTAATAAAGCATTACTGGACCATCGTCATTCCCCGTTTAATTCACGCTATTTAGAACGGCTGGAGAACGTCATGGCTTGTGCTATAGCTGAGTATCCACGAACCTGTGCCCTGAGGGTAGATTTACACTTTTCCCCTGAATGGGCAGCAGACGACAGTATCTGCTGTCACCCTAATACCTCATCTAACGTCATGGCGCGTTTTACTCGCTCCCTGACAGCAAAGATCGGCCATTATCGTCAACAACGTTGTTTGAGAGGCCTGCGGGATTATTCTTGCAAGTTACGTTATTTCTGGGTCAGGGAAACTGAAACGGCTCTGCACAGTCACTACCACGCGCTACTGTTCTTTAATAAAGACTTATTCCGGTCTCTGGGATCGGCGGGATACAGCAGCCTGTGGAACATGATACAAGAAGCCTGGCTGAGCGCACTGGGGTTAACCGATTATCCCGAATACAGCCGCCTGGTCCATTTCCCGGAAAGTGGCTCTTACATTCTTGAGCGTGACAAACCTGTATTTTATCAGCAGTACGAAGACCTGGTCTTCCGTGCAAGTTACCTGGCAAAAGAGCGGACAAAACATTACTCCGCTGATACACGTTCCATGGGTGCCAGCCAGGGGTAGGCTGGCTACACCTTCGTTCTGGCTGTAACACGGTATTTTTTTACTGGCAATCCCTATCCTCTGAAGGAGTACTGGCGTGCAATAGAACTCAACCACGCCGGACTCCTCCCGTCATTCATTTTCAGAGGGAGAGATTCCATGACTACAGCCATTTACCCCATTCTTTGCGCAGAAGACCCACTTATCGACATGGTATACATCACCACATACACAGGTATGACCGACAAGTGGTTCTACAAGCTTATTAAGGATGGCGAATTCCCGAAACCCATCAAGCTGGGACGGAGTTCCCGTTGGTATAAAAGCGAAGTAGAAAGCTGGATGCAACAGCGTATTACAGACTCGCGGGGAGCCTGAATATAAAGCCCTCGCCCACAGGGAAATGTCATTCCCGTAAAGTAGCTAACTGCATAACACTCCGCTGGCAGTGCGAACGTTGCGAACGGCGCTATTGCGGCGTGAAACCCTGCCCCATTTGCAGCCGAAAGCCCTGAACCATCAGTTCCAGTCATCCATAAGCAACTTGTAACCCACCATCCTCCACACAGACAGCCATCTCGTTCCGGGACGGTACCTGCCTGCATGTCATATGGTGATAAGGAGTCAGTCCGATGAATTTTAAGACCATCACCAGTGAGAATCAGCACGCCGAAATTCGTATGCTGAAGTGCTACCTCGCCAGTGACCACCGTGGACATTTTGTGACAACCAGTGAAGCGGATAACATGCCAAGACAGGTATGGGGCTGCGTATCCTGTGGCTGCCGACTCATCTTCCATACCGGCACATACACTGACTCACCCTGGTTCGAACATGACCAGACGACAGTAGCTGCCAGTACGCTGATGAGATGTGCGCATATTGATCCGGCAGTGAAGGCGGAGGAACGCAGCAAAATATTACGCAGTCTTTTCAACAAACCGGACTCCCCGGTAATGTCGCTGGCCTGGTACTGCGTCTGGTGCGGTGAGCATTACAACGGGGAAAAGTTCTGCACTGCCTGCGGGACCGGTATTTACAGTATTAAGAAGGCCAACTGGCAGATAAATTACACCTGAGTTGTCCTGTTTGTTGGGAAGATAGCAAACTGCAAAATCACATGGCCTGCCATATTAACAACCAAGATTTTAACATTCGAATGAGCCCATGAAGTAGCAATATCCTGGCAATATTAAGCTGCTACATTTCTAAATCCTTTTCGTCATTTATCTGGACGGCGCGCTCAAACCGGACTAGATACTCAGTTTAAGCGCGATGAAACGTGCTCCGGGTATTTGCGCTGGAGTGCTGCAACGACACCTTCTTCGGTTCTGATGACGGAGACGACAGTGCGGTAATCATGGATTGGGATACTCGCGCATTTGCTTGCTATCGAAATGGTTTTACCTTTTCTTCAACGTTAAGATTGTCTTCAATATAAGTAATGCTGCACAAGCCTACCGGGAAGACTATGTGTCTGAGCGAACCGGCGAAGATAGGACATTAATGTGCTGTTGGAAATGTATGCAAAAACAAGCAGCAGATAATACATTTAACCAAGGAAATAGGTATGGCATCCACTTTAGGTTGGCTTGACCACGATGCAAACGCACAGGCCAAAACGTTAAATATTCTTGCGCTCTTTCAACAAAAAGAGAGCCGAGATGAGTTGGGTATCGGCGCTATCAGAGACAGTTTTGCTGAACAGCTATTTCCAGGCACCAGCACCATTCAGACCCGTTTACGCTATATGCTTTTTGTTCCATGGATCTATCAACGCCTCGAAAATAAGCGCATATCCGCTGCAAACTTTGGTTCCCAGGCCGACCGGGACGAACGCGCCTTAATTATCCCCCTCTCCCGGCTCGAAGAAGATTCGGCCGGTACATTTGGTAAAAACTCACGTGAAAAGCTAAAACGTCTGCCCAGTTCCGTTTACTGGTCCGGGCTGCGACACTGGAAGATTCACAAGACGTCGTGGTCGCAGGAAGAATATCATCAGCGTGTGGATGAACTGTATCGCGCACGCGCGGAAATTAGCGAGCGCGAATACCAGGAAAAAAATCAGGGCGATATGGGCGACACAAGCGCAAATAAACCAGCCCCGAGCTGGCACTCTAGTCTGCCTGCGCCACCGCCCAACTTTCCTGATGAGGCAACATTTGCCCTGACGCGCCAGGAAGCCAGTTTTCTACGTGACCGTATTCAATGTTCATGCAAAGGCAGCCTGCTGGCCTGGCTGACCCTGCATAGCGAACCGGCAAACGTCAGTACACCATGGGAACATCCGGATTACGCGAAATTCCCGGACGATCTCAAGGAACTGTTGACTCACGCGCGGCTTTTTTCTTATGCGATGCACGGCGCAGCCCTGCTTTATAACTATTTACTTGCCAAAGAACGCGCAGATAACGACCTTCTGTCTCAACACCATGACAGCTTCGTCGCTTGGTTTACCTCACTCCCCCGCAAGGACATCTCGACCTGGTCGCTCGAGCGCATGTGGGAACTTACCGCCAGGCCGGCCTATAGCATTAGTCTGAAGACCCGCAGCTTTGTAGAACAGTGGATTGCCCTTATTCGACAATCCTCCGGGACATTACTCACCAGTAAAGAAGCCTGTGCACTCATCCGAGCCCGCGAAATAGCCCTCAAAGGCCCTCGTTCACGCTTTAAAAACAGACGCGCACTGGAGCAATGGAGTGGATATGCCGGAACCCTGCGGCTAGTTTATCGCTGGAATAACGTCCAGATAGTGCTTAACGATCTGGCGCAGGGTCTCAGGAGAGAAGAATGTTAAACCCCAACAATCGCAGCTTATATACTTCGGCACTGACCTCTCCACCCGGCATGGTGTTTGATGAAGCCATCGCTACCAGCTTTTCACTCGACCCGGCATTTTTACTGCAGGCGCCGGTCTATTTGGCGTTCACAGCGACTGACAGCAATCGTGCTCAGGATCCGCTGTCCATTTTTGAATCCATTCGTCGTTATTCCGAACGGATCACGGTGTACGTCCAAAAAGGGCGTATTCAAGTCCCCGCAAAGCTCAAGCCCAACCCCTTATTCGGCCTGCTTGAGGAGATGATTGCTGAATCAAAAGCCAAAGGCCGCGGAGTCTTTCACCCCAAAACCTGGGCGATCCGTTTTATCAATCCTGAAACAGACGAAGTGATGTACCGGCTGGTTGTACTGAGTCGAAATTTAACTACCGATTCATTCTGGGACCTCTCTTTGCAACTGGACGGCTACCCCGTAAAACGTAAGCAAAGTGCCAATAAAGCGCTAATGCATTTATTCTCCGCACTGCCCAAACGGGCGACGGGAAAAATGGCGAAACATCGCCGAGCGCAGGCGCAGCGCTTTGCAGATGAACTGTTGTATGTGAAATGGGAATGTCCCGCAGGCTTTGATGAGATCGCGTTTTTCCTGCCTGGCGAAGGATACGACTGGCAGCCACCCGAAGCGGATCGCGCGGTGGTTATCTCACCATTTTGCACCGACGAGGCACTGCAACACATCGTGAAGCATTGCCAGCAAGCCGATGCGCTGATTTCACGCCCGGACACTCTGCTTGCCTTGAGTGAAGAGACGCGCGGCCTTTTCACACGTCAGCTTCACCTTGACGATGCCGCAGAAGAGCAAGCATCCGACGAGAATGCCCCTGACGATATCATCGCTTCCGGCCTGCATGCCAAAGCGTATCTGTTTGAAAATGGCCGGGACAGCGAGCTGGTTCTGGGTTCAGCAAATGCCACCAACGCAGCACTACTGGGGAAAACGAACTGCGAAATTTTAGTTTCGCTCAAGGGTAAGAAAAAGCACACAGGCACCATTGATGACCTTCTGAGCAGCGATGGAATGGAAAGCTATCTGCAAGATTTCGACCCTGCCCAGCCGTTTGAACCCGATGTCCTGCGTGTAGAAGCCGAGTCCCACGTTGAACAGGCACGTGAGTTGCTCGCCGACGCCGAATTGACTCTTCACTGTCACCCCGGTGGAAACGACCAAAGCTGGGCATTGTGGCTTGTCGGTGAAATTCCTGAGCTACCGGGTATCGTGCAGGCAACTGCGTGGCCCGTGACGGTATCAGACGGACTTGGCTGTAGCCTGCTGGACCCGGCCGATGGGAATAAAAGAGCACTCGGTGAGTTTTCAGTCCCAGCCATTACCGGGCTGACAGCGTTTTCCCTTAAAACATCGCACCCGGATGTATCGGTCAGATTTGTCCTCAATCTGCCGATTGATACCTTACCCCCCGATCGCCATGCAATGATTTTACAAAGCAGCATGCAGAAACAGGATTTTCTGCGTTATCTGTTGATGTTGATAGGCGAGGCGGGACAGCAATCCTTCTTTGCCGAAAACGCCTTTGGCGATGGCCATTTCTTTACAAGGCTTGCAAGTGGCGAAGAATTTGCCGTGCTGGAAGAGCTGACGCGTATCTATAGCCGTGAGCCTGAACGCTTAAAAGATATCGCCGCGCTGATTGGCAATATGCGCAAAGGACAAAGCGACATGATTCCGCAAGATTTTCTTGCTTTGTGGGCCGTATTTGAATCAGCCATGGGAGGACGAAATGGCCGATAAGCACCCCAGTATTATCGCCCCGCTCACGGGATTGAAAGATTTTCAGCAACGCACCGTAAATTATGTTTTTCAGCAATTTTACGGTGATAAACAGCAAAATCGCTTTCTGGTCGCCGATGAAGTTGGTCTGGGAAAAACGATGGTTGCCCGCGGCATCATCGCCAAAGCCATCGAACATTTACAGGATAAAGTTGACCGTATCGACATCATTTATATCTGTTCAAATGCGGCTATCGCTGCGCAGAATATCAAGCGCCTGAATGTCAGCAATGAGACGCAATTTTCGCATTCAACCCGCCTGACACTCCTGCCAAAACAGGTACGGTCTCTGCGCAAAAACAGAATCAATTTTATCAGTCTAACGCCGAATACCGCCCTCGATCATACCCGCAGTCGTGGCGGCCATAAAGAAGAGCGCGCGATCCTGTATCGCATTTTGTACGATTTACCGCTGGCTAAAGGCGAGCGTCGTGAACGTTTACGCATGGGTATGCTTAACCTGCTTCAGGCAACAGCAAACCGGCCAGGCTGGTGTTCCGCGGTTGACCAGCTTTCTGTCGACGACATTGACAGGGAACTGGCAAAAGATTTTCGCCGCCAGGTTCTGGACGATACCGAACTGTACGCTCAACTCAAAGAAGGTTGTGAATGTTTTGCCGATAATGACGAGGACGGCGAAACGCACGATTCTGAACTGCGTTACGCCCTGATCGGCAAACTCAGAAGCAAACTGGCTTCCGTGTGCTTATCTGCGCTGGAACCCGATCTGGTTATCCTTGATGAATTTCAGCGGTTTAAAGCCTTACTCGACGGTGACGATGAAGCCGCACTGCTGGCCAAAGCGCTCTTTGAGCAGCCCGACGTGCGCGTGCTCTTGCTCTCAGCGACCCCGTATAAAATGTTCACCCTCGATCAGGAAAGCGAAGAAGATAACCACTACGCCGACTTTATCCGCACATTGCAGTTTTTGTATAACGATGACAGTCAAATCAAAGATATTCAGCAGTACTTGCTCGATCACCGTACCGCATTGCACGCCTCAGAAAACGCAGCGGAGACAAAAAAAGCACTGGAGCACGCTTTATTACAGGTAATGTGCCGTACCGAACGGGTAACGATGACTCAAAAACTGGATGCGATGACGAAGGAAGTCTCACAACCAGCTATGATTACGCCCGCCGATCTTTATCACGCAGCGGCGGTTGATGGCGTCGCCATGGAAGTACAAGCCCGCGATGTCCTCGAATACTGGAAATCGATGCCTTATCTTTTCAATTTCCTGAAAAATTACGAATTACGTACCCGTATGGATAAGGCACTGGAATCACCTTCAGATGCATTGCGTAAACTCGTCAAATCAGCAAAACCGCAGTTGCTGACAAAGGCAAAACTGGAGCGCTACCAGCCACTGGATGCCGCCAACCCACGTATGCGGATGCTGTTTGAAGACACGCTGGATAAAGGCATGTGGCAGCTTTTATGGATGCATCCTTCGCTGCCTTATATGACACCAGACGGGGTATATGCCAACAAAGGCAACTTTACCAAAACGCTGGTTTTTTCCGCCTGGAGTGCAGTGCCCAATGCGATTGCCACTGTCTGCTCTTATGAAGCCGAACGACGCATGATTGGCGCCGCTCCCAAAATTCTGCACAGCCAGTTCAAGAAAAAAGTAAAACCGCTGCTCAACTTTGCGAAATCATCAAAAGATGGCCGCCTCAGCGGAATGCCTGTTATCGCCTGGATGTTACCGTCACCGACGCTCGCCCGGCATATCGATCCGCTTGAAATTGCCCTCCAAAACACCGGCGAGCCGCTGAGCGTGAAGGCCGTAAGAGCGATTGCAACGGCGAAATGTGAAACACTTATTGAGACACTGGGCAATGGCGGCCCGGGGACTCGTGCGGACGAACGTTGGTACTGGGCAGCCCTGGCGTTACTGGATGCACAAACTGAAACGCCAGCCTGGTGGCAGGGCGAACATTACTGGTACACCGGGCCATCCCAAAATGAGCCTGCGGAAAACTTCCAGGAACATATCGACCAGTTTGCCGGGGTGGCAAATGGTAGCATCACCCTCGGCCCACGCCCAGATGATTTGGCTGAGGTCCTCTGTGACTTCGCGCTTGCCAGCCCCGGTACATGTGCCCTCCGGGCGCTCAGCCGTATAGACACAGGACTGAGAATCGATTCGGCAGAGATGTTGTCAGCCGCAGCGAAGATAGCCTCTGGATTTCGTTCGCTCTACAACCTGGCAGAGAGCATTTCGCTTCTGCGCGGCACCGGGGACGATACTTACTGGCGGCTGACACTGCGTTATGGCATTGATGGCAACATTCAGGCCATACTGGATGAGTATGTCCATACGCTGCTGGAGTCGATGGGGTTACAGCATGAGCCAGCCGGGGCGCAGCTGGCGGCTATTGCGTCCCGTATTCAGGCTGTGGTTTCACTGCGTACCACACAATTGAACATTGATGAGTTCAAAACGAACGGGGGCAATTATACCTGGAGCGATTTATATACACGTTGTCGCTTTGCTTTACGCTACGGTCAGTTGAGAGACGACACGGATCAAGCCGTCGCACATGCTGAATCAGTAAAAGATGCGTTTAACTCCCCCTTCCACCCCTTTGTATTGGCTTCCACCTCAATCGGGCAAGAGGGGCTCGATTTTCACACCTGGTGTCATGCGGTGATGCACTGGAATCTACCGTCAAACCCGGTCGATCTAGAACAGCGTGAAGGACGAGTACACCGTTATAAGGGCCATGCGGTAAGGAAGAATATTGCCGAGTATTATGGTTTGAGTGCACTTCATTCACTGGCAGAAAGTGCAGATCCCTGGGCACAGCTCTTCGCACTTGCGGCAAGTCAACGCAAAGCTGGACAGTCAGATCTGATTCCCTACTGGATTTTTGAGGAAGGAACCTCTCGCGTCGAGCGCCGGGTTCCCATACTGCCATACAGCAAAGAGAGCATTAAGTTTAAGCGGCTCAAACGAGAACTCGCACTCTACCGTATAGTCTTCGGTCAGCCGCGCCAGGGAGATTTGCTGTTCGGCCTGAAACACAGTGGCGATGAGTCTTTAACAGATATGGCACAGTGGCTTATCTCTCTTGAGCCACCAAAGTGTGATGCACCTTAGTGTGAGAAAGTTATCCCTTACCTTATTCGAATTGCTTATACCATGGAAGTTAACCTGTCAGGCACAGTAAGCTTACTATTGAAGCATATGACAGCTTCTGCGCATCGACAGCCTACCCACACAGGGATGATTCTTGCCTGAGCGCCGTATGAATCTCAGACGTTTTAAGACCGCGATATGAACGTATGTGGGCGATGACCGCAACGCTGGGTCAGAGTTGGCGCCAGCGATGTGATTCGCCCACTGAACGGACAGAAAATACATAAACCCTAAGATCCATATTTCTAGCTTCAATATCGTACTAAGAGCCAGAAAAATTCGCCCTCCAGGCCCATACAGAAAAATATTACTTAACGGTTAATAATGTACTTGGTACACCGAATGAAGAAACAAACAATCCTTTTACCGCACGAGTTGCTGCAACATGGAGCAGCGCACGTTCATTAAATAGTGCATCACGTTGTTCAACAGGATCGTCAGATGCTATGGCTTTTACTTCCGGTACAACGCCATCGTTGATACCGGCAAGGAACACATACTGGAACTCTAGCCCTTTAATGCGGTGCATTGTTGCAATGCGAACACCGGCCCGTTGATCACTGTCGCCACTATCGTTCCCTAAATTAAAATTTTCAATTCCCGCTTCATTCAGAGCTGACACATAGCGCTCATTCGTATGCCGCGTGCGGGAAGTAATGCAGATATCCTGGGAACGGACATCATTGGCTAACAACGCCTGAATTTGCTTGATAATCGTCTCAGCCTCTTCCTTAAAATCTGAAGCATGAGTAATCATGGGTTTTTCACCATGAAGCAATGATAAATAATCGTTGCAGGAATCAGTTTCACCATCCAGGTTGTCAACCTTAACGCCGGTTAACAACCCGACAGCAAACTGTCGCGTCTCTTCTGTAGTCCGGTAGTTAATTTTCAGTTTTTTACTACGGCGCCCACGAACGTTAATCCCACACTGACCTAGAACGACTTTATTGCGGTAAATACGCTGATGTCCATCACCCACGATAAAGAGATCGTTAGGAGACTCTGGAACCAGGCTACGAATAAGGGTAAAGGCCGGTGCGCCTATATCCTGAGCTTCATCGACTACGATACTGCTATAAGGCAATTGCACCTGCTTTTCTTTAAACAGAATGATAGCCTCATGCATGGCATCACCCATCTCTCGCAGTTTGGCTCGCGCCATTTGTGCCCGGAACTCTTCGAACACAGGCCAGATTTTCGCACGCTGAATACGGGATAACGCCGTGCCACGACCAATACGACTCACCTTCAGATATTCTTCACGGCTGTAAACCGCATTCGGCTGAACAACACGTTGCCACTCTTCAGAATAAAAGTTATCCGGTAATCCCAATTCAGCAGGGACTTGCTGCAAGGCATAGTTCCAGCATTTACGTCGCCCTTCATCGCTGTCATAGACCACGCGGAAATCATATCCATGGCGTTTAAGCTGCTCGCTCATCCAAGCATCAATGTTAACAACTTCAATACGCGCCATCTCCTCACGGCTACACAAACGCTGGAGGTTGGCGCGAATATCCGCCGCCAGGTTACGGGTGAAGGTTGTGAACAGAACTTTTTTACCGGGTTTATCGGCCAGGCGTTGGGATAACCAACGTGCACGATGCATCGCAACAACTGTTTTACCCGTACCTGCACCACCTAATACTCGCACCGGACCATTTGCCGGAGACTCCACCAGTTTTCGCTGGCTCGGGTGCAGGAATACACGCCATTTTTCCAGTGGCGCATTGAGCATTTGCAGTAGCTCCTGTTCATTTTCAACGACATGGAAACGACGTTTACTTCTCTCAATTGCCTCAATAAAGTCGTTGGTATCAACAGGCTCATCACGGTGATCGTTAAACTCCTCCAGCACTTCCTGGTAATCCAGCCCTTCTGCCAGCCAGTGTAAAGGTTCCCAAGCTTCCGCTGGCATCACGCTTTCTATATGATTCAGCTCTGCTGAATCTACAAGAGCCATTACCTGCTCAATAAACACAGGAGGAACACCGAGCGCGAGGATCTGCTCCGCAGTATAAGCAGCAAAGAGTTTGGGTTTATCAGCAACAGCAGGTTCGGAGGTAGGTTTAATATAGCTGATATCAATTACCTGAATCGCACCAGTAACCGGGTGAATTGCACAATCATGTCGCCGCGCCCATTCATAAGCTTCATCGTGCTTATCCACCCACATCAGCATATACAAATCCCCTTGCTCGGGTTTCAGGACTATTCCCCGATAAGTCTGATCAATACGTACGGAATGCACATTATTGCTGCGCGCATCGTGGATTTTTTCGTAATTAATTCCATTACTCGTCGGATCCTGGCGGAACTTGGAGATGAATTCCTGGACCTTTTTTTGCTGTGCTTTAGGAATCCGCGCAAAAGCCCCGAGAAAACCATCAGAAAGTGCCACCATTGGCGCTTGAACCGTCATTTGTCACCTCCGAACAGATGCTGCAATGTATTTTCATCAATTGGCCCGAATGCCACGTGCCAACCCTTACTTTCGAATAAAGCAGTAAAGTCCTGATTATCAATAATCAAGGCTTGCTTTTGTAATGGCCAGGCGAGATCGGCTTCCGCAATAATTTCGCCATCGTCATCCTGCAATTCATATCCGACTGTCGGTGCCGGTAGCGATAACGACTGAAGCAAAGCGATTTCTTCTGCGCTCAATAAACCAAACTCAAGGATCTCCGCCCAGCTCTCGTTAGTCTGAATATCCACTACCACCGAAGTCTGCATTTTTACCGCTTCAGGCTCCTGCGGTAAATGAACCGCTTTACGGCTGGTGAATGTCATATCTGGCAGGAACTGCAGTAAATTCACCATCCACCAGAAACCGTTAAATCCAGCTTCATAGCCATCATCCTGCGAATGACGATCGTCAAAGCAAATATGCAACCTCAACCAATTTCGCATTTGTTCAATGCTTGTCGTTGATTTAATGGCTTGTTGAGGAACAACGGATGCCAGCTCAATGAACTGTTGTGATGAACTACAGCTATCCAGTAAACCACCAAATACAAACGGTTCATCAGGCAAAAGCGCATTCAACCGATAAGCAGGAGCATTCTCCTGCATTTCATAGGCGTACTTTTGTTTGGCTCCGGTATCCTGAGACTTTTTAGGATCCAGCCACACCCAGGCATAAGCTGCAGCCATTTTCTGCCATAGCAGAGTTTTATTAACGGGATCAGTGAGATAATCGAGTAACAGTGCGAAACTGTTTCTCTCCCTGAATGAACCTTCAAGGGCCGCAAAGTTTGTATCATGGAACAGGTTATAAAACTTAGGCTGTTTCATATCCGGGTTATGACCAAGCCCCATGGCATTCTGTACATGTTTAATACCTTGTTCTTGAAGGTCTGCCCAGGTCACTGTCCATACCCAAAAATTACCGCTGTCTTTAATCGCCTGCCGTTTTTGGACATCATCCGACACGCTATCTTTATGAAAAGCAAAACCATCCAGGAAAATTGCTACCGGTTTTATCTTTTCTGACTGCATCAGAGGGTAGAGCACATAATCTGGTCGACTAAGGATGCCAACCCCTTCTTTAACCCCTAAATCAACCTGTGCTTTGAGATGCCAGCTCATCGCCGGTTCTGTACGGGTATTAATAATCCAGCCTGCGTTCTGATGGGCATAACTCCGGCTCACGAGAAGATTTTTGTTATCCTGCAGGCAGTGGATGAACCATTTTTCCAGTTCACTCCCCATCATGGCATCAAGCGAAATGTTTTTGATGGAATCAATAACGCGTATAGAAGCACTGGCCTTCAGGATTTTCGCCAGTAAGAGACGCGCCTGATCTCTGGATACATACTTCATACGCCCGCGGTCACGGTAAGCGTAAACACAGCGATAGCAGCCGTCTTTATGCGTATCATGGTTGCAGTTGCATTCCACTAACGCCTTGTAGGCCAGCTCAAGTAATTTCAGCAGGTTGTCAGGTGTACGCATCAATTCTTTGAGTGAGCCGGTCCCTCCTGGTACAGTGTCGTAAATCACCAGATACTGACGCCAGGATTCGCCCTCATTTTCCGGCTCGCGATACACCACGCCTTTCAGGTGATCCACGTTACCTTTGAAGTAATGTTTGAGCCCAAGCTGAATGGCTGCCCCCAGGGAGGCTTCTACCACGCGATCGTTACTGTAGCTGGTTACCGGCAGCAGGATACGCAATGCCTCAGATTCCAGTTGGCGATAAAGGTAGAGATAATCTTCAAACTTCGCTTTTTCGGGTTCAACGCGATATTTACAGCTCAGGTCATGGCGTGGTTCATGATCGCGAGGGCGCTGCACCATGCCGCAGCCGAGGCAAACTTTAAACCCGGTGCGTTTCTTTGCCTCTCCTGCGATCATCAGCTCATTGGCATCATCCGCCATTTTGCCAAAGTTGATATCTCGCAGAATCACTTTGCTCAAAAACTCAAAGCCAAACGGGATTTCTCCTTCATCAATGGCATAAGCGGCCGATACATCCTCTTTTTCGAAGCTGACTAGCAGCTGTCGCTGGAAGAAAGCCGGTTCTCGGCTATCGCTCTCATCACTGATCTGGCTGTCGCGGGCGCTTGAGCGGGCATAAACCTGGCGAAGCTTAAGTAACGTCGTTTTTTGCCCGGCATCAGCCCAACCTGGTGTGCCGCATTTTGGACAGTATTTATGCTGATCGCCGGATTGATCGATATTCTCGCTGTAGTTACAGTGGCTGCAAATACGCCAGTTTTCAGGTTCAGACACTTTAAGATCAATCTGTTCGATTTCAACTTTATGCCCGCCCGCATAGAAGTTATTCAACGGGGCAAGCTCAGCCAGCGCCGTTGAAGCCGGACGTTCGTATTCATAGGTCGTGTTCTGATACTCACGCGTTTCCCCACCGTCCTTGCGCCGCCACAGCACAGAACGCAGCGTAATACCGGCCTCCGGGAAGGCATAGTTGGGAAGTAATCCTTCATCGGTGAGGAAATTAAGCGTCTGCTTGTTATTGATCTGGTTCACCAGCGTCATCAGCGCCTGACGTTCCGAAGTCAACTCGCGCATATCGCTGTCAAAGTTTTGATCGTGCGGATCGCTCTCCAGCTTATCGATACTACGCTTGAGCTTATCAATCCGGGAACGCAACGATTTGCGATCCTCCAACAGTAGTTTTAATGCTTGTTCGATACGTTGAACCAGAGAACGCTGCCCTGGTGCCCCTTGCAAATATGACAGGAGCTGTAGACGTGTGTCTTCCATAAGGTCAGGGAAGATGGACGAGAACTGCTGAGCAATATCCACATGATGCTGTTCGACGTAGCTCAGGAAGTTATAAGGGAACTCAGATTTGTTTCCAAACTCCAGCCCGTCCAGCATCTGTTTCACGTTTTTGCTGATAGCAGATGCCGGAACACCTGTTTTCACCCAGTTGTCCATGCAGAATGCGGCCAACTGACGCTCCAAAATAGCCGTTGCGTTCAGGAACACACCTGGAGCCTGTACCTGCCCTTGCATCATTTCCAGAGGTTCTTCAAAGAAGAACTGATCGTGCGGGTTCCCCTCAGCCACCGTAATGTTAAGCGCATTGCCGTCTTTACGCCCGGCACGACCAATACGCTGTAAGTAATTAGCCTGCGCGGGTGGAACAGAACAGAGTAATACCGTAGAAAGGTCACCCACATCGATACCCATCTCCAGCGTCGGTGTTGCCGAGAGCAGGTTGATATTCCATGGCTGATTACCGCGGTAGAACGATTTCTCCGTAGCCTCACGATCTTCACGGCTTAGTAATCCGGTATGCTCTGCCCCCTGAACACGAGCGATGTCCATATTATCCCAGTGCCAGGTCACTGTATTTTCAGCTTCCTGATAGTGCCCCTCACAGCGCAGAGAAAGGCATGGCGCGTTTCGCCAGTGCCAGCCCTGATCGGCCGGAGCCCGAACAACCTCACGACAGCAAGTGCAGTTTAGCTGAACAACATCACGACTCACCACCAGCGCCGAAGGTACTAGCCCCCAAGCTTCTTTGCCTTTTGTGTCAAAGTCTTTTACCAACCCGGTCATTTTCAGTGTCGCAAACAGACGTCGTAAAACCGTCTCGGCCAGGCTGCTGATAAACAGATTATTGCCGTTGCTGAGCGTGCGGTTGATCCAATGCTGATACCAGCTGGGGTTGGATTTCGCACCAATCAGTCGATGGAAGCCATTTATTTTTTCAAACGAGGCATAGGCCGGTTTACGCGTTTTCGGACCAATAGACGGCATATAGCGCGAAGTTCGCTCCTTCTGCGTCATCATAAAGGTCTTACCCTCGCGCCGATAACTTTCGAACGCCGGATGCAGAACAGCTCCCGCCTGCCGCTGATGCCAAAGAACGCCAATCACCAGGTGTGCCACCTGCTCAACGCTGACTCCAACCATTTCATCACCCAGCTCCTCGACAAGCTGTTGGTGAAGCGCCGTTATCGCTGAATTGAAACGTGCAATATCAATTCCTGCAGCTGCGTAACCAGTGGCCTCCAGCGTACGTCCAATTCGTGCGCGTAGGGTAAATTCGCTGTATACCTCCCAGTCGAGACGAAGAGAAACCAGCTCCGGTAAATCGGAACTCTCTGCCAGCTGGCCTTCGTTCTTCAGCGTCTGGTAATCGTTCATCCACTGCATGTTGGGCGCGATGAAGCTCGCGGCAAAATGAGCATCATCCGGTGAACGTTCACGCGCCTGCTGGCAGACGCGTGCCGCAAAGGCATCCAACGGTAACGTTTCTTTTTCACCCAACACGCTGGCGATTTGTCCGCGTACCATCAACGGCCAAGTTCGGGCGGTAAAGAAACTGGCGCGGTGTGCGGCATCCTGTACCGAGTCAGAAAACGTAATCAGCTTTTTATGTTCGTTGAACTGGCTGCCATAAAGCTGGTGGATCATCACCGCTGACAGGCTGGCTGCCTGTGACCCAAGAATCGAAATACCCTGTTTGCTGTTGCAGTACGGACATTCGTTAGCAAATTCCAGCTCATCCTTACGCTCTTTGAGCATATCCGGGATGAGTACTTGTAGCAGATCAGTATGGCCACAATGCCCACACTGCACGTTAGTTTGCTTATTGAGCTTTAAACAGGAAGGGCACAGTTTCTGGTGAACACCGCTGACCGGTTTATCGTTGTTGTCCGGGAAGGCTAATACAATCGAACGGCCTTTTTCGAAGAACTGACGATAAATACCGTCCAGGTCGGTTTCGAGTTGAACACTCTGACCATGGCGCAGGCTCACCCAACCGGTAGCATGGCAGTCACGACAGTGAATAACGGGAAGGTAATGTTCGCGATCTTCCACCGCGACATCATCAGCAAAAACAAGCTCAGGTGTTTTTGACACGCTAGCAACCAGGCGGCGCATCTCGCGCAACCACAGCTGAGAACGAAGTTGCACAAAGGGCAGAATGGGCCGCGCTTTGTTCACCTGCAGGCGCTTTTCCCGATCTTCCTGTTTTTCTGGAACCTCCAGGCGTGCCTGGGCAATTAGTGCCAGAATGCTTTGCAGTACGCGGGTTGCATGCCCGGCGCTTTCCGCCAGCATCACCTGGAGATTTTCCAGGCACTGCTGTTCCGACAAAATTCCCCCCTGCAAATCCTCAAGGAGTACGTGCAGGATGCTGTGGCGACGTAACAATGAGCCCAACTCAATACGCTTTTCACGTCCGAGATCGCTGTCCAGATCGGCAGGTAATTGCAGTGAACTATCCGGGAACCACAGCGGAATTTGTCCGTTCAGATAATCTACCGGGCTGGCGTACGTTTGCGGATCCAGCGCAGCGCTGACATCCTGGCCCGGATACTGACTGTACTCGATAGTATAACCTTGCAGATACTCTGCCGCCGTGTAGCGATCTTCGCGAATAACCGCGTCATCACTAAACGGCTGATCAAAGATCGTTTTCGCATAATCGAGTAGTTGTCCCAGTTCGTCACCTACGGTAGCCGACGTTCCCACACAGGCAAAACGCTTGTCATCAACACCGATATGATGCTTTAAGCGGCGCACCAGACAAGCCAGATCCGACCCCTGCGCACCATCAAACGTATGCAGTTCATCCACCACCAGATAACGCAGTGACCCTGGCTGGTTATAGCGCCAGAGCTTCTGATCGCCGGGGCGCATCAGCAGGTAATCCAGCATCTTATAGTTAGTCAGCAGGATATCCGGCGGGTTCTCGCGCAGGGTATGTTTGCAGGTGATGACCTTATCCGCAGACATCTTTTTGCTGGGCTCAATTTCACTGTCGCCGACAAACAGGCCGACAGTCACTTTGCCATGTAGTTGCGGATCGCTGGCGATGGTTTTAGCGAAACGGCTGGCCTGATCGGTTGCCAAGGCGTTCATTGGATAAATGATGATCGCTTTAACACCGGCCTCTGATGCCCCAGCACAATGGTTAAGCAGCGGGAACATAAAACATTCCGTTTTACCAGAACCCGTCCCGGTCGCCACCAGCGTCGGCTGAGGCGTCTCGATACCCAGGCGTTGAAACGCCTGCGCCTGATGCGCGTGCGGCGGGAACGGCAGCGTCAGGTTGGGGAAGAAATTCAGCGGTAAGTCACTTTTACGAAACGGCAGCTGAGCAGAAAGATACGGCCCTTTCAGCAGCGTTTCCGGCTGGGCTAGAAATTGCTCCAGCATCGAGACGTTATTATTTTCTTCACCATTAAACAGCGGGCTGTTAAGCGGGAAGGCTGCCCGTAAAAAGGAGGCAACGCTGTCGGCAACCTGCCGACTGACAACAGAAGGCAGCATCAGGCGCTCTCCTTATCTTGTGCAAAGAATGCCCAGGCCACTTTATAATCATCTTCGCGGTCGGGTTTGATAAACGGAGCCTGCCAAATGACGGTTCGGCGCTCGCCTTCATCGCTGCGGGTATAGTCATCAAAAGTGACGCTGACAGTGCCGGTTTGCAGATGCTTGACATCATCCCAGCCGATGGCTTGATCAGTGCAATCGCCGCCGGTCCAGTCCGGGCTATCGACGTTAAAGACAAAACCGTTTTTCAGGTCCGCTTTACGCGCGGTACGCGGCAAGCCGACGCCCACCAGCCCTTTGCTTGGGGTAAAGATGATGCGGCCGTTTTGATCGTACCAGGTATCAGCTTCGTACTGGCGCATCACCGGGAACTGAACGCGGTAGATAGTAAGTAGTTCTTCGAGGGTTAACCTCAGCGCCTGTGCCACTAGCACGTCGATTTCCACCAGCGCCTGACGGCGGCTGTAGTCGGAGCGTAAAGCGCAGTTACGCTGCCACTCTGGGGTCAGATTGGCGAAGAAATCTTGTGGAAGTTGCGGGAGATTGCGGCTCCAGCGCAGGGTGTTGAAGTTCGGGTTGTAGCAGGATTGCCAGAGATCGGTATAACTGCTCACAAGCGATACGAGACACAGTGCTCGACTATGCAGTGCCGTACGATAAGCATCATTTGTAAGTACTGGCAGTTGGTTAATAAGAGAGGTATTGGCATGCCCCATACCAGTACTTTTAACCCGATAATCCAACGGTACAGAAAGCGTCATTGAAAAATAATCGAGCAATGTTTGAGTATTGTTAAATGCTGAGCCCAGGCAAGTATTAATGTGACTTACACCCGGTGGAACAATTGTTGAAATCAACGTTCTCTCCGAAGATGGCCCTATCATTTCACGATTCACAAAACGATAATAATCCGTCACCTTTCTCGGTTCATCTTCACCCGGTTCAGTCCATGTAACGCGTGGAGTACGTTTGGTATATTCTTGAGCATTACATGCTGGAATATAGTTAGTGCGCGGCAGGTAATCGTCGGGCAATGTTAGCAGGTCCAAGCAGTCATAATCGCTGCTTAACGTACAATTTTCGCGTGGAGTCTTGTAGAACGGCGTCCCAACAAAGAAGTGCGGGCCAGACAATACCCATTGTGATGCATCCTCAGGGAACTGCGTCTCACGTTCAATAGTGCCGTCTTTCTGCTGGTTTGTTTCATGCCACATTTCCAGGGATAAATATTGCCCCTGTAAATCACCCAATCTCTTCGGCTGATTAGCAAACTTTTCCAGCACTGTAACAAGCTGTTCTGCGTGCAAAGCTGGTAAACGAGCCTGCCATGCAGGAGTTCCTTCACTGTCATACAGACGAGCAAATAAAGAGAGCTCCTTCAAACCAATATGAATTAGCCGTGAACGGTGGCCCGACGTATTCCAGGAAACTTTGATTTTGCCTTCAATTTCCTGCTCATCTTTGATACCAGGAACAGGGCCTGCATTGTTGTGTTCAAAAGAGGCATCAATAGCGCTTACTGCGTAAACATTTGACATATTAATAAAGGACGGCGTTGTATTCTGCGGTCCATATACGTTAATGCTGAACATCGTTGCATGATGCACTTCAGCAAAAAGACTCAATTCGTTATGAAATTGAAAATGTGTCCTCAACCTCGGATACACCGCCGCACGTAGTTGCCCGCCTTTCGGGTCGTCATAAATCCCTTCCGGGTGCAGGAATCCAGCCACACCTTTCTGCGCCCCTAAGCGCCATGCCTGCGGCAGGAAGCATTTATACAGATTAGTCTGCACACCGCGTAGTACAGGATAGTTCTGCTGCGCATTCAGGAAGTTTTGCATCCCTTCGCAACCCTCATACTCGTTGCGCCAGGCATTTTCGAGCAGCGGAATTCGATTGAAGGTTTCATGACGCAATGTCGCCAGCTTCGAAGCACTTAATCGACCTAGAACAAACTCCGGCTCGTAGTCGCCCAGCACGCCAGCTTCCTGCCATTCTACTTTCAACCACGGCGGGTTTCCGAGCATCAGGTCAAAGCCGCCGCGTTCGGCAAACAGATCGCAGAATTCCAGATCCCAATGGAAGAAACGGTGCTGCTTCTTCAGCGCATCAACAATCGCCAGACGCGGCAAATGGCGGAACAGCACATCAGTTTTCAGGCGACCGACGCCAGAAAACAGCGAAGACTCTTCACGCACAACGCCCTCGTCGGCAAACAGATCGCCGGTAGCCTGTTCTGCACTTTCTATCACTCTTTCCGTGACGACAATACCATCGAGCAGAGTCTCCATCTCCATCAGCCACATACCGCGATCCGGCAGTTCATCCGCTTTGTCGATTGGCCAGAACCACAGCGCACACCAGTAGTCCATCACCCAGCGCAGTTTCTGATAGGTACTGTTATCTTCGAGGCGGCCGCTGAAGGTTTCATCTTTACTGCTTAAAGAAGAGCGGGCTTGGGTCGTATTTTCCGCAGGCCAAACCGGATAATTGTCGGCGGTTTTCTGGCGCTCAGCTTTCAGCTGCTGACGGAACGTGTTCCAGAGCGTTTCCACTTTGCCGCTGATGCGCTGCACATCGGCAATCTCATGCGGTGCAAAGCTTTTGGTAAACTCTTTGCGCCAGCTGTCCAGCGCTCTGAAATCATCCGGATAGCGCTGCTTAACGGTTTTGTCGCTGTAGTTGGCCATACCGTTATCCGGCAGCAGGAAGTGGAAAATCTGCTTCTCTTCGCGCGGCGTATTCATCGCCAGTTCAACCGGTTCGCTGTTAAGCCAGCTCGGATCTTTCGCTTTTTTGTAGGTCAGCTCGCTCTTGTTGAACATCTGACGGCGCGCGCCAACCAGCGAGTTGCCGCAGTGCAGCTGGTAGCCAAACCACGGTACAAATGCATCGCCGCTGATGGCATTCAGCCACAGCGACACTTCCGCCAGCTCCACCGCCACCGGGTTTAAGTCCACGCCGAATACGTTGTTGTCGGCAATGTACATTTTCACCCGTTGCAGCTCCTGGGTGTAGCGATCCTGAGGAATGCGGCGACCTTCCGCCTGCTGTCTGTGGAACAGATACGCTTCCGCCAGCTGGTTGATGGCTTCGTTAAGGAACGCTGCGCTGCCCATCGCCGGTTCGCATACGGTGAGGTTTAAGATGGCATCAGCTTTGGCATGCGGATCGGTAATCGGATCAATCTGCTCTTTAAACAGCTCTTTCAGTGCATACTTGACTAACGAGCGGGTCAGTACTTCCGGTGTGTAGTAAGAGGCGGATTTTTCGCGGTCGCGCCCGGCCATGCGATAGATAAAGCTGCCTTTACGGTGAATACGCAGGCTGCCGTCTTTTTCGTAAACCTTCTCGTCGTCGTGGTATTTGCCGATCTCGTCTTTGCTGACGAAGTAACCCGTTTCCAGTTCGTTAAACTCTTCTCCGGCTTTTTTCACCTCGTAGAGGTCATCACTGGCAAAGAATCCTCGGTAAGAGAGCAGCGCTTCATACACTGCACCTAACTGGTTGATACCCAATTGGCGATAGGAGATACGCCCCCGGCGATTAAAACGTCCTTTACCCGGGCGGCTTAACGACATCGCCTGAATAATTTGTTGCAGGGTTTCGTTGCGGAACACCACACGGTTAAGAATACGGGTGTTATTCGCTTCAAACAGATGGCTTTCCAGACGCGGCACGCTGAACTGATGGCTGTGAATAGTGATCTGGTCGCCGCTCTCCAGGTCGCTCTGCATTTTCACACCGCCGCTGTAGCCGTCACGCACCAGTTTGAACAGCATATTCAGGCTATCGTGGAAGTAGCGCCCGTTGCGATCTTCTTCGCTGGTCAGCGGGATCATCTCCAGATCGCGCAGCGTTTCCAGGCTGTAGCCCTGTAGATATGTTTTGGCGGTCATCGGCGCATAGCCCAGTTCCGGGCGCGCTTCGATATAGAACAGGAACAACAGACGATACATATACCGCAGGCATTCGCGGCTCAACTCATCCGGGTTAATAGCACGTTTCCCGGTATAATAAGCCAGCTCGTTGTCGATGAGATAACGCATCGCTTCATTGCCCAACAGCTCAATGCTCTCACGCAGGGCATATTTCAGATCTTCCGACACGCCAAACGCATGTTTGTGCGAATTGTCATCCAGCGAATCGAGGTACGGCGCACCGCTGCCTGGCAACAGCGAATCTTTGTGTAGCAATACCGACGTGGCTTTCAACGTATCCGTTTCACGACGGCTTAAAATTTCTTCAAAATCAAAGCGCAGCAGGCGGTTTTGCGCCCACTTAGTACGATCCAGCAATAGCAGCTGGCGGTTGCCAAGCAGCAGCACAAAACGCGGCGGTTCATTTTGTGTGAAGACAACCGTGGAGAGCAGATCCTGCCAGCTGCGATATTCACCGTTGGCTTTTTTACGCAGGCTGTCGCGCTTATGTTTATCGGTATCTGCCGGGAACTGCGCGGTCAGTAACGACAGCGCCAGCGGATCCAGCGTTCCTTCTTCCTGATCATGCGCTTCAACAATCCACAGCCACGGACTGCCGTCGGTGCTGTTGTAACGAGCCAGTACCGGCAAAGGCGTATCGTCATCCAGCATCTGAATATGCGGATTGAGTTCATAACCCAATGCCTTTAACAGCGGCTGCCAGCGACTGCGCTGATCGGCAAGACGCTGTGGGATCTGGCGCTGTTTCTCATGTTCAGTAAGTTTGCGGAAAAACTCTGTCGCCAGGCTGTAAAGCTGGTTCCACGGTGCGCGGTAGCCCGCCTCAACCTCTTTGCCCTTTTCACGGGCAGCACGTTCAGCTTCGCGAGCGGCATTTTCCTGGTTAATCCAGGGTTCCAGTACATCGCGAATGTCACTGGTAAAGACTTCGCCCAGATAGTGGTTAGAGTAAAACTCGTTTTCGTTATTAATACCGACCAGCGCCATGATTAGCCCTCCGCTCCGGTGATTACAGCAATAACCTGGATGTAGGGCTCTTTTTCGGTGGTCATGGTGTCCTCAATCCATTGGATGTAGCTGTCAAAATTGTGTTCGATTTCGCGCTGACGTTGTTCTTTGCGGCTCTGTTTCACTGAAAGCTGCTGTTTATTATCGGCAAAATCCAGCTCCAGTTGATTCAGCTGACGCCCACGCAGAACGTCTAGCTTCTGTAGATGCTCATTGAGCTGCTGATTGATACGCTCTTCAAAAGCATTTCGATCGTGAACAAACACATCCCGCGCATGGGCGATTGCCGCTTCCAGCAGCTCCTGCTGGCGTTGATGGTTACGATCTTTGCCGCCACTGTTAGTCAGCTTGCTACTCAGTTGCGGATGTCGTTTCAGGAACTCAGCAAAAGGCAGGCTACCGCTTAACGTTTCGCGGTTAAAGCTCACCACCAGCCACGGGTTCACCATCGGGTGCGACTTACGGTTCGGGAACAACCCGGAAAGGATGAAATGATCCTCATCAGGTTCAAACAGGTGCGGCAGGCGCATCACCGGAGCCTGGTGGCGACCAAAGGCAGACTGAATTTTGTCGTCTAACCACTGCACGACCGGGTTAATTTGCCAGAGATACTGCACATCGGGCCAGGCATGTTGCTCACCGCGCGCACGCGAAATGGCTTCCGTAATAACAGTTTTGTCCTGGCTTAGATAAAGCTGCCAGTTTTCCGGCGCAATTTCCGGCGGTAACTGGTTAAAGCGACGGCGTAACTCCTCCGGTGCGACCAGCGATAAGGTGTTATCAGGCAAGGTATCGTATTGCACGGTCTGGCCGCAGGCCTTCAGATAGCCTAGCGCTTTTTCGCAGTATGCCTGCTCATTATCAAACAGACTAATGTCGCTTTCGGTCACGATCAAAGCATCGCTGGACACTGCGCTGCAGATTTCGCCAAACAGGTCGTGTTCAGAATTTTCAGTGACATTGCTATTCAACAGGTCGTCGAACAGGCTGGCGCCATCGTCCTGCATCATGAATTCAGCAACCTGCTCTTCTTCCTCTTCCTGGGTAAATTTGCCGGTAAATTCGGAACTGTCGCCGATATTCTTCTGCGCCTGTTCGTCTTTATTGATCAGCACTTCCAGCACACGCATATCACCGTTGATCTGCGGTTCACTGGCTTCAGTCAGCAAGTAACGGATCTGTGGCTGGTGTTTTTGCCCGTAGCGGTCAATACGTCCGTTACGCTGCTGGAATACCATCAGCGACCACGGAATATCGAAGTGAATCATTTTATGGCTGAGGTGGTGCAGGTTAATACCTTCAGACGCGACATCCGAGCAGATGAGCAGGCGTAGCGGAGACTGGGTTTTGCCAAACGCTTCGACGGTTTCCATCAGAACTGTATCGCCCTGATCGCCTCGCAACGTGGCAATTTGATCGTCTTTCAGCTTGAGATCGGAGCGCAGTTGCTGCTCAAGGAACTCGAGCGTTTTGATACTCTCGGTAAAGATCACCAGACGATCTTCCGTGTTATTCGCTTTCCAGCGGAGATCGTTACGGATGGTCTCCAGCAACAACTGATACTTGCTGAACTGGCTGGCATCAATATTATTGAGCGCCAGCAGCAGTGACTCTAATTCGTTAATCTGGCTCTGACTGTTTATTTCTTTGCGGTTCTCAAGCCGCTTCAGGCGGTTAGCCACCACGCTGACACATGCCATTGGACTGGAGAACAACGCTTTTTCGAGCGTAATTTTGAACAGGCGGCCTTTATTTGACCGCGAGTCTTCATCATCATCGTCACGGAACTGACTCTCAACCAATCGGCGGTAGGCTTCCTCTTCAGCTCCGGTTGCCGGGCGCATCAATTTGACGATATTACGTTCCGGAAACTCACCAGCCATCTGATCTTTTACGTCTTTTTTGAAGCGACGCACAACCAGATTTTTATCGGCAAAATCGGCGTATTCATACTCTTTCGGATTGGCAATGGCCGTCGGGTCGAGCATATTCATCAGGCTGGCAAAACTTTCAGCCTTACCGTCATGCGGCGTAGCTGAAAGCATAATCAACGTATCGCTGCGCCCGGCGAGCAATTTTGCCAGTTTGCTGCGCAAAGAGCTGGTCCCACGTTCAGCGACATTATGCGCTTCATCGATAACAATAATATCCCACCAGGCGTTTTCCAGGTGATGGCGATACTCGATGTCCTGTTTCAGGGTATCGATGGAGATAATGGTCTTATCGAAATAATGGAACGGATTGTGGTTGGTTGGGATGCGGTTACGCACCTTTTGTAGACCAGCGGAGTCAAGCCGCGTCAACGGAATAGCAAAACGGCTCCAGAATTCTTTCTGGAATTGCGTAAGCATGGATTTAACCGCCAGCACCAGAATGCGTTTGCCACGTCCACGGCGAATCAGCTCTGAAACCAGGATACCGGCTTCCAGCGTTTTACCCAGCCCTACCGCATCAGCAATTAATATCCGCTGACGCGGCTGCGCCAGCGCCATGCGAGTGGGATCGAGCTGAAAGGGCATAGAGTCCATTGCCGCCTGATGTCCAAAATGGACTTTGCTGTCAGTCGGTACGCGTTGACGTAGCTGGCTCTCTATGTACAACTGAGCCGCCTGGTAATTGGCTGACTCATCTTCCACCAGATTTGTTTTTGCTGGATCGAGAATCTCGACTTTTTGCTCCAGCTTTGTCAGAAACAGCCCTTCTTTACCGCGTACCAGCTCCGAAATGCCATCACAGGTCAGCAGATTGCCACCATCTCCACTGTCATCTGCTCGGCGAATGCGCCACTCTGCATCACGAATAACCACCCGCATTCCAGGTGCATAATTTTGCTTATTCATCGGTTTTTCTGTCTGTATGAGGCAGTGGTGATAACACTATCCCGAGCGATATGTCGCTGCACACTGCGATAAAAAAGAGGGCCTTAAAGATATCATGAAGGCCCTCAGAAAAGTGACAAAATGGAAGGTAATACGCATAAATTACGCATGATTTCCAAACAAAAATTATTAAAAAGTGAGATGGGTCAACTCCCCACACTGAGTCGGTGGGGGTCTCCGTTTAGCCAGCGATGATATAACACTTCAATTCATTATCTGAGGCGATAATGAATACCCGACATATTGCCAAGCACTCAACCTGATTCGGTATTCGTCCTGGAAAATCAAAAGACATGTCATCTATACAACGCCAGTATCTTAGTCCCATATCGAGCAACACGGAATGTTCACTGCAGTCATTGTCAGTTCACGTCCGTGGTTCACGCGGCAAGTTCTTACTGATGAAGGCCAATCATTGTTCGTGTCTCAAAGCAGTATTTTCATTAAAGATCAACAACCAACTTCCTTAGCAAGTCTGGTCGATTTTCTTTAATTAAACAGAGATGACAAGCCCCTCACTCAACATTGCCTCGATTGATCTTCGCATAGTCAAACGGCGTTATTCCCTTCTCCCGGTTCGCATCCAGGAAATCCGCCCACCACTGCAACATCAGCTTGCGCTCATCCAGATGTTCCGCTTTATGGATATACGCCGCCCTCACCGAATTGCGTTCCATATGGCTCATCTGCCTTTCCACCGCATCCTTCGACCATAGCCCTGACTCAATTAACGAACTACAGGCCATTGTGCGGAAGCCGTGCCCGCAAACCTCAACTTTAGTGTCATAACCCATCACGCGTAGGGCACTGTTTACGGTATTTTCACTCATTGGCTTACGCGGATCATGATCGCCAATAAAAATCAGCTCATGTTCGCCACAGAACTGTTTTATCTGCTTTAGGATCGCCAGCGCCTGCTTTGAAAGCGGCACCAGATGCGGTGTACGCATCTTTGAGCCTCGCTGAGAATGTTTTACATCAGGAATAGGCTCTCGCTCAGGCGGGATGGTCCACGTTGACGTTTCAAAATCGATTTCTGACCAGCGAGCAAAACGCAGCTCACTGGATCGAATAAAGATAAGCAGGGTGAGTTCTGTTGCCCAGCGGGTTAGCGGCCTGCCGGTGTAGCTGTCTATTTTCTGTAGTAACTCAGGAATGCGCTTTAATTCCAGCGCCGGACGATGTTGTCGATTACCGGAAGCAACCGCCCCAGCCATCTCTTGTGCCGGGTTATAATCAATTAACCCACTTTGCACTGCATAACGCATGATGGCCGTAGTGCGCTGTTGAAGACGGGCAGCAACCTCAAGACGTCCAGACATCTCTACGGCTTTAATGGGTGCTAATAAATCGCGAGTTTTTAACTCAGCGATGTTACGCTCACCAAGCGCTGCGAAGAGATTATCTTCCAGACTTTTTAGCACACGATGGGCATGATCTTCAGACCACTTTTTATTGGTGCCATGCCACTCGATCGCTACCTCTTTGAAGGTTCGAGCTTTACTCTGCTCAACCTTATCATTTTTCTTTTTGTCTCCCGGATCGACGCCATTCGCTAGCAGCTTACGCGCTTCGTCACGACGTGCTCTGGCATCCGCCAGTGTGATTTCAGGGTAAACCCCAAGTGCCAGCATCTTTTGCTTGCCGTCAAAACGGTACTGCAAACGCCAGTACTTAGAACCATTAGGGTGGACGAGAAGATGCATACCACTGCCATCAGTCAGCTTGTATTGCTTATCCGTTGGCTTGGCTGTTCTGACTTTGATATCTGTTAGAGCCATGCTTTATCCCCTCCCTGTTGGTACAAGCATTATCGAACCGGAAATACCATCATCTGTACCAACATCTGTTGGTAGATGTACGTTGATGTCGGTTGACCTTGAGAGAGTTAATATAGCGGGAATGGTAGATAAATACTGGATTTTAGGCATAAAAAAAGACCTCAGTTGAGGTCCATTTACATACTTATGGTGCCGAAGGCCGGACTCGAACCGGCACATCTTTCGATGGTTGATTTTGAATCAACTGCGTCTACCGATTTCGCCACTTCGGCACTGAAGAGGATGCGGAAAACGTTGGCGATTATACCG